>Ga0207904_1000481_pt1 | contig 14952 bp, 6 predicted proteins | sample MalvirmetaMSP118_FD_184232 | JGI IMG/M metagenome (GOLD analysis project Ga0207904, IMG submission 184232) | Marine viral communities from the Deep Pacific Ocean - MSP-118 (SPAdes) | ecosystem: Environmental > Aquatic > Marine > Oceanic | place: Pacific Ocean | collected 2011-05-30 | reverse complement strand
CACCGCCGAGCTGATGCGCCGCGCCGGGCCGCGCACCAACCTTACCCGTTACGAGCGCGATCTGGAGGTGTTCGTCGACCGCGAGCGCGCGGCGTTCAGCGCCTGGTACGAAATGATGCCGCGCTCCCAGTCGGGCGAGCCAGGGCGCCATGGCACGTTCGACGACGTCATCGGGCGGTTGCCCTACGTGCACGATCTCGGCTTCAACGTGCTGTACTTCACGCCCATCCACCCGATCGGCCGGACCAACCGCAAGGGCCGCAACAACACGCTCACCCCGGGGCCCGATGATCCCGGCAGCCCCTATGCCATCGGCTCGGAGGAGGGTGGCCACGACGCCATCCATCCCGAACTCGGAACCATCGACGACTTCGACCGGCTGGTCGACGCCGCCCGGGCTCACGGGCTGGAAATCGCGCTCGACTTCGCCATCCAGTGTGCCCCCGACCACCCCTGGATCAAGGAGCATCCGGAGTGGTTCGACTGGCGCCCCGACCGCACCATCAAGTTCGCCGAGAACCCGCCCAAGAAGTACGAGGACATCGTCAACGTCCACTTCTACCGCGACGCGATCCCTGGCCTCTGGATCGCGCTGCGCGATGTCGTGCTGTTCTGGGTCGGGCACGGGGTGAAGATCTTCCGGGTCGACAATCCGCACACCAAGCCGCTGCCGTTCTGGGAGTGGATGATCGGCGAGGTGCGCGAGAAGCATCCCGACACGATCTTCCTGGCCGAGGCGTTCACCCGGCCCAAGGTGATGAAGCGGCTGGCGAAGGTCGGCTTCAACCAGTCCTATTCCTACTTCACCTGGCGCAACACCAAGGCGGAGCTGACGGAGTATCTGACGGAGCTGACCGGCTCGGAGGCGGCCACCTACATGCGGCCGAACTTCTTCGCCAACACGCCCGACATCAACCCGCCCTTCCTGCAGACCAGCGGCCGCGCGGGCTTCCGGCAGCGGCTGGTCCTGGCCGCGACGCTCGCCGGCAACTACGGCATCTACAACGGCTTTGAGATCTGCGACGCCGAGGCGGTGGCCGGCAAGGAGGAGTATCTCAACTCCGAGAAGTACGAGATCCGGGTCTGGGACATGGACCAGCCGGGCCACATCAAGGATGACATCCGTCTGGTCAACCGGCTGCGCAATGCCCATCCGGCGCTGCGAACCTTCACCTCCCTGACCTTCTACAACGCCTTCGACGAAAGCGTGCTCTACTACGGCAAGAGCGATCCCGAGGCGGGCAGCTACATCCTCGTCCACGTCAATCTCGATCCGCATGCCGCCCGCGAATTCGACTTCGAGGTGCCGCTCTGGGAGTTCGGCCTCCCAGACGAGGCCTCCATCGAGGTCGAGGACCTCCGACACGGCAACCACTTCACTTGGCACGGCAAGATGCAGCGATTACGGCTCGATCCGAACGACTGTCCCTATGCGATCTGGCGGCTCTACCCGCCGGGAGCGCCGCGCGCATGACCTCCCGGAGCAAGCGTATGGACGGCATCATCGATCGCAGCGTGGCCGACTGGTACAAGGACGCGGTCATCTACCAGCTGCACGTGAAGGCGTTCCAGGATTCCAACAACGACGGAATGGGCGACTTCGGCGGGCTGATGCAGCGGCTGGACTACGTCCAGGAGCTGGGCGCCACGGCGATCTGGCTGCTGCCGTTCTATCCCTCGCCGCTGCGCGACGACGGCTACGACATCGCCGACTACAAGGCGATCCATCCGTCCTACGGCAAGATGGCCGACTTCCGCGGCTTCGTCGCCGAGGCGCACCGGCGCGGGCTGCGGGTCATCACCGAGCTCGTCATCAACCACACGTCGGACCAGCATCCCTGGTTCCAGAAGGCGCGCCACGCCAAGCCCGGCTCGGCGGCGCGCGACTTCTACGTCTGGTCGGACAGCGACCAGAAGTTCCCCGAGACGCGGATCATCTTCACCGACACCGAAAAGTCGAACTGGAGCTGGGATCCGGTGGCCGGCGCCTATTTCTGGCACCGCTTCTATTCCCATCAGCCGGACCTGAACTTCGACAACCCGCGCGTGCTCGCCGAGGTGCTGAAGGTGATGCACTTCTGGCTCGACATGGGCGTCGACGGGCTGCGGCTCGACGCGATCCCCTACCTGGTCGAGCGCGAGGGCACCAACAACGAGAACCTGCCGGAAACCCACGATGTCCTGAAGAAGATCCGCGCCGAGCTCGACCGGCACTATCCTGACCGGATGCTGCTGGCCGAGGCCAACCAGTGGCCGGAGGACACGCGGCCCTATTTCGGCGACAACGACGAATGCCACATGGGGTTCAACTTCCCCCTGATGCCGCGCATGTACATGGCGGTGGCGCAGGAGGACCGGCACCCGATCACCGACATTATCCGTCAGACGCCGGACATCCCAGAGGACTGTCAGTGGGGCATCTTCCTGCGCAACCACGACGAGCTGACGCTCGAGATGGTGACCGACCAGGAACGCGACTATCTCTGGAACGTCTACGCCGGTGACACCCGCGCCCGCATCAACCTCGGCATCCGCCGGCGGCTTGCGCCGCTGATGCAGAACGACCGGCGCAAGATCGAGCTTCTGAACTCGTTCCTGATGTCCTTTCCGGGCACGCCGATCATGTATTACGGCGACGAGATCGGCATGGGCGACAACTACTATCTCGGCGACCGCGACGGCGTGCGCACGCCGATGCAGTGGTCCTCGGACCGCAACGCCGGCTTCTCCCGCGCCAATCCGCAGCAGCTGTTCCTGCCCGTCATCCAGGACCCGCTCTACGGCTATCAGGCGATCAATGTCGAGGGGCAGAACGCGGACACCTCGTCGCTGCTCAACTGGATGCGGCGGATGATCGCCGTCCGCAAGCAGCATCACGCCCTCGGCCGGGGCACCATGACGCTGCTCTATCCCTCCAACCGCAAGGTGCTCGCCTATCTGCGCGAGCACGAGGGCGAGACGATCCTGTGCGTCGGCAACCTGTCCCGCGCCGCCCAGGCGGTGGAGCTCGACCTGTCGGAGAAGCGCGGTCAGGTCCCCATCGAGATGATGGGCAACTCGGCGTTCCCGCCGATCGGCGACCTGCCGTACCTGATCACGCTGCCGGCCTACGGCTTCTACTGGTTCGTGCTGTCGGACGCCGACCAGGCGCCGGCCTGGCACACGCCCATTCCCGAGGTTCTGCCCGACTTCATCACCCTGACCACCCGCGACGGCCGGATCTCCACGGCGCTGTCGGGCCGCGAGGGGCGCCAGCTGGAAAAGGACGTGCTGCCGAAGTTCCTGCCGCTGCAGCGCTGGTTCGCCGCCAAGGACAGCACCATCCGCTCGGCGACGGTCACCCAGCTTGCCGAACTGGACGACGGGCGGCACACGCTCGCCTGCGTCGACGTGGAGACCGACGGCGACAAGCAGCGCTACTTCCTGCCGTTCTCCGCCGTCTGGGGGGAGGAGACGCTGTCCTTCGGGGCGCCGACGCTCGCCTATACCCTAGCCAAGCTCCGCCGGGGGCCGAAGATCGGCGCGCTGATCGACGGGGCGTTCGAGGCGACGCTTCCCGAGGCGCTGCTCGCCGCCATCCGGCGCGGCGACGTGCTGGAGGGCGAGGCCGGCAGCGTGGTCTTCCGCGGCAACGACCTGCTCGCCGAGACCCTCGACGGCGCCGAGGCGCTGGACACGCCGCACCCGATCGGGGTGGAGCAGAGCAACGTCTCGATCATGTTCGGCGATACGCTGATCCTGAAGTTCTATCGCCGGCTGCGCGCCGGGCTCCAGCCGGAGGTCGAGGTCGCCCAGTTTCTGACCGAGACGGCCGGCTTCGCCAACACCCCGACCTTCCTCGGCTCGGTGGAGCATCGCACGGCGGACGGCGAGGCGACCGTGCTGGCCGCGGCCTTCGGCTTCGTCCGCAACCAGGGCGACGCGTGGGAGGTGCTGACGTCCGCGCTGGCCCGCGACCTCGACGAGCTGGACGGCTTCGTCGGTGAGGACGGGGTCAGGGAGGAACAGCCCTCCTTCGGCTATCCGCTGATCATCGGCGAACTGCTCGGCCGCCGCACGGCGGAGCTGCACCGGGCGCTGGCCGCCGAGACCGACGATCCGGCGTTTGCCGTCGAACCGATTACCGCACGCGACGTGAAGGCCTGGACGAAGGAGGCCGCCGACGACGTCGCCGCGATGCTCAAGAGCCTGGCCGCGGCGCGCGACCGGCTGGACGACGAAGCCCGGGCGACCGCCGAGGCGGTGCTCGGCGCGAAGGACGATCTGCTGGCCCGCACGAGGGCCGCCGCCGGCCTGACGCCGTCCGGCGGGCGCTCGCGGATCCACGGCGACTATCATCTCGGCCAGGTCCTGATGGTCCAGACCGACGTGATGATCATCGACTTCGAGGGCGAGCCGCGCCGCAGCCTGGAACAGCGCCGGGCCAAGACCTCACCGCTGCGCGACGTGGCCGGCATGCTCCGCTCCATCGATTATGCGGCGGCCGCCGTTCTCGATCCCCACGGCGGCGTCGCCCAGCCCGGCCACGAAGGAGCCGCCGACCGGGCGGCTCAGTGGCGGGACCAGACGACCCGGCAGTTCCTGGAGGCCTACGAGGCCGCCATCGCCGGCTCCCCCACGCATCCCGACGATCCGGCGTTCGCCCGCGCACTGCGTGACATGTTCGTGCTTCAGAAGGCTGCCTATGAGGTCTCCTACGAGCTGTCCAACCGCCCCGACTGGGTCGGCATTCCGCTGCGCGGGCTGATCTCGCTGATCGGCAACGAAGAGGTCGACGAATGACGACCGCCTTGACCACGCCTGCCCCCTCCGCCTCCGAGATCGAAGCCGTCATCCGCGGCCGGCATGGCAACCCGTTCTCCGTCCTTGGCATGTTCGGCGGCGACGGATCGCCGCTTGTCGTCCATGTCTTTGCTCCCGACGCGGCAACCGTGACGGTGCTCGATGCCGAGACCGGGGCCGTCGCGGCGGATCTCGTACGGGTCCATCCGGAAGGGTTCTTTGCCGGCGAAGTACCGGGTCGCAGCGCGCGGTTTGCCTACCGGCTTCGCCAGACCGCCGGCGACCACGTCTGGGAGCGCGATGATCCGTACCGGTTCGGCGCGGTGCTTGGCGAACTGGACGAATATCTGCTCGGCGAGGGGCGCCACCTGGAGCTCTACCGCCGGGTCGGCGCCCACCCGACGACGCTGGACGGCGTCGCAGGCATCGCCTTCAGCGTCTGGGCGCCCAATGCGCGGCGCGTCTCCGTCGTCGGCCACTTCAACGCCTGGGACGGCCGCCGCCATCCCATGCGCCGGCGCCTCGGCGTGGGCGTCTGGGAGCTGTTCATCCCGGGCCTGGAGACGGGCACGCTCTACAAGTACGAGATCGTCGGCGTGAACGGGGAAGTCCTGCCGCTCAAGGCCGATCCGATGTCCTTCGCCCAGGAGCACCCGCCGGAAACGGCATCGATCGTGACCGGCCTGCCGGCGCACGTGTGGGACGACGAGGCGTGGCTGGCCAAGCGGGCCGAGCGCCAGGCGCTGTCGGCGCCGATGTCCGTCTACGAGGTCCATCTCGGGAGCTGGAAGCGCGGCGGGGGCGGGGAGACGCTCGACTACGAGGCGCTGGCCGACCTGCTGGTCGACTACGCCACCGACATGGGCTTTACCCACATCGAGCTGCTGCCGATCTCCGAGCATCCCTTCACGGGGTCGTGGGGCTACCAGCCGATCGGCCTGTTCGCGCCGACCAGCCGCTTCGGTCCGCCCGAGGCGTTCGCGCGGTTTGTCGACCGGCTCCACCAGGCCGACATCGGCCTGATCATCGACTGGGTGCCGGCGCACTTTCCCTCCGACGCGCACGGGCTCGTCCGCTTCGACGGGACCGCGCTTTACGAGCACGAGGATCCGCGGCTCGGTTTCCATCGGGACTGGAACACGCTGATCTACAATTTCGGACGGCTCGAGGTCGCCAACTTCCTGGAGGCGAACGCGCTGTTCTGGCTCGACCACTACCACGTGGACGCGCTGCGCGTGGATGCGGTGGCCTCGATGATCTACCTCGATTATTCGCGCGAGGACGGCGAGTGGATCCCGAACCGCTACGGCGGCAACGAGAACCTGGATGCGACCGCCTTCCTGCGCGAGATGAACACGAGGGTCTACGAGCGCATCCCAGGCGTGCAGACGATCGCGGAGGAATCCACGGCGTTTCCGGGCGTCAGCCGGCCGGTCGACGCCGGCGGTCTCGGCTTCGGCTACAAGTGGAACATGGGGTGGATGCACGACACGCTCGACTACATGAGCCTGGACCCCGTTCACCGGAAGCACCACCACGACCGGATGACCTTCGGCATCCACTACGGCTTCACCGAGAATTTCGTGCTGCCGCTCTCCCACGACGAGGTCGTGCACGGCAAGGGGTCGATGCTGGGCAAGATGCCGGGCGATCGCTGGCAGAAGTTCGCCAACCTGCGCGCCTACTACGGGTTCATGTGGACCCACCCGGGCAAGAAGCTCTTGTTCATGGGTGGCGAGTTCGGCCAGGAGCGCGAATGGAACCACAACCAGTCCCTCGACTGGCACCTGCTGGACGATCCGCTGCATTCGGGTCTCCAGTCGGCGGTGCGCGATCTCAACCTGCTCTACCGGTCCGAGCCGGCGCTCCACGAGCGCGACTGCGATCCCGCCGGCTTTGAGTGGATCGAGGCGGGCGACGCCGAGAACAGCGTGTTCGTCTACCTGCGCAAGGCGGGCGGGGACGCGCGCCCCGTAGTCGTCGTCTGCAACATGACGCCCCTCGTCCGGCACGGCTATCGGATCGGCCTGCCGGAAGGCGGTGCGTGGCGTGAAGTTCTCAACACCGACGCGGAACACTACGGCGGCTCCGGCGTTGGGAACGGCGGTGTGATCACCGCCGCCGATCAGGGGTGGCACGGACGGCCCTGCTCGGCGCAATTGACCCTTCCCCCACTAGCGACCCTCGTCCTCACGCCGGACCGCTGATTTCGGATTCCATACCCATGTCCAAGACACGGCACACGGTTACCGCTGGTTCGCCGTTCCCCCTGGGCGCGCACTGGGACGGCTCGGGCGTCAATTTCGCCCTGTTCTCCGCCAACGCGACCAAGGTGGAACTCTGCCTGTTCGACACCACCGGCCGGCGCGAGATCGAGCGCGTTCCGCTCCCGGAATTCACCGACGAGGTCTGGCACGGCTACCTGCCGGAAGTGCGTCCCGGCCAACTCTACGGCTACCGCGTTCACGGTCCCTACGAGCCGAGCGCCGGTCACCGCTTCAATCCGAACAAGCTGCTGCTCGACCCGTATGCCCTGGCGCTGAACGGCGACATCAAGTGGCACGACGCCATGTTCGGCTACCGCATCGGCCACAGTCGCGCCGACCTGTCCTTCGACAAGCGCGATTCCGCGTTCGTCATGCCCAAGTGCGTGGTCGTCGATCCCGCCGTCACCTGGGGGCCGGACATCCGGCCGGCGACGCCCTGGTCGAAGTCGATCATCTACGAAGCCCACGTGAAGGGCATGACGGCGCTTCGCGAGGACATGCCGGCGCATCTGCGCGGCACCTTCGAGGGGCTCGCCAATCCGCGGGTGATCGAGCACCTGGTGAAGCTCGGCGTGACCGCGGTGGAACTGATGCCGACCCAGGCCTTCTTCCCCGACCGTCACCTGGTCGAGCGGGGCCTGACCAACTACTGGGGCTACAACACCATTGGCTTCTTCGCGCCGCGACAGACCTATCTCGCGCCGAACGGCAACATCCACGACTTCAAGCTGATGGTGCGCCGGCTGCACGAGGCCGGCATCGAGGTCATCCTCGACGTCGTCTACAACCACACCGCCGAAGGCAACGAGATGGGGCCGACCCTGTCCTTCCGCGGCATCGACAACGCCAGCTACTACCTGCTCGGCGACGACCCCCGCTACTATTACGACACCACCGGCTGCGGAAACACGGTGGCACTGGCCCACCAGCGCGTGCTGCAGATGGTGATGGATTCGCTGCGCTACTGGGTGGAGCAGTGCCACGTCGACGGCTTTCGCTTCGACCTCGCAAGCTCCCTCGGGCGCAACCGCGACGCCTTCGAGACCAACGCGGTGTTCTTCGACGCCGTGCGTCAGGATCCGGTGCTGTCGACGGTCAAGCTCATCGCCGAGCCGTGGGACACCGGACCGGACGGCTATCAGCTCGGCAACTTCCCGCCCGGTTGGGCGGAGTGGAACGACAAGTATCGCGACACGGTCCGTTCCTACTGGAAGGGCGACGAGGGCAATCTGCCGAAGCTCGCCGATTCGCTGCTGGGCTCGTCGGCGCTGTTCGAGAAGCGCGGCCGCCGGTCGTCGTCGAGCATCAACCTGGTGACCGCCCACGACGGCTTCACGCTGATGGACGTGGTCAGCTACGACCACAAGCACAACGAGGCCAACGGCGAGGACAACAACGACGGCCACTCCCACAATCTGAGCTGGGGGTGGGGCGCGGAAGGGCCGACCGACGATCCCGCGATCATCGCGTTGCGCGATCGCGCCCGCCGCAACATGATGGCGACGCTGCTGCTCTCCCAGGGCACGCCGATGATCCTGATGGGCGACGAGATCGGCCGGACCCAGAACGGCAACAACAACGCCTACTGCCAGGACACCGAGATCAACTGGCTCGACTGGAAGATCGACGACCCCCGGGAGATGGCGTTCCAGGACTTCGTTCGCGGCCTCACCGCGCTGCGCAGGTCGCGCGCGCTGCTCGGCCAGGACCGCTTTCTGCACGAGGAGCCCGATCCGCGCAGCGGCGCCTGGGCGCGCTGGCTGCGGCCGGACGGCAACGGGATGGAACCGGGCGACTGGGAGGATCCGAACTCGCGCGCCCTTGCCCTGTTGATGTGCAACACGACCGAGCGCCTCTACCTGGTCCTCAATGCCCATCACGAACCGGTGCGGTTCACGCTGCCGGAATCCGCCAACGGTGGCTGGGGGCTGCTCGTCGATACCGCCGACGGCACCGTGGTCCAGCACGCCCGGTCGATCATCGAGACGGGCGCCATCGATGCCCCGCCGCGTGCCCTTCTGTTGCTTGAGAGCAGATCGTGACGGCAGACAGCCCCAATTCCCACGCCCGCTGCTTCATCCGGACCTGGGGCGCCGAGTTCGTCGCGCCGGGAACGGTCCGCTTCCGGCTGTGGGCGCCGAACGAGGCCGCGGTGACGCTGCGGCTCGACGGCACCGACCACCCCATGGACCGCGACGAGGACGGATGGTTCGAGACGGTGCGCTCCGCCGTTCAGGCTGGGGCGGAGTATTGCTACGTCCTCGGCGACGGAAGCGTCGTCCCGGATCCGGCGTCGCGGGCGCAGGCCGGCGACGTTCACGGTCCCTCGGTTGTCTTCGACCCGACCCGGTATCGCTGGCGCACGCCCGACTGGCCCGGACGGCCGTGGGAAGAGGCCGTCATCTCGGAAATCCACATCGGCACCTTCACCGAGGCCGGCACCTTCCGCGCGGCGATCGACCGGCTGCCGCACCTGGCGGAGACCGGCATCACTGCCGTGGAAATCATGCCGGTGGCGCAGTTCGCCGGCACGCGCGGCTGGGGATATGACGGCGTCCTGCTGTACGCGCCGCACAACGCCTACGGCACGCCGGACGACTTCAAGGCCTTCGTCGATGCCGCCCACGGGCTGGGGCTGATGGTTTTCCTCGACGTGGTGTTCAACCATTTCGGGCCGGACGGAAATCATCTGCACAACTACGCCGAGGACTTCTTCCACGCCGAACGCCACACCCCCTGGGGCGCGGCGATCGCCTACGAGAAGCCCGCCGTCCGCCGCTTCTTCGTGGAGAACGCCCTTTACTGGCTGACGGAATTCCATCTCGACGGCCTGCGGCTGGACGCGGTCGATCACGTGATCGACGAGGAATCGGAGACCGAGATCCTGGTGGAGATCGCCCAGGAAGTCCGCGCCCAGGTCACCGACCGGCCGGTCCATCTCGCGACCGAGGACAACCGCAACATCACCGCGCTGCACGAGCGCGACCCCGACGGGCAGGTGGTGCTGCACACCGCCGAGTGGAACGACGATCTCCACAACGTTGCCCATGCCATCGCCACCGGCGAGAGCGAGGGCTACTACATCGACTTCGCCGAGGATCACTGGGGCAAGTACGCGCGGGCGCTGGCGGAGGGCTATGCCTACCAGGGCGAGGTCTCGCGTTTCGCCGGCAACACGCCGCGCGGCGAGCCCAGCGCCCACCTTCCGCCGACGGCGTTCGTGGACTTCATCCAGAACCACGACCAGATCGGCAACCGCGCCTTCGGCGAGCGCCTGCTGGATCTCGCCGAGCACGAGATCGTCGAGGTGCAGACGGCGATCCTGCTCTTGTCGCCGCACGTGCCGCTGCTGTTCATGGGCGAGGAGTACGGCGAGACGCGGCCGTTCTGCTTCTTCACCGATTTCCACGGCGAGCTCGCCGACGCGGTCCGCGAGGGGCGGCGGCGGGAGTTCATCCACTTCGCCGCCTTCAACGGGTCGCCCGACGAACTCTGGCAGATCCCCGATCCCAACGCCGAGAGCACCTTCCAGGCCTCCAAGCTCGACTGGGCCAAGCTGGAAACCGAGGCCGGCCGGACGTGGAACGCCTTCGTGCGCGCGCTGCTCGCCGTGCGCCACGCGCGCATCGTCCCGCTCCTGAAGGGCGCCGGCGGCAACGCCGGCAAGGTGCTTCTCGCCGACGACGGGGCGATCGCGGTCGACTGGACGCTCAACGGCGGACGGCTGGAGCTGCGGGCCAACCTGTCGGCCGAGGCGCGGGAGCTGCCGGCTCTCACCGGCGAGGTCATCTACCGTCACGGGCCGGAGGGCGCCTCACCCGGACCCGACCGCCTGGCCGGCCACAGCATCGTCGCGGCCGTCGCGCCGCTGCAGGAATAGCCCCCATGTCGACCCCGCGTCCGACGTTGACCGCCACCTACCGGCTGCAGATGCGCGACGGCATGACCTTCGCGCGGGCGGCCGAAATCGTGCCCTACCTGAAGCGACTCGGCATCAGCCATCTCTACCTGTCGCCGGTGTTCACGGCGGTGTCCGGATCCACCCACGGCTACGACGTCACCGATTTCAACGAGATCGATCCGGCCATCGGCGGGCGCGACGGGCTCGAGCGGCTGTCGGCGGCGCTGCGCGCCGAGGGGCTCGGCCTGATTCTCGACATCGTGCCCAACCACATGGCGGCGTCGCTGGAGAACGCCTGGTGGCTGGACGTCATCGAGTGGGGCGCAGACAGCCCGTACGGCCGGCACTTCGACATCAACTGGTCGGAGCGGCTGACGCTGCCGATCCTAGGCAAGCCGTTCGCCGGGATCGTCGCCGACGGCGATCTCCGCATCGCGGCCGACCGCGAGGGCGGACGCCTCGTCCTTGCCTATTTCGACAACCTTTTCCCACTGGCGCCCGCAACCTGGCGGCTCCTCGCCGACGCTTCCGGCGATCCCCTGCTGGGCGAGATCGCGGCCCTTGGCCAGGCCGCCCGGCCCGGCGCGGCCGATGCCCTCCATGCTGCCGTCGCCGACCGGCTCGCCGCCCCGGACGCCGCGGATCTCGACGCCGCCCTGGCGCGGCTCTCCGCCGATCCCGCGTTGCTCGAGGCGCTCCACGCGGCCCAGCCCTGGCAGCTCATCTTCTGGCAGGACGCGCGGCGACACCTCTCCTATCGCCGCTTCTTCGAGGTAACTGGTCTCGTCGGCGTGCGGGTCGAGGATCCCCCGGTCTTCGATGACGCCCATCGCCTGATCCTGGAGCTGGTCGCGGCCGGCACGGTCGACGGGTTGCGGGTCGATCATGTGGACGGGCTCGCCGACCCCTCGGCGTATCTGGCGCAGTTGCGGGACGCCGTCGGCCCGGATGTGTCGATCCACGTGGAGAAGATCCTGGAGGGCCACGAGGCATTGCCGGACGTCTGGCCCATCGAAGGCACCACCGGCTACGAGTTCATCACCGCGATCGGCGGTCTGATGACCGACGAGACTCGGCTTCCCGCGCTGCAGGCCGCCTACGAGGACTGCCTCGGCGAGCCGGCTGATCTGGACACCGCGCGGCGCGACGCCAAGCAGCGCATGGCCGGGCACAATTTTGCCGGCGAACTGTCCGGCCTGGTCGATGGCCTGCTGCGGCTCGCCCGGACCGCGCCCGGCGGCGCCCGGCTCTCCTCCGACGACCTCCAGACGGCGCTGACGGCGGTGATCGTCGCGTTCCCGGTCTACCGGACCTATGGCAGCCAGGACGGGGTGGACGCGCGCGACCGGGTTCTCCTGGAAAAGGTTCTGGCCGAGGCGATCGTGGCCGCGCCGGCGCTCGATCCTGCCGCCTTCGCGCTGGTGCGCGCGGCGCTGACCGGCTCGGTGGAGCCCGCACAGGCGGCGACGGCGGCGGACATCCGTATCCGCTTCCAGCAGCTCACCGGCCCGGTGATGGCCAAGGCCATCGAGGACACGCTGTTCTATCGCTTCAACCGGCTGATCGGGGTCAACGAGGTCGGGGGCGATCCGGACGACGTGGCGCTTGCGCCGGACGCCTTCCATGCGGCGATGGCGCGGCGCGTCGCCGAACAGCCGCGCGGCCTGCTCGCCACCGCGACCCACGACACCAAGCGGGGCGAGGACGCCCGCGCGCGCCTTTATGCCGTCAGCGAGGCGCCCGAGGCCTGGGGCGCGGCGGTGGCCTGGTGGCGTGAGATCAACATCGGCCGGGTCGCCATGCACACCGGCCATCCCGCGCCGGGACCGGACACCCAGTGGCTGCTCTATCAGGCGCTTGCCGGGGTCTGGCCGGCCGATCTCGGTCCCGACGACGTCGACGGTCTGGCCGAGCTGCGCGACCGGTTCCTCGGCTATCTGGAAAAGGCCCTGCGCGAGGCGAAGCGGCGCACCGACTGGATCGACATCGACGCCGCCTACGAGGCCGACGTCCGCGCCTACGCCGAAGCGCTGTTCGATCCGGAGAACGCGGATTTCCTCGATGATTTCCTGCGGATGCTGGTGCCGTTCATCCGCGCCGGCAGCTTGACCAGCTGGTCCCAGACCGTGATCAAGATGGCGGCGCCCGGCGTGCCGGACATCTACCAGGGCTCGGAAGACGTGGACCTGTCGCTGGTGGATCCCGACAACCGCCGACCGGTGGACTTCGAGGCACTGGCGGCCCAGCTCGAAGAACCCGTGCCCGCGTGGCCGGGCGTCGGTTTCCCGCCGCTCGGACGCGTCAAGCAGGGGATCATCCGGGCCGGGCTGGACCTCCGGGCGCGGATGCCGGAAACGCTGACCACCGGCGCCTACGCGCCGATCGCGGCAACCGGGCCGGCGGCCCGGCACGTCGTCGCATTCGCTCGCGGCCAAGGGGATGTGGTGGCGGTGGTGCCGCGGCTGTCCCACGGTCTGGTGGAGGACGGCGGCGACCCGCGCGCGACCGAGCTGTGGGGCGACACGGCGGTCGACCTGCCGGCCGGCCGCGCCTATCGCGACGTGATGACCGGGGCGGGGATTGCCGGCGGCACGGTCCGCATCGCCGACCTGTTCGCAGCCTGGCCGTTCGCGCTGCTGGTCGCCGAGTAGGGAGGCCTGGCTTCCGCTATCGGCCGCGAGAGGCGCGGGGCAATGGGGCTACACGCCCAGCCACTTCTGCTGGGTTTCGGCGTCGTGGCGGATGGCGTCCGACGAGCCCCGCCAGACCGCCTTGCCGCGCCCGATGATGACGACCTCGTCGGCCAGGCTGGTGGCAAAGCCGAAATTCTGCTCCACCAGCATCATCGTCAGCCCCGCCTCCTTGAGGGCGGCAAGCTTGTCGTGGATCTGGCGGACGATGATCGGCGCCAGGCCCTCGGTCGGCTCGTCCAGGATCAGCAGGCGCGGATTCATCAGCAGCGCGCGGCCGATGGCCAGCATCTGCTGCTCGCCGCCCGACAGCTGGTTGCCGCCATTGGACAGCCGCTCGCCGAGCCGCGGGAAGAAGTCGATGACCCGATCGAGCGTCCATTCCGCGTTCGCCGGCGCGTTGCGGCCCGCCAGCGCCAGGTTCTCGCGCACCGTCAGCGACGGGAAGATGTCGCGGGTTTCCGGCACGTAGGCGACGCCCCGCCGGGCAATCTCGTAGGGCTTGCTATTGGCAATCGACGCGCCGTCGAAACGGATGTCGCCAGCGGTTGCGGGCAACAGGCCCATCACGGCCTTCAGCGTCGTCGTCTTGCCGGCGCCGTTGCGGCCCAGGATCGCCAGCATCCGGCCGGCCTTCACCTCCAGGCTCAGCCCGTGGATGACCCGTGTCTCGCCGTAGCCGGTTTCGAGGGAGGTGACCTCAAGCATGGGCGTCCCACTCTCCGAGATAGATTTCCCGCACCATCGGGCTCGCCCGGGTTTCCTCCGGCGTTCCTTCGAACACGACCTCGCCGTAGTTCAGCACGGTGATGCGGTCGGCCACGTCGAAGGCGAGATCCATATCGTGCTCGATGATCAGCACGGTGAGATCGCGCGGCAGCGTGTGCAGAAGCTTGTGGAAGGCCTGGATCATGCCGGGGCCGACGCCGGAGGTGGGCTCGTCCATCAGGAGTACGCTTGGCCGGGTGGACAGCGCGATGCCGACCTCCAGCTGCCGGCGCACGCCGTACGAGACCGCGTCCACCGGCATGTCGAGCGCCTCGGTGAGGCCCACCGACGCCGCGGCATCGCGCACCTCGGCGATGATGTCCGGGTCGGTCAGCGTGTCGCGCAGCATCCAGCCGGCAGCGCCGCGCGCGGTCGCCACGGCGAGCGCCAGGTTCTCGCGAACGGTCAGCGAGCCGAACAGGTTGTTCTTCTGGTAGCTGCGGGCGAGCCCCAGCCGCGCGCGCGCCGCCACGGGCAGGGCGGTAATATCGCGGCCGTTCATGACGATCGCACCGGAACTCGGCTTGAGTTCGCCGGCGAGGAT
>Ga0207904_1000476_pt1 | contig 15128 bp, 13 predicted proteins | sample MalvirmetaMSP118_FD_184232 | JGI IMG/M metagenome (GOLD analysis project Ga0207904, IMG submission 184232) | Marine viral communities from the Deep Pacific Ocean - MSP-118 (SPAdes) | ecosystem: Environmental > Aquatic > Marine > Oceanic | place: Pacific Ocean | collected 2011-05-30 | reverse complement strand
TCGCCTTGTTCTCGGGGGCGCCGCGTCGGCCTCCGTTCGGCACGTTCCGTCAGCGCGCGTTGCAGGGCGCCAGCCCTGTCCAAGCCCTGGATAAAATGCCGCCACGCGGCCTTCCGGCGTTTCCATCTCCGGGCAAGATGCTCTAGAGAGTGCGACCGATCCTCGTTTCTGCCCGACGGTCGGTTGTCGCCGTCCGCGCCCAACAAGACAGGCCACCCCCATGCCCACCGACCTCCGCTGGCGCCGCGTCCTCCTGAAACTGTCCGGCGAGGCGCTGACAGGTGCGGAAGGCTTCGGCATCGCGCCGGCGACGGTGGGCCGGATCGCCGACGAGATCGGCGAGGTGGTGGCGCTGGGCGGTCAGGTCGGCGTCGTTGTCGGCGGCGGCAACTTCGTCCGGGGCGCCCAGATCTCGGCCACCGGCATCGACCGGGTCAGCGCCGATCACATGGGCATGCTGGCCACCGTGATGAACGCGCTCGCGCTCAATGCCGCGCTCGCCGCCCGTGGCGTGCCGGCCCGGGTGATGTCGGCGCTTCCCGTGCCCACCGTCTGCGAAACCTTCACCCAGCGCGTGGCGCTGGCCCACTTCCAGGCGGGCCGTGTGGTGCTGTTCGCCGGCGGCACCGGCAACCCGTTCTTCACCACCGACACCGGTGCCGTCCTGCGCGCCACCGAGATGGGCTGCGATGTGGTGCTCAAGGGCACCCAGGTCGATGGGGTCTACAGCGCCGACCCCAAGACCGACCCGACGGCGACCCGCTACGATCAGCTGACCCACCAGGAAGTGCTCGCGCGCGGTCTCTCCGTGATGGACGCGACCGCGATCGCCCTTGCCCGCGATAACCGGATTCCGGTAATCGTGTTTTCCATCGGAGAGCCTGGGGAATTCGTCGCCGTCGCCCGGGGCAGCGGCCGCTCGACGCTGGTCACGGTGGACGAGGGGTCAGAAGGCTGATAGCGCGGCCAGCCCAGCATCCAAGCCGATAAGAGGACAAAATGGCAAAAACCGCGTTCGATCTGGACGACCTGAAGCGCCGCATGCAGGGCGCGCTCACCTCCCTGAAGCACGACCTTGCCGGCCTGCGGACGGGCCGCGCGTCGAGCTCCATGCTCGATCCGGTGACGGTCGAGATCTACGGCAGCCGGATGCCGCTGAACCAGGTAGCGACGATCACCGTGCCGGAGTCGCGGATGATTTCGGTCCAGGTATGGGATCGTTCAACGGCACCGGCCGTCGAACGCGCCATCCGCGAATCGTCGCTGGGCCTCAACCCGGTGGTCGAAGGCGCGATGATGCGCATTCCGATCCCGGAGCTGAACGCCGAGCGCCGCGCGGAGCTGGTCAAGGTCGCGCACAAATACGCCGAGCAGGCGAAGATCGCCGTTCGTCACGTCCGCCGCGACGGCATGGAAGATCTCAAGGTCCTGGAGAAGGACGGCGAGATCAGCCAGGACGACAGCCGGTCCATGTCGGACAGCGTGCAGAAGCTGACCGACGCGACCGTCGCGGAGATCGACCAGATTCTGAGCCAGAAGGAACAGGAAATCACCCAGGTCTGAGGCCCCGTCCTTGATCTCCGCCCGTCAGCCAGCGAGGCCGCATTGATGTCCGTGCTCGGAGAAGTGTCGGCACGACCGCTTCCCGCGGCAGGCGACCCGCGCGTGCCGGCCCATGTTGCCATCATCATGGATGGCAACGGCCGGTGGGCGAAGGCGCACGGCCTGCCGCGCGCGGCCGGTCATCGCAGGGGCGTGGAAACCCTGCGGCAGACGGTGCGCCATGCCGGCAACCTGGGCATCCGCTATCTGACGGTCTTCAGCTTTTCCTCCGAGAACTGGTCCCGCCCGGCCCAGGAGGTCGCGAGCCTGATGGCGCTGCTGCGCCGCTTTTTCGAGCAGGATCTCGACAAGCTGAACAAGGCCAACGTCCGCGTGCTGACCATCGGGCGGCGCGATGACCTGTCGGCCGAGATCAACGCCATTCTCAAGCTCGCCGAGGATACCACCCGGGCCAACACGGGCCTGACGCTGCTGGTCGCCTTCAACTATGGCGGCCGCGACGAACTGGTGCGCGCCTGCCAGGCGCTTGCCGAGCGGGTGAAGGCGGGCGAGCTCGATCCGGCCGACATCGACGAGGAGATGCTGGCCTCGCGTCTCGACACCGCCGGCATCCCGGATCCGGACCTCATCATTCGCACCAGCGGCGAAAATCGTCTCTCGAACTTCACGATGTGGCAGGCCGCCTATTCCGAGTTCGTGTTCATGCCGCAGCACTGGCCGGATTTCGACGAGGCGGCCTTCGACGCCGCGCTCCAGGAATTCTACAGCCGCGACCGTCGGTTCGGGGGAATCGCCGCCGGTGTGGCCGGCGGCTGACGGTGACAGCCCCCGTGGCGAACAATCCGGAATCAGAACCCCGTCGAAACGCTGACCTCTTGCAGCGCACCGTGTCGGCCATCGTGCTCGGCCCGGCCGCGCTGGTGCTTGCCTGGATCGGCGGGCCGGTGTTCCTCGTCGGCGTCGCGGCTCTCGGCCTGGTGGTCGTGGTCGAGTGGTTCCGCATGGTCGACGTGCCGATCCGGACGCTGGCGTTCGGCTTCGCCGCGGTCGGCATGGTCGCCGCCTGCATGGCGATGTACGCGGCCGGAGCCGTGCCGGCCATCGGCGTCCTGGCGCTCGCCATGGTCCTGTCGGCCGGGTCCGTGTCGAAGCGGGCGGGGAGCCGTCCGCCGGTGAAGGGGGCGCGGGGCTGGATTGCTGCCGGCCTCGCCTATACCGGCCTCGGCACGCTCGCTTTCATCGGCCTTCGCGCGGAGGCCCATGGGCTCGCGGCGGTGCTGGTGGTTTTCCTGGTCGCGTGGTCCACCGATGTGTTCGCGTATTTCGTCGGCCGCAGCCTCGGCGGTCCGAAGCTCTGGCCGAAGGTGTCGCCGAAGAAAACCTGGTCGGGCACCATCGGCGGGCTCGCAGCCGGCGCAATCGCCGGCGCGCTTGTCTTCGTCTGGCTCGGCGTTCCCGTGCTGGCCGCCACGGTCGCCGTGGCGCTGGTCCTGTCGGTCGTCGCCATCCTCGGTGACCTTCTGGAATCGGCCGCCAAGCGGAAATTCGGGATCAAGGATGCGGGCAAGCTCATTCCGGGCCACGGTGGACTGATGGACCGCGTCGACGGGCTGCTCGCCGCCGGCATGGTGGCGGTGATCATCGGCTATGTCGCCGGCAACGGCCACGACCTGGCGGCGGGACTGCTTATCGCCATGGGGAACCCGGCATGACGACCCCCGACGGACGTCCGCTGCGCATCGTGGTTCTCGGCGCAACCGGCTCGATCGGTCTCGCCACGCTCGACCTCATTGGACGCGCGCCGGACCGGTTCGAACTGGTCGGCCTGGCGGCCAACCGCAACGCCGCGGCACTCGCCGAGTTGGCGCGAAAGCACAAGGCGCCGCGCGCCGTGGTGGCCGATCCGACCGCGGGCGCCGCGCTTGCCGATGCGCTTGCCGGTTCCGGCATCGAGACGGCGGCGGGGGAGGCGGCCGTCGTCGACCTCGCCGGGGCGCCGGCCGACATCGTCATGGCTGCGATTTCCGGAGCGGCCGGGCTTGCCCCGACCGTGGCGGCGATCCGGACCGGGACGCGCGTTGCGATCGCGAACAAGGAATGCCTCGTGACCGCCGGGACGCTGGTGATGGACGAGGCACGGCAGGCCGGCGCCACCATCCTGCCGGTCGATTCCGAGCACAACGCCATCTTCCAGGTGTTCGAAGATCACGCGGCCTCTGCCGTCGAGGAGGTGATCCTCACGGCCTCGGGCGGACCGTTCCGCACCTGGTCGAAGGAACAGATGGCGGCGGCCGGACCGGAGCAGGCGCTCAAGCATCCGAACTGGTCGATGGGCGCGAAGATCACCATCGATTCGGCGACGATGATGAACAAGGGCCTCGAACTCATCGAGGCGTTTCACCTGTTTCCCATCGACCACGACCAGCTGTCGGTCGTCGTTCATCCGCAATCCATCATCCACGGAATGGTGCGCTACTCCGACGGTTCCTGCCTCGCCCAGCTCGGCATGCCCGACATGCGCACGCCGATCGCCAATTGCCTGAACTGGCCGTCCAGGGCCGCCGCGCCGGTCGAGCGGCTGGATCTCGCCCGGATCGGCAGCCTGACCTTCGAGGCGCCCGATCTGGAGCGCTTCACGTGCCTGGCGCTCGCCATGGCGGCCATGCGCCGCGGAAACGGTGCGCCGACGCTTCTGAATGCCGCCAACGAGGTGGCGGTTGCCGCCTTCCTGGACAAGCGGATCGGCTTCCTTGACATCGCCGCGACCGTCGAGAGGGTTCTAAACCGGGCCGAGCGTGACCATATGGTGTCGGAGCCGTCCTCCCTCGACGATGTCGCGGAGCTCGATGCCTACGGGCGTCGGGTGGGGGCGGAAAGTGCCCATTCACGGGAAATGCTGCGCGGCTGACCGCATGATCCCCGCACTCGAGCGCCTCCCGTCCACTCTGATATGATGCGTCGGCCTCTTGCGAGTGGATCGCCGGCCACGCCAACACCGACAAGGGTTACGCGACGATGGAGTTCATCAGTGGTTTCGGCGGGACGGCGCTGTCCTATCTTCTGCCGTTCCTTTTCGTCCTGACCATCGTCGTCTTCTTTCACGAGCTCGGGCATTTCCTGGTGGCACGCTGGTGCGGCGTGGCGGTCGAGACGTTCTCGGTCGGCTTCGGCCCGGAGCTGTTCGGCCGCACCGACCGGCACGGCACGCGATGGCGGGTCGCCGCCGTCCCGCTCGGCGGATACGTGAAGTTCGCCGGAGACGAGAACGCCGCCAGCGTCCCCGATCATGACGCCATCTCCCACATGAGCGCCGAGGAGCGGAGCACCAGCTTCTATCTGAAGCCGGTCTGGCAGCGCGCCGCCGTGGTCGCGGCGGGGCCGCTCGCCAACTTCATCCTCGCGATCGTCATCTTCACCGTTCTGTTCGTGTCGTTCGGGCGCCCCATCACGCCGGCCCAGGTCGATGGCGTGCAGCCGGAATCGCCGGCCGCGGCCGCCGGTTTCGAGCCGGGCGACGTGATCGTCGCCATCGACGGGCACAGCATCGAGGCCTTCTCCGATGTCCAGCGCGTGGTCAGCGGCAGCGCCGAGCGCCCGCTGGTGTTCACGGTCGAGCGCGCGTCCGGCACAGTCGACCTCACCGCGACCCCGGAATTCCGGGAAGTCTCCGATGGTTTCGGCAACACCCACCGGGTGGGCGTCCTGGGCATCAGCCGGGCCGCCAACGCGGCGGCGGTGAGCACCAAGACCTATTCGCTCCCCCAGGCGGTTGCGGCGGGCGTCCAGGAAACCTGGTTCATCGTGGAGCGGACCGGCACCTATGTCGGCGGCATCATCACCGGGCGCGAATCGGCGGACCAGTTGGGCGGGCCGATCCGGGTGGCCCAGGTCTCCGGGCAGGTGGCCACGCTCGGCCTGGTCGCGCTGATCAATCTCGCCGCGATTCTGTCCGTCTCCATCGGGCTGATCAACCTGCTGCCGGTGCCGATGCTCGATGGCGGCCATCTGGTCTTCTACGGCATCGAGGCGGTGCGCGGGCGGCCGCTCAGCGAGCGCTCCCAGGAGATCGGCTTCCGGATCGGGCTGTCGCTGGTCGTGATGCTGATGATTTTCGCGACGTTCAACGACATCAGGCAGCTCGCCGGGTCCTGATCGGGTCGGGGAGGGCTGGCGCCGATCGGGGACGGTCGCGGCTCCCTCGGACAGGCTCCGGCCGAATCCCGCGCGTGGTAGGCCATCCGGCGAGAGGTTTCGATGCGTATTGGCAACCCCGACCGCGCAGAATTGGATCTTAAGCTTAAAAATCGGCTAACAGGACGGTGGTCTGGCCGTGCAAGCGGTGGGGAAGGGCGCGCCGCCTGCCCGTTCGGGGCATTCTGAACCGCCGCGGCGTGCATTGCGGCAGCCCGGGCGAGGGCCGCCGGACGGCGCAATCCTTAACGAGCGTGGCTGCCGGGACACGGTCCCTCCGGAATCGTGGTGACGCCCTCTGTCGTCGGGTTGCCTCGGGCCCAAAACCCTGCAATACCAACGGCAATCGCTGAATTTGTGACGCGTAGGCACGCCGCTGCCAGGCGGCGGAAGATGCGGAGCACCAGAGGGCAAATCCCCCGCAATGCACGCTTATTCCAACTTGATCCGTAAACTCGTTTTCATCGTCGCAATCGCGGTGGTGGGGGCGGTCACCGTACCCGTGGCTTCATTCGTCGCGCCCAGCGCGGCCGAGGCCGCCAGCGTGCGATCGATCTCGGTCGAGGGTAACACCCGCGTCGACCCCGAGACGGTCCGTGCGTATCTCACCATCAAGCCGGGCCAGAACTTCGGTCCCAGCGACATCGACGAATCGATTGCGACGCTGTTCGCAACCGGCCTGTTCGCGGACGTCCAGATCGTCCAGCGCGGCTCGACCCTCGTCGTGATCGTCAAGGAGAACCCGATCATCAATCGGGTGAACTTCGAAGGAAACAGGGGCCTGTCCGACGAAACCCTCCAGGGCGTCGTCCAGTCCAAGCCGCGGTCCGTGCTGACCCGCGCCCGGGTCCAGAGCGACGTGGAGCGGATCCTCGAGACCTACCGGCGGCGCGGCAACTACGAAGCCAGCGTCACGCCGCAGATGATTGACCTGCAGCAGAACCGCGTGGATCTCGTCTTCGAGGTCGACGAGGGCGGCAAGACCCAGGTCGCGCGCATCACCTTCATCGGCAACAAGTCGTTCAGCGACGGTCGTCTCCGCGATATCATCAAGACCCGCCAGTCCGGCTTCCTCGGCTGGCTGCGGACGACCGACACCTACGATCCGGACCGCTTCGCGGCGGACCAGGAACTGCTGCGCCGCTTCTACTACAACCACGGCTACGCCGACTTCCGTATCGTCTCCTCGGTCGCCGACTTCGACCGCGAGCGGAACACCTTCTTCATCACCTACACCCTCGACGAGGGGCCGCAGTACAAGTTCGGCGAGATCGAGGTCGACACGACCCTGAGCGATCTCGATCCGGAGCAGCTGCGCGGGTCGGTGGATACGAAGTCCGGCAAGACCTACAGCTCCGAGCTGGTCGAGAAGTCCATCGAGAACCTGACGATCGAGGCCTCCAAGCGCGGCTACGCGTTTGCCCAGGTCCGGCCGCGCGGCAACCGTGACTTCGAGAACCACACCATCTCGATCGACTACCAGATCGACGAGGGACCGCGGGCCTACATCGAGCGCATCAACATCGTCGGCAACACGTCCACCCGCGATTACGTCATCCGTCGCGAGTTCGACATCGTCGAGGGCGATGCCTACAACCGCGTCCTGATCGACCGGGCCGAGCGCCGCCTCAACGATCTCGGCTTCTTCGAGACCGTGCGCATCAGCAGCGAGCAGGGCACGGCGCCGGATCGCGTCATCGTCAACGTGTTCGTCGAGGAGAAGCCGACCGGCAAGGTGTCGTTCGGCGTGGGCTACTCCACCTCCGACGGCATCATCGGCGACATCTCGATCGAGGAGCGCAACTTCCTCGGCCGCGGCCAGTACGTGAAGGCCCTTGTCGGCGGTGGCGAGAACACCACCAACGTCGAGTTCTCCTTCACCGAGCCGTTCTTCCTCGGACGGCGCATCGCGGCGGGCTTCGACGTCTACAACCGCACCAACGATGCCGACAGCACCCAGGCCTACGACCAGGTGCTGACCGGCGGCTCGATCCGCTTCGGCTTCCCGGTCAACGACGACACGACCCTCCAGCCGTTCTACCGGATCTACAACCGCGACATCGACATTCCGGACTTCACGACCGAGGCGAACTGCTTCCAGAACCAGACCACCATCTCGGACGCGGTCTGTCAGACGCAGGGCACCACCCTCACGTCGCTGGTCGGTGCGTCGATCATTTACAACACGCTCGACAACAGCATTTTCCCGCGTGACGGCATCTACGCCAAGTTCACCCAGGAACTTGCCGGTCTGGGCGGCGACACGCACTTCAGCCGCACCAGCGGCGAGGCGAGCTTCTACCACGAGGTGGTGCCTGCCTGGGGTGTCGTCGGCTTCCTGAAGGCGCAGGGCGGTGTCATCCAGTCGCTGAAGGACGGTCTCTACCTGCAGGACCAGTACTTCGTCGGCGGCACCGTGATCCGCGGTTTCGAGACCTCGGGCATCGGTCCGCGTGACGCCTCCACGGGTGACTCGCTCGGTGGCCGCTACTATGTCGCCGGTACCGCCGAGGCGAGCTTCCCGCTGCCGCTGATCCCGGAAGAGATCGGCTTCTCGGGTGCGGTGTTCACCGATGCCGGTTCGCTGTGGAGCGCCGACCCCGACGCCCTGCCTGCGGGCACGACCGTGGTCTCCGACGACTTCGAACTGCGCTGGACCGCCGGCTTCGGCATCCTGTGGAATTCGCCGCTCGGACCGCTTCGTGCCGACTTCGCATGGCCGATCGTGAAGAACGAGGCCGACGAGACGCAGGTCTTCCGCATCGGCGGCGGGACGCGCTTCTAGCGTCTTTCGGACTATGGGCTGATCTGATCGACCTGCATTCTCCGGAATGCAGGTCGATCGTTCTTTGTGGCCACGATCGTCTGCCATCGATGCGCACGGCCGCCGGGTGCGCGCCGGACCGGGGAGACGGGACTGGCGCGACACCGCTTCGGATCGGACAGCCTGGTCCCGTTCGGCGACGGTCTTATCGAACCGGGAGTGCGCAGCAGTCATGACTGAGCCGGTCTTCTTTCCCGCTCCCCAGCCGCTGGCCCTTGCCGATATCGCCGCCATGACCGGTGCCGCCGTGGCCGAGGATGCCCCGTCCCGCCAGGTGACGGGCGTGGCGCCGCTCGACATCGCCGGGCCGGGCGACATCTCCTTCATCGATGCCAAGAAATACCGTTCGGCGCTCGAGGCGACCCGGGCAGGGGCGGTGTTCTGCCGCGAGGCGGATCTGCCCCACGTCCCGGCAGGCGCCGTCGCGCTGGTCGTCGCGGCTCCCTACCGCTGCTTCGCCGAGGTGGGGGCGCGCCTGTTCCCCGACGCCGTCGCCGCCCGCCCGATGACCGCCGACGGTGTTGCGCGCGGCGCCCACGTCGACCCGGGTGCGCGGCTGGAGGCCGGCGTGACGGTCGAGGCCGGCGCGGTGGTCGGGCCGGACGTGGAGATCGGCTCCGGCACGGTGGTCGGACCGAATGCCGTCATCGCGCGGTCATGCCGGATCGGGCGCGACTGCCGGATCGGTGCGGGCGTCACCGTGCAGCACAGCCTGATCGGCAACCGGGTTATCCTTCACCCGGGCGTCCGGCTGGGCCAGGACGGGTTCGGCTACTCCATGGGCCCCCGCCACGTGAAGATCCCCCAGCTTGGCCGGGTGATCGTGCAGGACGACGTGGAGATCGGCGCCAACACGACCGTCGACCGCGGCTCCATGCGGGACACGACGATCGGCGAGGGCACCAAAATAGACAACCTCGTCCAGATTGGGCACAACGTGACGATCGGCCGTCACTGCGTCATCGTCGGCCAGGTGGGCATCTCCGGCAGCGCCGAGCTCGGCGACTATGTCGTCCTCGGCGGCAAGGCGTCTGTCGGCGAGCACATCAAGCTGGGCATGGGCGCCCAGATCGGCGGCACCAGCGCGGTCAACAACGACGTGCCGGCCGGTGCCCGCTGGATCGGCAGCCCGGCCCGTCCCGTTCGCGACTGGATGCGCCAGCACCGCGCGGTGCTGGCATTGTCGAAGGAAAAGCGTCCGGTCAACCGGACGGACGAGGATCAGGAATGATCGTGTTTGAGGAGGCGTCTGAATGAACGCAATGGGTGAGGGTGGGACGCTCGAGACCGCGGATATCATGCGTGTTCTCTCGTTGCTGCCCCACCGGTACCCGTTCCTCATGGTCGACCGTATCGTCGACATGAATGGCGACGAGTCCGGCATCGGCATCAAGAACGTGACCTACAACGAGCCGCACTTTCAGGGGCATTTTCCGGGCCAGCCGGTGATGCCGGGTGTCCTGATCGTCGAAGGCATGGCGCAGACCGCCGGTGGGCTCTGTGTGGCGGCGCACGGCGACAACAAGCCGAAGATCGTCTACTTCATGACCATCGACAAGGCGAAGTTCCGCAAGCCGGTGGTGCCGGGCGACGTGCTCGAGTACCACGTCAAGAAGATCAAGAACCGGCAGAACATCTGGAAATTCTCCGCGGTCGCGATGGTTGGCGACACCAGAGTGGCCGAGGCGGAGATCTCGGCGATGATCATAGACGAGTAGGTTTGATGGCGAATATCCACCCCACCGCGATCATTTCGGATGGCGCGGTGATCGGCAACGACGTGTCGGTCGGCGCCTATTCGATCGTCGGGCCGGAAGTCGTCCTCGGCGACAACGTCTGGATCGGGACGCACGTCGTTCTCGACGGCCACACGGAAATCGGCGCCGGGACGAAGATCTATCCGTTCGCCAGTCTCGGCTCGCCGCCCCAGGACCTGTCCTACAAGGGCGAGCCGACGCGCATCGTGGTCGGCCGCAACGTCATCATCCGCGAACAGGTGACGATCAATCCCGGCACGGCGAAGGGGCACCTTCTCACGACGATCGGCGACAACTGCTATCTGATGGTGGCCAGCCACGTCGCGCACGATTGCCAGCTGGGCAACAACGTCATCCTGTCCAACAACGTGATGGTGGGCGGTCACGTGAAGGTCGGCGATCATGTGATCATGGGCGGCGGCTGCGGCATCCACCAGTTCGTGCGCATCGGTGACCACGCGTTCCTGTCCGGGATGAGCGCCGTCGGCGACGACATCATCCCGTTCGGCAACGTGCACGGCAACCGCGCCAGGCTCGTGGGGCTCAATCTCGTGGGCCTGAAGCGACGCGGGTTCGACCGGGAGCAGATCCACACGCTGCGCAAGGCCTATCGCTACCTGTTCTCCGACGAGGGCACCCACCGCGAGCGGATGGAAGACGTCGCCAACATGTTCGGCGGCGAGCCGCTGGTCGAGCATCTGCTCGATTTCATCCGCGCCGGCGGCGAGCGGGCGCTGTGCACGCCATGGGGCGTGGGACACCTTTGACCGAAGCCGGGGCGGGTATTCGGGCGGCCGCACCGCCCGACAGCCCCGTCGGCGTGATTGCCGGAGGCGGGCGCCTGCCCATCGAGGTCGCCGAGGCGATCGAGACGGCCGGTCGCCAGGTGGTGCTGGCCGGGATCGAGGGCGAGGCCGACGCGGTGCTGTCCCGGCCGGACACCCGGTGTTTCCGGTGGGGCCAGGTCGGCGGCGCGATCGATTATTTCCAGTCCCGCGGCGTGCGCGATCTGGTGATTGTCGGGACAATCTCCCGGCGTCCCGATTTCAAGGCGCTCAAGCTCGATGCGGGAACGTGGCGGCGCCTGCCGCGTATCCTTCAGGCGCTCGTGGGCGGCGACGACACGGTCGTGCGCAGGGCGCTCAGACTGGTCGAGGCGGAGGGATTTCACGTGCGCGGCATAGCGGAAGTGGCACCGGCGCTGCTTGCCGGGGAGGGCGCCCTCGGGCGCCATCGGCCCGATGCGGCGGCTCTTGCGGATGCGGCGTTCGCCATGGACGCGCTGGCGGCGCTCGGTCCCTACGACGTCGGCCAGGCCGCCGTGATCATCCAGAAACGCATCGCGGCGCTTGAAGCCGCCGAGGGAACCGACCGGATGCTTGCCCGGGTGGCGGAGCTGCGCCAAACTGGCCGGCTCGCCGCGCGCAGCGGTGGCGTGCTGGTCAAGCGCGCCAAGCCGGGCCAGGAAACCCGCACGGAACTGCCGACCATCGGTCCGGTCACCGTCGCCGCTGCGGCGGCGGCGCGCCTGTCCGGGATCGTCGTTGAGTCCGGCCGGACGATCATCGCCGACCGCATCGAGACGATCGCGGCGCTCGACGGCCACGGCATGTTCCTGGTCGGAATGCCGGGCGAAGGTCCGGCCACGTGAGCGTCGATCTGCAGCGTCCGCTCAACGTGTTCCTGATTGCCGGCGAGGCAAGCGGCGACCATCTGGGCGGGGCGCTGATGACGGCGCTCAGGGCGCGCACCGAGGGCCGGGTCGTCTTCACCGGGGTCGGCGGTGAGACGATGCAAGCGCAGGGCCTGGAGCCGCTGTTTCCCTTTTCCGACATCACCGTGATGGGCATCGACGCGATCGTGCGACGGCTGCCGCAGCTGCTGGCCCGGATCGACCAGGCGGCGGCCGCCGTGGTCGCCGCGCGCCCGGACGTTCTGGTCATCGTCGATGCGCCGGACTTCACTCACCGGGTCGCGCGGAAGGTGCGCCGGCGGGACCCTTCGATCCCCATCGTCGACTATGTCAGCCCCACCGTGTGGATCTGGCGGCCGGGCCGGGCGCGCGCGATGGCGGCCTATGTCGACCGGCTGATGGCCGTCCTGCCGTTCGAACCGGACGTGCACTCCCGCCTGGGTGGCCCGCCGACCACCTATGTCGGTCACCCGATCCTGGAGACGATGTCGGGCGAGCCGGGAGAGGCCAGGGCGGCGGCTCCCTCATCGGCCGAACCGGTGCTGCTGATCCTGCCCGGCAGCCGCTCGTCGGAGGTCAAGGCACTGCTGCCGGTGTTCGGCGAGACGCTGGCGGAGATTGCCAAGCGGGTCGGTCCGGTCCGCGCCATTCTGCCGGCGGTCTCCCACCTTGCCGACCGCATCGAGGCAGAGGTGGCCGGCTGGCCCGTCCGCCCCGTCGTGGTGCGGGGCAAGGCCGCCAAGCAGCAGGCGTTTCGCGAGGCGGACGCGGCCCTTGCGGCTTCAGGCACCGTCACGCTGGAGCTAGCCGTATCGGGCATCCCGATGGCCGTCGCCTACAAGCTGGACGCCGTGTCGCGGGTGCTGCGGCAGGTGAACCGTGTCGTCCGCTTCGTGAACTACACGACCATGGTGCTTCCCAATATCATTCTCGGCGAGCATGCGATCCCCGATTTTCTCGAGGAGGACGTGACGGCGGACAAGCTGGCCGGGGCGGTCGTTCCGCTGCTGGGCGACACGCCCGAGCGTCGCCGGCAGGTCGAGGCATTTGCCCGGCTCGATGGCCTGATGCGGCTTCCCGATGGCGCGTTGCCTTCCGAGGCCGCCGCCGACGCGGTGCTTGAGGCCGCACGGGCGGGCCGTCGGGCACTCGCCGCGGGGAAGCGCTGACGCGCAAGCCCCTGTCACCGACGTCGGCGGTATCCATCAAAAAAGCCCGCGGAGATCGCTCTCCGCGGGCTTTTTGGACGTTGGCGTCCGATCGGATCAGCTGCGCTGGGTAATCGGCACGTAGTCGCGGTGGTCGGCGCCGGTATAGAGCTGGCGCGGACGGCCGATCTTCTGATGCGGGTCCTCGACCATTTCCTTCCACTGGGCGATCCAGCCGACCGTGCGCGCGACGGCGAACAGGACGGTGAACATGGTGGTCGGGAAGCCGAGTGCCCGAAGCGTGATGCCCGAATAGAAGTCGATGTTCGGGTACAGCTTCTTCTCGACGAAGTAGTCGTCGTGCAGCGCGATCTTCTCCAGCTCCATGGCGACGTCGAGCGCCGGATCGTCCTTGATCCCGAGCTCGGAGAGGACCTCGTGGCAGGTCTTCTGCATGATTTTGGCGCGCGGGTCGTAGTTCTTGTAGACCCGGTGGCCAAAGCCCATCAGGCGGAACGGATCGTTCTTGTCCTTCGCCCGTTCGATGAACTCGGGGATCCGGTCGACGGACCCGATCTCATGCAGCATGTTGAGCGCCGCCTCGTTGGCGCCGCCGTGTGCGGGACCCCAGAGGCAGGCGATGCCGGCCGCGATGCAGGCGAACGGATTGGCACCCGACGAGCCGGCGAGACGGACGGTCGAGGTCGACGCGTTCTGCTCGTGATCGGCGTGCAGGATGAAGATCCGGTCCATCGCACGCGACAGGACAGGGTTGAACTTGTAGTCCTCGCACGGGACGCCGAAGCACATCTGCAGGAAGTTCGCAGAGTAGTCCAGGTCGTTGCGCGGATAAACGAACGGCTGACCGATCGAGTACTTGTAGGCCATCGCCGCGATCGTCGGCATTTTCGCGATCATGCGAAGGCTGGCGATCATCCGCTGCTGCGGATCGGTGATGTCGGTGGAGTCGTGATAGAAGGCGGCAAGCGCGCCCACGACGCCGACCATGACGGCCATCGGATGAGCATCGCGACGGAAGCCGGTGAAGAACCGGTTCATCTGCTCATGGATCATGGTGTGGTAGGTGACGCGCTGGACGAAGTCGGTCTTCTCGACCGACGTCGGCAGGTCGCCGTAGAGCAGGAGGTAGCAGGCCTCCAGAAAATCACCGTGCTCGGCCAGCTGGTCGATCGGGTAACCCCGGTAGAGCAGGACCCCCTTGTCGCCGTCGATGAAGGTGATTTTCGATTCACACGCGGCAGTGGACGTGAAGCCCGGATCGTACGTGAATCGGCCGGTTTGCTTGTAAAGCGACTGGATGTCCAGGACGTCCGGTCCGACCGAGCCGGAGTGCATGGGGAAGTCCCAGCTCTCGTCGCCGATCGTCAGTTTCGCAGTAGTCCCATCTGCCATAAGCACACCCCAATCTTGGCAAGATCGCAGGGCGGACCGATCCGTGCGGTGAGGGCACCGATCGCCCATTCACCGCACGCAGACGGCGCCTTGCGATGGGTGGATTGTCGACGCTTGACTATCCCATTTGGGGGTATGCCGCAAGCAGGCCACCCCCGTGGCTTGCGGGCCGGGAGTGTTTGCGCCCAATGGGTTGCGCGAATCGCGCGCACGGCCGCGCAAAGCGCCCCATAGCCCCGCGCGAACTGCGCGTTTCTGCGCGCATCTGCGCGATAGTGCGTACGGCGCGCAGCTCCCGGCCGCGCATCAGTCGCTCGTGTCCGCGTTGGCCACGCCGCGCCGCCAGTAGGCCACGGCGGTGCGGTCCGCCTTGGCGAATCCGCGTTCCTTGTCGAGAAATCCGCGAATCCGGCGGGCCGCCGTGCGCTCGCAGGCGCACCACACATGGGTGCGCGCCGGTGCGGCGTCCCAGTCGAGGCCGCGGATGGCCGTCTCCAGCAGGTCGGTGGTGCCGGCGGGGGCGCCGTCGCGCGGCAGCC
>Ga0207904_1000475_pt1 | contig 15135 bp, 12 predicted proteins | sample MalvirmetaMSP118_FD_184232 | JGI IMG/M metagenome (GOLD analysis project Ga0207904, IMG submission 184232) | Marine viral communities from the Deep Pacific Ocean - MSP-118 (SPAdes) | ecosystem: Environmental > Aquatic > Marine > Oceanic | place: Pacific Ocean | collected 2011-05-30 | reverse complement strand
GGCGCGATTCTCGGCGAGATCACGCGGCTCCGGCGGCGCCGCGGGCCTTTCGTCCTCGGTCAGGGGAACGCGACCGGCCAGGCGATGGACCTCCGTGTGCAGTCGCGGGTCTGGCCTGACCTCGACGGTCTCGCGCGCACCACCCTCCCGGAAGGACTAGGACGCGTCTTCTTGGCTCGATTGGCCGCTGAGGGCCGCCGCGGCGCCGTCTAGGCTTCAGTCGACGGCCGGATATCCCGGCCATGACGGTCCCACCGGCTGGACACGCGGCGCCGCACCAGGATTCGGCCGAGCGGCCACCCGACCAGGAGACCGGCCACAAGGACAGCCGCAATCATTTCGACGACGAAGCCGGGAGGGCGGAAGGACACCGTGACGATGTCACCGGCGGCGAGCCCGGCGACATCGACGGTGAGCAGCCAACCCCGCACCGGATCAGCAAGCTCAGCCCCGTTGACGGTGTATCCCGGGTACGCGAGTCTGCTCAGGACCACCCGCGAGTCCGCGCCGACGGAGGAGACCGTGAAGGTGACGGCATCATCCGACACTGACACTGCCTCGACCTCGGTTCCCCTGCCCGTGGACACGACTCCCCCGGCCCCCTCGACAGGTTCACCCCTTTCCAGCACCCAGGTGAACTCGCCACCGCTGCGCACAGACCAGCCGTCAGGGACTTCCGGAATGTCGGGATACGTCGCCGTCATCGCGACGACCGTGCTCAACGCCATGAGATCGGCGACACTGCGACTCGTGGTTTCGTCCGTGCTCCACAGCGTGGCGAGGGCTGCTTCGCATGTCGAGCCGCGCAGGTCAGTGCACAGGTCGTTGGAGAACGTCGAGAACGGCAGAACCGTATAGAGGCTGCCCACGGGTGTCGGGCTCAGATACCACAGGTTGGCGATGAGCCGCTCACGGTAGCTGAGCTCATCGTCGGATCCGGCGTAGACATCGCCCACAACGAACGCATCGCCGGGCGAACCGGCGAGCGTCGAGGTCATCTGCTGGACCGAGCGCGGAACGGCGTTGACCGGCAGAGGCGTCTCCGGAAAAAGTCGCATCTGGAGGGGAACCAGCGCAGCTGTCACGGCGACTGCGACCAGCACTCCATACGTGGTGCGGCGCCCAGAGGGGCGGACGCGTCGCTCGCGTCGGACGGCGAACCACCAGATGACGGCGATCGCAGCCGCCTGCAGGAGCGCAACCAGAGCCAGCGACCGCCACCCGCCCGGAGCATTCGCGAAGGCGAGATACGTCATGGCCGCGAGGATGCCGAAAGCCGCCAGCGCGCGCCGCCGGGTGATCTGCCCCGGGAATGCGGTGGTCGCGACCACAGCGAGCAGTACGACGACCGCGATGACCAAGTAGGGCATCATCCGGATGGGCCAGCGCAGAGGCCCGACGTGGCTCGGCCCGATCACCATGAGCAACGCGATGCCCCCGATCACCAGGAGAGGCACCGATCGCATCACGATCGCCCGGCTCACCGGGAGGAAGAGCCCGAACAGCGGGATCGCCCAGGCGACGTATGCCAGGGGGGCATCCGTGGCAAATCCCCACCACGCGCCGATCGAACCCGTCGCCGTGGGCGAGGCAGCTGACCCCATATCCGTGAGATCCGCGTTCAGGAAGCCGACGTTGAAGACCGAGAATCCTGCGCGCTCCGTGACCGGAGCGGTGAGGATTCCCGGGAGATAGACGATCACGGTCACCAGCGCACCCCACACCGAGGCCAGGAATGACGCGAGTATGCGCCGGCGGTCGCGGGCTACGACGGCGCGCACGAGCGATTCCACGAGCACCATCGCGAGGATCATCACGCCGAACACGTAGCCGAAGGTGATCAGCAGATAGCTGGCGGCGAGATATCCGACAGGTCCGGCACCGTCCTCGACGACGCGTCTGAGCGCCCACCAGGCCCACGGGAGCACGGCTGCGTTGAACAGTCCCGTCGCCCACGAGGGCGCGTCCATGAAGACGGTGAACCCCGCGAGCGGCGCGAGAATACCCGCCAACGCCGCCCAGGGCGGAGCCGCGCCGAACGTCCTCGCCAACAGGTAGACGCCGAGTGTCATGCCCGCCAGGAAGAGCACCTTGACCACTGTCATCGACACGACGGGGTCATCGATGAGACGGGTGAAGACGGCAACCGCCCACGTCAGCGGATTGAGGAGCCCCCATTGCCCTTCGGCCCAGTAGTTGCCCGCCTGCCAAGCCGCAGGATTGAGCATCGGCAACGAGCCGCGGAGCAGGTGGTCGCCGAGTTCGAACCACTGACCGAAGGCGCCGAGCTGGGAGTCATCCGCGAAATAGAACCCGCTGGAGCCCACCAGACGCGTCATCGCGAGGGCGGCGCTGACCACAACGGCCATCAGGGGCCAGAGGAAGCGGCTCCGCAGTGACGCGTCGCGGGCGGATCCGGACATCGCACATCCTGGGTCTCGATCTCGGCGAAGAGTCTCACCCTACCAACCTCGGGGTCCAAGGCATGGGCTTTCAGACCACGCATGGCAGGATAGAACCTTGTGAAGGGCATCATTCTTGCGGGCGGTTCGGGGACGCGTCTGCATCCGATCACTCTGGGTGTGTCGAAGCAGCTGGTTCCGGTCTATGACAAGCCGATGGTGTACTACCCACTGTCGACGTTGATGCTGGCGGGCATCCGAGACATCCTGGTTGTCACAACTCCGCACGATTCGATGCATTTCGAACGGCTCCTCGGCGATGGATCGCAGTTCGGGGTGAACATCTCCTTCGCCGTGCAGCCCTCTCCCGACGGCCTCGCGCAGGCGTTCACGATCGGCGCGGACCATATCGGAGACGACAAGGTCGCGCTGGTCCTCGGCGACAACCTGCTGTACGGGCCAGGCCTGGGCACGCAGCTGAAGCGTTTCTCCGACGTGGATGGGGGCGCGGTGTTCGCGTACTGGGTCGCAAATCCGTCCGCCTACGGCGTCGTGGAGTTCGACGAATCCGGCCGGGCGATCTCCCTGGAGGAGAAACCTGCTGCACCCCGGTCGAACTTCGCGATCCCGGGACTGTACTTTTACGACAACGACGTCGTGGAGATCGCACGCGGGCTGTCTCCGTCCGCCCGGGGCGAATATGAGATCACCGACGTGAACCGCGCATACCTCGAGGCCGGAAAGCTCCAGGTTGAAGTGCTCCCCCGCGGCACCGCGTGGCTGGACACCGGCACCGTCGACGACATGCTGGATGCCGCGGAGTACGTGCGAACCATCGACCGCCGCACCGGGATGAAGATCGGTGCACCGGAGGAGATCGCCTGGAGGCAGGGATTCCTGTCGGATGACGAACTAGCTGAGCGTGGCACAGCACTGAAGAAGTCCGGGTACGGGGCGTATCTGCTCGCCCTGCTCGAGCGGGGGGACCGCTGATGGGACGCACTTTGCTGGTCACTGGCGGCGCCGGTTTCATCGGATCCAATTTCGTCCATCATGTCGTCGCGCACACCGACGATCGTGTCGTCGTGCTCGACAAGCTGACCTACGCCGGCAATGCGACCTCCCTGGCCGCGTTGCCCGACGATCGCGTTCAACTGGTCGTGGGAGACATCGCCGACTCTAAGACGGTGAATCCGTTGGTCGCCGAGGCCGACGCGGTGGTTCACTACGCAGCCGAATCCCACAACGACAACTCCCTGCACGACCCACGGCCGTTCCTAGACACCAACATCATCGGCACTTACACACTGCTCGAAGCGGCACGCCGCCACGGGACCCGGTTCCACCACATCTCGACCGACGAAGTGTACGGAGACCTCGAACTGGACGATCCGGCGAGGTTCACCGAGAACACGCCATACAACCCGTCGTCTCCGTATTCGTCCACCAAAGCCGGCAGCGACCTTCTGGTGCGCGCCTGGGTGCGCTCGTTCGGGGTGCAGGCGACGATCTCGAACTGTTCGAACAACTACGGCCCCTTCCAGCACGTGGAGAAGTTCATCCCGAGACAGATCACCAACGTGATCCGCGGAATCCGCCCCAAGCTCTACGGCAAGGGCGAAAACGTGCGGGACTGGATCCACGCCGACGATCACTCTTCCGCGGTCCTCACGATCCTGGAGAAGGGCCGCATCGGCGAGACCTACCTCATCGGCGCGGACGGCGAAAAGGACAACAAATCCGTCGTCGAACTGATCCTGGGAATGATGGACCAGGACCCGCAGGCATACGACCTCGTCACCGACCGAGCTGGGCATGACCTGCGATACGCGATCGATTCCACCAAGCTGCGCACCGAGCTCGGCTGGAGCCCCCGCTTCCGCGACTTTGAGGCGGGCCTTGCCGCGACGATCGACTGGTACCGCGCAAACGAAGGGTGGTGGGCTCCGTCCAAGGACGGCGTCGAGGCGTTCTACGCCACCAAAGGCCAGTGACCTCACGATCCGACCCCCGTTCCCACGCTTCGGCACGCCCGCATCGGCAGGACACCATGACTGAGTACGGCAAGGCCCTCACCGTCTCCGAGACCCCGGTCCCCGGGATGCTCGTGGTCGACCTCCCGGTGCATGGAGATTCACGCGGCTGGTTCAAAGAGAACTGGCAGCGGGAGAAGATGATCGCGCTCGGGATCCCCGACTTCGGGCCAGTGCAGAACAACATCTCCTTCAACGACGACGAAGGCACGACCCGCGGGATCCATGCCGAGCCCTGGGACAAGTGGGTGTCGGTCGCGACCGGACGGATCTTCGGCGCGTGGGTCGACCTCCGGGAGGGCCCGAGCTTCGGAGCCGTCTATACCGCAGAGATCGATCCGTCGAGGGCCGTCTTCGTGCCGCGCGGCGTGGGCAACGCGTACCAGACCCTCGAACCGGCGACCGCCTACACCTATCTTGTCAACGATCATTGGTCACCCGAGGCCGACTACAGCTTCCTCAACCTCGCCGACGAGACGACGGCAATCGCCTGGCCGATTCCCCTCACGCAAGCGCAGATCAGTGAGAAAGACAAGAGTCACCCTCGTCTGGCCGACGTGACACCCGTCCGACCGCGAAAGATCCTCGTCACCGGCGCCGACGGCCAGGTCGGACGGGCGCTGCGGGCTCGTTTCGGCGCGGCCCCCCACATCGAATACGCCTCGCGGGATGACCTCGACCTCACGGCACCGCAACTGCGAACAACGCGCCGATGGCGCGATTACAGCGCGATCATCAACGCCGCCGCCTATACCGCCGTCGACACGGCGGAAACGCCCGAGGGCCGCATCGCCGCGTGGGCGACCAATGTAACAGCGGTGACCGCACTCGCGCGCATCGCCGCCGATAATGGCATCACCCTCGTGCATGTCTCCAGCGACTATGTCTTCGACGGCACCTCGACGGCGCCATACTCCGAGAGCGATCCGTTGTCACCGGTAGGAGTGTACGGTCAGACCAAGGCCGCAGGAGACGCCGTGGTGGGAGGCCTCGCTCGGCATTACATCATCCGCACGAGCTGGGTGATCGGCGACGGGCACAACTTCGTGCGGACCATGGTCGGCCTGGCAGCGCGTGGCATCAATCCGGCGGTGGTGGACGATCAGATCGGACGCCCGACGTTCACCGAAGACCTTGCTGCAGCGATCGCGCACCTCCTGGACACGGATGCCGCAAGCGGCATCTACAACGTCACCAGCAGCGGCGAGCCGCTGTCGTGGTACGCACTTGCACAGCGCGTCTACGAACTGTCGGGACACGATCCGGCACGAGTGTCGCCCACGAGCACGGCGGACTACTTCATCGGATCGAGCGCACCCGTTGCGCCACGTCCGACCAACAGTGTCTTGGATCTCACCAAGATCGAGGCCACGGGGTGGCAGGCGCCCTCGTGGGTCGCCAGGCTCTCGGAATACCTGGCCGACTCGTCGGGGAGCACACCGTGACCGTTGCCAGCGGTGCGGATGTCGCGATCATCGTGCGCACGAAGGACCGCCCGACTCTCCTGCGCCGGGCGCTGCGCTCTATCACGGGGCAGACTCTGGCCGCATGGGAGTGCGTGATCGTCAATGACGGCGGCAACACGGAGGAGACGGCCGCCGTGGTGGCGGAGTTCGCTGGCTTCGAAGAGCGCATCACGATCGTCAGTGCGGCGCGGTCTCGTGGTCGGTGGGTCAGCGCGAACGCCGGTGTGTTGGCATCGAACGCGCCATTGGTCGTCATCCACGACGACGATGACACGTGGGACCCCCACTTTCTCCAACAGTGCGTGAACTACCTCGACGAGAACCCACAGGCAGGAGGCGTCGTCAGCCGCATCGAGATCGTGTGGGAGCGCGAGGTCGCCGACGGCTTCGAGACGGTCTCCACGGAGATCTTCCAGCCCGACCTTGCGGCACCCACGCTCGCTGACACCCTCCTGTTCAACCGCTTCGTCCCGATCGCGTTCGTGTACCGCCGAAGCCTGCACGAGGAGCTCGGCCTGTACGACGACACGCTGCCGGTCGTGGGAGACTGGGCCTTCAACCTGAAGGTCCTCGCCCGCGGGCCCTTGGAGTATCTCTCCGACGAGCCACTGGCCCGATGGCATCAACGGGTCGACGCCCGAGGGTCCTCCGCCAACAGCGTCATCGGATCGCGGTCGGCTCACGACCGCTTCGACGCCCGAATCCGCGACGACGCTCTACGCGAGCATGTCTCATCGCAGGGCCTCGGTCTCGTCCTCTATCTCACGAAGTTCATCGACCAGCGACTGGTCGATGTGGAAAGCGGCATCCGGGCGGAGATCGCGCGCTCGCCGATGCGTCGCGCGGCCCGAGCAGTTCGCCGTCTCTTCCGCCGCTGACCAGACGCTACGCTTTGCGGGCCTGAAGAAACTCGACTGCCTCGTCGATCGGGCCGTCGAAGACCTTCTTACCCTTGGCGATGACGACACCGCGCTCGCAGAGGTCGCGCACCATGTTCATGTCGTGCGAGACCACGAGCATCGTTACGCCGCGCGCGGTCAGCTCCTTGATGCGCTGGCCGCACTTTGCCCGGAAGGGCGCGTCACCTACCGACAGCACCTCATCCACCAGCAGTACGTCAAGTTGGACGTGAATCGCGACGGAGAATGCGAGTCGCATGAACATTCCGGAGGAGTAGTGCTTGACCTCCTGATCGATGAAATCCCCGATCTCCGAGAACGCGACGATGTCATCGAAACGCTCCTCGATCTCGTCCTGTCGCATGCCGAGGATCGCCGCGTTGAGGAAGACGTTCTCGCGTCCAGAGAGATCGGGATGGAAACCGGCGCCGACCTCGATGAGCCCTGCGACCCGCCCACGCGTGAAGACGCGCCCCTCATCAGGCTTGAGCACGCCCGAGACGAGCTTCAGTGTCGTGGACTTGCCGGAACCGTTGAGCCCGAGCACCGCAACCGACTCCCCCTCGCCCACCTGAAGACTCAGGTCATCAAGCGCCAGAAAGGAGTCCGCGCGCACCTTGCGCTTCTTGACCCAGCCGATGAAGAACTCCTTGAAGGAGTGCGAGTTCCGCTTGAGGAACGTCTTGGTGACGTGGTCGATGATGATCGACGGCGGCGCTGAGGTAAGGGCTTCGATAGTCATGGTTCACAGGTCCTGCGCGAAGGAACGCTCGAAGCGCCGGAAGGTGATCTGACCGAGCACCAGGAAGACGACGCTGACGACAAGAGCTACGAAGATGTACACCGCGAAGTGGGGGGGAAGGCCCGGGCTGCGCTCCACAGTGGCCTCCCAGAACCCTGCCTGAAAGAGCTGCACGGCTACCGTCAGCGGGTTGATCTGATAGAGATGGAAAGCCCATGCCGGTAGAGCGGCAGCGACGAATGTCCACAGGTACAGCACGGGTGAGGTCCAGGTGGAGAACATCTTGATGATCTCCACCACGTTCTGCGCGTCCCGGAAGCGTACGTTGATGCCGCTGAAGAAAAGTCCCAGACCCAGCGCGAACATGATGACGATGAGAGCGCCGAGCAGGATCGCGCCGATGCCGAGAAGACTTGGTGTCCAGCCGACGACCAGGCAGACCACCAGGAGGATGCCCACCTGAGGCAGGAAGTGGATGAACGCGACGATGATCGCGGCGATCGGAAACAGCTCACGCGGCAGATAGATCTTCTTGACGAGCGAACCGTTTTCGACGATGGAGGTCGTGGCGTTTCCGAAGCCCTCATTGAAGAGGTTGATGACGACCACACCTGCGAAGAGATAGATCGCGAAGTTATCTACATCCTTGTGAATCTGAAGTATGACACCCATCACAAAGTAGTAGACCGTGAACTGTGCGGCAGGCTTCACATAGGACCAGGTCCAGCCCAGCACCGAGTTGCGGTACCGGGTGGCTGTGCCCTTACGCACGAGCAGTCGCAGCAAGTAGCGCCAACGGAAGACATCCAGAATGCCGTGGCCACGGCCGGGGACGTTGTACCGACTCAGGTCGATGGAGGTCACAGGTGAGTGCTTTCGGGTCTGATCATGGCCGCCGGTCTACAGGGCCACCACGTGATCCTAGTCGCCCGCGTCGAAAGGTCGCTCATCGTGGCATGGCCCGTGAGCGTGACGCTCTGACGACTCATGCCGGGCTGACCGCCGGAACTACCATCTGATCAGCCCTTCAGTTTGAGCGCACGGCACGTCTCAGCGGTCAGCACCTGGGTCGAGGAGGTGACCGTTGCGCCCGTCGCCACCCATCCGCCGCCGCGCGCCTCATACGCAGCTCCGTCGCATGAGATTGTCGCTTGGAGCTTGTCGACGGCGCCCGCCTTGAGCGTCGGGATGATGCGGATCGACGGTCCAAGCCCGGCCGCCTGCAGCAGCTGCAACGAAGGTATGTCCAGCAGCGTGTCACCGTCAGCGAGGTACACCGTATCCGAGCTTGGCGCCTTCACCAGTTCGCCGGCGATCAGGTAAGGGCTGCCGATGGGCAAGGCCGCGAAGGCGGCTGCCGAGACCACCCGGATTCGAAGCGGGTTACTTCCAGCGAGACTGTTCAGCTGCCCGAGAGTGGCGACGTGTTTCAGCATTCCACCGGTGGCATGGTAGACGGCATCACTGGCCGCGGTCTTGACGAAGACCTCCCCACCCGTTGCGCCCGATACCTCGAGCCGCCTACAGATAGGCGAGTCAAGCGATACTGGCTCAAATCCGGTGTCACTGAGCGTCGCCCGCAGGAGTCGATCGGCCGCGAAGTATGAGGTACCGGCGCAACTGACAAAGAGGGACAGGTCGGGTCCGACTGCGAAGTCAGCTACGACTGCTGGCTTGACCGTCCGATACACCGCGATCTCAAGTCCGAGTTCGGTGGCAATCGACCACGACGGCAGGTACAGCAAGCGGCCGTCCGTGGTGGGCAGGTAGACCTCTGTTGACCCTGCGAGCGTGATGAACTGACCGGGCGCAAATCGAAGGGCTCCGATCGTGTAGGAATCAGCGACACTCTTCGGCATGAGTCCGACGAAGGGCGCGCTTCCACCGTTGAGGATCTTGGCGGTGCCCTGGTCCACAACCGGCGCAAGGGTCGAGCCGTCGATGTAGAAAGTGCGATCATCACCGCTGAGACGCGCGAGTCGGGTCATCTCCCCGCCGGCGCGGGCCAGATCGAATTCCGCCGCCGCAAGCTGAGTCAAGGAGGAGCAAGATCCTCCCCACGCTGACACGAGCGTGCACGAGGGGAATCGATGCGTCGCGGAAGAATCCAGATATGAGACGGTTCCGTTCGAGCGATTCCGCACAAAACGTGAGGCGTCACCCTGGTCCTGGAAGGACGAGATGTAGTCGGCGTTGACGGCCACTGGCGCGGCGAATGTGGCCTTGTATACGGGCCAGTCCGCCGCTGTGATGTGGTACCGGTTTCCCCCGGAGACAATATAGATGTCATATCCGACGGAGACGATCGGCGCCACCGTCTGGGTTGAACCGAACCAATCGGTGAAGTAGTTGAAGAAATTTCGGTTGCCGTAGCTCGAGCATCCGTCACCGATGCTGTAGCCCGCCGCGAGCGCTGCCGCATTCGGCTGGTAGGGCGTGTAGTAGTAGAGGTTCGCCGTGGCCTGGTTCTCTACGTAGATCGCCCCGCGACCACAAGCCGAGTTGGGGTGGTACAGGATGTTCCACGTCTTGCCCGGCGCGTACCAGGTGAAGAACTTGCTGGTCCCCGGCGGGTTCGCGTAACGCTTCATCTGCCACGCCCCGCCATAGACCTGGTTGAACAGGCCGTAGTAACGACTGTCGCAGGCGGCAGTGTCGGGGCATCCCTGCCCCATTGCGGCCTGATAGGCCCACGCGCTCGGGGCGGTCGAGGTGACTAGGCCCTGCTCCTTCTGGAGCATGACGAGGAGCACCTGGGGGTTGATGCCACAGGCCCGCGCGACCTTGTAGATGACCCGGGATGCTCGCTCGGTCCCTCCGCCCGAATAGGCACCGCACATGGCGTCCGCGGCGATCGCGCGGGTTTGGACGTAGTAGTCCTTCAGGCAGGTGTACCCCGATCGACACGACGAGACCTTGGACTCGAGGAACGACTGGATCTGAGCCTCGGACATCGTCGCCGAGTTGAAGAACACCGCGTCGCTGATGATGTTTCCCGGCCTGAACTGGCTGAGATCCGCTGCCTTGACGATGGAGCTGTCAACCGTCGAGGAAGCGACCTCTGTCACGGACGTATCGACTGCGGCAGCACGCGGCGCGGGCGTCAGCCCCACGAGTCCAGCACCGATGAGCGCACCCGTCGCAACGGTCGCCGATACGGCGAAAACCATCCATCGAAGCCGCCCGGGGGTGTGACCTAGAGATCGCGCCATGTTACTAGTGTGACGCAAGTGCGCTTGCGGGACGAGGATCGCCGAGCCGCGAACTAGAGATCCGCATGTAGCTGCCAGACTCGATCGCCGGCTTCGCGCCACGAGAAAGCGCGCCCACGGTCGGTCGAAAGCGTTGCGGCGCGGCGGCGGTCCACCTCCGAGGCGAGCAGCGACCCGACGGTTGCTGCGAGAGCATCGGCGTTGCCTTCGACGAGCTCGCCACCATCCCCAACGAGTTCTCGGTGCTCAGGCGACGCCGCGCTGACGACGGCGATCCCGAGCGCGAGCGCCTCGAGCACCCGCCAGCGACAAGCGGGGGTCGCGCCTGGAGCCACGAGCACGGATGCCGTTGCAAGCGTTGCCGCACGGTCGGCTGCGTCGGCCGCAGAGACGACTACCACGCCGCCCATCCCCGCGTCGCTCAGGTCGCCGAGTACGACAACGGGAACATCCGGAGCCTCACGGCCCAGCGACGCAACCACATCACGCAACTGGTTCGCGGCCAGACCCGTCGGGTCAACAACGACAGCACCCTCGGGCACCCGGAGCGTCCGCCGGCGTCCGACGGCGTCGCGCGGCTCAGCAAAGCCCTCGGGCGCGGCGCCGGCGATCACCCGAATCCGGCCGCGGAGCTTCGTCCGTTCCGCAAGCTCCTCCGCCATGGCGTGAAGCGGCACGACGACGGCATCCGCGTGCTTCTCTGCGCGCTTGAGCATCGCCCGGTGCCACGCCACGGATGCCTTCGAGATGCGCTCCGGATGGGTCCAGGGCGTGAGGTCCCAGATGGTGACGACGGTCTGCTCGTGGTTGTGGACACGGTCGTGACGTACGAGCGGTGCGAACAGGGTCGGCGAGTGAAGCATCCCGCCGCCGAGACCACTGGGGAGTCCGAGAGAGAGCGCGGTCGAGAGCTCGCGGCGCGGAATCGGCGAGGCCTCTACCCCGGCAATGCCCTCGAGCGTCCGAACCTCGGCGAGTGCTTCCTCCCCGGCGGATGGAACGACAGCCGCAACCTCGCACCCCCGCGGCGCGGCGGCGATGAGCGCCCGTGTCAGCTCACGCGAGGCCATCGCGAGGTCGGGGTCGGTGGGCGCGACCATCTGGTCGAGAACCACACGCAATGTCGTTGTCACAGCTTGGAGCCTGTCGTCGGAGAACTCGGGGCGTCAGCGCTTCACGCGGCGGGCGTGGGAGTGGGCGTCGGCGGATGCAGCGTCTGCTGCAGGTAGTCCTGGATGAAAGCAACGTCATCCGCCGAGAGTTCCTCGGGGATGATGCCGATGCCTCCCACACCCGATGGCGTGAGCTCGATGGTCGTGACCGGCTGTTCCTTGGACTTCAGCGCGAGTTCGGCGAAGTACGGAACCATCGACTGCGGGATGTCAGTCTGCACGATAGCCGTACCAGCGGTGAGAACCTCGTTGAACCGGTTGAGGACGTTCATCGGGGTGAACTGCGCGAGGATCGCCTCCTGCAGCTGGCGCTGGCGCAGCATCCGGTCCCAGTCGCTTGTGGTGTAGCGGGAACGCGCATACCACTGGGCAGTGTCGCCGTCCATGTGCTGCATGCCGGGCTCGATCCAGCCGATCGCCCACTCTTCGGCAGGTTGCCCGTCATAGGCGGGGCCGCCGCCCTTGGGAAGCCGCTCTGTGACCTCGATGTCCACTCCGCCCAGCGCATCGATCAGAGCGGCGAAGCCGTGCATGTCGATGAAGACGTAGTACGGGATCTCGATACCGAGCAGCCCTTCGGCGGCATCCTTGGTCGCCTCGATGCCGGGCTTGGAGCCGTTGGCGACCGCATCCGGGTACAGCGCGGTGCCATCGCGGCATACTTCGACTTCGGTGTGCAGCTGGTTGATGCCGCTCCCCCACCCGCAGACCGGGTCGGCGTGACCACTGTGGCCGTTCGGGTAGAGGTCCTGCATGGGGCCAGGCGCGAACGGAACGTTGACCATGTCGCGCGGGATGCCGGTGATGGTGACGGCTCCGGTGTCGGCGTTGATCGACGCGACCGAGATGCTGTCGTAGCGCATCGAGTCGCGGCCTTCGCCGCTGTCTGCTCCCAGGAGCAGGATGTTGTAGTACCCGTCCGACGGCGGGACCGACGGCCCTGACTCGGCGAAAATCTCACCGAACGAGTCGCGCACGCCACCGAGTCGATCGGATGCCCAAACCACCCCACTGCCGGCGAGCACGAGCGCTCCGACACCGACTAGCGCGACGGCAAATCGCGTGATCGACCCGGTGCGCACGAGCCGCACGAGTCGCAGGGTGTCGATCGTGAGGATGATCCACAGCACCAGGTAGGCGAACAGCAGCGCCTGCACCCCAAGCAGAACGAACCAGTTGGTCGCGATCGCGAAGAACACCTGCTGCCAGAGAAGGAGCGTGACGATCGAGAGCGCGACCAGAATCCAGCCGAACAGGGTGGCGCCGAGCCCGAACCGGCCGAGTCGTCGGTTTCCGGCGAGGACCTGCGCCGATCCGGGAATCAGGAAGTTGAAGACCAGCAGCCACCAGGCTCGCCGCGTCATCATCGGGCGCGATGCCGTGTTGGGGTACCGCAGCGGGCGATTCTCAATCACCGGACGCCGCGCGGATTGCTGCGCTCCGGTCATCCGCGGGGGGCTGGCGACGCTCACAGCGCCTCCTTGAGCCGCCGGTTCTTCTCCTCGACGACGCCCTCAAGCTCGCGCGCGTAGGTTTCGATCGCGTCGGCGTGCGCGGGGTCGGCGATTCCCAGCATCCGCACCGCGAGCAGCCCCGCGTTGCGCGCGCCACCGATCGAGACCGTTGCGACCGGGATGCCGGCGGGCATCTGCACGATGCTCAGGAGCGAGTCCAGGCCGTCGAGGGTGGCCAGTGGCACGGGAACGCCGATCACCGGCAGCGCGGTGACCGAGGCGAGCATGCCGGGCAGATGCGCGGCTCCGCCGGCGCCGGCAATGATGACACGGATGCCGCGACCTCGCGCCTCGCGTCCGTAGGCGACGAGCTTGTCGGGCGTGCGGTGGGCCGAGACGACCTCGACCTCGTGGGGCACGCCGAAGTCGGTGAGCGCTTGCGACGCATCGCTCATGACGCGCCAGTCGGAGTCCGACCCCATCACGACACCGACGAGCGGGGCGGGGGAACTGTGGAGCGCAGCGGTCACCGGACCAGGCTAGGGTGCATGGCTGGGGATTGCCCGGAACGGCACCCCCGAAGGGAGAATCCGTGACCGAGTCCACAGCTTCGAGCCCCGACATCGACGCTCTGCTGCACGCCCGCTACGGCGCCACCGCTCCCGAGCTGACCGAGCCCGCTCTGCGGGAGTCGGCGACACTCGCGGGGTTGCTGCGCCACCACACGGTGCGCAGATTCACGGATGCACCCGTCACTGACGAGACCATCACCGCCCTGGTCACCGCGGCGCAATCGGCGGCGAGTTCGTCGAATCTGCAGCTGTGGAGCGTCGTTGAGGTGCGGGATGCTGCCACCCGTCGGGCGCTCGTCGACGAGGTCGGCACGAGCACCTTCGTCGCGGACGCCCCCGTCATCCTCCTGTTCGTGGCTGACTGGTCTCGGGCATCGGCGATTGCGGCAGCTCAGGGCGAGTCAGATGCCGCCGCCGACTACCTCGAGTCCACCCTGGTCGCCTTTGTCGACGCCGCCCTTGCCGCGCAAAATGCCGTGATCGCGGCTGAATCGTTCGGACTCGGCACCTGCTACCTGGGGTCGGTTCGCAACAACCCGGAGCGGGCCGCTGAGCTGATCGGCCTCCCCGACCGGGCCATGGTCGCCTTCGGCCTCGCCGTCGGATACCCCGATCCCGCCGACACCGCGGGGGTCAAGCCGCGCCTGGCACCCGGGGTCGTCCACTCCCGCGAACGGTACGCCCCGATCACGGATGCCGACGTCGCGACGTACGACACCGAGATCGCCGCATACCACGCGAGCCAAGGTCGCCCGACGGGATGGAGCAGAGCCGTCATCCGTCGCGTGCGGGATGCGGCGGGCTTGAACGGTCGCGACCGGATGCGCGCGTGGCTCACCGGCCGCGGACTGCCCTCGATCTAGGCATCCGGCGCAGCGTCGGGCTTTCGAATCAGTCCTGGAAGAACGCGGCAGCCGCGCGGGCGTCGTAAACGACGTCGTCGAGGTCTTCTCCGAAGGCCGTGACGTGCCCGACCTTGCGGCCGGGACGCGGCTCCTTGCCGTAGGTATGGATGCGGGCAGCCGGATGCTGCGCCATCGCCGGCGCGAACCGCTCCGACAGTCCTCCCGCGGCCGGGCCGCCGAGGATGTTGATCATCACCGACCACGGCGCGACGGGGGACGTGTCACCCAGCGGGAGGTCGAGGACGGCGCGCAGATGCTGCTCGAACTGGCCGGTCACG
>Ga0207904_1000473_pt1 | contig 15176 bp, 13 predicted proteins | sample MalvirmetaMSP118_FD_184232 | JGI IMG/M metagenome (GOLD analysis project Ga0207904, IMG submission 184232) | Marine viral communities from the Deep Pacific Ocean - MSP-118 (SPAdes) | ecosystem: Environmental > Aquatic > Marine > Oceanic | place: Pacific Ocean | collected 2011-05-30 | reverse complement strand
CCCATGCCCGCCGCAGCGCGGACATCGCCGTCGTCTTGCCCGCCCCGGCAGGGCCGACGAGGACATCGACGATGCGCCCGGATACGGCGATCTTCGCCAGCGCGGCGGTCTGGTCGTCGCCGAGGGTGTGCCCCTTCCGACCCGGGCGCGCCGCGATCCGCTCGACCACCGCGAGGGGAACGGTCGGCCCGGTGGTGGTGCGGGCGCGGTCGAGGAGGCGGTCTTCGGCCGCCAGCAGCAGCTCGGAGGAGAACACTGTCGAGTGCTTCGGACGGAACACCGATGTGCCGTCCGGTCGGCAGAACACCACCGGACTCGATGCGAGCTCGGGCGGGGTGAGCCGCAGGGACGCGGCCTCGGCGGCGTCCACGACCAGCCCGACGACCGCCTCTCGATCAACGGTTGAGGCGAAGCGGTAGCTCATCGTCTGCCGGGCCGCCTCGGCCGTGAGATTCCAGCGCCGCCAGGTGGATCGCTTCTCGCCCACGACCTCCACGACCGATTGGCCGAGGGAGCCGATCACGTCCAGGGGGATGTCGTCAGCGCGGAGCAGCAACGGCGCCTCGTTCGCGGCGACTCGGCGCGCCCACGAGGTTGCGTCCGTGCCGAGCAGGCGGCCGGCTCGCTGCCGCCATTCGGCGGTCAGGTCCGCGAGGGACCGGACCTGCTTTTCCGGCCTGGTGGTGAGGGTGGCTTGGGCGCGGAGCTTGATGATCGTCGCCGTCGAGGGCTGCCGGCCGTGCTTTTCGACGTACTCGGCGATGAGGCGGTTCTTCTCCGCGTCGATGTTTCGGGAGCGGGAGGAGAACTCGGCCACCAGCTCCTCCGGCACGGCCGCGATCGCCCAGGCGGGGTTGCGGTCCCGGCCCATGTCGCGAGCCTCCCATTCCACGCCGAAGGTATGGGTGAGGTGGTCGGCGAACACGGCCTCGTGCAGCTCCGACAACGCGACGGTCGCGGCGTGCATTGGCCGCCCGTCGAGGGAGCGCCATTTGCCGTCCAGGACGGTCTGCACCTTGTTCGAGATGACGACGTGCGTGTGCAAATGGGGGTCGCCCGCGCGGGAGTCGTAGTGGTCGAACGCCGTGGCGATCAGGCCGCCGACATCGACCTGTGCAACGGCCCCGTCGCGGGAAGTTGCGCCGGTGCGGGTGGCTGCAACCTCCCGTTCCATGAACGCAACCACCTCCGCAACCGCGCTGTGGTGCGCGTCCGCGATCAGCGCCTGCGTCCCCGCGTCCGCGACCGCCCAGAGCACCGACGCGGACTTCGGGATCGAGAACGTGAAGTCATAGCCCGCGACGGCGCGCCGCGTTCCGCGCGCCGCTTCGTCGGCCTCGATCTGCGCGACCGCCTCCGCGCGAGAGGCCGGCCCAAGGTCGGGGTTGAGGGCGGCGGTGCGTTCCTCGACGCGTTCGGCCACGGTCTTGTAGGCGGGATAGGCCAGACCGAGAGGGTCGCCCGTGACCGGGTTCCGGCCCATCCCCACCAGGAGCTGGAGCTGGGATTCGGAGACCTGAGCGCCCTCCACGATCAGTCCGCCCAACGCGGGCACCCCCGCGCCGAGCCAGCGACCCGGCGGGCTGCCTTCCTCCGCGTAGTAGCGGGTCAATGGGGTCGAGAGCGATCTGTCGCCGTCGCCGGCGGCGACCGTGCGCAGCAGGTACTTGTAACCGTCACCGGCGGACATCACCCGCATCGACACTGTCACGCCAGGTAGGTGTTGAACGCAGCCCGGGGAGCAAGAGATGAGAAACTTACAGAGTGAATCTTGACGAACTGCTGCGGGTGATGGATCGCGCTGCAGCGAATCTCGTCAAGCTTCAGGCGATCTGGGATCGCGCGCAGCCGATGATCCCGTCGAGCCCACAACGCGGCACCAGTCGGGAGTACGAGGACCTTCGCCGGGCATGGACGCCTTTGCTCGCTGGCCTTCCTCCTATCGACGGGTTCGCCGTCACCGAGGAACTTCCTGACATTGACGAGGTCGGGCAATCGTTTATTGACTACTTCGAGATCGGTGAGCCTGCTTTCGCGCTTATGACTGAGCTGGAGCAGCCTGGCCACCAACTCGATGAGTACCGGTTCAGGCTCGCCCAAGCACGCCGGCGAGCAATCCACGATCGCCTGGATGATCTCACCTCGACGATCAATGTGACACTGGGCCAGATCACCGAGTCCGTTACGCGCGACTCATCAGACCGCGTGAGTGATCCCAGAACTGCGGTGGTCGAGGAGTCGATCAGCGAGATCGAGCGTCTACTCGGTGACACCATCGATAGGAAAGGACGATGGGGTGATCTTCACCGACATCTCCGATTCGGTCAGGGACACGACTGGCACGATATCGCCGAGATCGATTGGCCGTCGGTGCGAACCGACATCGAGGCTGCGAGCCTCTCGGAATCTGATCCACTGCCGGTACCGGCGATTGACCTCGGCGTCGCCGCCTCCGCAAGACCCTCAGGTGGCGCAAGCATCGGCATCACGTGGACAGTCCTGGATGACGACAAGTTCGAACGCCTGCTGTTCGATCTATTGCGCGGCTTCTCCAGCTATCAGAATGTGGAGTGGCTGATGAAGACGCGAGCGCCTGATCGAGGGCGCGATCTTTCCGCCGAGCGTGTCATAAGGGACGACGGCGGAACGACGCGGACAGAGCGGGTCATTCTTCAAGCGAAGCACTGGACATCGAAGTCCGTTGCTCCTGCCGACATCACGAACACACTGGCGGCACTGCCACTTTGGGAACCGCCGGTCATCCGAACCTTAGTTATCGCCACGAGCGGGCGATTCACCACCGACGCTGTGGCGATCGCGGAGAAACACAATTCCGAGGGCAAGCTCCCGTTCATCGAGCTCTGGCCGGACAGCCGGCTTGAGACACAGTTGTCGCAACGCCCAGACCTGATTGCGGGTTACGGCCTTCGCTCGTAGGCAGTCGGGATCTCATGACTCTGGTCAGACCCAACTTGCTCGGCGGGGATCTTCCGAGCTCTCGACTCCCTCACCGCGGTGCAAAGTGACGAGGAAGGTGATGATGGCGCCCGCGGTGCGTACGACCATCACAGTTTCGGCGTGCGCGATATCGGGTTCCGCGTATCGACCGTGCCTGCCGCCCGGGAGCTGATTCGAGTAGGCGTACAGCTTCTCGATCGCTTGCCGTAGTGGCGCGTGATAGCCGGGGCTATCTGGGAACAGGTTGCGTGCAACGTCAGAGAGAGTTGCCTTCGGACTTGACGCAACGATCTTCGCAACCGCTTCGAGTGCATTGATTGCGTCCGCGACGGCGCCCTCCAGGTTCGCCGGCTTGCCGCGCAGGTTGCGCAGCGCGTTGAGATACTGCTTGCGGACAGGCTCGAACTCGTCCGTCAACGATGCAAGCGCCTCGTCCTCGTCGTGTCGAGTTTCGAACTCGTCAGCCGCTGGCTCGTAGAACTCGAATCGCCCGCTTCTCATCTCATAAGCGATCCCGCTTCGAGAGAGAGCGCGGTTCGCGGCCCGCTCGATGTCTGAACGAGCTTGCCCCCTAGCGTTCGAGAACTCCGCTTCCAGAGCCTCGTACACATCGATCCAGCTCATCTGATCGAGGATCGCCCTTGCGGACTCGTCCGCGTACGAATCACTCCAGATGTTCGCGTCAGGAAGCTGTTGGGTGTGCTCGCAGAGAGCCCGGTAGGCAGCGAGTGAACTCTTCCCGCCGCTACTGACGACATTCCAGAGCACAAGACGAACAGCATCGCTGTCGCACTCCACCAAGGTTCGCGAGGGCTCAGCGCGGGCGTACCCGAATCGATCTGCGAACGACATCGCTCTCCTCCCCGCACTGACAACACCTGCTCGCCCATTCTCTCGGAGTCTTCTTTGGATCGCACCCGACCTCGACCTGCAAGACGCGTGGCAGCTCAAAAGGGTGCTCGGGGCGGACGGCATGAGCGATGGACGGGGCGACCGGCGCGGGAGAGAAGGTGGAGGACGGCGAGCACCTGGCAGGTGACCAGCCTGGCGTCGGGTTCGTGAGTGGACGTCGGTCAGGGACCACCGATCTGCGGGAGTACTCATGCGCCAGCCAAGAGACGATCATCGTCTGCGGGTCAGGTCGCTGTTCTCCGGGTACGGGGGCCGGACCTCGCCGTCGAGGAGGTCGTCAACGCCCGAAGCGATCACCGGGATCATCGAGCTCCACTGCCGCTTCGCCCGCGGCTACCGCAACCGCCAGAACCACCAAGTCCGCGTGCTCCTCACCGCCGGCGGCTTCACCCGTGACCACCACCGGATGTCTGAAGAGCCCGAAATGCCCCCTGCGCGTCAGTCTTCGCGTGGGTCAGTTCAGCATTCAACGACGTTGACCGCCAACCCTCCCCGCGATGTCTCTTTGTACTTGGAGTTCATGTCGGCGCCAGTCGAGCGCAGAGTTCCGATCGCCTGGTCCAAACTGACTCGATGTCTGCCATCGCCGTGCAGAGCTAGGCGAGCTGCGTTGATTGCCTTTGCGGCTGCGATTGCGTTGCGCTCGATGCAGGGGATCTGGACCAACCCCGCAACTGGATCGCAAGTGAGGCCGAGATTGTGCTCGAGAGCAATCTCGGCGGCGTTCTCTACTTGCATCGGTGTTCCACCCAGCACTTCAGCGAGACCGGCCGCGGCCATAGCGCATGCAGAACCCACTTCGCCTTGACACCCTACGTCGGCCCCGGATATTGACGCGTTGGTCTTGATCAGGATTCCGACAGCCGAGGCGGTGAGCAGGAACTTCACGACACCATCGGCGTCAGCCTGGGGCACGAAGTTGACGTAGTAGCTCAATACTGCCGGGATGATGCCGGCGGCGCCGTTAGTCGGTGCAGTGACGACCCGGCCGCCTGCCGCGTTCTCCTCGTTCACCGCGAGAGCGTAGAGGTTTACCCATTCAAGTGTGGAGAGGTCCGATTTCTCCCCGTTTTGAAGTGCTTGGTAGAGAGCGGGTGCTCGCCTGGGTACGCGGAGCCCCCCGGGGAGCTCTCCGTTGGGGCGGTTGATACCGCGGGCGATGCATTCCTGCATCGCCTCCCAGATCTGAAGCAGGCGTGCATCGAGCTCGTCACTGGTGAGCGCAGCCATCTCGTTCCTGCGCACCACATCACTTATGCCCACGCCTTCCACCCGGCAATGTTCCAGCAACTCCCCGGCAGTTGCGAATGGATGCGCGACCGAAACATTGCGTTGCGTTGCGTCGTTGAGTGTTTCGTCTGGGTCGACGATGAAGCCGCCTCCGATCGAGAGGTATGTCCGTTCGATCATGGGGGTGCCGTCCTGCCCGAACGCGGTGAGCGTCAGAGCGTTTGGGTGACCTTGGAGGCGGCGCAGGTGGAATTCAACGTCAGTTTCAAGGTGGAACGGTATGTCGACGTAGCCTCCGATCCGGATTAGGCGGCTGCTGCTGATATCGCCGACGATCTCCTGGACTCTGTCCGGGTCGACGGTCTCAGGGTCCGCTCCTAGGAGGCCCATGATGACGGCTCTGTCGGTGCCGTGGCCTCGTCCCGTCGCGCCGAGGGATCCGAAGAGGTCGAGCTTGATCCGAGTGATCGCGTCCAGGAGGGAGTTGGCCTGGAGGACGTCTACGAAGCGCGCAGCGGCCCGCATCGGCCCGACGGTGTGCGATGACGACGGGCCGATCCCGATCGAGAACATCTCGAGTGCGCTGGTCACTGTCTCACCTGGCTTCCGCGCGCCGGGGAGTGTTTCGCGTCATGGGTAGAGTCCTCTGATCCGATGCGCGTCCACGACGCGTGAAACTGCAATCAGGGTGGCTACTTCTCGCAAGGTGCGACCTGTGGTGTGGGCCTCGTGGACGACGGTTTGCCAGGTCGCGAGGAGCCGTTCCGTCATGCGTTGCTCGACCTCTGCCCGCGACCACCACATTGCTTGGTTTGCTTGAACCCATTCGAGGTAGCTCACAACGACTCCGCCCGCGTTTGCGAGCACATCGGGCACGACCAGGACATCGGCCTCGCGGAGAATATCGTCGGCCTCGGGTGTCGTGGGACCGTTCGCTCCTTCAACGACGATCCGAGCGCGAATTCGTCCGGCGTTGTCTCTCGTGATGACGCTCTCAACTGCCGCGGGGACGAGCAGGTCAACAGGGAGCTCAAGCAGCTCCTCGGCCCCGATGGGGTCTGCGTGGCTGTAACCGACAACCGTGCCGGTTGCATCGACGTGTTCGCCGAGGGCTATGGGGTCGATGCCTGCCGGGTTGCAGATCGCACCGTATTGATCTGAGATCCCGGTGATGGTGAGTCCGGCTTCGTGGAGGAACACCGCCGCATCACGGCCGACCTTGCCGAATCCCTGCAGGGCTGCGGTGGCTTTGTCCGGATTTAGTCCGAGGTGCGTCAGCGCAGCGATCGCTATCCGCGCAACGCCGAGCGACGTGGCAGATGCGCGTCCCTGCGAACCTCCGATGGCGAGAGGCTTCCCAGTGACGACCCCCAGCACCGTGTATCCGTGATTGACGGAGTAGGTGTCCATCATCCACGCCATCGTGCGCTCATCCGTCCCGATGTCGGGCGCCGGGATGTCGCGGTGGGGTCCGATGAAGTCGGAGATTTCACTGGTGTATCGACGTGTCACGCGTTCCAACTCGCCAACGCTGTGCGCCCGCGGGTCGATGGTCACTCCGCCTTTCGCTCCGCCATAAGGGATGTCGACGAGCGCACATTTCCAGGTCATCCACATCGCAAGAGCTCGCACCTCTTCGAGATCGACGAACGGGCTGAATCTGACGCCGCCCTTTCCTGGTCCGCGCGAAATGTTGTGCTGTACGCGGTAGCCAGTGAACACGGATACGTGGCCATCATCGTGGCGAAGCGGAACGCGGACGACGAGCTCGCGTCGTGAGGACGCGAGCGACTCATAGGTTCCCTCGTCGTATCCGAGAACCTCCACGGCGGCGCGCAGTTGTGCGCGCGCCGAGTGGAGCGGGTTCGTGATCTGCTCCTGCATTGTCAGAGGCATCGTTGCCTTTCCTTTCAGTTGTGTACGGTCACTCGATCTCTGTCACGGACTGCGCGACCCGCTCCACCCCGGCGAGCTCTGACAGCTCAAGCATCAAGATGTGTAGCGGCGGCTTGCCGTAGAACTCCATGCGAGCCTCGATAATGGGCCGACCCTGAGTAGTCAGCTGTTTCGTCGAGCGGATCTTTGTGCGGTAGCCCATATCCGCGGCGACCTCGAGCACCCCGCGGAGGGTTCCTTGACCGTCCCGATACTGGATTGTCAGTGTTCGACGATCAGGCGCCTGCGGGATTCGATGCAACAACGGGGAGATGAGGACTACCACGATGATGTGCATTGCGGTGAGCGCAATCGCGAGGATCAATAATCCGCTACCGCATGCCATGCCCACGGCCGCGGTGAGCCAGATCGATGCTGCCGTCGTCAACCCTCGAACGACGTCGCGCCTCATGAAGATGACGCCGGCTCCAAGAAACCCGATCCCTGAAACGATCTGCGCCGCGATCCTGGTGGGGTCCATGATCGCGGTTGCCGAGACGACCCCGGGGAAGCCGTACGCCGAAACGAGAGTGAAGCCGGCGGACCCGATCCCGACCAGCATGTGAGTTTTGAGGCCGGCGCTCTTCTGCGACAGCTGCCGCTCGATGCCTATGACACCGCAGAGGACGAACGCCGCTGTCAGAGCGATGATCTCGTCTGCCGCCGTGGCCGAGAGAAGCTCGATTTTCGGGATGATCGCGCCTCCTATCGGAGCGTCTCGATGAGGCGCTCCCCCGCGGCTGTGATCTCGGCGAGATTGCGGCCATAGCCGAGGCGGAGGTGCCCGGGTGCTCCGAAAGCAGACCCTGGGACGCTGGCTATGCCGCCCCCTGCGAGGAGAGCTTCAGAAGCGGAGAGATCGTCGACGATGTCGATTCCGCCGAGCGAGCGACCGTATAGCGACTCGATCGAGGGGAACGTGTAGATCGAACCCTGCGGCTCGACGCAGTCCAAACCCGCGTTGTGGATAGCCGATACGAGAGCGTCTCGTCTTTCGCGGAGTTCGTGTCGAACCAGCGGCAAGTAGGTGCTGTCCCGCAGCGCGCGCTCCGCGACGAGTTGCGGGTAGTTCGATGCGTGCGATGTGGTGTGCGACATGACGGACTTGGCGGGGCCGAGGACGCTCTTCTCGGCGATGAGCCATCCCACTCGCCACCCGGCAAGTGCATACGCCTTCGACAACCCGTCCACAATGACAAACCGCTCGGCTGTTGTCTCGGCGATCGAGGGCGCCGAGCCCCCCTCGCCGAAGTAGATGTGCCGGTAGATCTCGTCGCTGAGGATCCAAAGACCTCGCTCATTCGCCCACGTCGCGATCGCTTCCAGCTCGTCCCTCGTGTACACACTTCCGGAGGGGTTGCCGGGTGTGTTGATGACCACCGCCGTCGTCGATGGCGTGACTGCTCTCTCCAGCGCCTCGGGGGTCACCTTGAACGATTGCGATCGATCCGCGGGGACGACGACGGCACGTCCTCCCGTCATCTCGAGCATGGGCAGGTAGCTCACCCAGTGGGGCGCGGGTACCAAGACGTCGGCTCCGGGAGGCGCGAGAACGGCCAACGCGAGATACACCGCTTGCTTCGCACCGTTCGTCACCAGGATGTCGTCGACCGTCAAGCCCGCCGGAAACGCCCCCCGGGTCTGAACGATAGCTTCACGAAGTCCCGCCAGGCCCAACGGTGGCCCGTAGGGGTTCAGCAGGTCGGCGATCTCGGTCGGTGAAGGAGTTCTGACATCGGGTGACGTGAAGTCAACCTCACCCGCGTCCAGACGATAGATCGCCTGACCCGCGGCGCTGAGAGCTTTGATGCGGTCACGGATGCCTCCGGTGACAGACGGTGGTACGCGCTTGGCGGGAACGGTGATGGTCATGCCGACTGTTATAGCCCATTCGGCACACATTTCCTAGTTGAAGTCTTGCGCTCGGAAATGTTTACCTGCTTGACTCACTCTCGTTACTCAACGAATCACAGAGAGGTGATTGGGTCGAGCCATGATCGAACTACGCACCGAGGCAACCGTCGACGCACGCATCCACGTCGCACTCCCCAGCCTCAGTAAGAGCGACCGGAAAGTCGCCGAGGCGATCCTCGAAGCGGGTGCGCTCCTCGTCACTTGGTCCATCTCCGACCTGGCTCATGCAGCGGGGACGGGCAACTCGACGGTGTCGCGCGCATGTCGAAGTCTGGGCTTCGACTCCTACCAGGCACTCAAGTTCGCCGCGGCGAAGGACGCCGCGATCGGCGAGAAGCTGAACACACCGAGCGAGCCCGCCGACGGCACCATCGGTAGCGCTGGCGATGTGCTGCGGCGCATCGCGGAGCTGCATGTGCGTTCCATCCGCAGCATCACCGCAACCCTCGATGAGACGGCTTTCTCCGATGCCGTGAATGCATTGCGAAATGCCTCCCGGATCCTCCTCGTCGGCGCTGGCACGTCGGCCGCGCCGGCCCTGGACGCGGCCCACAGGTTCGTCACCATCGGACTGGACGCGAGTGCACCAACCGAGCTCAATCGTCGGATCCTCATCTCTCGGACCACGAACCGCGACGTTGTGATCGCGCTCAGCTACTCAGGCAGCAGCCAGGAGACACTCCGACTGGCACAGATGGCACGCGACACCGGCGCGACCGTCATCGCGATCACCTGCTTCGCGGGATCCCCATTGACCGACATCGCCACACTCAACCTCGTCGCCGGCGGACCCGAGCTGAGCTTCCGTCTGGAGGCCCTCTCTTCACGCATCGCCCACCTGACCGTCCTAGATGCGCTCTACGTGGCCATCGCGCTCCAAGATCCAGAACACGCAACATCAGCCCTAGACGGCATGGCTCGCGCGACCTCCGACCTCTTCCTCTAAACGCACCACCCGACAAAGCACCACCCGACATTTCTCCACACATCTGAAAGGAATCTCATGCTTCGCACACGACGGGTCATCACGGCGCTGACGATCAGCGCCGCCAGTGCCCTCATCCTCACGGCGTGCACCGGAACCGGATCGTCACCTGACCCCTCAGCCTCAGCCGAACCGGCCACGATCGAGTACTGGCACATCAACACGGAGGCATTCGGCGCCGCTGCTGTCGATGAACTTGTGAGCGAGTTCAACGACGCCCACCCCAACATCACGGTCGAGGCGAAGTTCTACGACGGCTATTCGAACCTTGTCACCGCGCTCCAGGCCGCCATCGCCGCCGGCAACGCCCCCGATGTCGCACAGATCGGATACTCCCGAAATCGGTACGTGGCCGAGAACTTCCCGTACGTCCCCATCTCGGACCTCGGCGTCGACACCTCAACCGTCGAGGACAACATCCTCGAGCTCGGGCAGGTAGACGGAACCCAGGTGGCCATGCCCTACGGGCTTTCCGTACTCCAGATGTACTACAACGGCGACCTGCTCGAACAAGCCGGCATCGACCCAGCGGACCTCAAGACATGGGACGACTGGACGGACGCCGCGGAAACATTCAAGGCTGCGACAGGGCTCCCGCTCGTGAACTTCCAGCAGTTCCCTGGCGACAACTTCATCCCGCAGGCGATGATCAGCAGCAATGGCGGCAGTGTGCTCGGCTGCGACGATGGGACCGCGAAGGCGACATTCGACAGTGAGGAGGGCATCGAGGCTGTGGGTCTGATGGGCGAGCTCGCCCAGGACGGCTTGGCCACGAACCTGACCTCGGACCAGGCACTCCAGGCGTTCCTCGGAGGCCAGGCCGGCACCCTAGTCACCTCCAGCGCATCTCGGGCGAACCTCGAATCACAGGCCAACTTCACTTTGGGGGCCAACACCTTCCCGTCGTTCGGCTCGCAGGCCCTCAAGCTCCCCGCCGGCGGAAACAACCTGTTCGTGTTCTCCGACACCGACGCCAAGAAGGCCGCCGCGGCTGAGTTCGTCGAGTACCTCGGGACCGACCCGTCCGCGATCGAAACGTGGGTCGCTGGTACGGGCTATCTTTCGCCGGTCGAAGGTGCGGCCGCGGAGTACACCGAATCCAACCCGCTGCAGGCAATTGCCGCTGAGTCGGCGCAGTACCTCACACCGTGGGTATCCTTCCCTGGTCAGGGCGGCCTCCAGGCATCCCAGATCATGTACGACGCCACCCAGGCGATCATGGGCGGCACAGCCACCGCGAAGGACGCTCTCACGGCCGCCGCGGAGCAGATCAACACTCAGATCAGCGGGAAGAGCTGTGGCTGACACGCTCACAGCCATCGGGGTGCCGGGCCGACGCCCGGCACCCCGCCGCCGCGGCGACAAGACCTATCGCTGGTACCTTCTGCCCTTCGTGGTGATCTTCGGCGGGTTCCTTTTCCTGCCACTTATCGCCGTCCTCGTCCTCAGCTTCCTGGACTGGAACCTCATCCGGGCCGATGCCCAGTTCGTCGGCCTCGAGAACTATGCCGACGTCGTGCTGAATCCCGTGTTCCTGCAGACGCTTCGGCAGACTGCGCTCTACGTCGTGCTCGGCGTCATCGGGAACTGCATCATTCCGGTCTTGCTCGCCGCGTTCACTCTCAGTGTCGGCCAGCGCGCACTCGGCTTCTACCGAACGGCGCTCTTTCTACCCGCGGTAGTCGCGTCTGCAGTCAGCGCTATCGTCTGGCAGTATCTCTTCCTCCCTGCCGGAGGTCCGATCAATAGCGTCTTTGCCGGCCTCGGCCTCACCGGGCCGAACTGGTTCACCGACCCAAACACGGTGATCTATGCCATCGCAGTTATTGCCAGTTGGAACACCTTCGGCTTCAACTACGTCATCGCCCTCGGTGGCCTCAGCGCCATCCCCGTCTCCATCGTTGAAGCCGCGAAATTGGATGGAGCGCACGGCTGGCGGATGCTCACCCAAGTCACCGTGCCGATGGCGAGCCCCACACTCATCTTCGTCGCCCTCGCCGCCGTCCTTCAATCACTCCCGCACGCGTTCGTCCCTATTCAGGTCATCACCGGCGGAGGCCCGAACAATGCCAGCAACAACCTCTTCTATGACGTCTACCGAAACGCCTTCCAGTACTTCCAGATCGGACCAAGCGCGGCGGGAGCAGTCATCCTCGTCCTCCTCCTCGCCATCGTCGTCATCGCGCAGTACCGCTTCACAGACAAGCGAGCCACGTATGGTCCGAACTAAGCCAAGACTTCGCCTCGCAGTCGTCGGCAGCCACCTGGTCCTGCTTCTCGCGACAGCAGTCAGCATCTTCCCGCTGATCTGGATGATTGGGATCAGTGTCACTCCGGCAGCGCAGATCAGCGGCGCCGCTCTCCGCCCGATCCCCTTGACCCCCACCATCGACAATTACGTTCGCGCCATTGAGGCCTCGAACATCCCCCTGCAGTTCGTAAACAGCGTGATCTTCGCTGGCGGTGTAACTCTCGGGCTTCTCGCCGTCTCAATTCCCGCCGCCTACGCCATAGCCAGATGGCGGTTCCGTGGATCGCAGCTGTTCGTCGCGGCCCTGATCGTCGGGCTGTCCGTCCCGTTCGTCGTTACCTACCTCCCCAACTTCCTTTTTGTGTCGAAAGCAGGTCTGCTCAATACCTACCCCGGCCTGATCCTGCCGCAGATCGCGTCCGCATATGGGGTGCTGCTTCTCACCCAGCACTTCAGGTCCTTCCCTCGAGAGATCATCGAGGCCAGTCAGATCGACGGCGCCGGCCCCGGCCGCGCGCTCATCAGCATCATCCTTCCCACGCTTAGGGCCCCGATCCTGGCCGTTGCCCTATTTGTCTTCATCACGACCTGGAACGAACTCGTGTGGCCGCAGCTGGTCGCGTCTGCTACCAACATGCAAGTGCTCGCGAACGGCCTCACTCAGTTCGCGTCCCTCGAAGGAGGAGTCAGCTACGGCCCCCTCATGGCTGCAGCCACACTCACCGCAGCGCCCACGGTGATCCTCTTCCTTGTCTTCCGGAAGCGCATTCTCGCGGTCGCACTCGACGGGGGAATCCGTTGAGCGAGCAGCAACTGATCCTCGGGCGCCATGCTCGGTTCTTGCGAGGGAACACCCACACACACACCACTCGATCGGACGGGCAGCTCTCCCCCGAACACACGAGTCGGTGGTACGACGAGAACAACTACGACTTCCTCGTCCTCACCGACCACAACATCGCCCCTTGGGATCGACGGATCACCACGGTCGAAGACGATCCGAGACTCATCTTGTTGGGCGGCGCCGAGTTTCACCCGGGCTTCACCCGCCACGGCGACCGATGGCACATCATCGCAGCCTGCGTTCCCGCCGGATTCGACGCCCGCCCCTTCGACGAGGACCCTCGAGGGCTGATTGACGCTCTCCGCGTCGTCGGGGCGTGGATCTGCATCGCTCACCCTCACGCTCAAGGACTCGACGCAGATGACGTCCGCACGCTCGGGATGGTCGACGCCGTCGAAATCTACAACGAACGGTCGTTGTGGTGGGACGAGAAGCCAGACGGATGGTACCTGGTCGACGACCTGGCGTCGAAGGGCACTCTCGTCGGTGCGATCGCTGCCGATGACGCCCACTTCGACGGAAGGCCCGACCACGGACGAGCGTGGGTAATGGTCGATGCGAAGAACAGTGCTCCTGCCATCCTGACCGCGCTCCATAGCCGCGACTACTACGCGACACAAGGACCGAACTTCACCCGAATCAGCCGCAACCCCACGCACCTTTTCGTGGAATGCGACCCTGTCCACGTCATCACCTTGGGAGGCCTCGGGCAGAAGGCTCAGACCTACGTGGGTGAAGACATCACCACCGCCGACTTTGACCTCTCAGCGCATATAGGCAGCTATGTGCGCATCACCATCCGCGATCACAACGGATCCCGAGCCTGGAGCAACCTCATCCATGTCTAGAAACATCGAAATCGCCGTATTCGACCTCGCCGGCACCACCGTCAAAGAGACCGGCCTGGTCGAATCCGCCATCCGATCAATTTCCGGCGACGCCTTCGACGCTGAAGCGTTTCACGCGTCACGAGGCGGGTCGAAGAGGGACATGCTCGTTCAGATGCTCGGCGAGCACGCGGCAGACGACGCGCTTGCACACTTCGACGACGCCCTCATCGACGGCATCCAGGCGGGCCGACTGACACCCCTGCCCCACGCCGAACAAGCGTTCACTGACCTCCGGCGCGCAGGAATCAAGGTCGTTCTCATCACGGGATTCTCTGAGCGTGTTCAGCGAACCATCCTTGACCGGTTCGGCTGGCATGACCTCGTCGATCTCGCAGTGTCGCCGGGCGGGTCAGTGCGCGGTCGGCCCTACCCCGACCTCATCCTTACCGCCGCCCTCGCGCTTCACGCAACGAGCGTGTCCTCCGTCGCCGTTGTGGGGGACACCTACAACGATGCTGCTGCGGCCGTGCGCGCAGGATCAGGCATCTGCGCGGTGGTTCTAACAGGTGCGCATGACCGCAGCAAACTCGCCGCATCACCAGCCACGCACATCCTGGACAACGTCGGCGATTTCGCTGCTCTCGTTCTGCAGGAGCAGGCGTGATCGCCACCCCCCAGGGCACGATCATTGCCCTTTCAAATGGCGCTGTCCCAGGTCAACGGCCGTTGGCTTACGCCGCTGAATACCTGAGCGATGTGCTTTCGAGTCGACAGATCACACACCTCCCGTTCGCGGCCGTGCGCCCGACCGATCCCACCCAGATCCGCGAGGCGCTGAGATCAATGGGCGCAAGTGGGGTGGAAACAATCGAAGATCCTCGCCACGCGGCGGGGGCAGTCCGCGATGCGGACGTCATCTTGGTCACCGGCGGCAACACCTTCCTGCTGTTATCTGCACTGCAACGACACGGTGTGGTGGCGCCAATCCAGGAAGCAGTGAACCGCGGCGCCACATACATGGGCATCAGCGCGGGCACGAACGTCCTGTCCCCCACGATCGCCACAACGAACTCCATGCCCATCGCATCACCCTCGGCCCTTGGCGCTCTCGGTCTCTTGCCTGTCCAGCTCAACGTCCACTACCCCGGCCCTCAGACAGATCCGAACCACAGCGGTGAATCACGAGACGACCGGATCTCCGAGTACGTCCACCACAACAATCGACCCGTCCTCGCCCTACGCGAAGCCGCGTGGCTGGTCAAGGAACGCGGGCGTCTCACCCTTCACGGCGCTGGCGCACGAGAATTCGACCCGCGG
>Ga0207904_1000470_pt1 | contig 15282 bp, 15 predicted proteins | sample MalvirmetaMSP118_FD_184232 | JGI IMG/M metagenome (GOLD analysis project Ga0207904, IMG submission 184232) | Marine viral communities from the Deep Pacific Ocean - MSP-118 (SPAdes) | ecosystem: Environmental > Aquatic > Marine > Oceanic | place: Pacific Ocean | collected 2011-05-30 | reverse complement strand
GCCTGACGCCCGACGACGTGTTCTGCCTGCCGCTGACGGCCGGCGCGTTCGGCCTGCCGGAGGAGGAAGGCCGGCGGCTGCTGAAGGTGCCGTGCTACGTGCTGCCGGAGACATCCAACTTCTACGCCAAGCCCATCGAGGGGCTGTACGCCGTCGTCGACCTCAACGCCGACGAGGTCGTCGAGGTGCTGGATTCCGGCGCACTGCCGGTGCCCAAGGACGGCTGGGGCTATACCGACGAAGAGGTTGAGGCGCGCACCGGCGAGCTCCGCCCGGAGATGAAGCCGGCGACGCTGTCGCAGCCGGAGGGCTCCAACGTCACCGTCGAGAACGGGCTGGTGAACTGGGATATCTGGCGGTTCCGCGTCCGCGTCGACAAGCGGCCGGGCGTGGTGGTCTCCAACATCGACATCAACGACCAGGGCCGGTGGCGGCAGCTCATGTACCAGGCGCACCTGTCGGAGGTGTTCGTGCCCTACATGGACCCGGACGACGGCTGGTACTGGCGCACCTACATGGACAGCGGCGAATACGGCTTCGGCATCTTCCTGACGCCGCTGCGCGCCGGCGTCGATTGCCCGGCCTACGCCACCTACCTGCCGGCGGTGGTCCACCAGGACGACGGTTCGCCGCTGTCGATCCCCGACGCGATCTGCATCTTCGAGCGCAACATCGGCGACCCGGCGTGGCGCCACTTCGAGATCTTCGCCCAGTCGGAGACCGAGTTCGTTCCGGCCGCGGGCCGTCCCGCCACCCAGCTGGTGGTGCGCTCGGCGTCCGAGGTCGGCAACTACGACTATCTGGTCGACTACGTCTTCCACCAGGACGGCCGCATGGACGTCATGGTCGGCTCGACCGGCCTCGACGCGGTGAAGGGTGCGGCGGCGGAGAAGATGTCCGACCCGACGGCCGAGGCCGAGACCCGCTACGGGACGCTGATCGCGCCGAATCTCGTCGCGCCCAACCACGACCACTACTTCAACTTCCGGCTCGACTTCGACGTCGACGGCCAGGATAACACCTTCATGCGCTCAGGCCTTGTGCCGGCCGAAAACGTCGGCGACATCCCGCGCAGGTCCATGTGGGTGACCAAGACCGTGCCGGCGAAGACCGAGCTCGAGGGTCGCTTCAAGGTGAACCCGGACACGCCGGCCATGTATCACGTCATGAACATGGGAGCGGAGGGGCCGCTGGGCCACAAGCCCGGCTACATGATCGTGCCCAACAACTCGGTCGCCTACGGGCCTTACGACTTCGCCGGCGATCCGCCGATGAAGCGCAACGCATACATCGAGTACACGCTCTGGAACACGCCCTACGCGCCCGACGAACGCTATGCCGGCGGCGACTTCGCCTTCCAGAGCGACGGGTCGGACACGCTGGCCACGTGGGTCGACCAGGACCGGCCGATCGCCAACACCGACATCGTCACCTGGTACACGATGGGCTTCCACCACGTGCCGCACACGGAAGACTGGCCGGTGATGTCGACCATGTGGAAGGGCTTCATGATCCGGCCGTTCAACTTCTTCGCCCACAACCCGGCGCTGACCATCCGCTCGCCGGCGGAGTAGAACCTGCCGCCGGGGCGGAACCTTCCGCCCCGGCGCTCACCGACCTGACACAGCCTGTGATTGACAACCGCCGTCCCGCTCGGCGAGGCTTCCCGTCGGACCGGTGTCCGCCCCGTCGGGCCGGACGCCGGCGAAGGCGGGAGGCGCAGGGCGGATGGGAGCGGTGACCCTCGACGGGCCGACCATCTCGGCAGAGGCGCTGCCGCTGATCGCCGACGCGTTCGGCGCCAGCCATATCGACGCACCGCGCGCCTTCGACGCCTGCGGACTGGGCCGGGAGGCCGCCCGCGCACCCTGCCCCGACGCCATCCCGCTCGCCCAGTTTGCCCGGCTGATGCAGTGCGCCGGCGATGCCGACGACGACCACGCCCGGCTGTGGCTGAGCGGCCGCGCCATCGCCGGCCCGTCCCTCACCCATCTGTTTCCCGCCGCCGGAGCCGAACGACGGCTGGGAACGCTGCTCTCCCGCCTGATCGCAGAGCTGGACGCGCTGCAGCACGGGTCCGACTTCCGCCTTTGCGTGGAGGGCGACCTGTGCACGCTGGCCTATCGGATCGTCGACCCGCGCATCTGGCCGCGCTCGCGGGACGCGGAGTTCACCCTCGGCTTCTTCGACGGGATCGTCCGACAGGCGGCCGGGAGCCACGACTTTCTCGAAGCGGTTGCCTTCGAGCATCGCCGTGACGCGCGCGGCGACGTGGACCGGCTCACCCATGTGCCGGCGATCTTCGAGGAACAGGTGAACCTGATTGCCTTTCCCGCCGGCCTGCTCGACCGGCCGGTCGACGGAGGCGCATGGCGCGCTCCGGGACGGCCCGATGCGCTGCCCGCCCGGCCGCCGGAGATGACCACGACGGCTCCGCCGCGTGCGACCGAGGCGGAGCCCGGCCCGGCAGGGTGCGGCGACGCGCCGGCGCCGGGCGACCGGACAGCCGAGACTTCGCGCGCGGACACAGCCCCACCCGACGTCGCCACCGCGCTCTACCGCCGCATCGGCCGCGGACCGGTGAGCCAGCAGCAGATCGCCCGGGACTGCGGCCTCTCCGACCGGTCGCTGCGCCGCCATCTGCGCGACAAGGGGCTGTCGTTCAGGGCGCTCGCGGAAGCCGCGCGCATCGACTACGCCGAGTGGGCGCTGGAAGCGACCGACCTGCCGCTGGCCGAGATCGCGTTCCGGGCAGGCTATGCCGACCAGAGCGCCTTCTCCCGCGCCTTCCGCCGCAAGACCGGCGTCGCGCCGAGGGAGAGGCGCAGTTGAAGGCCGGTCGGACCGGTCCGGTTCGATCCGCCGGGAGAATGGGCTAGGGTGCGCCGCCTGGCCGGGAGCCTCCGGCCGCGACCGTCGACGCCGTCCCGGGACCCGCCGCTCTATGCCGCATCTGTTCGTCAACCGCCCGCGCCTGCACGACCTTGTCGGCGACGATCCGGACCTGAAGAAGCACTTCCGCTGGGAGACCATCAACGCCATCGCCTACGAAATCGGCGGATTGGTGTTCATCGCCGGCAGCATCTGCTTCTTTCCGGCGCTGTCGGCCTGGGCCGATACCGGCGCCTGGACCTTCTTCGCCGGCTCGCTGCTCTATCTGCTGGTCACCGGGCACGACATGGGCGAGGTGATGCGCCACGCCCGCGAGCGCGCCGACCCGGCGAGCCTGTGGGAGCGCTTCGAGTTCTGGGCGGCGTTCAGCTATCTCACCGGAACGCTGCTGTTCGTCGTCGGCAGCGTGTTCTTCCTGTCCTATGTCGGGCTGTTCGACGCCGGCGCCTGGTGCTTCATCGTCGGCAGCCTGCTGTTCGTGCTGGGCGCGACCACAAACGTGCTGCAGATCATCCAGGCCGACGACCTGGTCACCCTGCAGATGATGAACCTGACGGCGCTGACGTTCGTGGTCGGCTCCGTGCTCTTCGCGGTTGCGTCGATCCCCTACCTCTGGAGCCTCTCCAACCCGGCGGACGAGCGAATCCTGGACGGGTTCCTGGCCTCCCAGTATCTCGTCGGCAGCATGCTATTCTTCGCGGGCGGGCTGATCAACTACCGGCGCGCCTACCGGGTGGTTGCCCAGGCGCTCGGCTCTCCGACGCCGCTGGGCGCGCTGCCGGTACCGAGGGGATGGCGCCGCCGCTGAGCGGGCCCGCCACTTCCGTCACCGCGCGATTTGAGCTAGCCCTGAGCTCAGCCTCACGATCCGTCGACCGTGCATCCGATCCAAGGACACCGCATGACCCGCATCGCGCTCACTGCCAGCATCCTGCTCCTCACCCTCGCCGGGGCCACTGCCCAGGAGACCAAGACCGACGCCGAAAAGAACGCCGAACTGCCGTCCATCGCCGAGGAAGCCGCGATCTCCGGCGCCGGCGACATGAACGTGCCGGGCGCGCTCGACGGCGAGGAGAAGAACATGGACGAAATGGAGGACGCCGAGAACCAGGACGGGTGCAGCGGCACCAACGACGATCCGGGCGTCTGCGACGGTCAGCTTCTGGACTAGCCGGACCGGCGCACGCCGTGCGGCGAACGGCCGGACGGCGGTTTCGGCCGCAAGAACGCATACGAGCGGCGGACGCCTGCGCGCCCACCGCTCGTTTTATACACCCGTCGCGCGCCGTTTCCTTGCGGGAAGCCGGCGCCTGAAGATGGCCGAAGCCTAGGCCGCGAGGCGATAGTCGTGCGCGTCGGCAAACGTCGGCGCTGCCGGAACGGCGGCCGGGAAGGTCTCCGGCGTGCGCCGGAACGTGCCCTCGGCGACGGCGCGGATGTCGGAGCGCATCAGGCCGATGTCGCGCAGCTCGCGGTCGCTCAGCGCGGACAGCTCGGAGTGGGTGACGTGGATCTGGTGCATTTCCCAGATGGACGCGAAAATCTTGCGGAACGGGGCGATGAGCGTGTTCATGGCTTTCGTACTTTTTTCCTGCCGCCGATGCGGACCGATTTGGTGAGGTATCTCCTCTGCATCACCAGATAGTCCTGCGCGACCGGTTCGGGTACGGACATTGCTGCATTGCAGCAATGCAGCCTGCGCGCCCCTTGGGCACTTTCTGATCAAACATACGGCAGCAGTGGCGCAGGTGACCCGGTTGCGCCGCGCCCGGCGGCGCCGACTGCCGCAGCAGACAGCACGCCACCCGAAAACGCTCGGCGGCGCGTCGGACAGCGGGGCCGCATGCGGACACGCAAACGGGGCCGGCGCGAGGCCGACCCCGTCGCGGGTTCCGTGCCGACGGCGGAAGCTACTGGCCGCCGCCCAGCCCGTGGACGTAGACGGCCAGCGACTTGACCGTGGTGGGATCGAGGCGCTCCGACCAAGCCGGCATCACGCCGGCCCGCCCGTGGGTGATGGTGGCCTGGATCGTCTCGATGTCCCCCCCGTAGAGCCAGATCCGGTCGGTGAGGTTCGGCGCGCCGAGCGCCTGGTTGCCCTTGCCGTCCTCGCCATGACAGACGGCGCAGTTCTCCGCGAAGATCGTGGCGCCCTTGGCGACGTCGACGTTGGAGGCCGGCTCGAGGCCGGAGAGCGTGCGGACGTAGGACGTCACGTCGCGAATCTGCGCCCGGTCGAGGATGCCCATGTCGCCGAACGCGGTCATCTCGCCGATGCGGGCGTCGGGATCGTCGGAGCGGATGCCGTGGACGAGGGTCGTGTGGATGTCGTCCAGGGTGCCGCCCCACAGCCAGGCATCGTCCTGCAGGTTCGGATAGCCGGGCGAGCCGGTTGCGCCCGACCCGTGGCAGGGGGCGCAGTTGTCGCCGAAGGCGGCCTTGCCCTGAGCCATGGCGAACTCCAGCATGCTGGCGTCGGCGTTGATGGCGGCCAGGTCGGCGGTGGCGATCTGGTCGCCGAAGGCGGCACGCTGGGCCACCACCTCCTGGTAGGCGATCTCGCCCTGCCGGCGCTGGTTCTCGCCGAGCAGGCCCTTGGTGTAGCCGCCCGGCAGCGGCCACGCCGGCATCAGGACCCAGTACACCACCGCATAGAGAATGCAGGCGTAGAAGATCCACAGCCACCAGCGCGGCAGCGGGTTGTTCAGCTCCTTCAGACCGTCCCATTCGTGACCGGTCGTCTCGACGCCCGACACGGCATCGATGTCCTTCTTTGCCATGACGGTCTACTCCGGTTTGCGGCCATCGGGCCGGTCGTCGGCCTTCGGCTTGTCGTCTTCGAGCGGGATGCGGGCGGCCTCGTCGAAGTTCTTCTTGTTCTTCGGCCAGATCGCGTAGGCGACGATGACCGCGAACACGGCAACGAAGATCAGGAGGCCCCAGGTCTGGGCAAAGGCGGATATGGCTTCGTAGCTCATGGCATCACCTGTAGTTGGCCTGGTCGTCGTAGACGCTGAAATCGACCAGGGTGCCCAGCATCTGCAGGTAGGCGATGACCGCATCGAGCTCGGTCACCGTGTTCGGGTTGCCGTCGTAGTCGCGCACCACCGCCGACGGCCAGCGCTCCAGGAAGGCGTCCAGGTGCTTGGAGTTCGGATCCGCCTGGGTGCGGAAGTCGATGCGCGCGTTCTCGACCTGCTCGCTCGTGTAGGGAACGCCGACGCCGACATTGGCGCGGACGTTGAGCGGCACCAGCCGCTCGTCGATCGCGGTCTCGGCGAGGATCGGGTAGCCCGGCATCACCGAGCCCGGAACCACCGAGCGCGGATCGATCAGGTGGGCGCGGTGCCACTCGTCGGAATACTTGCCGCCGACGCGGGCGAGGTCCGGCCCGGTGCGCTTGGAGCCCCACTGGAACGGATGGTCGTACATGGACTCCGCCGCCAGGCTGTAGTGGCCGTACCGCTCGATCTCATCACGCATCGGACGGATCTGCTGGGAGTGGCAGAGATAGCAGCCCTCGCGGATGTAGACGTCGCGGCCGGCCAGCTCGAGCGGGGTGTAGGGGCGCATGCCCTCCACCTTTTCGATGGTGCTCTTCAGCCAGAACAGCGGCGCGATCTCGACGATGCCGCCGATGGCGACGACGACAAGCACGCCGACCATCAGCCAGACGGTGTTCTTCTCGAAGAACTGGTGCTTTTGCCAGATGGACATGATCTCGCCTCCCCTTACGCGGCCACGGGCGCCGGAGCGGCGACTTCGACGTCCACCGCCTCACCGGAGCGGATCGTCATCCAGACATTGAAGGCCATGATGAGCCCGCCGATCAGGAACAGCAGCCCGCCGATCGCCCGGATCACGTAGAACGGGTGCATCGCCTCGACGGTCTCGATGAACGAGTACTCGAGGAAGCCGAGCTGGTTGTAGGCGCGCCACATCAGCCCCTGCAGGATCCCCGACACCCACATCGAGGTGATGTAGAGAACGATCCCGATGGTCGCGATCCAGAAGTGCCAGTTCACCAGCTTGAGGGAATAGAGCTCCTTCTTGTTCCACAGCCACGGCACCAGGCAGTAGATGGCGCCGAAGGAGATGAACCCGACCCAGCCGAGCGCGCCGGAATGGACGTGGCCGATGGTCCAGTCGGTGTAGTGGCTGAGCGAATTCACCGCGCGGACCGACATCAGCGGCCCCTCGAAGGTCGACATGCCGTAGAAGGCGACCGACACGACCAGCATGCGCAGCACGGGGTCGGTGCGGAGCTTGTCCCAGGCTCCCGACAGGGTCATCAGCCCGTTGATCATGCCGCCCCAGGACGGCATCCACAGGATGACCGAGAAGGTCATTCCCAGCGTCGAAGCCCACTGGGGCAGCGAGGTGTAGTGGAGATGATGCGGGCCGGCCCAGATGTAGAGGAAGATCAGCGCCCAGAAGTGCACGATCGACAGCCGGTAGGAGTAGACCGGCCGGTCCGCCCGCTTCGGCACGAAGTAGTACATGATGGCGAGGAAGCCGGCCGTCAGGAAGAAGCCCACCGCGTTGTGGCCGTACCACCACTGCACCATGGCGTCCTGGACGCCGGGCCAGAGGATGTAGGACTTCGACGAGAAGACCGAGACCGGCAGCGCCAGGTTGTTCACCACGTGCAGCATCGCAATGGTGATGATGAAGGCCAGGTAGAACCAGTTGGCCACGTAGATGTGGGTCTCGCGCCGCCGCATCAGCGTGCCGGCGAAGACGGCCAGGTACATCACCCAGACGACGGTCAGCCAGATGTCGGCGTACCATTCGGGCTCGGCGTATTCCTTCGACTGGGTGACGCCCATCAGGTAGCCGGTCGCGGCGATCACGATGAAGGCGTTGTAGCCGAGCACCACGAACCACGGCGTGATTTCGCCCGGCATCCGCACCCGCGAAGTGCGCTGCACCACGTACATCGACGAGGCGATCAGCACGTTGCCGCCGAACGCGAAGATCACCGCGCTGGTATGCAGCGGGCGCAGCCGGCCGAAGGAGAGATACGACAGGTCGAAATTGAGGACCGGAAAGGCGAGCTGGAAGGCGATGTAGACGCCGGCCAGAAAGCCGGCGACGCCCCAGAACACGGCCGCGATGGTGGCGAAACGGACCGGCCCCATGTTGTAGTTGGGCAGTCCGTCGATCATCTGCGGCACCGCCTCGACCGGCCGGTCGATATAGTGGCGCATGAGCGCGAACAGCCCGATGGCTGCCATGATCGCGCCGAGAACCCCGTGGACGCTCATGGGGAAATCGTAGGCCTTGCCGCCGATCAGCAGGCAGGCGAGGGCGAGCACGGCAAGGAGGGCAGCATAGATTCCCTCCTCCAGCGTCATCATCTTGGGTGCGGGGGCAGTCGCGGCGTGCGCCATTGCTCAACTCCGGTCGGCAGCAGGACGGCCGGCCGACGGGGCGGTCGGCCGTTCACTGCGGACCGTAGTTTGCGGGCCCCTCCCCGCCTTGACGTATGTCAAGCGACCGTTCGGGCCGGGAGGGTGACACGGGGACCGTCTGCGCGGCTCAGCCGCGCGGGGCCTTCAGCCAGCTTGCGAGCACCGGCAGGGCGGCTGTGATCGCCAGGAAGCGAACGAAGTGCAGGCCCGCCACATAGGCCGTGTCGAACCCGAGCAGGTAGGCGAGCGTGGTCATCGATTCCAGCGCACCCGGCGAGATCGCCAGAATCACCTGACCCGCCGGCAGCCCGGTGATCTCGATGAGCAGGAAGGCCGCGACGAGCGACACCGCCAGGCCGGCGGCGAGCGCGGCCACCGAGGCAGCGACGATCTTCATGAACAGCGCGCGGTCGATGCCGGCGAAACGGGACCCGATCATGCCGCCCAGCACCAGGAAGCCCGGTACCAGCATCCAGGCCGGCAGCCAGGTGGTGACGATCCCGCTCGCATGCAGCACCGCACTGAACAGGAGCGAGCCGAGCAGCATGCCCGCCGGCTGGCCGAGCCGCAGGAACAGATAGCCCAGCGCCGCTCCACCCCCGAACAGGAAGACGAGATCGACAAGCCCCGCCTCGACATGGACCACCGCCATCTCGGCCGGCGCCAGGGTATGGCCGAAGATTCCGATCAGCGGAGGCAGCACGGCGACCAGGAACAGCAGCCGGATCGACTGTGAAAGCGCCACGCGGCTTAGGTCGGCGGGGCTCGAGGCGGCAATCGCCATGACATAGGAGAGCGCGCCCGGCACGGCGCCGTACACGGCGGTCAACCGGTCCCAGCCCGCGACCCGGCTGAGAACCAGATAGGCGGCCAGCGTCACCAGGCCGCTGGAAATGACGATGAACAGGATCGACATCGGCCAGGCGCCGAGCCGGTCGAGCGTGTCGGGTGACACGCTCGAGCCCATGCCGATTCCGATCAGCACGAAGGCCACCTGACGGACCGCGTTGGGGACGCCGACCCGCAGGCCGGCGAGCGCCGCAACGGCCACCGCCACCGCCGCGCCCGACAGCCAGCCGGCCGGCACGCCGGCGAGCGTGAACAGGCCGCCGCCGATGGCGGCGAGGCCGAGCGTCAGGCCGAGACGGACGAGGGTTGAGGCGGAGAAAGGGCTCACGACGGGACCGTGTATGCGACGCCAGCCGATGGCTGACAAGCCCGTCGCGCGCATGCCTCCTGCCCACGCGTGGCGCCGCGCGGCGGGCCGAAAAATTATTTTCACCCGTCGCGAACACGCGGGCCCGCTCCGGAGTTTTGACGTCGATCAATGCGCCGTCGCGGGGAGTGCGGGAGGGTTGGACATCATGAACGGGATTGCGGGAAAATATGCCGGACGCGCCGTGCCCCGGTATACGTCCTACCCCACGGCGCCCCATTTCACCGATGCCGTCGACGCCGACGTCGCGGCGCGCTGGCTTGGCCAGCTGAGCCCGAAGGCGCCGGCATCGGTCTACCTTCACGTCCCCTTCTGCGCCGAGATGTGTGCCTACTGCGGGTGCACCACCAAGGCGACCCGGCGCATCGACCCGGTCATCGCCTACACGGAGACGCTGGCCCGCGAGATCGCGCTGGTGCGCCGCCATATCGGCCGACGCCAGCCGGTGAGCCACATCCACTGGGGCGGCGGCACGCCGAGCATGATCCCCGGCGGCACTTTCCTGGCGCTGTCGGCCCGGCTGCGCGAAGCGTTTGCCATCGCACCCGACGCCGAGCAGGCCATCGAACTGGATCCCCGCACCGTCGACCGGACGCTGGCGAGCACCCTCTGCAAGGCCGGGATTACCCGCGTGTCGCTCGGCATCCAGGACACGGACCCGACGGTGCAGACGGCGATCGGCCGGTTGCAGCCGGATGCCGTGGTGTACGCGGCCTTCGAGCACCTGCGCGCCGCCGGGCTGACCCGGATCAACGCCGACCTGATGTACGGCCTGCCCCACCAGACCCCCGACACGGTGCGCCGCACGGTCGAAACGATGGCCATCCTCTCGCCGTCACGCGTTTCGGTGTTCGGCTATGCCCACGTGCCGTGGGCGAAGACCCACCAGCGGCTGATCGACGAGAGCGCGCTGCCCGATGCCGGCGCCCGCCTGCTGCTGGAGGCGACCATGCGGATCGCCCTGCAGGAGGCCGGCTACGTGCCCATCGGACTTGACCATTTCGCCCGTCCCGACGATCCGCTGGCGAAGGCGGCCAAGGGTGGCTGGCTGCGCCGCAACTTCCAGGGCTACACCACCGACACCGCCGACGCGCTGATCGGCATCGGGGCATCGTCGATCGGCAAGCTGCCGGAAGGCTATGTCGCAAACGCCGCGGATGTGGGCAGCTGGCGGCGCGCGGTGGAGGCGGACCGGCTGCCGGTCGCACGCGGCTTCGCGCTCACCAACGGCGACCGGCTGCGCGGCAGCGTGATCGAACAGCTGATGACCTGCTACTCGGTCGACTTCGCCGATCCGCAGCTCGCCCGCTTCGGCGACGGACTGGCGCTGCTCGACGAGGCCGAGCCGCACCTCAGGGAGCCGATCCGGGATGGTCTTGCGACGCTGGACCGGACGCAGCTGCACGTGACGCGGGCGGGGCGCCCCTACGTTCGCATCCTGGCCGCCTGCTTCGACGCCTACCTGGCCCGCGGCAAGGCCCGCCATTCGGCGGCGGTCTGAGCCGCCGCGCCCCCGCGATCGCGATCCCGGCGGCGGCCGCACAGCTTTTTCGCCAATCCGCTTTGCACTGCGGCGAAAACCGACCATGCTTGCCGGAGCGCGGTGAGGTGGCGGACCGAGGGACCGCGCGCGGAGGTCCTGGCGGATGGATGCACGGGTGCCGGCAGTCGAGATCCCCGCGCCTGCCGGCGTGGCGCGTCCGGCGCTGGAGCGAGCGGTGGGCCGCATCGGGCTGGCGGTCAAGGCCGGCGCCGACGGCCGCACGCGCATCGACCGGGCCTTTCAGGAAGGTTCGCTGAAAATCCGCTTTCCCCACACCGACAGCGGCCGGTTCGAGGCGGTGCTGATCAACACCGCGGGCGGGCTGACCGACGGCGACGCGTATGCGATCACCGCGGCCGCACCAGCGCGCACCGCCCTCACCCTCACCACCCAGGCCGCCGAGAAGGTCTATCGGGCAGCCGGCGTCGCCGCCAGGCTCGACGCGGACCTCACCCTCGGCGACGGTGCGGCACTCGCCTGGCTGCCCCAGGAAACCATCCTCTACGACGGCGGCAGGCTGACCCGCACGCTTACCATCGACATGGCCGCCTCGGCACGGCTGATCGCCTGCGAGATGCTGGTGCTCGGCCGCACCGCCCATGGCGAAACGGTGCGGGCGGGCAGGCTGTCCGACCGGTGGCGCATCCGCCGCGACGGCCGCCTGGTCTATGCCGACGATTTCCGCATAGAGGGCGACGTTGCCGCCGCAGGCCGGGGCGGCGCGACTCTTGCAAGTGGCCGGGCAACCGCGTCGCTGATCCTGGCGGCAGAGGACGCGGGCGACCGGCTCGAGGCGGTGCGCGGCGTGCTCGGCGGATTCGACATCGCCGCGGGGGCGAGCAGCTGGGACGGCCTTCTGGCGGTGCGCGCCGTGGCCGGCGACGCGCAGGTTCTGCGCAGCGCCGTCGTTGCCGTGCTGAACCTGCTGGCCGGCGGCGTTCCGCGCGTCTGGTCGCTGTAACATCGGGGCGCCGGCCGGCGTGGCCCGCCCCGGGGATCTTGGGAGGAGACACAGTTGCGACTGACACCCCGGGAAAAGGACAAGCTGCTGATCGCCACCGCCGCGATGGTGGCCCGGCGCCGGCTGGAGCGCGGCGTGAAGCTCAACCACCCGGAGGCGGTGGCACTGATCGCCGACTTCGTGGTCGAGGGCGCCCGCGACGGACGCACGGTGGCCGAGCTGATGGAAGCCGGCGCCCACGTCATCACCCGCGACCAGGTGATGGAGGGCATCGCCGAGATCGTCGACGACGTGCAGGTGGAGGCGACGTTCCCCGACGGCACCAAGCTGGTCACCGTCCACCACCCGATCCGCTGAGGAGACCGCGATGATCCCGGGCGAAGTCATCACTCTGGACGGCGAGATCGAGCTGAACGCCGGCCGCCCCACCACAACGCTGACGGTGGCCAACACCGGCGACCGGCCGGTGCAAGTGGGCTCGCACTACCATTTCTTCGAGGTCAACGAGGCGCTCGCCTTCGACCGCGACGCCGCCCGCGGCCAGCGCCTGGACGTCGCCGCCGGTTCCGCGGTCCGCTTCGAGCCGGGCCAGAGCCGCGACGTGACGCTGGTGCCGCTGTCCGGCGACCGCCAGGTCCACGGTTTCCAGGGCAAGGTGATGGGCCCGGTCTGATCCGCCGCCATCCCCTGCCCGACCGAACCGAGGAGATCAGCCATGCCGATGACGCTCGAAGGATCCTGCCACTGCGGCGCCGTCCGCTTTTCGGTGGAGAGCCACACGCCGCAGCCCTACCAGCGCTGCTACTGCTCGATCTGCCGCAAGACCGGCGGGGGCGGCGGCTACGCCATCAACATCATGGGCGCGGCCGACACGCTCAAGGTCGATGGGGCGGACGCGATCGGCGTCTTCCATGCCCGTCTGCACGACGCCAACGGCACCGAGCGTCTGTCGTCCGGCGAGCGGAACTACTGCGACCGCTGCGGCACGGCGCTGTGGGTGTTCGACCCGGCCTGGCCGGAGCTGGTGCACCCGTTCGCCTCGGCCATCGACACCGACCTGCCCACGCCGCCGGAAAGCGTCCACCTGATGCTCAAATACAAGGCCTCCTGGGTGGAGCCGCAGGTCGGCCCCGACGACCAGACGTTCGAGCTCTACCCGACCGAATCCATCGAGGACTGGCACAAGCGCCGCGGGCTGTGGGTGGAATGACGCCGCCCCGTCCAGCCATCCGCGTCTGAGACTTTGCCCCGCCGTACCGGAGACCGCCCATGCCCGCCAAGATCTCCCGCAAGACCTACGCTGACATGTTCGGCCCGACCGTGGGCGACCGGGTGCGGCTCGCCGACACGGAGCTGTTCATCGAGGTGGAGGCCGACCACACCACCTACGGCGAGGAGGTGAAGTTCGGCGGCGGCAAGGTGATCCGCGACGGCATGGGCCAGTCCCAACGCACCCGTCACGAGGGCGCGGTGGACACCGTCATCACCAACGCGCTGATCGTCGACCACTGGGGGATCGTGAAGGCCGACGTCGGCCTGAAGGACGGCACCATCGTTGCCATCGGCAAGGCCGGCAATCCGGACATCCAGCCGGGTGTCGGTGTGGTGGTGGGACCCGGCACCGAGGTGATCGCCGGCGAGGGCAAGATCCTCACCGCCGGCGGCTTCGACGCGCACATCCACTTCATCTGCCCGCAGCAGGTGGACGAGGCGCTGAACTCCGGCGTCACCACCATGCTGGGCGGCGGCACCGGCCCGGCGCACGGCACGCTGGCCACCACCTGCACGCCGGGTCCCTGGCACATCGGCCGGATGATCCAGGCGGCCGACGGGCTGCCGATGAACATCGGCTTTTCCGGCAAGGGCAACGCCTCGAAGCCGGCGGCGCTGGAGGAGATGGTCAAGCACGGCGCCTGCGCGCTGAAGCTGCACGAGGACTGGGGCACCACGCCCTCGGCCATCGACTGCTGCCTGTCGGTGGCGGAGGAGCTCGACGTGCAGGTGATGATCCACACCGACACGCTGAACGAGTCGGGCTTCGTGGAGAGCACCATCGCCGCGCTGAAGGGCCGCACCATTCACGCCTTCCACACCGAGGGCGCCGGCGGCGGCCACGCCCCGGACATCATGAAGGTGTGCGGGCTTCCCAACGTCATCCCGTCGTCGACCAACCCGACGCTGCCCTACACCCGCAACACCGTCGACGAGCACCTCGACATGCTGATGGTCTGCCATCACCTGTCGCCGGCGATCCCCGAGGACCTGGCATTCGCCGAAAGCCGCATCCGCAAGGAGACCATCGCGGCCGAGGACATCCTCCACGACCTCGGCGCGTTCTCCATCGTCTCGTCGGACAGCCAGGCCATGGGCCGGGTCGGCGAGGTGGTGATCCGCACCTGGCAGGTCGCCCACAAGATGAAGGTGCAGCGCGGCCGGCTCGCCGAGGAGACCGGCGAGAACGACAACGTCCGGGTCAAGCGCTACATCGCCAAGTACACCATCAACCCGGCAATCGCCCACGGCATCAGCGCGCACATCGGCTCCATCGAGCCCGGCAAGCGCGCCGACCTGGTGCTGTGGGACCCGGCCTTCTTCGGGGTCAAGCCCGACATGGTGCTGATGGGGGGCATGATCGTCGCCGCGCCGATGGGCGACCCGAACGCCTCGATCCCGACACCGCAGCCGGTGCACGCCCAGGCGATGTTCGGCCAGTTCGGCCGGGCGCTTGCGGCCACCTCGGTGACCTTCGTTTCCAAGGCGGCCCATGAGGCCGGGCTCGGCAAGATGCTTGGCGTCCACAAGACGCTGCTGCCGGTGGAGAACACCCGGACCGTCACCAAGGCCTCGATGGTGCACAATTCGGCGATGCCGGACATCGAGATCGACCCGGAGACCTACGAGGTGCGTGCCGACGGCGAGATACTGACCGCCCCGCCGCTCGACGTGCTGCCCATGGCGCAGCGCTATTTCCTGTTTTGAGGCGAACGCCGGGCTGCGTGAGAACCATGAACAAGGGTGCCACTCCATCCTCCGCCCATTCCCGCGAAATCAAGAACCCATGGGGAGCCGGAAGCAGCGCGCGGCAGCTCGGCACCGGACGCGGCCCGCGTCGCCGAACCCTTCTCGCATTGCGTTTGTCGCGCCCGACGGCGCCCGCCCAATGGAGTCCCGCTGTCCCGGGAGGGAGCGGAGTAAGGTGCAAGTCCGTGCTCGGGCGGCAAGGCGGTTCACGGGGAGACGCCCGATGCTGACCGCC
>Ga0207904_1000469_pt1 | contig 15286 bp, 15 predicted proteins | sample MalvirmetaMSP118_FD_184232 | JGI IMG/M metagenome (GOLD analysis project Ga0207904, IMG submission 184232) | Marine viral communities from the Deep Pacific Ocean - MSP-118 (SPAdes) | ecosystem: Environmental > Aquatic > Marine > Oceanic | place: Pacific Ocean | collected 2011-05-30 | reverse complement strand
GTAGCGCTCGGCGAGCAGCCGATGCACCGCGTTGGCGAGGTAAATGACCATGCCGAGGGCCGCCAGCAGCGCGGCCAGCGACAGCACGACCATGCGGACGATGCTCCGCACGGTCATCATCGCCGACAGGCGTGCGTTCGCCGTCAGCTCGGTCAGGAGGGTCGAGATCATCGTCCGCGGCTGAGGAAGCCGAGGAACAGACCGAAGCCGAGCGCCACCAGGACCGCGGTGAACGGGTTGCGATGGATCGCCGCTTCCGCTTCTTCCTCGTAGGACTTCATCTCGTCGTAGGCGGCGTCGCGATATTCCCGACCCTGCCGGGCCATGCGGTCGGCACGGGTGTGCAGGCGCTCCTTGAGAGCATCGGCTTCCTCGCCCAGCAGCGTCTTCACCGTGTCGGTCAGGCTCGCCAGATCGGCGCGCAGCGCGTCGATGTCGCGCGAGATATCGTCGGTTTTCTTGCCGGCCTGGTTGGCAGCGGCTTTCGCGCGCTCGTCGGCCATCTTCGCTTCAACGTCAGCCATCGTCGTCTCCGTCGCTCGTCCTGATGCGGCTGAGGACCCCCAGCCCGCTCGACCCTAGGAACGGCGCTCGCGGCCGGAAGTTCCCATTTGGGCCTTCAGTGGGACATTCGTGTGAATTGGCGACGACGGAGGCCCCGGCGGCAAGGGCCATTCACCCGACAGGGTTAAGCCGGGAGGGATGCGGCGGCCGGCGATCCGGGCGGGGCGCTCGCATCAGGTGAGCTTGCGCCGGCCCGCTCCGGAGCCCTCAAGGGCGCGGGCGGCGGCCTCCTCGCGGGCGACGTCCAGAAGGTAGCCGAGGAAGTCGAACCCGGATCGGCGGGCGATCGCCGACAGCTCGGCGCTCATACCTTCGATATAATGCGCGGCTTCCTCGGGCCGGATGGTGACCGTCCCCTCATCCCGCTTGCCACCTTGTTCCATGTGCGCCATCGCAAGCGATCTCCCGATCGCCCCCGGAATAGCCGGGGGCCCTGATCCCGACATATACCATGACGTGCATGTTTTGGTGAAGATACTCTCATGAGTTGCTATCGCCGGCCGGCCGGGTAGCGTACGCCGCAAACGTCCCCATTTGACAGGGCGGCTCGGATTCCGGATTGTCCGCCCCTCGGTTGACGCCTCTGCCCCGCTCGGTCCGGCTCGCGCCGGGGTTGTTCCGCACGGCGGTGGCCCTGGTTTTTCACGCCTTTCGAAGATCCAACGAACGCGAAGGTATCGATGCACGTCGTTGTCGTGGAATCGCCTGCAAAGGCGAAGACGATCAACAAGTATCTCGGCTCGGACTACCACGTCCTCGCCTCGTACGGTCACGTCCGTGACCTGCCGGCGAAGGACGGATCGGTGCGTCCGGACGAGGACTTTGCCATGTCGTGGCAGGTGGATGCGAAGTCGCAGAAGCGCATCAACGACATCGCCCGCGCCGTGAAGGACGCCGACGTCCTGATCCTCGCCACCGACCCCGACCGCGAGGGCGAGGCGATTTCCTGGCACGTGCTGCAGGCGCTGCGCGACAAGAAGGTTCTCAAGGAGCAGCGGGTCGAGCGCGTCGTCTTCAACGCGATCACCAAGCAGGCCGTGACCGAGGCCATGCGCAACCCGCGCGCCATCGACACGCCGCTGGTCGATGCGTACCTGGCGCGACGCGCGCTGGACTATCTGGTCGGCTTCACCCTGTCGCCCGTCCTGTGGCGCAAGCTGCCGGGCGCCCGTTCGGCCGGCCGCGTGCAGTCGGTGGCGCTCAGGCTGGTCTGCGACCGCGAGGCGGAGATCGAGGCCTTCGTCAGCCAGGAATACTGGTCGGTGCTGGCCCGGATGGTCAGCGCCGGCGGCGATGCCTTTGATGCCCGCCTGACCGGTCTCGACGGCAAGCGGCTCGACAAGCTCGCCATCAAGACCGGGGACGAGGCCACCGCGATCCGGACCTTCCTCGACGCAGCCGACTATGTGGTCAGCTCGGTGGAGGCCAAGCCCCAGCGGCGCAACCCGCAGCCGCCCTTCACCACCTCGACGCTGCAGCAGGAAGCCTCCCGCAAGCTCGGCTTCTCGTCTGCGCGCACCATGCAGATCGCCCAGCGGCTCTACGAAGGCGTCGACATCGGCGGCGAGACGGTCGGCCTGATCACCTACATGCGGACCGACGCGGTGCAGATGAGCCAGGAAGGCATCCAGGCCATGCGCCGGGAGATCGCCGCGTCCTACGGCGACCGCTACCTTCCCGAGAAGCAGCGCCATTACGCGACCAAGGCGAAGAACGCCCAGGAAGCGCATGAGGCGATCCGCCCGACCGAGGCCTCGCGCCGCCCCAAGGACGTCGCCCGCCTGCTCGACGCCGACCAGGCGAAGCTCTACGAGCTGATCTGGAAGCGCGCCGTCGCCAGCCAGATGGAATCCGCCGAGATCGAGCGCACCACCGTCGAGATTGCCGCCACCGGCGGCGGCCGCGCGGCCGAACTGCGCGCCACCGGCCAGGTCATCAAGTTCGACGGCTTCCTGACCCTTTATCAGGAGGGCAAGGACGACGAGGACGATGAGGGCGGCGGCCGGCTGCCGCCCATCGAGACCGGCGAAAAGCCCGCCAAGACCGCCATCGAGACGCGCCAGCACTTCACCGAGCCGCTGCCGCGCTACACCGAGGCCACCCTCATCAAGAAGATGGAGGAGCTCGGCATCGGCAGGCCGTCGACCTATGCGAGCACCATGGCGGTGCTGCGCGACCGCGGCTACGTGGCGCTCGACAAGCGCCGGCTGGTGCCGGAGGACAAGGGCCGTCTGGTCACCGCGTTCCTCTCCTCCTTCTTCGAGCGCTACGTGGAGTTCGACTTCACGGCGAGCCTCGAGGAGAAGCTCGACAAGATCTCCAACGGCGATCTGGCCTGGCAGGACGTGCTCCGCGAGTTCTGGAAGGACTTTTCGTCCAACGTCGACGAGACCAAGGAACTGCGCGTCACCGACGTGCTGGATTCCCTCAACGAGATCCTCGGCGCCCACATCTTCCCGAAGAAGGCGGACGGCGGCGATCCGCGTGCCTGTCCCTCCTGCGCCGAAGGGCGCCTGTCGCTGAAACTCGGCAAGTTCGGGGCCTTCATCGGCTGCTCGAACTATCCCGAGTGCCGCTTCACCCGACAGTTGAACCAGGCCAACGGCGACGGCGAAGCCGAGAGCGACGGCCCCCGCGTGCTCGGCACCGATCCGCAGAGCGGGCTCGAGGTCACCTTGCGCTCGGGCAGGTTCGGACCCTATATACAGCTTGGCGAGCCGGCCGAGGGCGAGAAGCCGAAGCGGGCCACCCTGCCGAAAGGCTGGAGTGCCGCGACGATCGATCTCGAAGCCGCCCTCAAGCTCCTGTCGCTTCCTCGCGAAGTCGGCATGGATCCGGAAAGCGGCAAGCCGATCACCGCCGGCATCGGCCGCTACGGTCCGTTCGTCCTTCTGGACGGGACCTACGCCAATCTCGATTCACCCGAGGAAGTGTTCACCGTGGGGCTCAACCGCGCGGTGACGTTGATCGCGGAGAAGCGGGAGAAGCGCGGCAAGGGCCGCGGCGGTGCTGCCGAACTCAAGGCGCTCGGAGAGCATCCGACCGCCGGCGGTCCGGTCAGCGTGCGCGACGGCAAGTACGGTCCCTACGTCAACCATGGCAAGGTGAACGCGACGCTGCCGAAGGGCAGCGACCCGCTGGCGCTCACCATGGAAGAGGCGGTCGCGCTGATCGAGACGAAGGCGGGTGCGCCCAAGAAGGCATCCACCCGGGCCAAGGCAAAACCGAAGGCGTCGGCTGCGAAGTCGAAGGCCAAGGCCTCGACAACGGCCGAGAAGACCACCACGTCAACCAAGACCCGGGCCACGAAGGCAACGGGCAAGACCGCGGCCGCGAAAGCGGCGAAGGGGTCTTCCGAGACACCAGGCTAGCGCGGGGCAGGCAAGCGGGAACCGATTTCCCGACTGCCCCTTGCGCAAGCGCAAGAGAAACGATCACCTTGACGGAAGCGGTCCCTGCGGGACCCGACCCGTCCGTGATCTGGAGACGAGGCCCAGGTGGCCCGAGCAAAGAAAACAATCGATACGAACGAACTGCCCTCTCGCGAGGCCATTCTCAAATTCATCGCCGACAATCCCGGCGCAACCGGCAAGCGCGAAATCGCGCGGGCCTTCAACATTACCGGCGACCGGCGCATCGGGCTGAAGAAGCTGCTGCGCGAACTGTCCGAAGACGGCCTGGTGGAACGCCGGGGACGGCGGCTTGACCGTCCGGGCACGCTTCCCAGCGTCACCGTCCTCTACCTTTCCGGAAAATCGAAGGACGGCGAGCTGATCGGCGAGCCGACCGAATGGGACGCCGAGGAATACGGCCCGGCGCCCAAGGTCATCGTGCTCACCGAGCGCAAGGGCCGCGGAAGGCCCGGTCCGGCGCCGGGCGTCGGCGACCGGGTGCTCGCCCGCATCAGCGAGGCCACCGACGACGCGCCCCAGCAGACCGCGAAGATCATCAAGGTGATCGACCGGAAGCCGGCGCGTGTCCTCGGCGTGCTCTACGACACCGGCCGCGGCGGCCGCCTTGCCCCCGTCGACAAGAAGCAGAAGGAAATGCTGCTCGATCCCGACGACATGGGCGATGCCCAGGACGGCGAGCTCGTCGAGGTCGAGGTGAAGCGCGCGGGCCGCTACGGACCGGCGACCGCCAAGGTCGTCGCCCGCATAGGCTCGATGAACTCCGAGCGGGCGATCTCCATGATCGCCATCCACGTGCACGGCATTCCGCACGTCTTCCCCAAGGCGGTGCTCAACGCAGCCGAGAAGACCAAGGCCGTGACGTCGCTCAAGGGGCGCGAGGACTGGCGCGAGCTGCCCCTGATCACCATCGATCCCGCCGACGCCAAGGACCACGACGACGCCGTCCACGCCGAGCCCGATCCGGACCCGGCCAATGAGGGCGGCTTCGTCGCCACCGTCGCGATCGCCGACGTCGCGCTCTACGTGCGCAGCGGCTCTCCCCTCGACATGGAGGCGGAGAAGCGCGGCAACTCGGTCTACTTCCCCGACCACGTGGTCCCGATGCTGCCGGAACGGCTGTCCACCGACCTGTGCTCGCTGCGCGAGGGCGAGGATCGCCCCGCCATGGCGGTGCGCATGGTGTTCGACAAGGCGGGCCGCAAGCGTGGCCACTCCTTCCACCGGGTGATGATGCGGTCGGCGGCGAAGCTATCCTACCAGGAGGCGCAGGCCGCCATCGACGGCATGCCGAACGACAAGACCGCGCCGCTGCTGGAGCCGATCCTGAAGCCGCTGTGGGCCGCCTACGCCTGCCTGTCGGCCGGTCGCGACGCCCGCGAGCCGCTCGATCTCGACCTGCCCGAGCGCAAGATCCTCCTGAAGCCCGACGGCACCGTGGATCGCGTCATCACGCCGGACCGCCTCGATGCCCACAAGCTGATCGAGGAGTTCATGATCCAGGCGAACGTCTGCGCGGCGGAGACCTGCGAGAAGGCCGGGCGCCCCCTCCTCTACCGGGTGCACGACAGCCCGAGCCAGGAGAAGCTGACGGGCCTGCGCGAGTTCCTGTCGACCATCTCGATGAGCTTCCCGAAGACCGGCAATCTCCGGCCCTCCCAGTTCAACGGCGTGCTGCGCAAGGTGCGCGGCAGCGAGAACGTGCACCTCGTCAACGAGGTCGTGCTGCGCAGCCAGGCCCAGGCCCAGTACTCGCCCGACAACATCGGCCACTTCGGCCTGAACCTGAAGCGCTACGCCCACTTCACCTCGCCGATCCGGCGCTACGCCGACCTGGTCGTGCACCGGGCGCTGATCCGGGCGGCGAAGCTCGGCTCCGACGGGCTGACCGACGACGAGGCGGACGGCCTGGAGGTGCTGGCCGGCGAGATCTCGGTGGCCGAGCGCCGCGCCATGGCGGCCGAGCGGGAAACCATCGACCGGCTGATCGCCCTCTGGCTCGTCGACCATGTGGGCGCCAACTTCACCGGCCGGATCGTCGGCGTGACCCGCGCCGGCCTGTTCGTCGCCCTCGACGATTCGGGCGCCGACGGCTTCATCCCCATATCCACCATCGGCGAGGACTACTTCCGCTACGAGGAGGCCGCCCGGTCCCTCGTCGGCAGCCGCACCAAGGTGCGCTACCGGCTCGGCGACCGGGTCGACGTGCGGCTCGTTGAAGCAGCGCCCATTGCGGGCGCACTTCGGTTTGAGCTTCTGCGCGAAGGCCGATATCAAGGTGGAAAGTCCCGACCGCCGAAACCCACCACCACCGGCGGACGCAAGCGGCCCACCGGCGGCAAGGGACGACGAAAGGCGCGTGCATCATGACCAACCAGACGACGCCATCCCCGCACGGTGGCCGTTCCGACGGTCTTCCCATCCGCGACCTGTGGACTTCGGTGCTGCGCGGCGCGAGGGCCAAGTGCCCGAGCTGCGGCGTGGGCTCCATGTTCGAGGGCTACCTGACGGTGCGCGACCAGTGCCCCGCCTGCGGCGAGGACCTGCACCACCACCGCGCCGACGACGCGCCGCCCTACTTCACCATCGTGATCGTCGGACACGTGATCGTCAGCCTCGTGCTGGCCGTGGAGATCGCCTACCAGCCGCCCTTCTGGGTGCACGGGCTTCTCTGGGGACCGCTGACGCTGATTTCCTGTCTGGCGCTGCTGCGGCCGATCAAGGGCGCCCTGGTGGGCTACCAGTGGGCGCTCTACATGCACGGCTTCGACCCGAACGCGCCGCCCGAGGGGCCGATCCCCGACCCGGCGCTCGGGGTCCGTCAGTGACCGACTTCACACTCCGCCTGACCCAGGCGGAGCGGGCTACCACCTATCCGAACCGGCGTCCCAAGGACGCCGCGACGCTGCTGATCCTCGACCGTCGGGGCAAGGACACGCACGTGCTGATGGGCAAGCGCCACAAGGCGCACGTCTTCATGCCGGGCAAGTTCGTGTTTCCCGGCGGCCGCGTCGATCCGGGCGATTCGCGGGTGCCCGTCGCCTCCGACTACGACGAGACGACGCGCATGCGGGTGATGGCGAAGATGCGCGCGCCGCGCTCGGTCGCCCGGGCCCGGGCGCTTGCCGTCACCGCCATCCGCGAGACCTACGAGGAAGTCGGCATCCTGATCGGCGCCCGGAGCGCCATCAAGCCGGTGGGCGCCGACTGGGCGGCGTTCGCCGAGCGCTCGCTGCTGCCCGACCTGGCGCCGTTCCGGCTGCTCGCCCGCGCCATCACCCCGCCGCGCCGGCCCCGCCGCTTCGACACCCGCTTCTTCGCCGTCTCCGCCGACCACATCGCCGACCGGCTGCCCGGCAACGCCGGCCCCTCGGGCGAGCTGGAGGACGTGCAGTGGGTGCCGCTGCGCGATGTCGCCCACCTCGACATGCCCACCGTCACCAAGACGGTGATCGACGAGCTTCTGCTGCGCCTCGATGCCGATCCTGACCTGCGCGAGCCGGCCCCGGTGTCGTTCTACCACTGGCGCGGCAAGGGCTTCGTCCGGGAGACCGTCTGATGGATGTCTCCGCCATGACCGCCCGACCGGCCCACGCCGCCGGCGCCACGTTCTGACGCCATGGGCGCGGCGTCCACGGCCCCCGCTCAAGGATCGTGGCGCGCCATCGGGGCCGCCATCGCCTCCATGGCGGCCGTCGGCCTGTCGATCAGCCTCGGCATGCCGCTCCTGTCGCTGGTGCTGGACAGCCGCGGCGTCTCGCCCTCGATGATCGGCCTAAATTCCGCGGTCGGCGGCGTTGCCTCGCTGCTGGTGCCGCTGGCCATTCCGGCGGCGGTCAGCTGGTTCGGCACCGCCCGCGTGGCGATTGCGGCGCTGGCGGTGATGGCCGTCACCTTCCCCTTCTTCTATCTGATCGACGCGTTCTGGGCGTGGTTCCCGCTGCGCTTCGTGTTCTACGCGGCCGCCACGGCGACCTTCGCGGTGGGTGAGTTCTGGATCAACGCGCTGGCGCCGGAGGGCAAGCGCGGCCTCGCCATCGGCATCTACGCCACGGTGCTGTCGCTGGGCTTTGCGGCCGGCCCGGCGATCCTCGGGCTGGTCGGCACCCAGGGTCCCACGCCGTTCCTCATCGGCACGGCGATCTTCCTGCTCGCGCTGCTGCCCATGGCGGTCGCCCGCAACAGCGCCCCCAGCGGCCTGTCCCGGCCGAAGACCAACGTCCTGATGTTCCTGGTGGTGGCCCCGGCGGCGATCTTCGCCGTCATGGCATTCGGCGCGGTCGAATCGGGCGGGCTGGCGCTGCTGCCGCTCTACGGGCTGGAGCTCGGCTTCTCGCCGCGCGAAGCGGCCCTCCTGGTGTCCGCGATGGCCCTCGGCAACGTCGTCACGCAGATCCCGCTGGGCCTCCTGGCCGACCGGGTCGACCGCCGCATGCTGCTGCTCGTCTGCGCGCTGGTGGGCGTCGGCGGCGCGCTGGCGATGCCGCTTGCCGCCGGCGACCTGGTGACCCTGCTGGCGCTGCTGTTCGTGTGGGGCGGGATGACCGGGGGTCTCTACACCGTCGGCCTCACCCACCTCGGCGCCCGCTTCACCGGCACCGACCTCGCCGCCGCCAATTCGGCCTTCGTGATGATGTACGCAGCCGGCATGCTGATCGGCCCGACGATCATGGGGATCGGACTGGATCTGTGGCCATCGAACGGGCTTCCGATCGCCGTCGCGGGCTTCTTTGCCGCCTATGCGATCCTGGCGGCGGTGCGCATCCTGCAGGTCCGCTCGGGTTGAGCGCGCAGGTCACGCGAACGCCGCTTGACTTTGGCGTCGCGGTGACTAGGTTTCGCGCTTCACGAATTCCGCACCCACGGAGCCCATCGGCGGCCGGGGCCACGCGCGATCCACGTGAAGAGCGGCGTCCGATCGGACTGAGACGGCCCGCTGCCCGACCTTTTTCATCTGTCGCATTTTCGCGATCGCGAAGCGGTTCCGCTTCACCGGGAATGCTCTAGCGCCAGGGACTGCCGACATGGCCAAGGCCACCACCATCAAGATCCGCCTCGTGTCGACCGCCGACACCGGCTACTTCTATGTCGCCAAGAAGAATTCTCGGACCATGACCGAGAAGATGGTGAAGACGAAGTACGACCCGAAGGTGCGCAAGCACGTCGAGTTCCGCGAAGCCAAGATCAAATAGGTCGGCATTCACTGCCGGACTGAAGGCGCCGAACGGCTTGTCCGTCCGGCGCTTTTTGTGTTTCCGACGGCATCCCGCTCCCCCGCTTCCTGCCGATGTGCGATGTTCGCGCTCCGACCCGGGAGGCCTCAAGCCGTGCAGCAGCAACTTTCCGTCCTGACCCTCGGGGTGGCCGACCCCGCCCGCTCACGCCGCTTCTACGCCGAGGGCTTCGGCTGGACGCCGGTGTTCGAGATTCCCGGGGAAATCGTGTTCTTCCAGATGAACGGCTTCGTGCTCGGCCTGTGGCGGCGCGACGCGCTCGCCGAGGACACCAACCGGCCGGCAGCAAGCGGGTCCGGCGCCTTCGCGCTCGCCCACAACGTGGCCGCCGCCGAGGACGTCCGGCCGGCGCTTGACCGGCTTGTCGCGGCGGGCGGGCAGATCCTGCGCAACGCCGAGGCGCCCCCCCACGGCGGGCTCAGGGGCTACGTCGCAGATCCCGACGGCCATGCCTGGGAAATCGCCTTCAACCCGGCATGGACCATCGGCGCCGACGGCAGCGTCATCTTCGGGGTGTGACCGGCGGAAGATCCGCACGGAAAGCCGCGAGAGCGCTTTTCCTGGAATTGCTCAGGCTTCGCCGATGAACGTGCGGACCGTTTCCAGGAACTTGTCCACCGAGATCGGCTTCGACAGATAGGCCTCGCAGCCGCCCTGGCGGATGCGTTCCTCGTCGCCCTTCATGGCGAACGCCGTGACGGCGACGATGGGGATCGCCTTCAGGTCATCGTCGGCCTTGATCTGGCGGGTCACGTCGAGGCCGGAGACCTCCGGCAGCTGGATGTCCATGATGATCAGGTCGGGGCGCTCGGAGCGGGCGAGCGTGATCGCCGTGGTGCCGTTGCGGCTTTCGACGACATCGTAGCCGGACGCCTCCAACAGGTCGTGGAAGAGCTTCATGTTGAGCTCGTTGTCCTCCACGATCAGTACCCGTTTCGGCATGCAACCCCCGGACTGCGCGGCACGATCGGCCGCTCTGGATCAGGTTCATTCTATAGAGCGGGATGGGTTCTCAAAGCGTAAGCGGGATGCGGGCGGAAAACCGTCACCCACTTTTCCTCATCCCGCGCTGAGCAGCGCCCTCGCGGCACTTCGAATCGACCGTGAACCGGCGCATGATAGTCTTCACACGCCGGATGTGAACCAGATGCGCCGGCTTTGCCGCGCACGGGCCATCCCGCACCCACCCTGACCACGGATCGCACGGGCATGCCCGGTCTCTGCCGCGATTGCCACACCAGCTTCGAGGACGGCGCCGCCCGGGGCACGCGATGCCCCGCCTGCGGCAGCCCGCGCCTCGTCCAGCACCGCTCGCTGACGCAGCTCGCCATCGCCCACGTGGACTGCGACGCGTTCTATGCGTCGGTGGAGAAGCGTGACGACCCGACGCTCGCCGACAAGCCCGTGATAATCGGCGGCGGCAAGCGCGGCGTCGTCTCCACCGCCTGCTACATCGCCCGGATTTCCGGCGTGCGGTCGGCCATGCCCATGTTCAAGGCGTTGGAGGCCTGCCCGGACGCCGTCGTCATCAAGCCGAACATGGCGAAGTATGCCGGCGTCGCCCGCGAGATTCGGGCGCTGATGGACGAGCTGACGCCGCTGGTGCAGCCGATCTCCATCGACGAGGCCTTTCTCGACCTCACCGGCACCGAGCTCCTGCACGGGGCAAGCCCGGCCGCGACCCTGGCGCGGTTCGCCAGCAAGGTCGAGCGCCAGGTCGGCATCACCATCTCCGTGGGCCTGTCGGCGAACCGGTTTCTGGCCAAGTACGCCTCGGACTTCGACAAGCCGCGCGGCTTCGTGGTCATCGATCAGGCCGAGGCCGTCGAGCGGCTGGCCGAGGAGCCGGTGTCGAAGCTTCCCGGCGTCGGGCCGGCCCTGGAGCGGACGCTCCGCGCCGCCGGCTTCCGGCTCGTCCGCGACCTGCAGGAGGCGACGGAGGAGACGCTGCTGCGCCGCCTGGGCGCCCAGGGACAACGGCTGGGTCGGCTGGCCAACGGGATCGACCCGCGCCGCGTCGATCCGTCCGACGGGCGCAAGAGCGTCAGCGCGGAAACCACCTTCGAGACCGACATCTCCGATGCGGCGACGCTCCTGCCGATCCTGCGCCGGCTGTCGGAGAAGGTGTCGGCACGGCTCAAGGCCCAGGACATCGCCGGCCGGACCGTCACGCTGAAGCTCAAGACCCGGGAGTTCAAGCTGACCACGCGGGCGCGCCAGCTGCACGATGCCACCCGGCTCGCCGACCGCATCTTCGCCACCGGCGCGGATCTTCTGGCCAGGGAGATCGACGGGCGCAGCTTCCGGCTGATCGGCATCGGCGTCTCGGAGCTGGAAGCGGCGACCAACGCCGATCCCACCGATCTCCTGGAGCCCCAGCGCGCCAAGCGCGCCCAGGCGGAACTCGCCATCGACCGGCTGCGCGGCAAGTTCGGCGACCGCTCCGTCGAGCTCGGCCTCACCTTCCGCCCCGACGCCACCAAGCCGCGACGGTGACGGGCCGCACACGAAACGAAAGCGCAAATCTTTCCAGTCCCTCGAGCGAATTCCTGCAGGACAGGCTCGACCAGGCGGCGCTACACTCACCCAATGGGATTTGGGGTCTTCATTCACCGCGCAGATTCGATCTATGACGACAGTCCGGCTGAGCGCTATCAGTTTCCCAGCCAGTATCTAGGCCGAGTGCAAGCCTGCGTGGGCGATTGGATAGTTTACTATGAGCCCCGAAAAGTCGCCGGAACCAAGGGCTACTTCGCTGTAGCCAAGATCGAACAGGTCATCCCGGATCCGAAGGCGCCCGGCATGTATCTCGCGCTAATTGATCCCGACAGTTACTTGGATTTTCCGGAGCCGGTACCGTTTGTCGACACAGACGGAATGGTCGTCGAGCGCGGTGTGCTGAATGAAGCCGGCCGGATCTCCGGGCGCGCGCAGGCAGCCGTGCGTGCGCTATCGCCGGCCGACTTCCATCGGATTGTCAATTTAGGGCTGGATGACAAGGAACCGCTTCTGCCACGTGTCGGCGCAGCTTCCCCGCGGGACGGTTTCGACGACGAGCAGGCGCCTTTCGCGTATGAGCAACCTCGCGACCGGCTGGTTCAACTGAGCTCGCGCATCGTGCGGGATCGCGCATTCCGCCGAGTGGTATTGCGCGCCTATGATCAGCGTTGCGCCATCAGCGGATTGAGATTCATCAACGGCGGCGGCCGCGCCGAAGTCGATGCGGCTCATATTCGCCCCGTCGAAGCGAACGGCCCCGATACCATTCGTAACGGTCTCGCCCTCTCTGGCACCGCGCACTGGATGTTCGACAGGGGACTGATCAGCCTGTCAGATGATCTGGAAATTCTCGTCTCACGCCACTCCAACAACCCTGATGAAATCCGCACCTTCATCAATAAAAGCGGGCGGGCCATTGCCCCGGAGCGGATGTCGGAACGCCCCCACCCGCATTTCCTGCAGTGGCACCGCGACAACTGCTTCAAGCATTAGCGCGTCGGCCGCCAAGGCTGTCGCACACCCTACTTGCAGGGGGAGCGCGGCAGGCGGTCGAGCTCGACGAGTTTCCCGGCCAGGGTGAAGCTGCCGTAGTCGAGATTGAGGGCCCGGCTGACGCCGTTGTCGTAGAGCTGGAAGCGCAGGGTGTAGATCGGCGTGAGTTCCCCCACCTGCCCCTTCGACAGATCGAAATACGACAGGCTGACCGGCCAGTGGCGCGCGCTGCCGACGGCCTCGGCCAACATGCCGTCGGCATCGGCGCCGACCGGCTCCTCCGACAGGGCGCCGAGGATGGCCGTCGTGGTGTAGATCTTCGCGCCGCCGTCGGAGCCGTCGTAAAGGTCCGCCTCCACCACCCGCCGGTCCTCGCTGGCCGCCCCGATCAGGCTGATCAGATGCTGGGTGGGGAACATCACGTCGGCGTCGAAGCGCACCTTGGTTTCCTGCGGCTGCGTCAGGTCGACCACCACGGCGTCATCGGTCCGGCGCACCGATCCCTTGGTTTCCTCCTGCAGCCGCTGGTCGGTGAACGTGCGGCTGAGGAACTGGAAGCTGTCGGCGTCGGCGCTCTCGTGGGTCGAGGAGCGCAGGTCGGTGACGCGCCGGCCGCCGTCCTGGTCGTTCACCTCGGTCACGAACCGGCTGTTCACGGTGAAGCCCTCGCAGGGCGAGCCGGTGACCTCGAACACCAGGCGCCCGGACACGGACGAGACGTTGGAGGAGGAGGACGCGCTGTCGAGGCTGATGTCGTAGACCGCGCGATGCGGCAGGAGGCCCCGGGCGATCCCTGCCAGGTCCGTGTCGCCAGAAGCGGCCAGCGCCCCGTGCGAGAGCGGCGACAGGATGAGTGCGGATGCCACGGCGGCAACCAGAAGACGCATGGGATCCTCGCATTCCTATCGTGATCGCCGCCGGTGCGGCGACGCGCCGGCAGAGTGGACGGTCTCGCACGACGGATGCAAGACCCTTCGTCGGCGGCAGAGTTTCGCAGTCCGGCCCGGGCGCGGCGGCGGCATTGAGGATAGCGCCCTTCACCGGCCAGAGCCATCGCCGGCGACGCCTCTTGCCGGTTCGGCGCGCATCCGACATGAAGGGGCGACGCTTCCCGCACCGGACAGAAGGACCTTCGCCATGGCCGACACGATCGAAAGCCGCCTCGCCGGTCTCGGCATCACCCTGCCGTCGCCCGCCGCCCCCGCCGCCAACTACGTGCCGGCGGTCCGCACCGGCTCGCAGCTGTTCATTTCCGGCCAGATTCCGATGGGCCCCGACGGGCTCGAGCACGTCGCCAAGCTCGGCGCCGACTACGACGTGGAACAGGGTCAGGCGGCGGCCAGGCTCTGCGCCATCAACGTGCTCGCCCAGGCGAAGGCCGCCCTTGGCGACCTGGAGAAGGTCGTGCGGCTGGTGAAGGTTGGCGGCTTCGTCAACTGCACCCAGGACTTCACCGACCAGCCGAAGGTGATCAACGGCGCGTCCGACTTCTTCGTCGAGGCGATGGGCGAGCGCGGCAAGCATTCCCGCTCGGCCGTCGGCGTCGCATCGCTGCCGTTCGGCGTCGCCGTCGAGGTCGAGGCGATCTTCGAGGTCGCCTAGCGGCCCCGGGGCCCGAAGGACCGCAGGCGGAGCCGACCATGGCCAAGGCGCCCTGGCTGACCCGGCATCCGGTCGCCCATCGCGGGCTCCACGGCCCGCTGACCGGCGCCGCGGAAAACGCCCTGTCGGCGGCGACCGCGGCGGTCGAGGCCGGCTATGCCGTCGAGGTCGACCTGCAGCTTTCGGCCGACGCGGTGCCGATGGTGTTTCACGACGGCGCCCTCGACCGGATGACCAACGCCGAGGGCCCCGTCCGCGCCCGGACCGCGGCCGAACTGGCGGCCGTGACCCTGCGCGGCACCAGCGAGGCGGTCCCGACGCTCGCCGACCTCCTGGAGACGGTGGCCGGGCGGACCCCGCTGTTTCTGGAGCTGAAGACGGCCTGGCACCGCGACCGCGAACCGCTGCTGGCGCGGCGGACCGCCGAGGTGCTCGCCGGCTATGACGGGCCGGTTGCGATCATGTCGTTCGACCCGGAGCTGGTGGTGGCGAGCCGTTGCCTGATGCCTGCGCGCGCGCACGGCATCGTTGCGCGCGAATGCGCAAATCTGCGCGAATTCGCGCACCTTTCGGTGATGGAGCGCTTTGCGCTCACGCACCTGCTGCACGCACCGCGCACCCGGCCCGATTTCGTCGCCTACAACATCAACGACCTGCCGACGGCCGCGACCTCGGTGCTGCGCCGCGCCTTCGGCGTGCCGCTGTTGACCTGGACGGTGCGCACCCAGGCGGAGCGGCAGAAGGCCGCACGGGTGGCGGACCAGATGATCTTCGAGAGCTTCCGCGCCTGACCAAGCGCCGGGCCGCGCATTCCGCGTCGATCCGTGCAGCCATGACCGAACCGGCTTTCGCGCCTTGTCGGACGATCGGCCTCTTGTGGCCCGCGTCGCAACCCCTACCCTAGGAAGGCTTCCGCGTTGCGAGTATCGAGCCATCATGTCCGCCGAGCCGACCGAACCGACTGAACTCGTCCTTCAGGCCGTC
>Ga0207904_1000466_pt1 | contig 15325 bp, 14 predicted proteins | sample MalvirmetaMSP118_FD_184232 | JGI IMG/M metagenome (GOLD analysis project Ga0207904, IMG submission 184232) | Marine viral communities from the Deep Pacific Ocean - MSP-118 (SPAdes) | ecosystem: Environmental > Aquatic > Marine > Oceanic | place: Pacific Ocean | collected 2011-05-30 | reverse complement strand
CCGCCGCGATCACCTCGTCGGCGCCCGTCGCGACGCTCCCGAAATAGAGGCCGAAGGCCTTCAGCGTGGCGGCGTGCATGTCGGGGTCGTAGTCGGCGCACGCGTCGGATACGAGGACGCAGTCGTAGCCCCGGTCGGCGGCGTCGCGCGCCGTCGTCTCCACGCAGGCGCTGGTGACGCACCCGGTGATGACGAGGCCCGAAATGCCCATCCGCTGCAGGGTCGCGTCGATCTCGCTGCCGTTGTAGGCGCCGTTGGTGGTCTTGCGCACCACCGTCTCGCCGGGTTGCGGGGCAAGCGGCTCGATCACCGCAAAGTCCGGATTTTCCGTCCACCAGACGTCCTCGATGCCGACCGCCTTTTCCATATTGCGGGTCCAGACACGGAAACGGGGCGGGCAGTCGCGGAGATCCCGGTAGGGCGAGCCGATGACGACGTGGACGATCGCCAGGTCCTCCTGCCGGAAATAGTCCAGCAGCCTGCGGATGGACGGCACGGTGACATCGCGCAGCCGGTCGTTGTAGTAGCGCATCGAGCCCGGGTAGGCGGCTTCCCAGGCGCGGGTCATGCCGTGGTCGGGGGAGGCATCGTGGTACTGCATGTCGATGATCATCAGCGCGATCCGGTCGCGCTTGGACAGGTCGACGGCGGGGATCATGCCGCCCATTTCGTTCAGTCCCTGGTGCATGGCCTTATCCAACCTTGTCTTTCTTGATGAGGAGGCGGATGCCGGCGAGGATCAGCAGCACCGACGCCAGGACCGTCAGCGAGGCGATCGCGTTGATCTCGGGCGTGATGCCGATCCGCAGCATCGACCAGATGAACATCGGCAGGGTGTTTTCCGAGCCGGTGAGGAAGAAGGTGACGGGAAGCTCGTCGAAGGAGAGGGTGAAGACGAGCAGGGCGCTGCCGACGACCGATGTGCGGATCGAGGGAAGCGTCACGTGGAAGAAGGTCTGCAGCCGGTTCGCGCCGAGATCCATGCTGGCGTGTTCCAGCTCCTTGTCGAGCCTGCGCAGGCGGGCATAGACCTGCGTCACGACGATCGGCATCCACACCACGCTCTGACCGAGGATGATGGTGGCCAGAGAAAGCTGGATGCCGGCGCGGTTGAGGATCAGCAGGATCGCGAGGCCGGTGATCAGCGGCGGTACGATCAGCGGCATCAGGATGGTGCGTTCCAGCAGCGCGGCGAAGCGATGGTCGAAGCGTCTCAGCGCCAGGGCCAGCGGCACGCCGACGAGGCTGGTCACGATCACGCAGGCGGTGGCCACCTGGAGGCTGTTGGCGAGGGCCTCCAGCAGCTGGCGGTTCTCGAACAGGGCCGCGTACCAACGCAGCGACCACGCCTCGATCGGCCAGGAGAGGACTCGGCTCTCCTGGAAGGAGAACACGACCAGCACCGCGATCGGCACGTACATGAACGCGTAGATCAGAAACGCAGCCACGCCGAAGGCGAGGCGGGGGGCCTTGCCGTTTGCCATCACCGTCCTCCCGCCACGCGGTTGCCGATCCAGGCGGCGGTGGTGACCACAAGCATCACCGTTGCCAGGACGACGATCGCCAGCGCGCTGCCGAACGGCCAGTCGAAGGCCGCGCCGAACTGCCCGATGATGATGTTGGCGATCATGATGTTGTCGCTGCCGCCGAGCAGGGCGGGGGTGATGAAGTCGCCGAACGACAGGCAGAAGACGATGGTCGCGCCGGCCAGCAGCGACGGCACGGTGAGCGGGAAGACCACGCCCAGGAACGTCTGGAACGGCCGGGCGCCGAGATCCGCGCTCGCTTCGCGGTAGGCCGGCGGGATCTTCTCCAGCGCCGCGAAGACCGGGATCGCGACGAACGGCACGAAGATGTAGACGAGCGCGATGACGATCGACACGTCGCTGTAGAGCATGAAGCCGATATCGTCGGGCTGGATGCCGATCTGGCTCAGGAGCCCGCTGACCAGGCCGTTGCGACCGAGAATGATCTTCCAGACATAGGCGCGCAGCAGGAAGCTGGTCCACAGCGGTACGATGAGCAGGAAGAAAAGCAGGGTCTTCCAGCGGCCGGCGTAGCGTTCGAGAAAGACGGCGAGGGTGTAGCCGAGGACGGCGGAGATAAGGGTGACGAGGGCGGCGATCCGCAGCGAATTGCCGATGACCTGCAGATAGAGCGGCCGGTCCACGATCCGCGCGTAGTTGTCGAAAATGAACGCGGGGCGGATCGAGTAGAGATCCTTCTCCCAGAAACTGAACACGCCCACATGGGCGTAGGGGTAGGCGACGAACACGGCAACGTAGGCGAGCGCGGCAACCGCGCACACAAGCGTCGGCGCCGGGACGGACGGGAGCCGCCGGGAGGTTCGCACAGGGGTGGCGTCAGCCATTGCCGGCCTCGAAGACATGCACCGGGCCGTCGGTCAGCCGCAGGCCGAGGGTTTCTCCCGGCGCACTGGGGGCCGGCATCTCCGCGGACCCGTCGATCTCGACCTCGGTGCCGTCCTTCAGAGCGAGAATGAGCTTGCGCACGTCGCCCAGGAAAATGACGTCGCGCAGGGTCACCTTCACGGGGCCTTCGCCAACGGGTGCGACGGTCAGGTCCCGGGCGCGGAGCACGAGGCGAACCGGGGCGCCAACCGCCGGTGCGGTGGCGGCGGGCCGGACGCCGACGGTCTCCCCCGAGGCCAGCCGCACAGTCAGACGGTTGCCGTCAGAAGCGGTCACCACCCCGTCGAGCTTGTTCGAGCGACCGACGAACTCGGCCACGAACCGGCTGGCGGGTGCCGACACCACCTCCTCGGGAGTGGCGGTCTGGCAGATCCTTCCCCGGCTCATCACCGTGATCCGGTCGCTCATCATCATCGCCTCCTCCTGGTCGTGGGTGACGTAGATGAAGGTAACGCCGGTCTCGCGCTGGACGCGCTTGAGCTCCAGCTGGAGTTCCTTGCGAAGCTGCGCGTCGAGGGCGGACAGCGGCTCGTCGAGGAGCAGCACCGACGGCTCCTTGATGAGCGCACGCGCCAGCGCGACGCGCTGCATCTGGCCGCCCGACAGCTTGCCGGGGTGCTGGCCGGCCCGGTCGGCGAGACCGACGCGGTCGAGCATCGCCTCGGCCCGCGCCCGACGTTCGCGCCGCCCGACGCCGTCGAAGCGCAGGCCGTAGGCAACGTTGTCGCCGATGGTCATGTGTGGGAACAGGGCATAGCTCTGGAAGACGGTGTTGATCGGCCGGCGAAACGGCGGATCGGTATCGATCCGCCGCCCGTCCAGAACGATCTCGCCCGCCGTCGGCTGCTCGAAGCCGGCCACCAGACGCAAGGTGGTGGTCTTGCCGCAGCCGCTCTGGCCGAGCAGGGTCATGAACTCGCCCTGCCGGATGTCGAGGTCGATCCCGTCGACGGCGGCGAGATCGCCGAACCGACGGGAAATCCCTTTCAGGCGAAGGTAGCCTTCGCTCATTCCACCGACTCGGCCTTGATCTCGTTCCAGGTCTCCAGGTAGCGGCCGCGGCGCGGGATCTCGCCCCAGAAGAACAGGCTCTCCACGAACTCGGGACCCTTGGCGAGGTTGGTGCCCTCAAGCGCGCCTTCCGGCAGGAACGCCTCGGCGTCGCGCACGGTGAAGCTGAAGCCGCTCACGTCGTAGACCTTCGCCGCGGTTTCAGGGCGCAGCATGAAGTCGATGAACTGGTGCACGAGTTCGCGGTTTTCCGTGCCCTTCACGATGAAAAGCGAATCGAGCCAGGCGGTCGGGCGCTCGGGGGCGCACTGCTCGGCGTTGACGCCCTCGTCCTTCAGGGCCTCGGTGACGTAGCTCCAGCTGTTGGTGGCGACCACCTCGCCCGAGGTCATCAGCTCGATGATCTCGCCGCCGGTCGACCAGTAGCGCCGGATCAGCGGCTTCTGCTCGATCATCTTCTGCTTGACCTGCTCCAGCTCGTCGTCGCTGAGGTCCCAGATGTTCTCGAAGCCCATGTAGCTGGCGACGTCGCCGATGGTGGAAACGTCGTCCCACATGGCGATCTTGCCGCGGTACTGCTCGTCGAACAGCACGTCGAAGCTGCACTCCGCGACGTCGTCGGCGAGGTAGGTGACAGGCTGGATGTCCCAGAAGTTCGGCGCGCCGTACTGGGTGTCGCCGTCCTTGAGGAACGCCAGCTTGCGGAACTCCGGCGAGATCTTCTCGAAGTTCGGGATGAGGGAAAGGTCGAGGGGCTCGACGAAGCCGGCCTTGATCGCCGGCTGGGCGAGAGAGGATACGATCACCACCGCATCGTAGCGATTGTCGCCCGCCGCCAGCGCGGCCATGTACTCGTCGTTGGAGCCGACATAGGTCGGGTTGACCGTCACGTCGTGCTCCTGCTCGAACTGGTCGATCCAGGCGTCGTCGGCATAGCCCTCCCAGGTCAGGATGTTCAGCTCCTGGGCGCTGGCGGCGGTTGCGGAAACCGCCAGCGCGAGGACGCCGGCTGCGAACGCGGTGCGTCGGGCGCGGTTTGACTGAGTCATCGATATTCCCTTGTTCCGGAAGCGGATTGATGCCGGCCGAGCGGGTCGGCGTGTTTCTTGTCCGGGGAACCTATCGGGGTGCGCTGCACAATCACAATGGCATGACGGGGTTCATTGTGACGCGATCCGTGTCATTAATCGCGTCAATTAGCGCCAACCGGAGGCAGCCATGAGCGCCGACGATCTGCCCGCCAACCTACGCCTGCTGTGCAGCTACGGCGGGTCGATCACGTCCGTGTGCCGTCAGATCGGCATCAATCGGCAGCAATTCACCAAGTACATGGCGGGAACTTCCAGGCCGGGGCTCTCGAACATCCGCCGCATCGCCGATCACTTCGGCCTAGAGGATTTCGAGCTGCTGATGGATCACGAGGCGTTCCGGAAGCTGGTGAGCATCCGGCGGCCGATCGCCCCCAGCATCTCCGATCTCTCCGAAGAGATCCGCAAGACGCTGTTCCTGACGAGCGACAGCGTGACGCCGCTGCTCAAGCAGGTGGGCTATTACCACAACTACTTCATGCCGCTGGAATTTCCGGGCTGCATCCTGCGCGGCCTGAGCCACGTCTACGAACAGAATGGCTACATCGTGAGCCGCAACGTGGAGCGCTACCCGCGCGATCCGCGGGTGCGGGTGAAGAAATACAACGGCATCTTTGTCCACACCGGCGACAAGATCGTCATGTTCGAGCGGGAATCCACGGTGGGCCGAGCGCTCTGGCTGAGCATCCTCTACCCGTACGAGCAGGACCAGCCGCAGCTTCTCCACGGCCTGACGGTCGGCGTGACACGCTCGTCGGGGCGCGAGATCGCCTGCTACCGCGTCGTGCTGGAATATCTGGGCAACGACGTCGACCTGCGTCAGGCGATGCGTGGCTGCGACATCTACGGTGAGGACGACGAGCGCATCGATCCGGAGATCCGGCGCCGGATCAAGTCCGATATCCTGCCCCACGAACTGGCCTTCATGGCGCGTGTGTGACCCGCTTCGCGGCCAGGCCCGGGGACCCGGGCGCGCGACCGGAACCCTACTTGATGGGGGCGGTCGACTGGCGCGGAATGAGGGATGGGGTGGCCACCCGCAGCCGGCCCTCCGCCCGGTCGCTGTCCTGGACGAGAAGCTCCAACGCCGCGGCGGCCACCTGGTCGAACGGCACGCGAACCGACGTCAGGGGCATCGGCAGGCGGCTCACCAGCGGAATGTCGTTGTAGCCGACCAGCGACACGTCCTCCGGCACCGAGAGGCCCATGCGGGACAGGGCGGAGAGCGCGCCCACAGCGGTGTTGTCGTTGACCGCGAAGATCGCGGTCGGGCGGTTGTCGAGCCGCATGAGGCGCTCCGCCGCCTCCGCCCCGGAATCCATGCCGAACGTGGACTCGATCACCCAGCCCGGGTCGATCTCCGCGCCCGCCTCGGCCAGGGCCTGCCGGTAGCCTTCGACCCGCCCCAGCGCGCTCGACGCGTAGGAGGGGCCTGCGATCAGCCCGATCCGCCGGTGCCCGAGATCGAGCAGGTGCCGGGTTGCGAGAAAGCCGCCCAGCCGGTCATCGCAGACGGATGCCGGACCACGACCGTCGGTGCGCAGGGTGAGGACGTAGCGGACGTTCCGCTCCGCCAGTTCGGACGGGAAATCGTCGTCGGTGCGTGAGGTGGACAGGATCAGGCCGTCGACGCCGCGCTTGAGCAGCGTTTCCGCCGCCTCGCGCCCGGCGTCCGGCTTGTCGTCGGTCGTCGCGACGATGGCGAACTGACCGGCGCGGCCGCACGCCCGCGCAATCGCCTCGTAGAGCATCGCCATGACCGTGTCCGTCAGCCGTGGAACGATCACGCCGATGGTCATCGTGCTGCCCCGCCGCAGGCTGGCCGCCGAGACGTCGCGGATGTAGCCGAGCTCCGCGGCGACCTTGCGCACGCGGCGGGCGGTCTGGCTGTCGGAGCGGGGCAGGCGGTCGTCGAGGATGCGCGAGACGGTCGATTTCGAGACGCCCGCGGCGGCCGCGACGTCGATGATCGTCACGCGCGCCTTCCTGTCCCGCGGATCCGAATTCCGTCCCAAGGCCTTTCCCTCGCTCACGCCCGCTCCGCCCACCCGTCGCGCCTTTGCTGTTGACTCCGCGGGTGGTCGATCCATAATCCGGGAACGTTCCCACAATCGTTCCCATTTCGCAAGTGCGAATGCTGCGGTGCAGGGAAGGGAACGTTCCCGTCATCGGCCCGGAAAGGTAAAACGCAATGTCGGTCATGGATCTCCGCGGATTGAGCCCCGCTCCCGTCACAGCCTTCACGAAATCGGGCGATGTCGATCACGCCGCCAACGCCAACGTGGCGCGCTGGCTGGCCTCCGTGGACGGGGTCAAGAGCCTGGTCATTCTCGGGCATGCCGGTGAAGGCACCTTCCTCACTTCGGACGAACAGGTCGCGCTCATCCGCACCTACGTCGAGGCCGTCGACGGCCGCATTCCGATCATCGCCGGCATCACCGGCGAGGGCACCAAGGTGGCCGCGCTGGAGGCCAAGCGCGCCAAGGAAGCCGGCGCGACGGGTGCGCTTGTCTATCCGAACCACGGCTGGCTGCGGTTCGGCTTCCAGAAGGGCGCGCCGCAGGAGCGCTACCGCGCCATCCATGAGGAATCCGGCCTCCAGACGATCCTGTTCCAGTATCCGGATACCACGAAGGCCACCTACGACCTGGAGACGCAGCTGGAGATCGCCGGTCTGCCCGGCGTGGTCGCCACCAAGAATGGCGTGCGCAACATGCGGCGCTGGTACACGGAGATCCCGCAGCTTCGCGCGGCCCATCCGGATCTGCAGATCCTTTCCTGCCACGACGAGTGGCTGCTGCCGACGATGTTCGACATCGACGGCCTGCTGGTCGGATACGGCTCGATCACCCCGGAACCGCTGGTCGAACTCATCGAGGCCGGCAAGGCGCACGACTACAACGCCGCCAAGGCGATCCACGACCAGCTGCTGCCGCTCACCCAGGCGGTCTACCATCGCGGCTCGCACATGGAAGGCACCGTCGCGCTAAAGATCAGCCTCGTCCACCGCGGCATTCTCGACCACGCCACGGTGCGCCAGCCGCTGCAGCCGCTCGGCGAGGCGGCCGAGCGCGAAATCGAGGCGGCGATGGAGGCCGCAGGCTTTCCCTCCGCCCGCCACACCAAGGCCGCCTGAACAATAAGAACGATCTTCCAGGGAGGACAACGTGCTCAAACCACCGATACTGCGCCGTGGCGCAGCCTTCATCGCGATCGCCGCCACACTGGCGGCGGTCGCCCCCGCCAGCGCCCAGGACATCCGCATCGGCGCGATGCGGGAAGGCTCGTCCTGGTATGTGTTCGCCGCCACGCTCGAACAGATGATCGAGCCCACGTTCGGCGCCAATTCTGTTGAGGTCATCGCCCGCGGCGGCGGCGTGGCCAATCCCATGGTCGTGCAGAGCGGCAAGGCGGAAATCGCCCTGTCGAACGTCGCCACCGCCGTCTGGGCGAGAGACGGGGCCGATCTCTACCAGGGGGCCTCGGCACCGGACATCCGCGCGCTCGTCGGCGGGCTGAACAGCGTCTACGTCGGCGCCATGGCCCGCTCTGAATTCGTCGACAAGCTCGGCACGACCAGCCTTGCCGAGATCATCCAGTCCGGCGAACCGATCCGCCTGCTGATCAAGCCGACCGGTTCGAGTGCCGTTCCCACCGCCCAGATGATCCTGGAGGCCTACGGCTCGAGCTTCGAGAAGATCAAGGAGGACGGCGGCGATGTCATCCAGGTGGCGGCCGGGCAGATTCCGGACCAGCTGCGCAACGGCAACGCGGACCTCTACATCGACACCATGATCAGGGGGCATCCGACGATCACGGAGGTCAACCTGACGGCCGACATGGTGTTCCTCGACATTCCGCCGGAGGCAATGGATCTGCTGGCCAAGAATGGCCTGCAGCCGGGCGAGTACGGCCCCTGGTTCGAGGACCAGACCGGGCCCAACACCGGGGCGAACCTCGGCACGGTGCTCATCGCCAGTGCGTCGCTCGACGACGAGAAGGCGTACCAGATCACCAAGTCGCTGGTCGAGAACGCCCAGGCGATGGGCGAGGCCCATGCCGCCTGGAAGAGCTTCAAGCCGGAAGAGGCATGGAAGCCCGAGAACGTCGGCATCGAACTGCACCCCGGCGCGGTCCGCTACTACAAGGAGCGCGGCTGGATGTAGCATTCGACGGATGGCGGCGATCAACGCCGCCATCCGACATCTGCGTCAGACCAGTCGTGGAGGCTCGCCGATGCCCTCAAAGGCACTCGCAACCGTATTTCGTTCGCCTGCCTTTCTGATCGGCCTTGCCTTCACGGCGTTCCAGGTCTGGATCCTGCTGGAGCCCCAGCAGCCGATGTTCCAGCGCCCGATGCATCTGTGCTTCGCGCTGGTCCTGCTGTTTCTCTATCATCCGCTGACCGCGCCCGGCCTGCCGCGCCCGGTGCGCATCGGCATCGACGCGCTGGTGATCGCGACGACGCTGGCGGTCGGCGCCTACTACCTGCTCGCGTTCGAGCGCCTCACGACGCGGATGGAGAACGTCTCTCCGATCTTCCCGCTGGATATCTGGGCGGGGATGGCGCTCATCGTGCTGCTTCTCGAAGGGGCCCGGCGGGCGGTCGGCTGGATCCTCGTGTGCGTGCTGCTGGTGTTCATCGCCTACGCCTTCCTCGGAGGGGCGTTGCCCGGCTGGCTGTCGTTCCGCGGCTTCACCCTCGACGCGGCGATCGAGATCAGCACCATGACGACGGCTGGCGTCCTCGGGATCACCACCTCCACGTCCGTCGATTTCGTCTTCTATTTCATACTCTTCGGTGCATTCTACGCGGCCATCGGCGGCGGCCAGCTGTTCATCGATCTCGCGATCCGGCTGGCCGGACGCGCTGTCGGCGGCACCGCCAAGACGGCGATCATCGCGTCGAGCCTGATGGGGTCGATCTCGGGGAGCGCCGTGGCCAACGTCGTTTCCACCGGCGTGTTCACCATCCCGCTGATGAAACGCTGCGGCTTTCGCGGCCACCAGGCGGCCGGGGTCGAGGCCATCGCATCGACCGGCGGTCAGTTGATGCCGCCGGTCATGGGCGTGGCGGCGTTCATCATGGCCGAGATGCTGAACATTCCGTACGCGCAGATCGCGCTTGCCGGCCTGATCCCGGCCGTCGCGTTCTATCTTGCGCTCCTGCTCGTGGTGGACCTGATCGCCCGCCGCGACGGCCAGCGGGCGATGACCGCCGAGGAGGTGGCGGAAACCGCGCCGCTGCTGCCGCGCATCCATCTGCTGCTGCCGCCGATCATCCTGGTGGCGACGCTGGTCCACGGCTACTCGGCCGCCTATGCGGCCATTGCGGCGACGCTGAGCTGTTTCGTCGTTCCGTTCCTGCGCCGGACCACCTGGGTCGGGGCCGACCGGATCGTGAACGGCCTGCGCAACGCGCCGCGCCAGGCGGCCGAGGTGGCCGTTCCCATCGCCGCGATCGGGCTGGTGATCGCCGTGGCGGTGCAGTCGAACCTGGCGCTGAAGTTCGCCGGCTCGCTGCTGTCGCTGTCGGAAGGCTCGATCTACGCCTCGCTGGCGCTCGCCATGGTCGGCTGCATCATCATGGGGATGGGGCTGCCGACGGTGGCCGCCTACATCATCGGCGCGGTGCTCTACGTGCCGGCCCTGCAGAAGCTCGGGCTTGAGCCGCTGGCAGCCCATTTCTTCATCTTCTACTACTGCGTCCTGTCGATGGTGACGCCGCCGGTGGCGCTTGCGTCGTTCGCGGCGGCCGGTGTCGGTCAGACCTCGGCGATGAAGACGAGCATGTCGGCGTTCGGGCTGAGCCTGGTCGCGTTCTTCATCCCGTTCGGGTTCGTCTTCGACCCGACGCTCCTGTGGCAGGGTACCGCCGGCGACATCGCCCTGAGCGCAGCCGCGCTGATGCTATCGACCGCGTTGTGGGCGATGGCCTTCGGCGGATGGTGCGGCCGACCCCTGTCGTGGCCGGTGCGCACCGTCGTCGCCGTGGCCGGCCTGCTGGCCGTCATCGAACCCGTGGGCTCGGCGATCTGGCTCTCGGCGGTGTTCGTGGGCTGGGGCGGGCTTGCCGCCGCCTACCTCGCGTTCCGGCTCCAATGGGGCGTGGTCGGCAGCCACCTGTTCGTCCGGGCGGCGGAGTGACCGCGCGGGGCCCTGCGCGCGGTCGCGCGCGGCCGGAAACGCGCCCGGGCGTTCCGGCCCGCCGTCAGGCCAACTCTGCTGCCTGACGCACCTTCACCTTGGCCTTGTCGCGACACAGGGCGTGCAGGAAACAGGTGCGCTCGGCGACCCGCACGATGTCGGCGACCTCGTCGGCGCCGAGCGGCGCGTCCACGAACACGTGGGTCTCGACGGGGTCGGTATCGCCGCGTTCGCCCGAGCCGCTGGATGCACCGCCCAGGGTCAGGTGCAGGTCCTGCACCACGCGGTAGCCGTCGAGGGGCAACTTCGCCATGTGGGAGTAGCGGCCCATCTGGGTCATGAAGCAGAAGATCAGTCCGATCGCGAAGACGCTCGCGCTGTCCGGCGCGATCGCGTTCTCCTGGTCGGGCCGGTCGTCGACGATGAAGGACCAGGAGGAGGAGGCCTGGGCGAACTGTTCCCGCAGGCAGTCGTAGGTGCCGTCGGGCCGCACCGTGCAGGTGGTCCGCAGATGCAGGAGCTTCTTGGTTCCCGACAGGGTGGGCGCCTGCGGCGGCTCGGCCGCGATCCGGGCGACCATCTCCTCCTCCGAGCATGACTTCTGGGCGAGCGGCTGGTTGGCCTCGAAATCGGCTGTCGGCTTGAGGGCGGCGATCGGGTCGCCGGGATCGGGCAGGGGGCTTGCGGCCATCGCCGCGACATCGGTCAGGTCGATCTGCCGGCCGTTATGGGTGAGCGTGAAGAGACTGACCTTCTCGTCGCGGACCAGCCCGTTGACCGGGGTCGCGGCCACGGCATCGACCAGAAGCCGCTGGACATCGGCGGCATCCGCCTCGCTCGCGCAGCGCAGCGCGACTTCCGGCGAGAGCGCCCCCGAGATCATCGTGCCCTTGGGAAAGGAGCCGTCGCGATAATAGAAATTCTCCAGGATGATGACGGGATCGCGCAGCTTGATGGACCGCGCAGCCGCGAGCGCGAGAAGCTCCGTCATGAACGCCGCCGCCATGCCCACGCCCACATAGCCCAACGGGTTCGGGGCGACGTCCCGGCCGCCCAGATGGGCGCCCTCGTCGGAGGCGAAGCGCCAGGCGCGCCCGCTTCGGCTGGAAAACGTGATGCCTTCCTTCTGGATGCCATCGAGGGAGCGGACCCAGGCGCGCACGGATTGTCCTCGCCGGTTCCGGGGCGCGGCGAGCCCGACCGCATCGAGGCCCCCGACTTCATGGACGAGCGGGCGGGCGAGACTTTCAAGGGTCGCGGTGGTCATTGATCTGCACGGCTCCGGAGGCGGCTGAAGAAGGGTCGGCCGCCACAATGCAATCGATTGCATGGCGGGTCAAGGCTCGGCCGCCCTGGATGGAACGCAGGCGGTGCCGCTCCGGAAAGGACTGAGATTATGAGGTTCCCGGCGGACCGGGAGGCCGGGCCGGCCGGGACACGCGGCACGCCGTGCCGTCCGGCGTTCTTCGCACGGCACCGTCGCCGTCTTGCGCGGACGAAGGGGCAGGGCGGTGCGCGGTTCAGTGACCGGCGGCCCGGGGGGCGGTAAGGTAGGTCATCACCACCTCCACCGCATGGGCGCGGCGCTCGTTCAGCCAGTCGGCGTCACCGAGGTCGCGCTGGAACATCGCCGATAGCGTGTGGCGCTGGGACAGGTGGGTGATCGCGAGCGACAGGATCGTCACGTAGAGCTGCGCCGGATCGATCTCGGTCTTGAACGCGCCACTGGCCCGGCCGCGCGCCACAAGGTCGTCGATCGCCTCCAGCAGCGGCAGCGTCGTGTCGGAGACCATCGGCAGCGTCCGGGCGAAGCGGCCGGACGCGATGTTCTCGTTGCGGATCATCGCCACGAAGTCGGGATTGTCGCGCAGGTAGTCGAAGGTGAACTCGACGAGGCGCCGCATGCCCTCTTCGGGCGGCTGGGTGCTCAGGTCCAGCTGGCGCTCATGGGCGCGGATCCGGGCATAGGTGTCCTCGAGGGCGGCGAGATAGAGCTCCTGCTTGCCGCCGAAATAGCGGTAGATCATCTGGACGTTGGCTTCCGCCGCCTGCGCGATCTGGTCGATCCGGGCGCCGCTCAGCCCGTGCTGCGCGAAGGCGTGGCAGGCCGCATCGAGAATGCGTCGCCGCGTCGCCTCCGCATCGCGCTTGTGGGGCGTCCGGCGCCGCGGCTTCGGTGCATTGATCGTCACGAGGTCCTGATCCTCCCGGGTCGGCTGGTCGCACGGTCGGCTGACGGTCGCCGGTGCCTGCAATCGAGGCATGTGGTGCCTGTTTGAACAGGCGGTCACCCTGCTCGGGGAACACAGACATGCCTGGCGGCCCGCGACAATAAAAATCCGTATGTAAAAATTTGCTTACACGCTGGATTTCTCCCCGGTCCGGGCGTGGTGGCGGGTGGAGCGAAGGTCGGTTTGGCCCGACCGTTGCAACGCCTCTTCGGGTAGCAGGCGCGACCTCGCCTGTGAACACCAATCCGAAAGGGGAGAGTCGACATGAAGACGACCTCGAGGCTCAAAATGCTGCCGGCCATGGTCGGCGTGTCCATCGCCGCGCTTGCCCTCACCGCGTTCGCGGGCACGGCCCAGGCCGCCGATCCGATCAAGCTCGGCCATGTCGCCGCTCTCTCGGGCGCATCGGCCCAGTCGGGAGAGGCGATCACCCGTGGTCTGCAGATCGCGGTCGACGAGATCAATGCCGCCGGCGGGCTGCTCGGCGGCCGGATGATCGAGCTGATCCAGCGCGACGACGAATCCAAGCCGCCCAAGGGTCTGATCGCCGCCCGCGAGCTGATCTTCAACGAGGACGTCGCGGCGTTCTTCGGCGGGATCGATTCGCCGGTCTCGCTGGCCATCGCGCCGCTGGCCAACCAGGAGAAGACGCCGTTCATGGCGGTCTGGGCCGCGGCGACCGGCATCACCCGCAACGGCGCCGAGCCGAACTACGTGTTCCGGGTCTCCGCGATCGATGCGCTCGTGGACGTGAAGCTGCTCGACTATGCCAACGACAAGTTCGGCGCCACCAAGGTCGGCCTGATGCTGATCAACAACCCCTGGGGCGAGTCGAACGAGCAGGGCCTCGTGGCGGCTGACGAGGCGAACGACGCCGTCGAGATCGTCGGCATCGAGAAGTTCGAGGGCGCCGACGTCGACATGACGCCGCAGCTCACCCGTCTCAAGGACGCCGGTGCGGAAGCCATCGTTCTCGTCGTGAACGCCCCTCCCGGCGCTCAGATGATGAAGTCGCGTGAGCGCATGGGCTGGGACGTGCCGGTGGTCTCCCACTGGGGCATCTCCGGCGGTCGCTTCCCCGAGCTCGCCGGCCCGACGGCGGGCGATGCGCACTTCGTGCAGACCTACTCCTTCTTCGGCGAGCAGGGCGACGTGGGCACGGCGTTCCTCGAGAAGTTGATGGCGAAGTATCCGGAGGTGAAGGGTCCCGAGGACGTGTTCTCGCCGGTCGGCACCGCCAACGCCTACGACGCCATGCACCTGGTTGCCTTGGCGATCGAGCAGGCCGGCTCCACCGATGGCGACGCCATCCGCGAGGCGCTGGAGGACCTGCAGGGCAGCTACGTGGGCCTGATCAAGACCTACGACAAGCCGTTCTCCGCCGAGAACCACGACGCCCTGGGGCCGGACGATTACGTCATGGTCCGCTACGAGGGTGACAAGGTCGTTCCCACCGAGTGACGCGCAACGCGGCCGGGCGGGGCTTCTCGTCCGGCCGCCTTCGGGCTTCGCGACACGCAAGGCGGCAGACGGGACACCCATGCTCTTCCTATCGGCACTGATAACCGGCCTCGGGCTCGGCAGCATGTACGGCCTGCTCGCGCTCGGCTTCTACGTGACCTACGTCGTCTCCAAGACCGTCAATTTCGCGCAGGGCTCGACCATGATGCTCGGCGCGGTCCTGTGCTTCACCTTCTGGGTGACGCTGGGCTGGCCGGCGCCGGTCGCCATCGCCATCGCGTTGATCGGCTGTGCGCTATGGGGTGTCGCGGTCGAACGCATCGCGGTGCGTCCCTTCGTGCGGCGCAACTCCGAAGCCTGGCTGATGGCCACCGTGGCGCTCGGCATCGTGCTGGACAACGTCGTGCTGTTCACCTTCGGCCGCGATCCGCGCGGCATGCCGCCGACCTCGCTCGTCACCGATACCTTCATGGTCGCGGGCGTCAGGGTGCAGCCGCAGCAGGTGTTGATCCCGCTGGTCGGCATCGGCCTGGCCATCGCCTTCACCGTTTTCGCCCGGCACACGCGCCACGGCCTCGCCATGCTGGCCGTCGTCCAGAACGAGGCCGCCGCGCGGCTGATGGGTATCAACGTCGCCGTGGCAGTGTCCGTCGCCTTCGCCATGTCCGGCTTCTTCGCGGGGGTGGCCGGCATCCTGATCGCCCCGCTGTTCACCATCTCCTCCACCATGGGGATGATGTTCGGCATCAAGGCCTTCGCGGTCGCGATCCTGGGCGGCATCACCAACCCCTGGGGCGTCATGTGCGCCGGCCTGCTCTACGGCGTCGCCGAGGCGCTCATCACGGCGAGCTTTGGCTCCACCTACACTCAGATCACGGCCTTCTCGCTGGTCATCGTGGCGCTCGCGCTGCGACCCGAAGGGCTGTTCGGACGTGCGGGCGTCAAGAAGGTATGA
>Ga0207904_1000465_pt1 | contig 15329 bp, 16 predicted proteins | sample MalvirmetaMSP118_FD_184232 | JGI IMG/M metagenome (GOLD analysis project Ga0207904, IMG submission 184232) | Marine viral communities from the Deep Pacific Ocean - MSP-118 (SPAdes) | ecosystem: Environmental > Aquatic > Marine > Oceanic | place: Pacific Ocean | collected 2011-05-30 | reverse complement strand
TGCTCGGCATCCTGGTGTTGCTGAGCCGCTACGACCAGTCCACCTCGGGCGAGGTGCTCGCGGTGTCGCTCATCGGGGCGGCCATCATCCTTCTCGGACTTCTGATCATCGGGATCGCCTCGGGCGTCGCGCGCGGCAGCCGGCTGTCACGGATCACCCTGACGGTCTATCTGGCGATTCAGGTGCCGTTGCACGTCCTGGCCATCGCCACCGCCGATTTCGACTGGATCGCCACGGTGCAGCTCGCGCTGGAGGTCTTCACCCTCGTGGTGTTGTGGCTTCCACCGACGAATCGCTTTTTCCGCGCCGCCGCGGGCGCCGGGCGCTAACACCCACTCCCCCCGCCGTTCGGGCAGCGGTGTCTCGCGCCACGAAGCGGCGGTGGATGAAGCGCACGACCTCGACGCCCCCGATCGTCGCGACGATCACCGCGGTGAGCAAATACGCGGCTCCCTCACCCGGGTCCACGAGCTGGAAGAAATCCGTCGCCAGGGGCACCGAGAAGATCAGCACCAGTCCGATGAACATCGCGCCGATCACGAGCCCTTTGTAGCGGTTGATCGGGCGCGAGAGCACCGTGAGTATCCAGATGCCGACGATCGCGAGGATGATCGTGGCGCCGGTGCGCATCTGCTCCTCCGTGACACCGAGGGATTGCGCACCGAGCGTATAGAGCGTGAGCCCCGCTCCGACGACGACACCGGCGGGGATCGCGAAGCTCAGCGAGCGCCGCAGGAACCCGGGGATGTAGCGCTGCCGGTTGGGCATGAGGGCCAGGAAGAACGCCGGGATGCCGATCGTGAGGCCGTCGGTGATCGAGAGCTGCCGGGGCAGGAACGGAAACTGCAGCACCAGGATGCCGAAGACGATCGAGAGCACGAAGATGTAGGCGGTCTTGGTGAGGAAGAGCATCGATACGCGCTCGATGTTGGCGATCACCTGACGGCCCTCGGCGACGACGTCGGGCAGGTGCGAGAACTGGCCATCCAGCAGCACGAGGCGCGCGACGGCCTTCGTGGCCGCGGCCCCCGAGTTCATCGCGATACCGATGTCGGCGGTCTTGATCGCGAGCGCATCGTTCACCCCGTCACCGGTCATCGCCACGGTGTGGCCACGTGACTGCAGGGCCGTCACCATCCGCTTCTTCTGCTCCGGCGTGACCCGACCGAACACGTGGTACTGCTCGAGCACATCCGCGAGCGCCTCGTCGTCGTCGGGGAGCTCTCGGGCGTCGAACCCCTCCGGCGTATCGACCCCGACCTCGCGGGCAATGGCCGCGACGGTGCGGGGATTGTCTCCGGAGATGACACGGATGCCGACGCCCTGCTCCCGGAAGTACGCCAGCGTCTGCGCGGCATCCGGCCTCACCTGCTCGCGGAAGGTGAGCACGACGATCGGCACGAGGTCCTCGGGGATGCGCTCCGCCTCCGCCTGCTCATCCGAGATCTGATGCGGCGAGTGACCGAGCACGAGGGTGCGCCGCCCCGTCGCGGCGAGCTCTGCGACCAGCGATCCGAGTTCGGTCCCTGGTCCGGATGTGTCGGGAAAGACCATCTCCGGAGCGCCGAGCACCCACGCCCCACCCGGGCCGTCGACGAAGGACACGGCGCTCCACTTGCGTGCCGACGAGAACGGGATGACAGCTCCCGGCGCGAGGGGACGCTCGAGGGGATACGGGTCACGCAAGCACCGCGCCGTTGCATTTGCCGCGGGGTCAGCGCCGTACCAGGCGAGCGCCTCGCCCCACCCGGGAGCCGATTCGGCGCCGACGGGGTGGACGGCATCGAACTCGATCTCCCCGGCGGTGAGAGTGCCGGTCTTGTCGAGGCAGACGACATCGACGCGGGCCAATCCCTCGACGGCAGGCAGTTCGTTCACGAGAACCTGGCGAGAGGCGAGCTTTGCCGCACCCACCGCAAAGGCGATGCTCGTCATAAGCACGAGCCCGAGCGGGATCATCGCGGTGACCGCGGCGATGGTGTTGACAGCGGCCTGCACCCAGTCGCCGTTCTCCCAGGCTGCGACCCATCCGCCGAACACCATCATCTGCGCGTTCAGAACCAGAAGCGCCATGGGCCCGATCGCCCAGCCGACGACGCGGAGCACGAGGTTGATCGAGGAGCGCAACTCGCTCGAGACGAGCGAGAACCGCTTGGCCTCGGCGGCGAAGCGGTTGGCGTAGGAATCGGCACCGACACGGATGACGCGCGCCAGGCCCTCCCCCGCAACGACGATCGATCCCGACAGCGCTTCGGAGCCACTCCCGCCGTCATCACCGGGCCGCTTGTCGACGGCGTCCGACTCGCCCGTGAGCATCGACTCGTCGACCTGCAGGCCGCGCGCGTTCACGACCTCGGCATCGGCGGCGATCTGGTCGCCGGCGCGGAGCACGAGGATGTCGTCGATCACGACGTCGGTCGGGTGGATCTCGGCCTCGATACCGTCTCGCAGGACGCGTGCGGTCGGCGCGTTGAGCAGTGCGAGGCGGTCGAGCGCTGCCTTGGCCCGGAACTCCTGCCAGGCCCCGATGATCGTGTTGGCCAGGGCGCTCAGTCCGAAGATCGCGTCCTGCCACCTGCCGAGCAGAAGGAGCACGGCGAAGCACGACCCGACGATCGCGTTGAAGATCGTGAAGACGTTGGCGCGGATGATGCTGCCGATGCTCCGACTGGAGTCGGCCTGATAGTCGTTGGTGCGGCCATCGGCCACGCGCTGCGCGACCTCCGCCGTTGTCAACCCGGTGATCTCCTCGGCGCTCCGGGCCGGCTCTGGCCCGGGCTGCATCGCCGCGTCGGTGGCGCTGGTCATGCGTTCACCCTAGCGGGCCGCCGCGCCCCGGCAGCGAGGCGAATACGACCGCCCGGCGCAGAAACGACGAAGGCTCCGGATGCCGCAGCATCCGGAGCCTTCGGGGAAAGTCGCAGGGACTTACTTGAGGGTGACGCTGGCGCCAGCCTCTTCCAGAGCAGCCTTCGCCTTCTCGGCGGTCTCCTTGTTGGCGCCCTCGAGGACAGCCTTGGGAGCACCGTCGACGACGGCCTTGGCCTCGCCGAGGCCGAGCGAGGTGAGCTCGCGGACGACCTTGATGACCTGGATCTTCTTGTCTCCAGCGGCCTCGAGGATGACGTCGAACGCGTCCTTCTCCTCGGCCTCTTCGGCGGGCGCGCCACCGGCGGGGGCACCCGCAGCGGCAACCGCGACCGGCGCGGCGGCGGTGACGTCGAAGGTCTCCTCGAACGCCTTGACGAACTCGGAGAGCTCGATGAGGGTGAGCTCCTTGAACGCGTCGAGCAGCTCTTCAGTGCTGAGCTTTGCCATGATGATTCTCCTTGATGGGTGTGGTTATTGCCGGGGCCCGTCTCAGGCCGCGGACTCCTGCTTCTCGCGCAGCGCGTCGACCGTGCGAACGGCCTTCGACGGCAGCGCGTTGAAGACGAATGCTGCCTTGGTCATCGTTGCCTTCATCGCGCCGGCGAGCTTCGCCAGCAGGACTTCACGGCTCTCGAGGTCGGCGAGCTTGTTGACCTCTTCCGCGCTCAGGGGGGAACCGTCGAAGTATCCGCCCTTGATCACGAGAAGAGGGTGTGCCTTGGCGAAGGCGCGCAATCCCTTCGCGACGGTGACCGGGTCACCGTGCACGAACGCGATAGCCGAAGGCCCCTTGAGGTCTTCATCCATCGACGTGATCCCCGCGTTGTTCGCGGCGATCTTGGAGAGCGTGTTCTTCACCACGGCGTACTCAGCGTCCTGACGGATGCTGTTGCGGAGCTCCTTGAGCTCGGCAACCGTCAGGCCGCGGTACTCGGTGAGCAAAACAGCGGTCGAGTCCTCGAAGTTCTTCGTGAGCTCGGCAACCGTCGCTTCCTTCTGCGCCATGGCCACTCCTTGTGTCTTGTCCACGGTCCGCGGTGGCGGGCCGTGAGCCTCACACCCCCGGAACACAAAAAAGCTCCGGCGCAAGCGCACGGAGCTGAGTGATCCGGAATTCCGGAGAATCGTTCTGTGACACCTGCGCGGGCCCCTGCGATGCAGTGCTTCGATTGACGAGTGCTTGCGCACACGCCAATGACCGGCGGTCTTTGGCTTCGACAAGTGTACGCGCCTGTTCGATGCCGCGACAAATCGGCGTCGGGGTGATCGCGATTCCTCGCGTGTACGGGCAGCGGGCGTCGGCGCCCGCGCTTAGGGTCGAGGGGTGACCCCCGAACTCCAAGCGCGCATCGTCGCCGATTCGCGCGACCGGGTGGCCTGGGTTCGGGCCCGATCACGAGGGATCACGGCAACGGATGTCGCGGCGCTCACGTCCGAGCGCGTGATTCCCCGCGCCGCCGACGCGAAGCTCATGGGCTCGGGGTTCTCCGGCAACGCATACACGGCCCACGGGCGACTGCGCGAACCCGAGATCGCCCGCTGGGTCGCTGCAACGCACGGCATCCTCCCGTCGTCCGCGCTCTTCCATGCCGAGGTCGAGAAACGCCACCTCGCAACCCCCGACGGACTGATGGTCGACAGCCAGGGCCGCGTGATCCTCGCGGAGATCAAGACGACGAAGAAGGCGTGGCGCTCCATTCCCCGGTCGTACCTACGGCAGGTGTGGTGGCAGCAGCACGTCCTGGGCGCGGAGCGGACTCTCGTCGCCTGGGAGGAGCACGACGGCTTCGTTCCCGTCGGCGACGAGCCGCAATGCGCGTGGGTCGACCGCGACGATACCGAGATCGCGCGGCTGGTCGGCCTGGCAACGGCCCTGATCGACGAACTGTATATGCGCACGCAGCGCACGCGAAGCCTGCCCGCCGCGCCGGTCACCGCCGCCGCTTCCCGCGAGCCGTACCGCGCCCTGGCACTCTCGGACTGACCGCACGGTGACGGGCACGGCTCGTCGACTCCGCCACCGCGGGAGTCGCGCTGAACCGCGCACCCGCTAACTACTTGACTCTTGTCAACTAGTCGGCGTATGGTTGACATTTGTCAATGACTGCGCGATGACGAGCGCAGCCGCATCTCCGTCGTTGTGAAGGCACCCATGGCATCCTCCTCTTCCCCCGCGCCCGCCGCGCTCACCGAGTCCGGCATGACGCACCGACAGGTTCTCGAGGCTCTCTCGGGCCTGCTCCTCGGCATGTTCGTGTCGATGCTGGCATCGACCGTCGTCTCCACCTCGCTCCCCGTGATCATCCACGACCTGGGCGGCGACCAAGCAGCGTTCACCTGGGTCGTCACCGCGACCCTGCTCACCACAGCGATCTCGACACCGGTCTGGGGAAAGCTCGCCGACCTGGTCAACCGCAAGTTGCTGTTCCAGCTGGCGATCGGCATCTTCGTCGTCGCAACCGCTGCGGCAGGGTTCGCCCAGAACCCCGAGTGGCTCATCGCCATGCGCGCGGTGCAGGGCCTCGGCGCCGGCGGTCTTGCGGCACTCAGCCAGGTCATCATGGCCGACATCATCAGCCCGCGCGAACGCGGACGCTACATGGGTCTGTTCGGCGCGGTCATGGCGCTGGCGACAATCGGCGGGCCTCTCGTGGGAGGCCTCATCACCGACAGCCTCGGCTGGCGGTGGAACTTCTACGTCGCGCTCCCGTTTGCCATCGCCGCCCTGATCATCGTGCAGCGCACACTTCATCTGAAGCCGTTCACGGCTCGCAAGGTGTCGATCGACTACGTCGGGATCATCCTTCTTTCCACCGCGGTGTCGTTGCTGCTCATCTGGGTGACACTCGCCGGCGACTCCTTCGACTGGTGGAGCATTCCCACCCTCCTCATGGTCGGCGGCGCCATCGTCGCCGCGGCGCTGTTCATCCTCGTCGAGCTCCGCTCTCGCGAGCCGCTGGTTCCCCTGTCGATGTTCCGCAACCGGACCTTCACCCTCGCCGTCCTCGCCTCGATCGCGACCGGTATCGCGATGTTCGGTGCGTCAGTGTTCCTGAGCCAGTACATGCAGTTGGCCAGGGGCGCGACTCCCACCCAGGCGGGCCTCATGACGATCCCGATGATCGGCGGGCTCCTCGTCGCGTCGGTGGGCGTGGGACAACTCATCACCCGTTTCGGCCACTGGAAGCCCTACCTCATCGGCGGCGGTGTGTCCCTGATCGCAGGATCGTGGCTGCTCACGACCATCCACTACGACACCAACTTCGCGCTCGTGTCGGTGTACATGTTCCTGCTGGGCGCGGGCGTCGGCATGACGATGCAGAACCTCGTGCTGATCGTGCAGAACACGACGGAGCCCACCAAGATCGGCGTCGCAAGTTCCGGGGTCACCTTCTTCCGCAGCCTCGGCGGCAGCATCGGCGTCTCGGTTATGGGTGCGGCGCTCGCGAGTCAGGTCACTGACCTCCTGGGCGGACGCAAGGCTGACATCACGGCAGCCTTGGCCACGCTGGGCGATCAGGCACCGACGTGGGCTCAACAGCTGCAGTCGGGCTCGCTCCCCCAGGTTTCCGCCATGCCGGATGCGCTGCGCGTCATCTTCGAAGACGTCTATGCCCAGGGGATCTCGCATTCCTTCCTGATCCTCGTCCCGTTCGCGATCATGAGCCTTATCGCTATCGTGTTCCTGCCAAACGTTCCTCTCACCCGGATGACGAACCGCGAAAGACTGGAAGCGGGCGAAGCCGACCTGGCTACCGTGTCAGTGAGCGAAGGCATGGACACACTCACGGCGACGGCCGCGTCTCCGGTGGATTCCGACCGCCACCGCCACTCGGATGAGTCCCGCGCGGCTTCCCGCCCGGAGTCGCCACGGTGAGCGAGACTGACGCACCCGAACCGGTCGACGCCGAGGCCCGCGATCACCGCGCGGCTGTCGACCGGCTCGAGGGCGCCATCGCTGAACTCATCTCACGCATCCGGCGCTTCTATGCCCAGATCGCTGACGAGGTGAGCCCCGGGATGCTGCCCGGGACGTTCAAGCTCCTCGCGACGATCGGTCGCATCGGACCCACGACGTCCTCTGCCCTCGCGCACCGACTCACCGCCGACAAGGGCATGATCAGCCGGCAGATCACCGACCTGGAAAAACTCGGCCTCATCGAGCGCACCGCAGATCCTGACGACCGTCGCTCGCGGCTGATCTCCCTCACCCCGCGCGGGCGGGAGCGTTTGGATGCTGCACGAGGACCCTACGAGCAGATGCTCTCCCAGACTCTCGCGGAGTGGCCTACTGCGTCGATAGATCAACTCACCGACCTGCTCACCGCCTTCGCGTCGGGCGAGATCCCCCAGCGCTGACGAGCGGGTCTTATCGGTCCGGTGACACCGGCGTAACACGAGCGAGACAATCGCGCGATTGACTGAGAACACCTCGCGGAGGGCGGGGTTCCACTGGTCGTCATGTGCCACATCGATGCCGATGTGCACGGTCCGCTGACGACGAATTCGCGGAAGGAGCGACCGATGCGATTCCGGCCGCTACGCCCATCCCCGGAAACCCGGGCATTCTCGACGGAACCGTCGCAGGTCCCCGAGGTGATGCGGGCGATCACCGTCGCGCAGTGGGGTGCTCCCCGTGTTCTGACCGAAGCCAGCGTTCCCGTGCCGCGCCCGGTTCTCAGCGAGGTCCTGGTGCGGGTCGTCGCGGCCGGGGTGAACCCGATCGACGCCAAAACCCGGGCGGGCAAGGGGCTCGCTCCCGCCGTCGACGCGCTGCCGGAGATTCTCGGTTTCGACTTCAGCGGCGTCGTGGTCGAGTCGCCCTTCGAGACGCATCCGTTCCCCGTCGGCACTGAGGTGTTCGGCATGGCCGGTTTCCCCCGAACCCCGGGAAGCTACGCCGAGTACGTCGTCGCACCGACCCTGTCGATCGCGCGTAAGCCTGCCTCGCTCTCGCACGTCGAGGCGGCGGGCGTTCCGGTTGCAGCGCTCACAGCCTGGGGCCTGGTCGTCGAGACCGCTCATGCCCACGAAGGGCAGCGCATCCTCATCCACGCCGGTAGCGGGGGTGTGGGGCACTTCGCCGTGCAGTTCGCGGCCTACTTCGGAGCTCACGTGACCGCGACGGCATCCGGAGCCAACGCTCCGTGGCTCCGTGACCTCGGCGCCTCGGTCGTCATCGACCACACCTCGACGCGCTTCGAAGAGGTCGTGAACGATATGGATGTCGTCATCGACCTCGTGGGCAACGTGACGGACTCGATCGGCTCGCGATCGATGTCGGTGCTGCGCCCCGGCGGGATCTACATCCTGGTGCCCACGGGATCGTGGCCGGACTATCAGGAGGCTGCGGCAGCGGCCGGCGTGCGTGCGACCAGCTACAAGGTGATTCCGGAAGGCGCGACCCTGGCGACGATCGCCCGCCTGCTGGATTCCCGGTCGATCCAGGTGTACATCGACCACGTCCTGGATCTGTCCGATGCGGCAAAAGCTCACAGCGACATCGAGGGCGGACACACCCGCGGCAAGATCGTCCTGCGCGTCAGCGACGACTGACGCTGGGCTCGGGCCGAAGCACGCGACGGCCCTCCTCGACGATCTCGGCGGCAACCGCGTCCAGCAGGGGCGAGCGCAGGTTCCACTGCTGCCAATACAGCGGAACATCGATCGGCGGACCACCGAGGTGTCTGAGCGCTCCGTGCTCGAGTTCGGCAGCCGACTGGAAGCTCGGAAGCAGCCCCCAGCCGAACCCGAGCTTCACCGCCTGGGCGAAGTCATGGGATGCAGGCACGTAGTGCCGCGGCGCGCGAGAGCCGGAAATCCCCCGCTCTCTGACCCATTTGTCCTGCAGGTCGTCGCGACGATCGAACTGGACGACCGGGGCCGCAGCCAGCGCGACGAGGTCATCGAGCGAGGCGGGAAGGTATCGATCGATGAACGCCGGTGTTGCGACAGCCTCGTACCGCATGACGCCCAGGGCGGTGACGCGACACCCGGCGACGGGCTCCGCGCGGGAGGTCACAGCGCCCATGACGGTGCCGCCCTCCAGGAGAGCCGCCGTGAAGTCCTGGTCATCGCGATGGAGATCGAACACGATCGGATGCCGCGCACTCAGGCGCGCGAGCGGCGTCAGAAACCAGGTGGCGAGCGAGTCAGCATTGACCGCCAGCGGCACCGACACGGGCTCCGGCGCGCCGCTCGTGCTGTCGCCGGCGCTGCTGGCACTGCCGATGCCCGCGAGTGCGTCGTGTTCCAGGACACGTGCTTGACGGGCCAGCCGGATGACCGCATCCCCGGCATCCGTGGGATGAACGGGCTTCGAGCGCACGAGCAGCACACGTCCGACCTCATCTTCGATCGTGCGCAGTCGCTGGCTGACGGCGCTCGGGGTGATCTGCATTCGTCGGGCTGCAGCCTCCAGCGTCCCCTCCTCGGCGATGATCGCCACGGTGTCGGCCAGTTCGAAGTCGATCTTCATATGAAGCAATGCTAATGCTCGAGCAGAATAATGAGCTGGAGTGAATGACGCCCGACAACTAACGTCGAGTCGTGCTCACTCCCCTCCTGGCCGGCCTCGGACTCGGGCTGTCGTTGATCGTCGCGATCGGAGCACAGAACCTCTTCGTGCTCCGCCAGGGGATCCGCCGGGAGCACGTCCTGGCGGTGGTTGTGGTGTGCGCCACCTCGGATGCCATCCTCATCGCGCTCGGCGTCTCGGGAGTCGGGCTCGCCCTCACGGCGTTGCCGTGGCTGGTGACGGCGGTGCGGTGGGCCGGCGCAGCGTTCCTCGGGGGATACGGTCTCCTGGCGGCCAGGCGCGCGTGGCGCCCGTCCGGGGTGCTCGCGGTCACGGACGACCACGCGAACTCCGCCGGCGTTGACACCCGTCCCTCGGCGGGTACCCCGCAGAGCATTGCCGTCGCCCCCACACGGCTAGCGGGGACTGTTCTCACGGTCCTCGCGCTCACGTGGCTCAACCCGCACGTGTACCTCGACACGGTGTTCCTGCTCGGGAGCGTGTCCACCACGTACGGCGATAGCCGCTGGATCTTCGCGCTCGGCGCCGTCATCGCCAGCGTTGTCTGGTTCAGCGTGCTCGGGTTCGGCGCACGATACCTCGGACGCTGGCTCGCGACACCACGGGCATGGCGCATCCTGGACGCGGTCATCGCGGTCGTCATGATCGCCCTGAGCGTGAGCCTCGTCGTCGGCGGATGAACGACAACGGCCCCCGCCGAGGCGGAGGCCGTTGTGCTGGTTCGTCCTGATCAGGCGATGCTGTTCACGTCCAGCGGGATGCCGGGGCCGAACGTCGTCGAGACCGCACCCTTCTGGATGTAGCGACCCTTCGAGCTCGAAGGCTTCAGACGCACGATCTCGTCGAGCGCGGCCTTCAGGTTCTCATCGAGCTGGTCGGCCGAGAACGAGGCCTTGCCGACGACGAAGTGCACGTTGGCGTGCTTGTCGACACGGAACTCGATCTTTCCGCCCTTGATCTCCTCGACCGCCTTGGCAGGGTTCGGAGTGACGGTGCCGGTCTTGGGGTTCGGCATGAGACCGCGGGGACCGAGCACCTTACCGAGGCGCCCGACCTGGCCCATGAGCTCCGGGGTCGACACTGCAGCGTCGAAGGAGGTGTAGCCGCCGGCGACCTTCTCGATCAGCTCGGCGCCGCCGACCTCATCCGCACCGGCAGCGATAGCTGCCTCAGCGGCGGGACCGGTCGCGAACACGATGACGCGCGCGGTCTTTCCCGTGCCGTGGGGCAGGATGACGGTGCCACGCACCATCTGGTCTGCCTTCCGCGGGTCGACCGAGAGCTTGAGGGCGACCTCCACGGTGGAATCGAACTTCTTCGATCCCGTCTCCTTCGCGAGGCTCACCGCTTCGGTGGGCGAATAGAACTTGCCGGCCTCGATCTTCGCGGCGGCTTCGTTGTAGGACTTGGACTTGGTAGCCATGACTCTTCTCCCCCTCAGTCCTCGACCGTGATGCCCATGGAACGGGCGGTGCCGGCGATGATCAGCGAGGCAGCCTCGATGTCGTTCGCGTTCAGGTCGGGCATCTTGGTCTCGGCGATCTGACGCACCTGGTCCTTGGTGAGCTTGCCCACCTTGGCCGTGTGCGGCGTCTTCGAGCCCTTCTGCACGCCCGCAGCCTTCTTGATGAGCTCGGCGGCCGGCGGGGTCTTGAGGATGAACGTGAAGCTGCGGTCCTCGTAGACGGTGATCTCGACGGGGATGACGTTGCCGCGCTGCGACTCGGTCGCGGCGTTGTACGCCTTGCAGAACTCCATGATGTTGACGCCGTGCTGACCGAGCGCGGGCCCGATCGGCGGCGCCGGGTTGGCGGCACCGGCGTTGATCTGAAGCTTGATCAGGCCGGTCACCTTCTTCTTCGGTGCCATGTTTCTTTCCTTTCATCGAGCTGATGCTGTCGGCATCCGCTCTCCCGCAGCCCGGCCGTTCCGGGAGCGGTGGTCTGTGTCGCGCTGAAGCGCGGTGACGCTACTGCTTGGTGACTGTTACTGCTTGGTGACCTGGTCGAAGCTGAGCTCGACCGGGGTCTCGCGCTCGAACAGGGAAACGAGAACCGTGAGCTTGCCGCTCTCGGGCTTGATCTCGCTGATCGAGCCGGGCAGGCCCGCGAACGAGCCTTCCTTGATCGTGATGGTCTCACCGATCTCGAAGTCGACTTCGGTGACGATGCTGCGTGCAACGGGCTGACCCTTGGCTCCGCTGGCGCCGCCCTTGACCGGAGCCGCCTCCTTGACCTCGACGAGGGACTTCAGCATCGTGAAGGCCTCTTCGAAGCGCAGCGGCGTCGGGTTGTGGGCGTTGCCGACGAATCCGGTGACACCCGGGGTGTGACGAACGACCGACCAGGTGTCTTCGTTCAGCTCCATGCGCACGAGCACGTAGCCCGGGATGCGCACGCGGGTGACCATCTTGCGCTGGCCGTTCTTGATCTCGACGACATCTTCCATCGGAACTTCGATCTGGTAGATGTCCTCTTCGACCTCGAGCGTCGACTTGCGCTGCTCGATGTTGGCCTTGACCTTGCGCTCGAAGCCGGCGTACGAGTGGATGACGTACCACTTGCCCGGCAGAGACCGCAGCTCGGCACGGAAGGCCTCGTACGGGTCTTCCTCGGTCTCGTCCTCGTCGGTCTCGTCCTTGTCGGCCTCATCGTCACCGAGTTCGGGCCCGTCGTACGGAGCCACCTCGTCGGCAGCGTGCGCCGCGCGCTCGGCTTCCTCTTCGGCGAGGTCGTCCGTCAGGACCTCGGCAGCGGCCTGTGCCTCTGCCGCCTCGTCGATCTCGAGTGCATCGTTCACGATCGCATCAGCCTCCGGGTCGCTCACCTCGACGTCGTCGTCGTCCGAGTAGTCCACATCGCCGTCCTGATCCTCGATGTGGATCGCGACATGTTCGGCCGCATCGCTCTGGTGCTCTTCACGCGCGAGCTCGTTGCCCTCCTGGGCCTCGTCCTCCTCGGAGGACTGCTCGGCCGAGGGCGCCCAGTCGGCATCGTCGAGAAATCGTTCAGACACGTATTTCGTTCACTTCCATTTGATCGGGCGCGACATAGCCGAAGGCTCCGCGCCGGGAGGACGAACAGATCAGGCGGGAACGCCGAAGACCTGTGTCGTCAGCCACGAGGACACGTAATCCATTCCCCACACGAGAGCCATCATGATGACGACGAACCCGAGCACGACAAGCGTGTACTTGACGAGCTCCTGACGCGTCGGAGTGACGACCTTGCGGAGTTCGGCAAACACCTGACGGATGAACAGGGCGATCCGCGCGAAGACGTTCAGCTTCTTCTCGCGAGGAGCGTTGCCGCCGGCAACGATCTCGCCCTTGGCGTCATCCTGGACCATGTATCCCACCTGGTTGCTTCTGTTGTGCCAGCTTGCGCTGACGCGCAGGGCGGACAGGAATCGAACCTGCAACCTGCGGTTTTGGAGACCGCTGCTCTGCCAATTGAGCTACCGCCCTAAAGGCCCGAAGACCTCGAGGTCTCTACAGTCTTCTGCCGTGACACCGAAGAAGGGAGGCTACCCGATCGCGGGCACGGCGAAAGAATGCAGATTTCTACTGCAGGTCAAGTGTACGGCATGCCCTCCGGGCGGGCGAACCGCCCCCGAGCGTCACGATGCGTCGCGACACGGCGTGAAGGTTGCGATCACGAGAAGTGGCGAGTCATAGGTGACGGTCGCGACGACGCCGTTCTCATCGACCCAGGCGCCATCCCGGCCCGCAATCCCGTCGGCGGCGATGGGCGTCCACTCCTCGGGATCGATCACCGCGGTAACGGCATCGACGAGCGCATCCTCGGCGGCATAGTCTGCCCCCACCGAAACGGAACCGACCGCGACGTACGTTCGCTGTAGCCCGCGTCCCTGGTCGCCGCAGGTCTGCTCGTCTGGGCCCGTCACCTCGAGCGTGCGCAGCACACCCTCCTCGACCCCGTCGGCGGCTGCGACGAGGGCCCGAAACGCTCTCTCGGCATCCGTCTCGAGCTCATCGATGCTGGGACCGGCACAGGCAGCGAGCATCACGGATGCCGACACCAGGCACACGGCGAGCAGTGTCGCTCTCCGCGCCGGTCTCGACCGCCGCTCACCGATCACGGGCGCACCACGCCGCTCACTTCGAACTCTTCCGGTGTCGGGGCGCTCGTGCGCACGCCGAGCGCGGCGAGCTGGTCGACAAACCACCCCTCGTACCAGTCCTCGAGGTCGCACGGCGACGAGGAATTCGCGAACGCGGAGCGGTCGATGCCGTGCTGGTAGACGGCTCGGCAACTGGCATCCGTCTCGAGCGCCCGTTCGTAGTCCTCGTCCGAAACGCCAGCTCGTTCGGCCGCGAGCAGATACGGGAAGTAGTTCTGATACTGGTACCAGTGCATGGCTTCGTGAACGAACATCGGCCAGACCAGCCGTTCGATGCCCGGCTCCCACGCAACGAAGAGCCAGTCGGGGTAGGCGGTCTGGTAGCAGCCGCCGACCACGAGCGTCCGGGGGCCATCGTCCTGGCTGGCATAGCCGCAGTTCTCGGCGCCCGCGTCGAAGATCACCTGGACATCGGTCGCTCCGATCGAGTCCAGGAACGCCCGGCCCTGCGGGTCATCTCCGGGGAAGCTCTGTCCGCCGGGATTGGCGACCGCGGGCTGAGGAGCCGCATCCTCGTCCAGCCAGTGCAGGATCCAGGTCGCGTCGGCTTCCCAGGCCGCTGCTGCCTCGACGTACTCCCCTCGGGCTCCGCGGATGTCAGCGGCGAAGGCCCGGTTCTCGGCGAGGACGTCGGCGATGACTCCCGCCTGGGACGCGGTGATCGCGCTGGGTCGACGGTCAGCGGTGAGCCACTCGACCCCGACGACCGCCGTGATTCCGAGCGCGACCGTGAGCGCTCCGGCCAGCACCGGAATCCACAGGCGTGCGGGGTTCACCTCACCATGATCGGGCATCTGACCGGGCGGATGCCTGAGGCCGGACTCAATAGTCGGCGATGCCGTACCGATCCGGCTCCGGTCCGCGGCGAAAGCGACGACCCGACATGGACTCGGCGCGCACGCGGACGTACTGGTACTTCAACGTGGGAAGCCACGGGCGCAGCGGAAGCTCGTCAGCAGCCTCGACCTCTTCTTCGCTCGCGAGCCGATGAGCGCGCCCGCGGACGATCACGCTCCAGGCCATTGTCTCGGTGTAGTGATCGACCTCGAAGAGCACCTCGTCGTTGACGGTGAGCTCGACAAGCTTGCTTCCCTCGGCGGTGCGGAACACGACGCTCTCGCGATCGATCACGTAGTTGACCGGGAAGATGTCCAGGACATCTCCGACCCGGGTGACCAGGCGGCCGAGTTCTTCGCCCGCCAGAAGCTGCCAGCACTCGGCATCGCTGAGAGTGGCGACGACATCGTCCATCATCTCTTCCATGCCCTCATTGTGGGGGCGCGTCGCGGGCGCCGCTAGGGACCCTTGGCCCTGGCGCCGCCCGCGATACGCCGTCAGAGATCTCAGGCTCAGGCGACGCGGATGAGCTTCTTGTTCACGAACTCGTCTGCAGCCAGCAACCCCATCTCGCGCGAGGTACCGGAGCGCTTGACGCCCCCGAAGGGAAGCTCGGGGCTGTCGGCGAGGGCGATGTTGACGTACACCATTCCAGCATCGACGGCATCGGCCACCCGCTCGGCCTGTGCCGGGTCGGTCGTGAAGACGTACGACCCGAGTCCGTAGCTGGTTGCGTTCGCGACCGTGACAGCCTCCGTCTCATCGCCCACCCGGTAGACGACACCCGCAGGACCGAAGAGCTCCTCGCGGTAGATGTCGTTGTCGGCTGACACACCGGTGAGCACCGTCGCGGGGTAGAACGCCCCGTCTCGGGCCCCGCCGAGCTCGACAGTGGCGCCCTGCGCGACGGCACGGTTCACCTGCTCTTCGAGCCGCTCGG
>Ga0207904_1000463_pt1 | contig 15463 bp, 13 predicted proteins | sample MalvirmetaMSP118_FD_184232 | JGI IMG/M metagenome (GOLD analysis project Ga0207904, IMG submission 184232) | Marine viral communities from the Deep Pacific Ocean - MSP-118 (SPAdes) | ecosystem: Environmental > Aquatic > Marine > Oceanic | place: Pacific Ocean | collected 2011-05-30 | reverse complement strand
CATCCTCCTAGTGTCCTCCGCAGAACAGGTTCGGATGGTTCACAATTGTCGTGCGACACGCCCCCGACTCGACAGATTGGCAAGCTCATGCCGGCAACGCTGGGTTCTCTTCTCGCGGACCGCACGTTCGGCCTGCGCGCCGTCGGCCACATCGACCCCGAGCGGCTCGACCTACCCGTGTCCTGGGTCCACAACTCCGATCTGCCCGACCCCACCCCGTGGCTCGAGCCCGGGCAGCTGCTCCTGACCGACGGAGGCCAGTTCCTGCCGCCGACCTCGGCAGAGCCCGATGCCTACTGCATCCGGCTGCGAGAGCGAGGTGTCGCCGGTCTCGGTTTCGCGACGAACGTCATCCATCCGGTCATCCCCGACGACGTGATCGAGGCGTGCCGTCGACACTCGGTGCCGCTGATCGAGGTTCCCCGGGCCACCCCGTTCATCGGGATCATCCGGCACGTCGCCGACGTCGAGGCAGCCGACCGCAGCGCGCGGCTGTCGTGGACACTGGAGTCTCAGCGCGCTCTCGCGCGCGCTGCGGTGCGTCACGACGGTCTGCGCGAGATCCTGCGCACGCTGTCGTCGCGGCTGGGCACCTGGGTCGCGCTCTTCGATGCCGCCGGGCGCCGTCTCAGCTTGCCGGGGATCGCCGATGTTCCGGCATCCGTCGAGGCCGAGGTCGACGAGCAGACCCGAATGCTGCTGCGAAAGTCGGCGCCGGCGAGTGTGCGTGTGGCGGGACCGCACGCAGCCACGCTTCAGACGATCGGACAGGCAGGTCGCCTTCGCGGCGTCTTGGCTGTCGGCGCGGACACACCCCTGGACTCGGGCCACGGCGACCTGGTCGAATCGGTGATCGCGCTCGCCAGCATCTCGCTGGAACAGCAGCGGGCCGTCTCGGATGCGCGCCTGCGGCTGCGCACCGGCGTGCTCGAGCTGCTGATCGCCGGGCGCGGGGGAGAAGCGGCGCGCTCGGGGGCCGCGGTGTGGGGTCGGATGCCGTCACCCCCGCTGCTGGCTGGACGGGTACCGGTGTTCTCTGGCAGCCAGTCACTGCTGGATGAGCTCGAGCTGATGGCCACGGCAGAGCCGGAGTCGCTCTTCTTCGCCGAACGCGAGGAGGAGCTCGTTCTGCTGGTCTCCCGGCATCGGCTGGCACAGCTGGGGAGCCTGCTCGCGGCGCACGACACGACTGCCGGGTTCGCGGAACTGGATCGGTGGGCAGCCCTGGGCCGCGCGCTGGCCGAAGCAGCGTACGCCGCCCAGTACGCGCGAGAGCCCGGCTCGGTCGAGTTCGCCGCGATCGCCGAGCACGGGGTGATGGGTACGCTCCGCCGCGGCGGTGGTGCGCTGGTTGCCCGCCGCATGCTCACTCCGCTCGATGCCCTTCCCGCCGAGCACCGCGACCGCCTCGTCGGTGCCGCGCGCGCCTGGCTGGATGCGAACACAGCGTGGGATCCGGCGGCACGGGCACTCGGCATCCATCGTCATACGCTTCGCGCGCGCATCGATGAGCTGGGAGAGCTTCTCGATCTGGATTTGTCGACCTTCGGTGCCCGCGCACAGCTCTGGGCCGCGCTGGAGCTCGCGGCTGAGAGTGGCGCCGCGACGAGCTGACCCCGGGCCCGAGACGACGCCGGGCCCAACACAACGACTCAGGTGTTCTGCGGGAACCCGAGGTTGATTCCGCCGTGGGTCGCGGGGTCGAGCCAGCGCGCGGTGACAGCCTTCTCGCGGGTGAAGAAGTCGAACCCGTGCACGCCGTACGCCTTCGCATCCCCGAAGAGGGACTTCTTCCAGCCGCCGAACGAGTGGTAGGCGACGGGGACGGGAATCGGCACGTTGATACCGATCATGCCGACCTGCACCTCGCTCTGGAACCGCCGAGCAGCGCCGCCGTCATTCGTGAAGATTGCCGTGCCGTTGCCGAACTCGCCGGAGTTGATGAGCGCAACACCGTCGTCGAAGCTTGCAACGCGCACGACCGAGAGCACCGGGCCGAAGATCTCCTCGGTGTAGGCGCGGCTCGTCACGGGAAGCGCGTCGATGAGCGTGGGGCCGAAGAAGAAGCCGTCCTCGTGACCCGTCACGACAAGGGAGCGCCCATCCACCACGATCCGCGCCCCGTCGGCTTCGGCGATGTCCACATAGCCCGCCACCTTCTGGCGGTGGGCGTCGGTGATGAGCGGACCCATGTCGGGCTCGGCACCGTCGGCACCAGCCCCGTTGCCGACGGTCAGCGCCGCGATGCGATCAGAGATCTTGGCGATCAGCTCGTCGGCGACGGGCTCGACGGCGAGCACCACGCTGATGGCCATGCACCGCTCACCAGCCGCACCGTATCCGGCGTTCACCGCCTGGTCGGCGACCAGGTCGAGGTCGGCATCCGGAAGAACGAGCATGTGGTTCTTTGCGCCGCCCAACGCCTGCACCCGCTTGCCGTTTCGCGCCGCGGTCTCGTAGATGTACTGCGCGATCGGGGTGGATCCGACGAAGCTGATCGACTCGACGACCGGTGAGTTCAGCAGGCCGTCGACGGCGAGCTTGTCGCCCTGCAGCACCGTGAAGGCGCCGGCAGGCAGGCCCGCCTCCGCCCACAGCGCGGCGAGCCACAGCGCGGCTGACGGGTCCTTCTCGCTGGGCTTGAGCACGACGGCGTTGCCGGCAGCGATGGCGATGGGAGCAAACCACAGCGGCACCATGGCCGGGAAGTTGAAGGGGCTGATGACCCCCACGACACCGAGGGGCTGCTTGAGGGAGTAGACATCGATGCCGCTGGATGCGTTCTCGGAGTACGCGCCCTTCACCAGGTGCGGGAACCCCGTGGCCATCTCCACGACTTCCTGACCGCGCAGGATCTCTCCCATCGCGTCGGAGAGCACCTTGCCGTGTTCGGCGGTGATGATGGCGGCAAGCTCCGACTTTCGCGCGTTGAGCAGCTCACGGAAAGCGAAGAGCACGCCCTGCCGCTTGGCGATCGACCAGGTCGACCACACCTCGAATCCCCGGCGGGCCGAGGCGATCGCGGCATCCGTCTCGGCCTGATCAGCCAGCGCGACGTGAGCCGTCACGGCACCGGTTGCCGGGTTGAAGACGGGCGCGGTGCGGCCGGATGCCGAGGGCTGCGGGGCCCCGTCGATCCAGTGCGGGATGGTCGGGATGTCGCGATCTGCCATGTCGTCAGGCTAGGCCAACCACCACAGCGAGCCGATCGACAATCTGTCACGCCTAGCGAGTGCGGATGCCACACCGGCATGCGCTTCCCGCGCATCACACGAGCAGGTACACGGCTCCTACGACGGTCAGAACGATCACGGTCTGTTCGAACAGGCGTTGGCTGATGACGGAGGCGATACGCCTGCCGACCAGCGCGCCGACGACGACCGCGGGCACAAGGATCACATCGATCAGCAGCCCGGACGGGGTGATGAGTCCCAGACCGATCGAGAACGGAACCTTCGCGACGTTCACCGCCGCGAAGAACCACGCTGCAGTGCCGAGGAACACCTGCACCGGCAGCCGCGCGGCGAGGAAGTACATCGACATGACGGGGCCTGCGGCGTTGGCGACCATCGTCGTGAACCCGCCCAGCACACCGTAGAAGCCCGCGGCTGCCGCGCCGGGCACGGCGGCGTCATCCGTGCGCCATCTGCGCCAGAGTGTCACGGCGATCACCACGAGCAGAATGACCCCGATCGTCCGCCTCACCCACTGATCCGACGCGAACGCCAGGAACAGGGTGCCCACGAGGATCCCCGCAATGACCGTGGGGATGAGCCGCAGGAGGGCCCGTACGTCGGCGTGCCGCCGGTAAGCCAGCAACGCCAGGGCGTCACCGACGATCAGCAGCAGCAGAATCGTCCCGGTGGACTGTTTGGCCGGGAGCGCGGCAGCGAACAAGACCACGGCGATCGTCCCGGCTCCGGGCAACGCTGCCTTTGACAGCCCGATGACCACGGCGCCGGTCGCGAGTGCGACCCACGCGAGCGCGCTCAGCTCCGGCACGGCAGGTCTTCGATGGTCACCATCGGCACGCTACCGGAGGCTCGTCCCCCGCGGACGTACCCGGCGCTGCCGCGGGCGCCGCTGGATGCTGGCCGACAGTCTCTGCGAGAAGGCCGGGGCCTCTTGCGCATCCCTCCTGGCGACCGTTAGGTTGTAAATCCGAACTATCACTCGGATTCGAATAACCAACCCGTTTTCGCTGGCCGAGTACCCCGACGGCTGCTCAGAGAGGAAATGCCATGGCAGAACCGATGAAGATCCTGATCGTCGGTGCCGGTATCGGCGGTTTGACGACAGCCTCGGCCCTCGCCCGCATCGGCGCGCACGTCGATGTCATCGACGTCAAGCCGGACAACAGCGTCGCCGGCGTCGGGTTCGGGCTCCGCATCAACGGGTTGCGCGCGTTGCGCGAGATCGGATTGCTGGAGAAGTTCCTCGAGCTCGGACATCCTGCTCCCGGGATCGACAACTACGACGCCGACGGCAACTTCCTGAGCAACATGAGCTACGGGACGCAGGATGAAGGCCTCCCGGGCTGCGTGACGATGGCGCGAGTGGCCTTTCTCGAGATGGCTGCCCAGCACGCTCTGGACCTGGGCTGCACCATCCGGATGAGCACGACCGTGACGGAGCTGACGCAGGACGACAGCACGGTCTCCGCCACCTTCAGCACCGGCGACCGCGGCGAGTACGACCTGGTTCTCGGCTTCGACGGCATCAACTCGCAGATTCGCCACGATCACTTCGGTCAGAAGTACGCTCCCCGGCCGGTGGGCGGCGTCGCGTGGCGCGCGGCCCTGCCGAATCGACGCAAGCTCATGCAGCCGATCATCTGCCAGGGCTACGGCGGCAAGATCATGCTCACACCACTGTCGGAAGACACGATGTACATGGTTCTCACCGTCGCCGAGGACGGGCGCCCCCGCTACGACACCGCCCAGATGGCCGAGATCATGCATGATCGAGCCGGCGCGCTCACCCGAGGATCCGAGTTCCTGGCCGACGCGCTCGAGGACGTTCGACACTCCGAGAACGTCGCCTACACGCCCTACTCAACAGTGTGGGTGCCCTACCCGTGGTTCCGCGGCCGCGTGATGATCATGGGCGACGCCGCGCACGCCATGACGCCCTACCTCGGGTCCGGCGCAGCGATGAGCATCGAGGACGGAGTCGTCTTGGCCCAGGAGCTCGCGAAGGATCAGTCGCTCGTCGATGCGCAGCTGAACGTCATGAAACGTCGCCTGCCGCGCGTGCGCGCCGTCCACGATCGCTCCATCGAATCGATGCTCGAGGAGTTCGACTCGGTGACACCAGAGACCTACCGCGATCGGGTCGAGTACCTCCGCCGCGACGAACCGATCGCGAACGAGTACGCCAATCGCCTCCTGCGGATGCCGTACTGAACGACCGCACCCACCCCGCCACGACCGAGGAGCCACGCGTGTCGCACACTGATGACTCATCCCCCGCCGTCACTGCTGCAGCGGATTCATCCACCCGAACCTTTGTCGTCGACGTCGGCGACGAGAGCTCGTTCCGACAGCTGAATGGTGTCGGCGGCATCCCCGGACCCGTCGAGGGCTACCCCCAGTTCCCGGACATGACGCCCCTGTGGCGCGAGGCGGGAGTGACGGTGGTGCGCTCGTTCGACTGGGTCTCGCGCCTCGACACGCGCAACAACCCGACGAGCCTCTTCCCCGACTGGAGCGCCGACGTCGACGATCCCGCGAGCTACAACTTCGCGGCAACCGACCAGTGGGTGGAAGCGGTGCAGTCGATCGGTGCCGAGGTCATGTTCACGGTCGCCAGTTCGATCCCCTCGAACAAGCTGCCGGCCGAGGATGTCGAGGTGTACGGCCGCGTAGTGGAGCACATCGTGCGCCACTACTCGCAGGGGTGGGCCGGGGGCCCGACCACGCCCATCCGCATCTATGAGTTCGGCGATCAGCCCGACTTCGGACCGCTGCACTTCGCGGGACGGCCCGAGGAGTTTTACGCGATGTACCGGGCGTTCTGCGAGGCGGTGCATCGCGTAGACCCCACGCTGACGGTCGGGGGGCCTGCCACGGCCTTCCCCCTTGAGCTCGACGCACCGTACCGGGAAGGCTTCCTCGAGTTCGTGCGTACGAACGACCTGCCGCTGGACTTCTTCTCTTTCCTCTGGTTCACCGACGGCAGCCGCGACCCCCTCGACTACCGGTACGTATCCGAGCAGCTCCGCGCGCTGCTCGATCGCTACGGGTTCACCGATACCGACCTGACACTGAGCTATTGGAACTACCTCGCCGTTCCCAGCAGCACCGCTCCCGCGGCAGAGAAGGGCGCATTCCAGGCGGCGACGGCGATCTACCTCCAGGACACCGTGATCGACCATGCCTTCTTCTTCCGGGCCGACACCGGACTCGATCCGCACTACGGCTTCGTCGATCCCGGGGGAGTCGGCGCGGCCGACGGCAGTCCCGACGAACGCTCCCGCGCGCTCGCGATGGCTGGGCGTGCGCTGATGGGACGCCGGCTTGCCGTCACCGGCGGCGACGAGTCGGGTCTGGCCTGTGCGGCAAGCCGCGACGGAGAGACGGTGCGCCTCCTCGTGGCCAACTACGTCGCCCCCGATACAGCGCTCACCGAGCGAGCGGAGGACCGGTTCACCTTCCGTATCCCGATCGGGGAGCAGCGCATCGAACTCGGCCTCACCCTGCCGCCGCAACGCCGCGACCTGGCATCGGCGGGAGTGAGGTCCGCCCGCATCGAGATGACGAACCTCCCCTGGACCGGGCGCGCCGTGGCCGTCACGTGCACCTCATCGGCAGGAGCGGTCGACGCCCCCCGCGATGTGATCGTTTCGGACGGGGGCGCGCTCCAGCTCGACCTCGAGCTCGCACCTCACTCCGTGTTCCTGGTCGAGGTGCAGGAGCGGTAGGCGCGAGAGCTGGTGGTTACACTCCCGACGAGAGACGACACGCGAAACGGAGCGATGATGGCGACACGATCGACCGTCAACGGGGTGGCTGAGCCGAAGCAGCGCCGCAGCCGCGACTCCTTCGCGAAAGTGCGCTCCGCGGTACTACAGCTCCTCCAGGAACGCGGCAACGGACAATTCTCCATCGCCGAGGTCGCCGCCGCCGCTGGTCTATCTGTCGGCTCCATCTATGGCCGAGTTGCGAGCAAAGCCGACCTGCTGAGAGCTGTCCAGAGCGAAGAGTTCGATCGCCTCGACACCGAAACCGAGGATCGCGTCAGCACCGCGGGGGCGGGCGCCGCGGATTTCGAACAGGCCACAACCGCGATCGTGACCGCGTACGCCGAGATCCTGCGGCAGAACCGCGAGCTGCTGTCGCCGTTCTTCCTGCTCGGCGTCGAGGATCCCGCCATCAGCGCACGGGGGCGTCAGTCTGGCGATGCGGGGCAGGCAGTCTTCGTCGGCGCCCTTCTGGCCGCAGCCGACGAGCACAACCGTGCGCTGACCGAGGCACGCGCGGACTGGGCCTTCGAAGTCTTCTACAGCCTGAGCGTGCGCTACCTCGGCCTCGGCGTCGCGGCAACGGTCAGCCCCGAGAGCGACGTTGACGGGGATGAACTGCTCGGACGCCTCGCCGATACGGTTCATCTGATCCTGACGTCAGGCTGACCGCTCCGGCGAGGAAGCCGCGGAAGCCAGGGCATCCGCTCCCTGCTCCCGAGCGTGAGCGTCGGTGAGCGCCGGCTTGCGCGGCCACCAGAACCGGTCCTTCGCGATGAAGGCCATGGCCGGCACGATCACCGTCCGAACCAGCAGGGTGTCGATCAGCACACCGATGCAGACGATGACACCGATCTGCGTGAGGGTGATCAGCGGCAGCACACCCAGCACGGCGAACACGGCAGCCAGCAGGATGCCGGCACTGGTGATCACCGCACCGGTTGCGGCGAGCGCGCGAATCATCCCCTGCGTGATACCGAGGTGATCGGCCTCCTCCTTCGCGCGGGTCACGAGGAAGATGCTGTAGTCCACTCCGAGGGCGACAAGGAAGAGGAAGCTGAACAGCAGCACGTTGTTGTCGATCGCGGGGAAACCGAACAGCGGGGTCTGGAAGAGCCACCAGCTCGCGCCGACCGCAGAGAAATAGCTGATCACGACGGCCACCAGAAGCAGCACGGGAGCAAGCAGGGCGCGCAGCAGGATGACGAGAACGATCAGGACCAGAACCAGGATCAGCGGAATCAACAGAGCCTGATCACGGGCCTGCGCGTCGGCGACATCCAGAGCCTGGGAGTCCAGGCCGCCGACGAGCGCCTCACCGGAGCCCACGTCGTCGAGTTCCCCGCGGATCGTCTCGATCGTCGCGAACGCTTCTTCGGTTTCGGCGCTTGCCCCCAGGACGACATCGATGCGCACCAGATCACCGGCTTCTTCGGTGACGGCAGCCGAATCGACCCCGTCAATGCCGTCGAGCGCGGCGACGGTTTCGTCGGCCTCGTCGATGGGCGCGACGACGAACGCGGGAGAGGTTGCCCCGGCCGAGAAAGCGTCGGCGAGGATCTCTTGCCCCTGCACGGCTTCGGGCGTCTGCCGGAATCGGTCGTTCTGCGACAGACCTGTCTGCACAAAGAGCACCCCGGAAGCCAGCACGCCGAGCACGGCAACGCCCGAGAGAGCGACGACGATGGGACGCTTCGAGACGGCGCGACCGAGCTTGCCCCACGGGCTCCGTGAGATCGCGTCGGGCGATCCGAAACGCGGGATGTAGGGCCAGAAGAGACCGCGGCCGAACAGGACAAGGGCCGCCGGGAGAACGATCAGGGCGAAGGCCATCGCCACGATGATGCCGACCGCGCAGGCAAAGCCCAGAGCGCGGTTGCCGGCCAGTTCGCCCAGGAGCAGTGATGCAAGCGCCAGAGCGACGGTCGTGCCGCTCGCGATGATCGCCGGGCCGGCGCCCCGGAGGGCACGCCGCATCGCTTCGCGCCGATCCTCATGCAACCGCAGTTCATCGCGATAGCGGGCGATCAGCAGCAGCGCGTAGTTCGTGCCCGCGCCGAAGACCAACACCGACAGGATGCCGGTGATCGAGGCATCCAGCGCGATGCCGACGGCCGCCGCGACCTGACGGGCGATGATTCCGGCTGTCGCGTCGGCGACACCGATGACCGTCAGCGGCACGAGCCACAGCCACGGGCTGCGGTAGGTGACCAGAAGCAGCACGGCCACGACGATGACCGTCGTCAGCAGCAGGGTGAAGTCGGCGCCCGCGAAGACTGCTGCGATGTCGACCTCGAAGCCTTCGGCGCCGGTCAGGTAAACCCGCACATCATCGCTCAGGTCGGCGGATGCCGCATCCCGCAGTTCCTGCGCCCGTTCCGTCTGTGCCGCGACATCCTCTTCGGGCTCGAGGGGAACAACCAGGAACGCGACGTCGCCGTCCTCGGAGACCTGGGCGGGCGGCACGAAGCCGTCGGGGGTGAAGTCGGCCAGGGCGTCGAAGGCTTTCGCGTTGATCTCGGCGAGGTCCTCGTCCGAGAGTTCACCACTCTCTGAAGCAAACACGAGGATCGCCGAGGTCGAGTCGGCACTCGGGAACTCCTCGAGGAGTGCCTGCGCGCGAACCGATTCCGCAGAGTCAGGGAGACCAACCGATGGTGCAGTGTCCGATTCCTCGCCTCCGGCCAAGGCGAAGACCCCGCCGACCGCGAGTGCAGCGAGCACCAGCACGATCCACGAGGTTCGCGCAGCAGTGATGAAGCGAAGGAAGGCATCCATGGTCATTCCCCTTGTCCGATACCGGATATGCGGTTCACGGCTGTGTCAGCTCTATTGCTAGAGAAACTAGTTACCCGGGAGCTTACAGTAAATGCGCGTACGATGAGAGCGTGGATACAGACCAGCCGGTGGTGCCGCGCGAGGACCTGCCCGCGGGGACGGGACACCCGGGCCCGCCGGTCCATCGAGCAACCCAACTGCTTCGCGATCTCGTTGATGCCACCGATCTCTTTCGCGAGTCGCTTCAAGACGACCTCTCGGTGAATGCCACCGATCTCGCAGCGATGCAACACCTGCTCACCACGGGCCCGACAGCCCCCACCGGGCTCGCTCGCCGTCTCGGAATCTCCACGACAGCAACCACGACAGCCATCGATCGTCTGGTCGACCTCGGTCACGTGACCCGCGAACCTCACCCGAGCGACAGGCGCAGCATCCTCGTCGTCCCGAGTGACACGTCACGAGCGCGCGCCTTCGACCTGCTCGTCCCCCTGCTCGCCGACCTCGAAACAGTCCTCGCGGGCTTCTCGGATGAGGAACAGGCCGCGATCACGGCCTATCTCGAGCGCGCCGCGGCGGTCTACCGATCCCACGCCGAGCGCGACCAGTAGCGAGGGCCACAGCGCCGACACGGGCTCGTTCATCTCCCCGCTGCGCCAGACGAAGTGACGAGATGCAGGCACCAGGCCGCGGCCGAGTTCACAGGAGTGAACCTGACGGCGCACGTGCTCGATGATCGCGTCCCCGCAAGGATGCCGAGCGCGCGGTGGGTCGCCTCTGCCACCAGAAAAGTAAACATATGTTTACAATAGGAGCATGGCTCCTCCGACCACCGTCCGCGCACTGCGGATCCGCGACACCGCCCTCGCGTTGATCGCCCGGCCCGGCGGTGCCGCGACCACCGTGCGCGACATCGCCGCCGCCGCCGAAGTCTCCCCCGCCCTCCTCATCCGTCACTACGGGTCCATGGATGGCGTGCGCGACGCGGTCAACGCCCACGTCACCGCCACGGTGACAGCCGCCCTGTCCGAACTCGTCAGCGACGACCTCCTCGACGCCGGCGCCCAGGACTCCCTCGCTGCCGCACTCCTCGACAGACTCGGCGCCGATTCGCCGATCCCCCGCTACCTGCTGCGGATGCTGGTGGACGGTGGCGACAGCGGACGCGCCCTGTTCCGCGAGCTCTACGCGGCCGGTCGACGCACCGTCGATGCCATGGTTCGGGCGGGAGTACTCACCGACGCATCCGATCCGCGAGCGCGCGCCGTGGTGCTGACCACCCACGACCTCGCGGTTCTGATCTTGCGCGAGCCCATCACCGAGGCCCTCGGCGCCGACCCGCTCAGCCCTGCCGGGGCCACCACGTGGGGCACCGAGCTCGCCGACATCTACCGCGGCCTGCAGCCGCCCGAGACCTCTGAGGAGACATCATGAGCACCCCCGTCAACCCGTCCCAGAAGGCGAAGATCCTCTTCTTCGGGATTCACGTCGTGATCGCAGCCGGAGCCATCGCGCTCTTGGTCTGGGCGTTCCCCGCGTGGTTCGGGTGGGGGCCGACGCAACCACTGCGAGCCGGCGTGCTCATCGCGATGATGCTCGTCTACCTCATCCGTCACGGGATGACCCTCTTCGTGATGCTGAACCGCCCTGTGCCGGCCGCCGAAGTGGTGCCCGTCCTGGTCTGGATCGCGATCATCGATGTCACGATGGCGGCAGCCGGATCGATCAACACCGCCCCCGTGGGCTGGATGCTGTGGCTCGGCGTTGTCCTGTACCTCGTCGGTTCGTACCTGAACACCGGCAGCGAGTGGGACCGCAAACGCTTCAAGGCCGACCCGGCTCACAAGGGCATGCTCTACACGGGCGGACTGTTCCGCTACACGCAGCACCCCAACTACCTCGGCGACACGATCCTGTTCGCCGGCTTCGCACTCGCGACCGGGCTGTGGTGGGCGCTGGTCATCCCCGTCATCATGGCCGCGATGTTCATCTGGATCCACATCCCGCGCCTGGACGCGCACCTCGCTGAGCACTACGGCGAGCAGTACGAGCGCTACAACGCGACGACGAAGAAGTTTCTCCCGCTGGTCTGGTAGCCGCAGGTTCCGCGCGGTGCGCCGGGGAGGGCGCGGCAACGCGAAAACCCCCGACTCGTCGGGGGTTTTCTCTGGCGGTGACGGTGGGATTTGAACCCACGGTAGGGGGTTACCCTACACAACTTTTCGAGAGTTGCACCTTCGGCCGCTCGGACACGTCACCGTCGTCCAGTTTACGACACACCGGCGCTGCCCGGAAACGCCGTCCCCGCCCCCACTCGCGACTCCCCAGCGCCCGCGTCGCTCTGCAAGGATGGAGTGAAGAGTTTCGCGACCCGATCGGAGTGCCATGTCCTCGTTCGACCAGCTGCTGTCTGAGCAGATCGGCCACGAATTCGCCGCCAGCCAGCAGTACATCGCCATTGCCGTCTGGTACGACGATCACGATCTCCCGCAGCTCGCGCGGCACTTCTACCGTCAGGCGGTTGAGGAGCGCAACCACGCGATGATGCTGGTGCAGTACCGCCTCGACCGCGACATGGGCGTAACGATCCCCGGCGTTCCGGAAGTACAGACCGAGTTCGCGGACCACGCCGAGCCCATCCGCCTCGCGCTCGAGCAGGAGAAGCGCGTTTCGACGCAGATCGAGGCGCTGTTCGCGGCGGCACGCGCCGAAAGCGACGGCCTCGGGGAGCAGTCGATGCTGTGGTTCCTCAAGGAGCAGGTCGAGGAGGTCGCGTCGATGACGACCCTCCTGAACATCGCCGAGCGCACGACGAACCTCTTCGACATCGAGAACTTCGTGGCTCGCGACATGCCCAACGGCGACTCGACCGAGTCGGATGCTCCGCCCGCCGCCGGCGGCGCCCTCTGAGCTGCCCGCCCTTTTCCACCGAACCCACACCTTCCACTGCGAACCCACCGGATTCGCCGGCCGAAAGGTGTGGGCTCGGCGCATGAGGTGTGGGTTCGGCGGTTGCAGCCTGAGCGACCCAACCACCGCGCCGAGCGCGTAGCGTGACGGTGTGACCTCTCGCATGAGCCGATCGCAGCGGCTCATCCTCACGATCGCGATCCTGGCGTCGTTCGTCGCCTTCCTCGACGGCACGCTGATCAACGTTGCCCTCCCCGCGATCGAGACCGAACTCGGCGGTGGGCTGACGACGCAGCAGTGGGTCGTGGATGCCTACCTCATCACCCTCGGCTCCCTCATCCTGCTCGCCGGCTCGATCTCGGACGCCTTCGGTCGGCTGCTCGTCCTGCGGATCGGCCTGTATGGATTCGCCGCGGCATCCGTGGTGATCGCAATCGCGCCGGACCCCGTCATCCTGATCATCGCTCGCGCGGCGCAAGGGGCGGCCGGCGCGTTCCTCGTGCCGAGCTCCCTGGCACTCATCACCTCCCGCTTCGACGGGGCGATGCGGGGCCGGGCGATCGGAATCTGGACGGCGATGACGACCGGCGCCATGATCGTCGGCCCGCTCATCGGCGGCGTCTTCGTCGATTACCTGTCGTGGCGCATCGCCTTCGTCATCAACGTGGTGCCAATCGGCATCACCCTGTGGCTGCTCCACACCCTCGGCGAGCGCGATGAGCGCCGCCCCGACGCACGCATCGACTGGATCGGCGCCGCCCTGTGCACCTTCGGACTCGGCGGCGCGGTCTTCGCGCTCATCGAGCAGCCGAATCTTGGATGGGGGTCGCCGGTGATCTGGGGAACCTTCACGATCGGCATCGTGCTGTTCGCTCTCTTCCTCTGGCGGCAGCGGACAGCGACGGCCCCCATGCTGCCCCTCGACCTGTTCCGCATCCGCAACTTCTGGACGGGGAACATCACGACCCTGTTCGTCTACGCTGCCCTTTCGCTCAACGGATTCGTGGTCACCGTCTACCTCCAGCAAGGAGCCGGTTTCTCGGCAACCCTCGCGGGACTTGCGAGCCTGCCAACCACCGTCATGATGGTGCTCCTCAGCGCCTCGATGGGGTCGCTGTCGGACCGCTTCGGACCGCGCGACTTCATGACCGTCGGGCCCCTCATCATGGCCGGCGGCTCGCTCCTGCTCCTGACGGTCACCGACCCCGTCAACTACTGGCTGCAGCTGTTCCCCGGGCTCATCCTCTTCGGGCTGGGCCTCGCGATCACGGTGTCTCCCCTCACCGCCGCGATCCTCGGCGCGGTCGATCCTGCACGGTCCGGGATCGCGTCGGCCGTCAACAACGCCGTCTCCCGCATCGCCGGGCTCCTCATCATCGCCACCCTCGCGACGATCGTCGCGGGAAGCCTCGACCTGAACGGGTTCCACCGCGCCGTTGTCGTCACGGCGGGCCTCATGGTGGCGGGCGCGATCGTGTCATTCCTCGGGATCCGCACCGCCGACATCGCGCCGGACGAGGCGAGACCGGAGCCCGCTACCGGGGCGTAACGCAGACCTGAGAGACTGTCCCCCATGAGCGTGATCGAGAACTCGAAAGTCACCGTCGTCGGCGCAGGTAGCGTGGGGTCCAGCGTCGCCTACGCCGCGCTCATCCGCGGCTCGGCCCGCCACGTCGCCCTGTACGACATCAACACCGCCAAGGTGGATGCCGAGGTGCTCGATCTCGCCCACGGCACCCTGTTCACCGGATCGAGTGACATCAGCGGTGGCAGCGATATCTCCGTGGCCGAAGGTTCCCACGTCGTCGTGATCACGGCAGGCGCCAAGCAGAACCCCGGACAGAGCCGAATCGAGCTGGCAGGTGTGAACGCGGGCATCCTGCGAAAGATGCTCCCCCAGCTCCTGGAGGTCGCCCCCGACGCCGTGTACGTCATCGTCACAAACCCCTGCGATGTGCTCACCGTTCTCGCGCAGGAGGACACCGGGCTTCCCCCGGAGCGGCTGTTCGCGTCGGGAACCGTCCTCGACACGTCCCGCCTACGTTGGAAACTCGCGCATCGAGCGGGGGTTGCCACCTCGAGCGTGCACGCCTACATCATCGGTGAACACGGCGACACGGAGTTCGCTCTGTGGTCCCATGCGAGCATCGGCACGGTCCCGCTCCTCGAGTGGGAGTCGGATGGCCACCCCCGAATGACGGTTGATGAGCTGGACGCCATCACGGTGGATGTGCGCGACTCCGCGTATAAGGTCATCCAGGGCAAGGGCGCGACCAACTATGCGATCGGACTCTCGTCAGCGCGCATCATCGAGGCCATCCTGCGTGACGAGAACGCCGTCTTGCCCGTCAGCACGGTGCTGCAGGACTTCCACGGCATCGACGGGGTGGCGCTCTCGGTGCCCTCGATTGTCAATTCCCGGGGCGCGTTCCCGATCCGCCAGACGCCGTTCTCGCCGAACGAGCTCGCGCTGCTGCGCCGGTCGGCCGACGCCCTGCGCGAGGTAGCCTCTTCGCTGCGCTGATCCGGATCAGCTCCCGCCGCCGCCCATCGCCGCGGCAGCACCTGCGATGTAGGGGATCAGCCAGATCGCCCAGACCACGATGCTGAAGCGATGGAACACCGCCTTCTCGTGTTCACGATTGCGGATGAGCACGATGACCGCCCACAGCAGGTGGATGGCCATGAGGATGATGGCAGCCAGGCCTGTCCAACTCATGAGCGTGTCAAGCGGACTTGCCGCAACGCCAGCGGCCCGGCGGTCGCCGGCGATCTGCGACATGAGGAGTGTGCCCGTGGTGTCTGCCGCGAGTC
>Ga0207904_1000461_pt1 | contig 15494 bp, 12 predicted proteins | sample MalvirmetaMSP118_FD_184232 | JGI IMG/M metagenome (GOLD analysis project Ga0207904, IMG submission 184232) | Marine viral communities from the Deep Pacific Ocean - MSP-118 (SPAdes) | ecosystem: Environmental > Aquatic > Marine > Oceanic | place: Pacific Ocean | collected 2011-05-30 | reverse complement strand
TTCCCACTATGCGGGCGAGCTCGAACGCACGTTGGAGACCGAGGTCGCGGGCGTCAGGATCCGCGCCCCGATGATGCAGATCAACACCGTCGCGGCGGGTGGCGGGTCGATCCTCCACTACGATGGCGCCCGCTTCCGCGTCGGGCCGGATTCCGCCGGCGCCAACCCGGGACCGGCCTGCTACCGGCGCGGCGGTCCGCTGGCGGTGACGGACGCCAACGTGATGGTCGGCAAGCTGCTGCCGTCGGAGTTTCCGAAGATCTTCGGGCCCGGCCAGGACCAGCCCATCGACGTCGAGGTGGTCCGCCGGCGCTTCGAGGCGGTCGCCGCCGAGATCGGGGACGGACGCGACGCCGCCCGGGTGGCCGACGGCTTTCTCACCATCGCGGTCGAGAACATGGCCAACGCCATCAAGAAGATCTCGGTCCAGCGGGGCCACGACGTCACCGGCTACACCCTCGTCTGCTTCGGCGGCGCCGGCGGCCAGCATGCCTGCAAGGTGGCCGACGCGCTCGGCATGACGACGGTGATGATGCATCCCTACTCCGGCGTGCTGTCGGCCTACGGGATGGGGCTCGCCGATGTCCGGGCCAACCGCACGCGCTCGGTCGCCCGCCCCCTGGCGCCGACGCTGTCGCCGGAGCTGGAGGCGCTGGCCGACGCCCTTTCCGGGGAGGTGCGCGACGAGCTCTCGCGCCAGGCCATCGAGGCGGGCGACGTCGCCGTCGATGTGCGCTGCCACCTGCGCTACGACGGCACCGACACCGCGCTTCCCGTCCGGTTCGGCGCCGCTGCCGAGATGGAGGCCGCCTTCGAGCGCGTCCACCGCCGCCAGTTCGGTTTTGCCTTCGAGGACCGGCCGGTGGTGGTCGAGGCCATCGAGGTCGAGGGGCTCGCCGGCGGGGCCGAGCTGGCCGAGGAGGACCTGCCGGTTCGGGCCCACGTTCCGGAACCGGCCGCGATCACCCGCTTCTTCTCCGGCGGCGAATGGCAGGAGGCGGGCGTCCATCACCGGGACGGAGCCGGCCCGGGCGGGCGCATCGCCGGCCCGGCGCTGCTGGTCGAGGATCACCAGACCATCGTCGTCGAGCCGGGCTGGGCGGCCGAGGTCACCGCCAAGAACCACGTCGTGCTGAAGCGCGTGGTGGCGCTGCCGGCGCGCTCGGCCATCGGCACCGATGCCGACCCGGTCATGCTGGAGGTGTTCAACAACCTGTTCATGGCGATCGCCGAGCAGATGGGCGTGACGCTGCAGAACACGGCGTCGTCGGTGAACATCAAGGAACGCCTCGACTTTTCCTGCGCCGTGTTCGACCAGAACGCCGCGCTGGTCGCCAACGCGCCGCACATGCCGGTTCACCTCGGCTCGATGGACCGTTCGGTGGAGAGCATCATCGAGCAGAACGCCGGCCGGATGCGGCCGGGCGACGTGTTCGCGCTCAACGCGCCCTACAACGGCGGCACCCACCTGCCCGACATCACCGTCGTGACGCCGGTCTTCGACGATGCCGGCGAACGGATCCTGTTCTACGTGGCCAGCCGCGGCCACCATGCCGACGTCGGCGGTTCGGCGCCGGGCTCGATGACGCCGCGGGCCACCACCGTCGACGAGGAAGGCGTCCTCATCGACAACTTCATGCTGGTCTCCGAGGGCCGCTTCCGGGAAGTGGAGGCGCTGGCGCTGCTCACCGACCACCCGTTCCCGTGCCGCAACCCGGCCCAGAACATCGCCGACCTGAAGGCCCAGATCGCCGCCAACGAGCGCGGCGTCCAGGAGCTCCGCAAGATGGTCGACCAGTTCGGGCTCGACGTGGTCGAGGCCTACATGGGCCACGTCCAGGACAACGCGGCGGAGAGCGTCCGCCGGGTCATCGACGCGCTCCACGATTCCAGCTTCGAGGTCACCACAGACCAGGGCGCGACCATCCGGGTGGCGATCACCGTCGACCGTCAGGCGCGCGAGGCGACGGTCGACTTCACCGGCACGTCGGACCAGCAGCCGTCCAACTTCAACGCGCCCGAGCCGGTGACGCGGGCAGCCGTCCTCTACTGCTTCCGGGTGATGGTGGAGGGCGACATCCCGATGAACGCGGGTTGCCTTCGCCCCATCAACATCGTCATTCCCGACGGCACAATGCTGTCGCCGCGCTATCCGGCGGCGGTGGTGGCCGGCAACGTGGAGACCAGCCAGCAGGTCACCAACTGCCTGTTCGGGGCGCTGGGGGCGATGTCGTCGGCCCAGGGCACCATGAACAACCTCACCTTCGGCAACGACCGCTACCAGTACTACGAGACCATCTGCTCGGGCTCGCCGGCCGGCCCCGGCTTCGACGGCACCGACGGCGTGCACGTCCACATGACCAACTCGCGGCTGACCGACCCCGAGGTGCTGGAGTTCCGCTTCCCGGTGCTGCTGGAGGACTTTCACATCCGCGGAGGGTCCGGCGGGCGGGGCGAATGGACCTCCGGCGCCGGCACCCGGCGGACGCTGCGGTTCCTGGAGAAGATGGAGTGCGCCATTCTGTCGTCCCACCGGACGGTGCAGCCGCACGGGCTGGCCGGCGGCGAGCCGGGCGCGGTCGGCCGCACCGAGGTGCGCCGGGCCGACGGCCGCCTGGAGGTCCTAGGCGGGACCGACCAGACGGTGATCGGGCCGGGCGAGGCGGTGATCGTCACCACCCCCACCGGCGGCGGCTACGGCGCTCCCTGACGCCATTCTGCGGCGGACCTGCGTGGAAGTGGTGCGCGCACGCCGGCCGGTGCGCGATCGCGCAGAAATGCGCAGGATCGCGCAGCAAACCGGATGCGTGCGCGCGGCTGCGCACGCCGCCCCGGCCTGGCGGTCGAACGGCCCTGCTCCAGACACAAAAAAGCCCGGGAGCGAGAGCCCCCGGGCCAGTCACGACCTCAAGCGATCGTTGGGAGGAAGTTACATGCGCTGGCTGCCGGCTCCGAACTCCGGATAGGCTTCCACGCCGATCTCGACGGCGTCCATGCCCAGAGCCTCTTCCTCGGCCGTCGGACGGACACCCATGACCGCCTTCAGGATCAGCCACAGGACCAGGCTGACGATGAAGGTGAAGGCGCCGACGGCGACGATGCCGATGAACTGCGTGCCGAAGCTCGCATCGGAGTTGGTCAGCGGAACGGCGATCGTTCCCCAGATGCCGCAGACCAGGTGGACCGGGATCGCGCCGACCACGTCATCGACCTTGATCTTGTCGAGGAGCGGAACGACCAGGACCACGATGGCGCCACCGATGCCGCCGATGATGACCGACATCAGGATCGAGGGGGCCAGCGGTTCGGCGGTGATGGAGACCAGACCGGCCAGGGCACCGTTGAGCGCCATGGTGACGTCGACCTTCCGGTAGAAGATCTGGGTCAGGACCATGACCACGACCACGCCGGCCGCCGCCGCCATGTTGGTATTCACGAAGATCCGGGCCACCGCGGACGCGTCCTCGATCGTGCCCATGGCGAGCTGCGAGCCGCCATTGAAGCCGAACCAGCCGAGCCACAGGATGAACATGCCGAGCGTCGCGAGCGGGATCGACGAGCCCGGGAAGACGTGAACCACGCCGTTCGAGCCGAACTTGCCGAGACGCGGGCCGATCACGAGCGCGCCGGCGAGGGCGGCCCAGCCACCAACCGAGTGCACGATGGTCGAGCCGGCGAAGTCGGAGAAGCCCATCTCCGCAAGCCAGCCGCCGCCCCACTGCCAGGAGCCGGTGATCGGGTAGAACACGCCGGTCAGGAACACGACGAAGATCATGAACGGCCACAGCTTGACGCGCTCGGCGATGGTGCCGGAGACGATCGAAGCGGTGGTGGCGCAGAACACCATCTGGAAGAACCAGTCCGATGCGGCCGCGTAGTCGCCGCTGTCGGAGGCCGGATCCGGAATGACCGTCCAGGTGAACGAACCGAAGTAGCCGCCGTCCACGCCGTCGTACATGACGTTGTAGCCGATCAGCCAGAACATGATGCCGGCCACCGAGTAGATGGCGACGTTCTTCAGGCACTGCATCGAGACGTTCTTGGTCCGGACGAGGCCGGCCTCGAGCATCGCGAAGCCGGCGGCCATGAACATGACCAGGAAGCCGGCGATCAGGAACAGCAGCGTGTTGAAGATGAACGGCACGCCAGGCGCCGCTGCGGCTTCGGCCGCCTCAGGAGTTACGGCTTCCTGGGCGAAGGCTCCGTGGGAGGCCAGCACGAGGCCAGCGCCTGCGACGGAGATCCCGGTAAGGAGGGTTGAGAGCTTTTTCATCGGCATTCTCTTTGTCAGACCCCTGTTCGAATCTTCGGCACAGCCCATCACAGCGCTTCCGTGTCGGTTTCGCCGGTACGGATGCGCACCACCTGGTCGATCGAGTAGGTGAAGATTTTTCCGTCGCCGATCTGGCCGGTCTTGGCGGCTGCGGCGATCGCGTCGACGACACGGTCGACGGCCTCGGCCGCCACCGCGACTTCGATCTTGAGCTTCGGCAGGAAGCTCACGGCGTACTCCGTACCGCGGTAGATCTCGGTATGGCCCTTCTGGCGGCCGTATCCTTTGACCTCGGTGACGGTCAGACCCTGGATGCCGATCCCCGTGAGGGCGTCGCGCACCTCGTCGAGTTTGAACGGCTTGATAATGGCCATCACGATTTTCATGCGTTGTTCCCGTTTCCCTTCATTCAGACCAAGGCGGCGAATGCGGTCGCGCCGTTTCAGCGCAGCCAAGCCACACACCCGCCGTCGGGCGGTGGGGAGCGACAGCCACCAGTAGAATCAAGTGCCGTGCCAAGCGGCGGCGATCGCCTGAAAAAGACGCGAATCACCGTTCGGGCTCGGCGCCGAGACGCTGGTTTTGCTTAGAGAGGGAGCTGTTTGCCTAAAAAGCAGGCATGACAACGGCTGCGCCGCTGCCATCGGGGTCCCGGCGCGGCCGAATGAGGCCTTCCTGGGCAACCGAGCTGACAAGGACGCCGTTGCGGTCGTAGATCAGCCCGCGCGTGAAGCCACGCGCTCCGGTGGTGGTGGGGCTGTCCTGGGCGTAGAGCAGCCAGTCATCGGCCCGGAAGGGGCGATGGAACCACATGGCGTGGTCGAGGCTTGCAATCTGCAGGGTCTTGTCGAACACCGAGGTGCCATGCGGAAACAGGGCGGTGTCCAGCAGCGTCATGTCGGAGGCGTAGGCGAGCACGCACTTGTGGATCGCCGGGTCGTCGGGCAGCCGGCCGGTGGCGCGCACCCAGACATATTGCCGGGGTGCCAGCTTTTCACGGCTCACATAGTGCCGCAGGTCGACCGGACGCAGCTCGATCGGCCGTTCGCGCTCCCAGTAGCGGCGGACGTTGTCCGGGGCCCGCTCGACGACACCCTTCTTGAACTCCTGTTCGCTCGGCAGGTCCTCGGGCATGGGAATGCCGTCGGGCAGATCGAACTGGTGCTCGGGACCGTCCTCCTCGATCTGGAAGGAGGCCGACATGGAGAAAATCGCCTTGCCGTGCTGGATGGCGACGACCCGCCGCGTGGTGAAGCTCCTGCCGTCGCGGATCCGGTCGACCTGGTAGATGATGGGCACGTTCGGATCGCCGGGACGCATGAAATAGCCATGCAGCGAATGCACCGCCCTGCCCTCCACCGTGCGGGTGGCGGCGACCAGCGACTGGCCGATCACCTGGCCGCCGAAGACGCGCTGCCAGCCGACCTGGGGGCTGCGACCACGAAACAGGTCGTGTTCCAGACGCTCAAGGTCGAGTATGGCAAGCAGGTCCGCAACGGCGGTGCTCATCTGATGTCCTTCGGCTGGGCGGCCCGATCGCCGCAGGCGGGAAGCCCGCACTTGCCCCCGACCTCGATCGGCTGTCAAGTTGGCGGCAGCCGGTATCCCGTGTCCCTGCAGGCCGCACCCGTGCGCCACGACTCGAGTATGTGAGACCCTGTTCATGAGCCCGGATTCCGAGCCAAACGTCGATGTCGCGATCGCGGGGGCGGGGTTTGTCGGCCTAACGCTGGCGCTCGCCCTCAAGAAGGCCGATCCGCATCTATCCGTCGCCGTCATCGATCCGCGCCCGGTCGCGGCGGTGAAGGGGGACGACCGCGCATCGGCGATCGCCGCCGCCGCCCGGCGGATGCTGGTGCGGCTGGGCGTCTGGCCGGACGTGGCGGCCGAGGCGGAACCGATCACCGAGATGGTGATCACCGACAGCCGGCTCCGCGATGCGGTCCGGCCGGTGTTCCTGCGCTTCGCCGGCGACGTCGAGCCCGGCGAGCCTTACGCCCACATGATCCCCAACGACACGCTGTTTCCCGCGGTGGCCAAGTCGGCGCTGGCGGCGGGGCTCCGCGAAATCACCGACACGGTCCGCACCTTCGACGCCGACGACGGCGGGGTCGACATCCGGCTTGGATCGGGTGGCCACATCCGCGCCGGCCTGCTGGTCGCCTCCGACGGCGCGCGCTCGCGGCTGCGCGGCCTCGCCGGGATCGGCACCGTCGGCGAGGCGTACGACCAGAGCGGCATCGTCACCACGGTGCGCCACGAGGTGCCCCACGAAGGGCGCGCCGTCGAACACTTCCTGCCAGCGGGGCCGTTCGCCATCCTGCCGCTGCGCGGGAACCGCTCGTCGATCGTGTGGACCGAGCGGACGGTGGAGGCGAACCGGCTGGTCGGGCTGGACGACTTTTCCTTCGAGATCGAGCTGGCGCGCCGGTTCGGGCCGGAGCTGGGCGAGGTGCACCTGGACGGCTCGCGCTCGGCCTATCCGCTGTCGGTGCAGATCGCCCGCGCCTTCGTCGCGCCGCGTTTCGCGCTGGCCGGCGACGCTGCCCACGCGATCCATCCCATCGCCGGCCAGGGCCTGAACATGGGCCTGCGCGACGTCGCGGCCCTCGCCGAGGTGATCGTCGAGGCGCGGCGGATCGGGCTGGACATCGGCTCCATCGACGTGCTGGAGCGCTACGAGAGCTGGCGGCGCTTCGACACGCTGGAAATGGCGGCGACCACCGATCTGCTGAACCGGCTGTTCTCCAACGACCTGGCGCCGGTGCGGCTGGCGCGCACCGTGGGGCTCGGCCTCGTCGACCGGCTGCCCGGCGTGAAGCGCATGTTCATGCGCCAGGCCGCCGGCTTCGATCCCAACGAGCCCCGCCTCCTGCGCGGAGAGGCAATCTGACACACGGTCCCGGCCGTATTCTCTCCGGGGCCAGGCGACCGACCCTGATGGATTCTGACAAAGGCGGGAGGCAGACCGGGTACCCGGTGTCCTCCTCCGCTGACAGCCGTTCGAAAGGCCCGACCGTATGGACGTCCTGCTCTACAATCTGGTGCCGATCGCCGTCGGTGCGGTGGCCATCGTGCTGGTTCTGGGTTTCATCAACATGGTGCGCGGCGGCAACCCGAACCGGTCCCAGCGCCTGATGCGGTGGCGGGTGGGACTGCAGTTCCTCGCCATCATCCTCATCATGGCCACGCTCTATTTCGCGCGCGGCTGACCGGGAGGAACGCGACATGGTCGTCCTCAACAAGATCTACACCCGCACCGGCGACGACGGCACGACGGCGCTGTCGACCGGCGAGCGCCGCCCCAAGGCCGACCTGCGGGTCGCCGCCTACGGCACCGTGGACGAGACCAACGCGGTGGTCGGGCTGGCGCGGCTCCACGCCGCCGACGCGCCGGGGATCGACGCCACGCTGGCCCGCATCCAGAACGAACTGTTCGACCTGGGTGCCGACCTGGCGACCCCGCCCGGCGGGCCGCACGAGGACAAGGCGCTCCGGATCGTCGCCAGCCAGGTGGAACGGCTCGAGGCCGACATCGACGTGCTGAATGCGGAGCTGCAGCCGCTGCGCTCCTTCGTGCTGCCGGGCGGATCGCCGCTCGCCGCGCATCTGCATCACTGCCGGACGGTGTCGCGCCGTGCCGAACGGCTGGCCACCGAGCTGGCGGCGCGCGAGGCGGTGGGGGCGGCGGCCGTCACCTACCTCAACCGCCTGTCGGACTACTTCTTCGTGGCGAGCCGGGCGGCGAACGGGAACGGCGCGGGGGATGTGCTCTGGGTGCCGGGCGCCACGCGCTGAGCGGTTTCCGCCGTTGCCGGAGATCTCGGGCGGCGGTCCGCATCGCAACGCGGCGCGTGCGGTGCGGCACGTGCGTTGACACCCTTTTCGGCCGCAAGTACGGTCCGGCCTCCTTCCGGCAGCGCGGCCGTTTTTCGAGGCCGGACGTTGCTTTAGCCAATGGCCTGGTACGGGGACCGCCGCGGCGGCGCCGGAAGAATGCGGGAGTGTTTCCATGAAGGTTTTGGTGCCGGTCAAGCGGGTCGTCGACTACAACGTGAAGGTCCGCGTCAAGTCGGACGGATCCGGTGTGGATCTGGCGAACGTGAAGATGTCGATGAACCCCTTCGACGAGATCGCCGTCGAGGAGGCGATCCGGATGAAGGAAGCCGGCACGGCGAGCGAGATCGTCGTGGTCTCCATCGGCCCACAGCAGGCGCAGGAAACCCTGCGCACCGGCCTCGCCATGGGCGCCGACCGCGGCATCCTGGTGAAGACCGACACGGCGCTCGAGCCGCTGGCGGTGGCCAAGATCCTGAAGGGCGTGGTCGAGGCCGAGGAGCCGGGCCTGGTCATCCTCGGCAAGCAGGCCATCGATGACGACAGCAACCAGACCGGCCAGATGCTGGCGGCGCTGCTCGGCTGGTCGCAGGCGACGTTCGCCTCGAAGGTCGAGATCTCCGGCGGCAGCGCCGAGGTCACCCGCGAGGTGGACGGCGGGCTGCAGACGGTGAAGGTGACCATGCCGGCCATCGTGACCACCGACCTGCGGCTGAACGAGCCGCGCTACGCCTCGCTGCCGAACATCATGAAGGCGAAGAAGAAGCCGATCGACGAGAAGACCGTCGAGGACTACGGCGTCGATCCGACCCCGCGCCTCACCGTGCTGAAGACGGAAGAGCCGGCGGCGCGCAAGGCGGGCGTCATGGTGGCGGATGTCGCCGAGCTGGTGTCGAAGCTGCGCAACGAGGCGGGCGTCATCTAGGGCCGTTCCCGGTCGGGTGAGGACCCGATCGAAACGGAAAGGCTCCGGATCCAGTCCGCCCCGGGCGACCGGTCCAGGGACGACAGCGCCGGCAGACCAGGCCAGGCGATGCAGGAAGAGAAGATCACAGACATGACGACGCTTCTGGTTGCAGCCCATGACAATGCGCATCTGAGCGATCAGACCGCCAAGGCCCTCACCGCGGTGACGGCCCTCGGCGGTGACGTTCACGTGCTGGTGGCCGGCAAGGATTGCCGCGCCGTGGCCGACGAGGCCGCCAAGCTCGACGGTGTCACCAAGGTGCTCGTCGCCGAGGCCGACGGCTTCGCGGCGCCGCTGGCAGAGCCGCTGGCCGCGCTGATCGTGTCGCTGGCCGACGGCTACGACGCGCTGGCCGCCCCGGCGACCACGTCGGGCAAGAACGTCATGCCGCGGGTCGCCGCGCTCCTCGACGTGATGCAGATTTCCGAGGTGATGGCGGTCGAGAGCCCGGACACCTTCAAGCGCCAGATCTATGCCGGCAACGCGATCCAGACGGTCACCTCCACCGACGCGAAGAAGGTGATGACCATCCGCACCGCCTCGTTCCAGGCGACCGGCGAAGGTGGCGCGGCCGCCCCGGTCGAGGACGTGGCGGCGCCGGCCGATCCGGGCCTGTCGACCTTCGTGGGCGAGCGCCTGTCGGATTCCGACCGTCCCGAGCTCACCTCCGCGAAGATCATCATCTCCGGCGGCCGGGCGCTCGGCTCGGCGGAGAAGTTCGAGGAAGTGATCACGCCGGTGGCCGAGAAGCTGGGTGCCGCCATCGGCGCCTCGCGCGCCGCGGTCGACGCCGGCTACGCGCCGAACGACCTGCAGGTCGGCCAGACCGGCAAGGTCGTCGCGCCGGACCTCTACATCGCCTGCGGCATTTCCGGGGCCATCCAGCACCTCGCCGGCATGAAGGATTCCCGGGTCATCGTCGCCATCAACAAGGACGAGGACGCGCCGATCTTCCAGGTCGCCGACTACGGCCTGGTGGCCGACCTGTTCCAGGCGCTGCCGGAGCTAAAGGCCGAACTCGACAAGAGATAGCATCTGCGCCGCATCGGCCACATCGGCCATGCAAACGTTGCCGGGGTGTCGACTGCGTCTTGTGCGACCGATGGGATTGACCCAAAGTCGCCCCCTCGGACAGGAAAACGATCCGGGCACCGATCGAGGACACAATGGTCGAGATTAGAAAAGTTGGTGTGATCGGCGCGGGCCAGATGGGCAGCGGGATCGCGCATGTCTGTGCGCTCGGCGGTTTCGAGGTGCTTCTCAACGACGTCAGCATGGAGCGGATCCAGTCCGGGCTGGCGTCGATCACCGGCAACATGGCCCGCCAGGTGTCGTCGGGCCGGATCGACGAGGACGAGCGCAAGTCGGCCATCGACCGGATCGGGCCGGCCGAGCACCTGGACGCCCTCGGCGACGTCGACCTGATCATCGAGTCGGCCACCGAGAACGAGCAGGTGAAGCGCAAGATCTTCGCCCAGGTGTGTCCGCTGCTGCGCCCCGACGCGATGCTGGCGACCAACACCTCGTCGATCTCGATCACCCGGCTGGCGGCGACCACCGACCGCCCCGAGCGCTTCATCGGCATCCACTTCATGAATCCGGTGCCGCTGATGGAGCTCGTCGAGCTGGTGCGCGGCATCGCCACCGAGGACGAGACCTTCGACGAGGCCCGGCGCTTCGTCGCCAAGATCGGCAAGACCGCGGCGGTGGCCGAGGACTTCCCGGCCTTCATGGTCAACCGCATCCTGCTGCCGATGATCAACGAGGCGATCTACGTGCTCTACGAGGGCGTCGGATCGGTCGAGGCCATCGACACCTCCATGCGGCTCGGCGCCAATCACCCGATGGGCCCGCTGCAGCTGGCCGATTTCATCGGCCTCGACACCTGCCTGTCGATCATGCAGGTGCTTTACGAGGGGCTGGCGGACTCCAAGTATCGTCCGTGCCCGCTCTTGGTGAAATATGTCGAGGCCGGGTGGCTGGGCCGCAAGGCCGGCCGTGGCTTCTACGACTACCGTGGCGACAAGCCCGTCCCCACCCGCTGACGCCCCGACGGGCGCCGGCCCGGACCCGGCCAGGGTCCGGTGGCGCCGACACGCGGCCGGCGGACAGGCTCGCCGACCGCCGCTTCTCTACCGCATCCTTTCCCATCGTGCCGCCGGCTGGGGCCTTGCGGCCGCGCTTGCCTGCGCGCTGCCGGCCGCGGCGACCGGCGCGCCCCATCCCGGCTGCCCTCTGCCGGCCGAGCCGGCCGGATCGGTCGCGGCGGTGGAGGATGCGGCGACCCTGCGGCTCGCCGACGGGCGGCGCCTGAAACTCGCCGGAATCCACGCCCCGGGCGGCGCCGAGGAGGCGGCCGGGGCGGCGCTGTCGCGCTGGGTGGGGCGCGCGGTCGACATTGCCACGCTCGGCCCGGCCGACCGCTACGGGCGGATCGAGGCGCATGTCTTTGGGCGCGATGGCGCCGACTGGCTGCAGTTTCTCCTGGTCGCCGGCGGCGATGTCATCGTCTTGCCGCAAGTTTCGGACGACCCTTGCCTGATAGCGCTGTTGCATCCGGAAGCGGAGGCGAGGGCACGGAAATCCGGGGTGTGGGCCGGCCTATTGAGAATTCGTCAAGCAGACGATCCTAGACTGGCGGATCACGTCGGCACGATCGGCCTGGTGGAGGGCCGCGTCGTGTCGGTGGGAAAGACACGGTCGAACACCTATTTGAACTTCGGGACGGACTGGGCCCTTGATTTCACTGTCATGATCCCCGTAAGCGATCACGCGTCGGGGGTGGATGACAACCTCCAGCCGAGCGGGCTGGTGGGACGTCGGATCAGGGTCAGGGGCATCCTGGAACAGTGGAACGGCGTGTTGATGCGTGTGCGGACGCCCGCACAGATCGAGCGCCTGGACGGACACAACTGACGCCCATGGCGATGGCAGCTTTACGAGTGATTGCATGCGCCGGTCCGGTGGGACGGGCGGCCCTGGCGCTGACCCTGGCGGCCGGGTTGTCGGCGTGCGTGCTGACGCCGACGGGCGAACCCATCATCACGTCCAGTTCCTCGGTGTCCGCGGTTGCGGTCGGGGCGCCGCCGGCCGCGCCCTCCAGCGAGACCCGCGAGCATCAGCGGCTGATCGATGCCTATGGCGGCGTCTATTCCGACCCGGAAGTCGAGCGCTCGGTCGCCCGCGTCGTCGGCCGGCTGGTGGCCGCCTCGGACGATCCCAGCCGCTCCTACCGCATCACCATCCTGAATTCGCCGGCCATCAACGCCTTCGCGCTGCCGACCGGCCACCTCTACATCACCCGCGGCCTGCTGGCGCTCGCCAACGACCGGTCGGAGATCGCGGCCGTCGTCGCCCACGAGATGGCGCACGTGACCGCCCAGCACGCGGTGGCGCGCCAGCGCCGGGCCCAGGCGATCGCGGTGGCGAACCGCGTGGTCTCCAATATGGTGCGCGACACCGAGGCCGCCGAGCAGGCCCGGGAAACCACCCAGCTGTCGCTCGCCCGCTTCAGCCAGGAGCAGGAGCTGGAGGCCGACACGGTGGGCGTGCGCACGCTGGCCGCCGCCGGCTTCGATCCGTTCGCGGCGTCGCGCTTCCTGGAATCGATGCGCCGCTACGCCGCCCTGCAGAGCGCGTCGTCCAGCCGCGAGGGGCTCGACTTCCTGTCGTCGCACCCGGCCACCCCGTCGCGCATCGAGATCGCCAAGCGCTCGGCCCGGCAGTTCGGCGCCCCGGGCATCGGCCAGCAGGAGCGCGAAGCCTATCTGAAGAGCCTCGACGGGATGCTCTACGGCGATGACCCGCGCGAGGGCTACGTGCGCGGCCAGCAGTATCTGCACGCCGGCCTCGGCATCGGCTTCACCGTGCCGGACGGCTTCGTCCTGAAGAACACGCCGGAAGCGGTGCTGGCCACGGACGGCGACCGCACGGCGCTGCGCTTCGACGGCGTGGCGCTTCCCGAGGGCATGTCGCTCTCCGACTATCTGCGCTCGGGCTGGGTGAAGGGCCTGATCGAGGAAAGCGTGCGCGAGGAGACCATTAACGGTCTGAGCGCGGCCAGCGCCTCGGCGATCGCCGAAGGCTGGTCGTTCCGGGTCGGCGTGGTGTCGGCCGGCGCGCGCGTCTACCGGTTCATTTTCGCGACCTCGCGGCCGTCGGGACGCTTCGACACGGCTTTCGTGGAAACGTTCGACAGCTTCTCGCAGCTGTCCAGGGCGGACCGCAGCAACCTGAAGCCGCTCCGCATCCGGATCGCGACGGTGCAGCCGACCGACACCATCGAGAGCCTGTCGGCGCAGATGCAGGGCGTGAGCGCCAGGGAACGCGCTCCGCTGTTCACCGTGCTCAACGGGATCACCGACAGCGAACCGCTCGCGCCGGGCCAGCTGGTCAAGATCGTCGCCGACTGATTGCCGGCAGCCCAGCTATCTGACCGCATTGTGATCGCCGAGGCGCAGGATCCCCCTATGATTGTCGGGAGCCGGCGTTCGCCGGACCATGCACTTCAGACGGGAGCTGACTCCATGGCCAGAACTCTCACCCTCGCTGCCGCAACCCTCGCGTTCGCGGGCCTTTCCGCGCCGGCCTTCGCCGACATCGTCACCAAGGCGGTGGAATACGACGTCGGTGGCACGGCATACGAAGGTTATTTCGCCATCAACGACGCGGCCGGCGACGACCAGCCGCTGGTGGTGATCGTGCACGACTGGGACGGCCTCACCGACTACGAGATGCGGCGGGCGGAGATGCTGGCGGAGCTCGGCTTCGCGGCCTTTGCCATCGACGCCTACGGCAAGGGCGTGCGGCCCACCACCCTGGACGACAAGAAGGCGGAATCTGGCCGGCTCTACAAGGACCGGGAGCTGTTTCGCGAGCGGCTCATGGGCGGCCTGAAGGCCGCGACGGGGATGGATGGCGTCGATGACGAGGACGTGGTCGTGATCGGCTACTGCTTCGGCGGCGCGGCGGCCCTGGAAATGGCGCGCGCAGGCGCCGACGCCGAAGGCTTCGTCACCTTCCACGGCGGGCTCGGCACACCGGAAGGCCAGGACTATTCCGAGGTCGACGCGCCGATCCTGATCCTCCACGGTTCGGCGGATCCCGCAGCGCCCATGTCGCAGGTGGCGGAGCTCGTCGCCGCGATGGACGAGGCCGACGTCGACTTCGAGGTGCAGCTCTATTCCGGCGCGCGCCACTCCTTCACCGAGTGGTCCGCGAAGGGTGACACCTCGCAGTACGATGCCGTGGCCGACCGGAAGTCCTGGCAGGCGCTGATCGGCTTCCTCAACGAGCGCATCCGCTAACCCCTCCTCCCTGGTCCGGTCGCGCGGCGGGGTTCGCCGCGCGACCGGCACCGTCGGGCCATCACTTCGGCTCGCGGCCATGCTTCCCCGTGGGAGCGATCCCGTGCCGGTGGCTTGGCCCGGCCAGAGCTTGCACGTGCCCACGTGGCACGGCGACACCCGGGTCACGATCGTCTTCGTTGACTTGCCGGGTCGTGACGGTGCACGACGCGGGACCGCGTCCCGCCGACGCGGCCGTTGCACGAGGCCGACCCTTCATGACCGCTGCGCCGTCTCCCGACCTCCCCCCGGACCAGAGCAACGCCGACCTCGACGTCGCCATCATCGGGGGCGGGCAGGCCGGTCTATCGACGGCCTACTATCTGCGGCGGACCGGGCTCCGCTTTGCGATCTTCGACGCGGAAGCGGCGCCCGGCGGCGCCTGGCAGCACGCATGGGACTCGCTGAGGCTGTTTTCGCCGGCCGGCTACAGCTCGCTGCCGGGCTGGCAGATGCCGCCAAGCGAAAGCGACGGCTTCCCGACCCGCGACGAGGTCATCGACTATCTGGCCCGTTACGAGCAGCGCTACGATCTGACCATCGTGCGTCCGGCGCGGGTGGATGCGGTGGAGCGCGACGAAACCGGGCTTGTGTTGCGGCTTGCCGACGGTCGCGTACGGCGGGCGCGCGCCGTGGTGAGCGCGACCGGAACCTGGAGCGCACCGTTCGTGCCCGATTACCCGGGTCGGGAGGCGTTTTCCGGAACGCAGATCCATTCGGCGCACTATCGCGGACCGGAGCCGTTTGCCGGCAAGCGGGTGCTGGTGGTCGGCGGCGGCAACTCCGGCGCCCAGATCCACGCCGAGCTCGACGAACACGCCCGCTCCACCTGGGTCACGGTTGCGCCGCCGGCCATGCTGCCGGACGACGTCGACGGCCACGTGCTGTTTCAGCGGGCCACCGCGCGGGTCCGCGACGACGATGCCCAGGGCGCCGGCGCCGCGTTCGGCCACATCGTCATGGTGCCGCCGGTGAAGGCGGCGCGCGACCGTGGCGCGCTGCAGACGGTGCGGCCGTTCGCGCGGTTCACGGCGGACGGCGTGGTGTGGCGCGACGGCACGTCAGAGCCCGT
>Ga0207904_1000460_pt1 | contig 15495 bp, 16 predicted proteins | sample MalvirmetaMSP118_FD_184232 | JGI IMG/M metagenome (GOLD analysis project Ga0207904, IMG submission 184232) | Marine viral communities from the Deep Pacific Ocean - MSP-118 (SPAdes) | ecosystem: Environmental > Aquatic > Marine > Oceanic | place: Pacific Ocean | collected 2011-05-30 | reverse complement strand
CGCCTCGAAACAGCTTGCGCCGGCCTTCGACAAGCCGATGATCCACCTCCCGATCTCCACGTTGATGCTGGCCGGCATCCACGGCATCTTCACAACGATCATTTTCCGGCTCGCGCTCGATTGGAGCCCCAGCACCGGCCAGCGGACAGCACCGCCGAGGGCGAAGACTCGCGCAATTGGCGTTCGCTGGTCTCGCATCGGCGCGAGGTCCGGTTCACCGACATCAGCAAGGGTTGAAGCATGAAGGTCTTTGTCACGGGGGACGCAGGATTTATCGGCTATCACGTATCACGCAAGTTCCTTGAGCGTGGCCACACAGTTCTCGGAATCGATGCAATGACCGACTATTACGATCGACAATTGAAACTGGATCGGTTGTCCGCGTTGAGCGTTTATGGCTCTTTTCAGCACAAATCCTGCCGACTAGAAGACGCATCTATGCTGAATTCCATCGTCTCCGACTTCGCCCCCGAGCTCGTAATACACCTCGCGGCACAGGCAGGAGTTCGCTACAGCCTGGAGAATCCAGAGGCCTATATATCCTCGAACGTCGTAGGGACATACACTCTTCTAGAGGTACTACGCGAATTCAAGCCTGCCCACGTCATGATCGCTTCAACCTCATCCGCATACGGGGGAAATGTCAGCCTCCCGTTCACGGAGACACAAGCAACGCAAGCGCCTTCGTCTCTCTACGCGGCGACGAAGATTGCCAGCGAGGCTATCGCCCATAGCTATTCCCACCTATGGAAGATCCCAACGACCTGTTTCCGATTCTTCACCGTCTACGGGGAGTGGGGTCGTCCAGACATGGCTATCTTCAAGTTTGTACGAGCAATTGAGGCTGAGGACCCAATCGATGTGTATGGCGGAGGCCGCATGTACCGCGACTTCACATATGTAGGCGATCTCGTCGACGCGATAGAATTGCTCGCTAAGAGCCAACCCCATGTTGGGGAGCCTGTGTCGGACATCGACACCCTTAGTCCGACTGCACCATTTCGGATACTCAACATCGGTGGCGGCAGCCCTACCGAGCTCAACGAGTTCATAGCTGCCATTGAGACAGCGACAGGAAAGAAGGCCGACCGACGCCTTCTCGGAATGCAAGCTGGCGATATTAGAGCTACCCATGCAGATACTCGCCTTCTTCGGCAGTTGATCGGCACAGCTCCCTCCACGGACATTCAGACTGGCGTCGGCAGGTTCGTCGATTGGTACCGGGCATACTTCTCAGGACGACAAGCCCAGTGACCGTCGACGAATCGCCAGAGCTCGACAAGGCAACCTCGTTCGGGCGGGGCTTCGCAGCCCCGCGGCGAGTGGCGATCGTCGTGAACACAGATCGGGGATTCATCACCCATCGCCTAACCTGGGCACTCGCGCTCGCCGGAGGCGGATCCAAGATTCGTGTGTTTGCACCCGACACGGGCTACGGGTCACGCATCCAGTCTCTCGGACTTGAATTTCGCAACATCGATCTCGGGCGAGAGAACATCTCACCCATGAGAGCGCTGTGGGCAACTGTGCGGCTGTTTGTAGGGCTCACTCTATTCCGCCCGCAACTTGTGTTCCTCGTGCAGACGGCAGCCTACGCACTGGGATGGCCCGCTGCGCTCGTATTGCGCAAGTCACGATTCGTGCGCGTCGCTGGCGGAGTCGGAAGAGCTCTCTCGCTGCATGGCGCCCCGCCCCCAAGGACGCTCTTGACTCTGCTGCGTTTAGGGTCACGGCTACGCAACGTTCAGACCTTGTTTCAACTCCAGGGAGACTTGGAGCGATTTCTTGAACTTGGGATCACGGTTGCCAATCGCTCGGATGTAGTCGCAGGAACAGGCGTGGACACTGATGCGTGGACACCGAACGGCGAGTCTAGACAAGGCCGGCCAATAGTCATGTTCGCTTCGCGTCTGTACGAGGAGAAGGGCGTACGCGAATTCGTTGGTGTGGCACGGCAACTTCAAGGCGCCGATGTCCGTTTCGTGATAGTCGGCGAACCGGACCCTGGAGTGAGTTCAGCGATCTCGAGGGCCGAACTCGAAAGCTGGGCCTCCGAAGGTCTCATCGAGTGGTGGGGCCACCGCGATAACATGCGTCACATCTACCCGCAGGCGTCACTTATGGTTTTCCCGTCACGCCACCCCGAGGGAGTCCCCCGGACGCTCGTGGAAGCCTTGGCATGCGGCGTACCGGCTGTGGTCTCCGATCAGGAAGGGTGCCGACGCGTAGTAGAGAACGGGCGGTCAGGCTGGGTCATAGATGCGCGAGATGTTGATGGCATGGCTGCCCTCGTAAGGTCGCTGCTAACCAAACCCTCGCTACTAGAGGCTGCCTCGAAAGCGGCCAGGGATCGCGCGATCGAGCAATTCTCGTTCGAGGCTATCCTCACGTCGATCTTCTCACTCGTGGGGATCTCTCGCGTCCAGGTGATTTCATGAGTCGCATCTTCGCGGTCATTCCATCGTTGTCTGCCACACCGGACTCTCTCGCCCAGATGTGCAGCAAGTTGCGGTCCGTCGGCGTTAGTCCGATCATCATCACCAACGGCTTGCGCCTCACCAAAGCCGTCACGGACGCTGGATTGCCCCACGCGACATCTGAGACCAACGCGGGCTTCGCTACCAGCGTCAACTTCGGCGCACAGCAGGAGAGTTGGGACTGGCTTCTGATCTTGAACGATGATGCTGTCCTCGACGCCGATGCATTGGGGCGGTCCGTCGGGCACGAGCTAGCGAGTCCTAGTGCCGAAGATGCGATTGTCTACCTGAGCGACGAAGCGCCTCGACGTATTCCTGGTTACTTCAGGACGTTGGGAAACGTCAGCTTGATCGCGGCAGCATCACGCCGGTTTCGAAATCCCCCTTCGAAGCCCGTCGACGCGGCGTACCGCTCCTTCTCGGCGGTGGCCATTCGTCGAGACCTGTGGGACACGCTCGGCGGCCTCGACGAGAGATACGGCTTTACGTTTGAAGACGTAGATTTCGTGAGACGCGCGCACGCGCTCGGCTACCGCTCGCGGACCACGATCCAGGCTGCTGCGAGGCACTCCCATTCGCTCACCACGACTAGACATATCGCGGATGTGCTCCCTGTGACCGCGTACTCGGCGCTCGAGTATCTCGACACCTGGTACGGGCATCGAACCATCGCTCGCGGACTTATTGTTGCGGCTCTGCTTGCGCGAGTTCCGCTTGCCCTTCTGAAGTCACGACGGGCACAACACCTCAGCGGAATAGGGCGGTCGATTCGGTCGATCGTGAATGACACAAGACCGTCATTACCTAGGTGGAAGGACAACTAGATGCGAATCGGCGCAAGCGGCATCGTTCGTAGCGGTACCGGAATCGGAGTTCTTCAGACTGCCACGTATCCATTGCTACGAGACCTCGGCATCGATCTTGTAGAATCGCTCAATCGAGATATCCCTCACGAGCGACTCGGAACTCTGCGTGGCGTCATCCGCGGATTCACGCCCGCGCGGGGAAAGTTCGACGCCTACCTCTCGACGGTCCCGCCCCTTCCCCTGCTTATCCGGGTCCCCATTGTGACTGTCATCTACGATCTCCGCTGGACAAAGACAAGAAGGTGGTGGGCGAAGTTTTATAGGAAATGGGATCTTCGTCGTACCGTAGACCGGTCTTCTGCGCTCATCTGCATTAGCGAGAGGACCCGCAACGACCTCATCGGTATGTTTCCCAAGGCTGCAGCAAAGTCCTCCGTGGCTTGGCTTGGCCCGGGGCTGGCTGAAGAGCCGAACAAGCACGATGCAGACGTACGTCGCGAGCTGGGGACCGCGCTGCTTATTGGCGGCGCCCCTCACAAGAGAAATGACCTCGCCGGAGACATGCTCATTGCACACAAGTCTGGCCGAGTGCGTCATGTCATCGGCGTGGGGATACCAAGTGAGGTCCGCGTAACGATCGACTCGGTCCCGAATCTCACCTCAGAATGGCATGACAACGTATCCAACGATGACATGCGCCGGCTGTATCGTCGTTCTGAATACTTCATTCTCCTGAGCGTCAGCGAAGGTTTCGGCTTGCCATTCATCGAAGCCTCGAGCCTGGGATGTAACGTCGTCGCAATCCGTCAGCCCCTAACTGTCGAGTTGCTAGAAGATTCTGCCATCCTGTGCGAGGACGGTGACAGCAACAAACTCGCCCAGCAATTCGACCGCGCCGCTTTGCCGAATCCCGATGCGAGGGCTGCGGTCGGAGCTCGGTACTCGTGGAAGACATTCACAGAACACGTTGTGGCCCAACTCGCGCACGCATCGTCCTTGCGTTGAGAGGCGGCGGGGACCGGCCGTCGGCACAGTACTCGGGACGCGCTCATTGGCGAGCGACGCCGGATGGACCCTACCTCAACCCGAGCCGACTGAGCTTGTCCTCATACTGAGCCATACCTGACCTAACGAGTTCTGGCCTCGACCGGTACCACTCGAGGTGAGCATGGAAGATGTCCCGGGCTTCTACGTCTCTCGCGTGAATTCTCCATGCGTCGCGAGGTGCATCTTCACGCCCCAGCGCACCAAGAACATGTGACTCGAGCGGCGAGTATATGTCGCGCAAGTACTCGGTCTGTGATACAACAATCCTCGGCGTAAGCCCGACTGCGCCGCAAACTTCCGCGGCAATCTCAGCGAGAATGCCGTTCCCCGGGTGATTGACTGTGTGGAATGTGGAGCCCCGCAAGTGCCCTGAAACCTGAATATCGAGATGAGACTCGCGGCTCGCCATCGACTCTCGTGAGCTAGCTTCGTTCCGGGCGACCCCAGCCGCGTCCGAGCGCAATGACGCCGCAAGATCAACTCCCCGCTCACCGAAGACTCCCCGGGAAGCGGCAACCAGCGTTCTCAAGTCCGCGTACGACGTCCGAGGAGCGCTCTCGCTGAGATGTCCGCCCGACCGTATATATACCTGATATGGGAAGAGCCCTTCGTAGTAGAGCACCGGGATCCGAATTGTACGCGCACCAGAGGGCAGTCGGCTCTCGAGGTCGTCCGTACCGATCGGTAGATCGCGATAACCGTCTCGAACCTGCTGGGCGACGAGGAGCGTTGTACGTGCCAGCAACCGATGCAAGATCTCGGCTTCCTCCGCACTGATCTGATGAACCGGCGGGACTCGAACTACTTCGAAGTTGTCGCCAAGGCCACTCGAGCCCAGAATCTCTGCGAGCGGCTCAGCCTGACAGTTTCCCCACACAACAGCGACTTCATGATCTGGAGTCGTGTCCCGATTCCCGAGCTCCGAAAAGCGCCGATATCGGAGAGCACGCGTCACTTTGCTGCGAATGCGTCGAAGACTTCCCACTGCGACCTCTTCCTTCTGGCTCTGAAAAAGATACCGCTATTGTCTTGCGGGCCACGACACATTTATCGCACTTACTACCTCTCCCGGCTGCCTCGAAGGAGATCATGCATCCCCCGAGCGAAGTCCCCAGGACGAACGAGCCAGTCGACGCCCCGAAGCCTGAGGAAGAGTCCGCCCAGCAGGAGCAGCACTAGGTACCCGACAACTGACGCGAGAGCAGCTCCCAACGCGCCGAGCATCGGCCCAAGGATGGTCAGAGCGCCAACTCCAACCGCGGCCGAGACTACCTGAGCCACGGTCATTCGCCCCCCCCTCGCCTCTGCGGCTAGAAGTAGAGAAGCAACATAGGCCGCGACCATGAAGACCGATCCAACGAGCGCTACGAGCGTCGGCACTACAGCTGGCGCGAAGCCTTGGCCAAACAGCAACGGGATGGCCATCGGTGACGCCGTGGCGAGGCAGCCCGCGATGAGCAACCCGACGGCTAGCGATGAACGAAACGAACGCCCCTTGATGACTGTCAGGTCTTCCTCGCCTGCCGCGACGGCGCTCGAGAGAGCATTGAAATATCTGGATCCTAGTGCGTGAGCAAACGCCAGCGGGACTGTTCCGATGGTGACCGCAACCGAGTAATAACCCGCTTGCACCGCACCGATGAGAGGGAGAACGATCACCTGATCAATGCGATTGGCCACTGCCTCCGCGATTCCCGCGCCAGCGAATCGCACGCCTCCACGAACCAAGGACAAGACTCGCACCGGCGTCCTACGTGGGAGCGACCGCGACAGAAAGATCCCTACCAGAAAAGTGACGACGGTAGCGGTAGCGCTCGAGGTGAGCACAGTGGCAGTTGTTGCGGCTCCTGACAACCAGAAGACCAGTACTCCCAACAGGTAGACGGTGGGTTGGGTGACTTGGATTGCGAAATAGGAACGAAGGCGCCCGGTCGCGAGGTATGCGCTTGTGTCGCTGAGCCAACTCACCGTCAACGGCGCGAGCACCAAGAGAAGAGAAGCCCAGATCCTAGCTTGCGACTCAAAAGTCGAGAATATCGACCCGTATGCAATCCATGCCAGGACCAGACCAAACGGGAAGAGCATCGCAGCGACTATCCTTGCCGTGCGCAAAACAGAGGCATCCCCGGTTCCGGCCAGGCGCCGTCGAACCTCGATCGGAATCCCGAGCCCCAGAACGACCGGCAGCAAGTATGCAAGCGCGGCTGCAGTCGCCGTCTCGCCTCTCCCTTCTGGGCCAATGGCTCTAGCGATTATCGGAGCGCTTACCAACGCCAGGCCTGCAACAACGATGCGCCCGAGGACGATCAGCGATGGAGAGTCTCCCTGCCACATCGCGACCAGGTGGCGAAGTGGTTTCACGTTTGCCCGAGCATCTCTAAGTACAACGCACGCGCTTCTTCGGGCTCTAGATTCCACGGCTCCGACTCAAGAAGCCCACGTCTCGCCTCAGACTCGAGCCGCTGCGCAATCACTCTCCCGGGATTTCCCACAACCACAGCGAAGTCCGCGACATCCTTCGTGACCACCGACCCGGCACCTACCACTGCACCGATCCCGATTCTCTTGCAACCGGGAAGAATCGTGACATTTGCACCGATCCACGAATCAGCGCCAATCTCACAGCTGCTGCGGACGACATCTTGGTCCGGGTCGACAAGACCTAACGCAGGGTTGTACCAGAACGGGTGCATGCTTGGGCGATCCATGGGGTGTGACGCACCGAATCTCCTCACGCCCGGGCCGATAGACACATAGCGCCCGATTCGAGTGAATTGGTCTGCACGCCCCGGCTCCAGCAGCGATCCGTAGGAGTACTCCCCAACCTCGACGCCGTAGTACCGCAGGAGTATTGCGCGCAGCGACAACGAGTACATCTCGCCGCCTTCCACGCGAATTGCCAGGCGAAGCAGGATTCGGCCGACGGCAGAGCGTGAGTAGAGACGCACGATCAAGCGACCCAAGGCGCGGGATCGCATCCGTCGCCCGTACCGCTGCGGCGAGTGCCGAACCACCAATTCAGCCACCCCCCCGGATCTCGCTTCGATCGCGTACCGCTCGGATGAAGGATCCGACGCCCGCACGAGCAGTTCGCCCGGGAGCAACAATCCCCGCCGAGAACAATCCGAATCCCTGATAGCGAGGTATCTTCATCCCCGCAAGCAACCGCCCAGCCAGTCTCCCGATAAGCGTACGCTTTCGCCACCGTTGGAGCGGTTGCACGGCTTCCACCCGCCCAAGGTCGATCGCCGAAAGACTTATGATTCCGGCCCCGGCGGCTGCGAGAAGAAGGTCATGCCCTCTCTGTGTACGCGCGAAGATGACAGAACTTCCGGGTGCGGAGGCGAAGCTGGGGTAGCCCTGATCATCCGCTTCCCAATAGTCTCCTACGGAGATGTCGGCAGCTTCACCGGTGCCATCCACGCACACCTTGCAGCGAGACTGCAGCCGTCGCCCAAGATGCCCACCCCACGACTCTTCGTACGACATAGTCGCGGACCCACCTGAACGTCCTTCGACTGTAAACTCTCCGGGCCAGCCGTTCCCGCGGTAGCGGAGGCTCGCGACCTCATCAACCTCGAATCCAAGCCGCTCCGCGAGCCTGTCGGTTGCGAGCTGGCTTGGCGTCCCCGCGCAGAAGAACGAGATCACGATAGGCGACGAATCCACCGGATCCGACCCGACGAATGCCCGCAGTGCGCTCGCCTCGCACGGCTTCGCTACGATCGCCCCCGGTAGCGCATCAACGACAAGCCCACTCAGGGTTGAAACGGGTGCGTAGCGTGATCCAGCAGACCGCAGCGCATCTTCACGGGACGTGATGCGCACCGGCACCGATCTTGTTGGCGAGGTCGACGAACCAGCAACTGAAGCCACTTCCTCAGCCCTGCCCGACTCCACCAGCCATGCCGAGAGCGCCGAGATGACACCCCCGCTACTGCCGAGATCACGGACCGTCGCGTCGCAGGCTGCCCCCTCCCACACGGATACGGCTCTACCGAACAGAGATGACAAAGCTTGTCCGCTCGATCGGTATGAAGCGACACCGACGCCTGGACAGACCCGGCGAAACAGTCGTTGCTCCTCTCGAAGGATGTCCGAGTCGCGGCTATCCGATGATGCAACAACGGGGCGGAGAAACCCGTCCCCGGTCAGTGACATCTCAACGCGAGACGACACCATCGCGCATGCGCCGCATCCTGAGCAATTGCCGTTCTTCACCACTGACTTGATGGCGCGTTCCAGCGTCATGACTGGTCCCTCCCGCCAGAACGAGCAATAGCAGATAGAGCCGACGTCATCTGAGACAGCGAATCCTCTGCCGCCGCATTTGTCCGCATGACAAGCTCCGCGTCGAGCCCGCCCGATTCCGCTAGTCGAAGAGTCTCCTGGACAATGTCGGCCTCAGTCCGCAGATCCAGAACGTGCGGCCAACCGAGATCTGACAACAGGGGCGCGAATTTCCGGGAATACGCCCAAGGTATCGTTGGCGTGCCCATTGAGATCGCATTGAGGCATGCATGCATGCGAGAGCCAACTACTAGCTGCGCCGAGCCCAGAACCTCTCGGGCGTCGTTCAACGAAACCGGCTCTATGAAGTCCAGCCCCAGCTTTGCAGCAACCTCACGCCCAGCGGGCACGTCGTTGTCGGGAGTCGGGTTATCGACCACATGGGCAAGAATCGAGACCTCACGTCCCCCCGCCTTCAGCTCACTGCAAAGGCGCATCACATCTTTGCGGTAGGAACCAGCGTCCAAGTGCGAGTTGGCGTTCCACAGCAGGCCCGAGATATTGACAATGACATCACGTGAGCGCGCTTGCTCAATCCGAGGCAGCGCAAATACGACGTCCGTATTAGCTAGCACAGGCCGGGGAGTTAGACGCGCGACATACTGCGTGCTGCTTGAGTCCCGCGTGAATATCGCTGATGCGCCGCGCAAGCCGTAGCGTGCTAGCACTCGGGATGATCGTTTGCGAAACGGCCCGATCGTCTGCGGACCGAGAACCAGCGGCTTGCCGAGGCGACGCGCGAGGTGTTGGAGATAGACCATCCGCATTAGCCGACCTTGACCGTAGATGTCGGCAAAACTGTCGCCGGCCCCCGTGTCCCAGATCACGTCGTAGCTCGCGATCATTCGAGAAATGTCGCCGGCACGTCTGCCGATATTGCGGACGACCTCGCGTCCCCCGAGTGGCAGCCCGTTCTCGCGCCCAGCAGAGTCCTGGAATCGGTATTCGAGATCCGCGCCCCATGCGCGGCGCGCAAGCGCCAAGCTCCCGTGCGCAAGCGCCCGGACTCCAAGATTCGATGATCCGCTGTCCGCCCAGAGGAACAAGACTCTCACACGCACCCCTTCCACATCTTTCCCATAGCTCCAATCCGGTCTTGGTTCTCGCTTGCCCCTAGGCGATTTTGACAGCCATCGCGTCAGTAATCAGCATGTGGAGAACTACTCCGGAAGTGTTCGCAGCGAAGCTGCCGGACGCAACTCATACCGGCAGAATCCGCCCTCGCGCTGATCTGCGTGCCGGGACTATACGCCTGTTGCCAGCACGAAGCGATCTCACGCATATGCCCAGCAAGATGAAACCAAACGCCGCGATGCTTGGCCATGCGTGGAGCGCAACAAATACCCCACACGCAAACACTGACAAGAGCATCAACGCCGGAACTGGAGCAGACCGCAGCGCGAGTACTGCAATAACAATTCCAACCCCCAAGAGTGCCAGACCAATCCAGCCGAATTTCCCGGCGACGAAGACAAACTCACTGTCAGCAGAGATGCTGATATCACGAATTCCCCGATAGTTTGACCACACAGTCCACATGTTCTCCGGTAGTCCATCTACGCCGTACCCAAGGGGAGCCTCAGCTAGTATGCGCGGGAGTAGAGAGTAGATCGCGCCTCTATATTGATTGCTATATTCGTCAATGTTGGTGTCTGCCATCACCGGCGTGAAGACGAGCACGGACAAGTAGGTGCCAACAATTGCCGCCGCGGTCACGAGCAATCCGACGTATCTCCGGGCTGCTGGTGCCCGTGCTGAGAGCCCGGTGACTGTTGCGATTGCAGCGACGATACCTACGGCCAACGGACCCGAAGAACCCGTAGCCACGATGCCCAAAATGAGCACGACGCTCACTATTAGCCGCAGCCCCACCGTGAGGCCAGTCGCGGTGAATATGGCCGAGGCGAGCAGAAGCGCCAACGTGATCGGATGCTCTTGACCAACGAGCGCGCGCGCTGGGTTTATCACATCCTCAAGAGGGAAGATCTTTGTGCGCGTTACAGCTTCATATATCGCAAGAGGAACGGTCGCGAGGGACAGCAACAAGAATGCTCGCCCATAGGCTTGAACGCGGCCGCTGTCCCAAATCCGCATACCCAACATGAAAGCAGCTGGGGCGAGAACGAGGTAAGTAAGCGTCGTCCCAGGCCCGAGCCGACTTCCACCCGCATACAGCACATACGCAACCGGAATTGCAAGCGAGATGATCGCCAAGTAAAACGCGAATATCACTGCATACATGCGCGCGCTGGACCGCTGTGTGCGCTCTACAGCGCACGCAATCAGGATGGCTACTAGCGGAAAAGAGAATCGCGATAGCCAATTGGTGCCAGCAATACCTGGCATAAGAATGGCGGCCGTGACCACATAGGGCACCCACCTTGAGAACCACGGCACGGATCGTGGTGGGACCGTTCGTGACCGACGAGCGGGTGGGATGAGGGTCGGTCCGCGCACGTTGCCGATCGCGGTCACGCTGGAAGGAGTCGCCATGGGCCCGCCCGCTTTCCCGACATGTATGAGGACCGACACTGCCGCGCTGTCAGTGCGCATCAACCACGTCCCGCCAGCGAAGGCCAGTCTAGGCGCAATAGCTCGATGCAAGCGTCGACCTGGGTCTCTCAACGCCACCGATGAGCGCAAGGATGACACCCCATGGTTTCCCGACCGGAAGGGACTGTCGCAAAGCAGTCCCCAAGACTGTCGAAGCCACCCGCACGACGCGCAATTGGGTCTGCCTCTCCCTCGAACTCGCAGCAAGCACTGATTCGCCCTGAGTTTCGTTCCTATCGGGCGGTTTGGGAAACGGGTGTTCCCAAGGGTGTGTCGAGGCCAGCGTAGTAGTCGGCTTCGACCTCGGCGGGGGTACGCATGTCGAGCTCGCCGTGGAGGCGCTGATTGTTCCACCACCACACGTACTCGAGCGTCGCGAGTTCGACTTGCTCGACCGTGCGCCATGGGCCGCGGCGGCGGATCAGTTCGGTCTTGTAGAGCCCGTTCACGGCCTCGGCCATCGCGTTATCGAAACTGTCGCCAACGGTTCCGGTCGACGGTGTCGCGCCGAGCTCCTCGATGCGGTCCGTGTAGACCACGGCGAGGTAGTTCGACCCGTGGTCAGCGTGATGGACGAGCCCGTCGAGGTTCCCGTCCGTAGCCCACGCGGCCATGTTCAACGCTTGGAGCGGCAGGATGTCGGCCTTGAGTGTTAAGGCGACGTTCCATCCGACGATGCGGCGGGAGAACACGTCGGTGACGAACGCGACGTAAGCGAACCCGGACCACGTCGCGACGTAGGTCACGTCCGCGACCCAGAGCCTTCGGGCGCGTCCGCGGTGAACCGTCGCTGCACGAGGTCCTTCGGCTTCTCATGGGCCGGGTCGGGCTTCGTGGTGAAGACCTTCTTCGACCGCTTCACCCCGTGAACACCCGCGATCCGCATCAGCCGGCCGGTCTGATCCCGACCGATAACCCAGCCCTGCCGCCGCAGCAGCGCATGCATCTTGCGGGCCCCGTAGACACCGTAGTTCTCCGCATGCAGCCGCACGATCTCCGGGATCAACAGCTCGTCCCGCAGCTGGCGCGCAGACGCGGGACGCGCTTTCGCGGCACGGTAGCCGCGGGCGGTAAGGAAACCCACCTCGGCTTGCCGCATCACACGGCAAACGAGCTCGACCCCGAAACGATCACGCATCTTGTCGACGAACGCGATCATCTCGACGAGGGGCGGCCGAGCTCGGCCGCGAAAAACACGCTCGCTGACCGGAGGATCTCGTTCGCCTTCTCCAACTCGGCGACCTGCTTCTTCAACCGCTTGATCTCCGCCTGCGCCTCACTCGAGGTCCCCGGCTGGCGGCCCTCGTCGACGTCGAGGCGCTTCTTCCACAATCGCAGCGTCTCGGGGTTGACGCCGAGCTTGCCGGCGACGTGCTTGATCGCGGCGTGATCGGTCTTGTGATCGGGGCGAGCCTCGCTCAGCATCCGCAGCGCACGCTGACGGAACTCGTCCGGATACGGTCCTGGCATGAATCCATCCTCCAAAAGGAAAGGACGGAACGAAACTCAGGACGATTCAGATATCGCCGCTGACCCAGGCGGCCATCTCCAGCGTCGGCGGCAGGGATGCTTCGGTGCGCAGCGAGGATGACACGGAGTATCCGACGATGCGTCACGTCGGGAGAACACGTCTGTCACAAACGCGGCTTAGGCGAATCCGAGCCACGTCGCGACGTAAGTGATGTCGGAGACCCAGAGCCGGCATGGTGCACTCGCACGGAATCGTCGCTGACCAGGTCGGCGAGGTCGGGCCTAGTTGTGAATACCTGTCGAGAGCGGCGGGCGCCTTCAAGCCCGAACGCGCGCACGACGCGTCCGTTCTGATCCCGCCCGATCAGCCACCCCTGCTGGCGCATCATTGCATGCATCTTCCGCACCCCATGGAGGCTGTAGTTCTCCTCATGCAGGCGAGCGATCTCGGCGCCCAGGAGGTCGTCACGGATCGCACGCGCGGACGCTGGCCGGGACTTGGCCGCCCGGTATCCGCAGGCGGTGAGAAACCCACTCTCGGGTCTGCCCCGAGTTTGGTTGACATCTGAACTGTGAGGTTTCGTCCTCGCTGGAAGGATGTTCTTGTGGCAAAGCCCTATCCCCGAGAGTTCCGCGACGATGTCGTGGCCGTGGCCCGGAAGGGCCAAGCGCCGTTGGCGCAGATCGCGAAGGACTTCGGTATCTCCGAAGGTTCGCTGAGCAACTGGATGAAGCAGGCCGACGTCGAGGACGGCAAGCGTGCCGGCCTGACCGACGATGAGCGCAAGCAGTTGCGTGAGGCAAACAAGCGGATCCGGCTGTTGGAGCAGGAGAACGAGGTGCTGCGGCGGGCTGCGGCGTATCTGTCGCAGGCGAACCTGCCGGGAAAATAGTCTTCCCGCTCGTCCACGAGATGGCTGCGGCCGGCGCTCCCGTGAGGGTGCCGGTCGCGGTGGCGGTCCTCGGCCTGTCCAGGCAGGGGTACTACCAGTGGCTCAAAGCCCCGGTGTCCCAGCGGGACTGGGACGATGCGCACGTGATCGACGTGCTCTACGACCTCCATGCGGACGACGACACCCTCGGATACCGGTTCCTCACCGACGAGCTCGAGAGTGAGCACGGGATCACCGCGAGCGAGAACCGGGTGCACCGGCTGTGCCGGATCGCGGGGATCCACGCATCGCATCACCGCAAACGCAGCAAGCCCGGCAGCACCGGACCCGCGCCGCACGACGACCTCCTCGCCGTGGTCGACGAGCACGGTGTCGTCCGGCACGAGTTCGTCGCCGACGGGCCGAACAAGGTGTGGCTGTGGGACATCTCGGAGCACCCGACCAGGGAGGGCAAGCTCTACATCTGCGCGATCAAGGACGTCTGGTCGAACAAGATCGTCGGTTACTCCATCGACACCCGCATGAAGTCTTCCCTTGCGCGGGCGGCGATGCGCAACGCGATCACGCTGCGCTCACCTGACGGCACGATCTGCCACTCCGACAGAGGCGGCCAGTTCCGCGCGAAACGCACCCAGAACCTCCTGCGCAACAACGGCCTCGTGGGCTCCATGGGCCGGTCTTACGGGGCTGGGGACAACGCGAGCATGGAGAGCTTCTTCAGCCTCCTGCAGAAGAACGTGCTCGACACGAGGCGCTGGGACACCCGCGCCGATCTTCGCCTCGCGATGGTCACCTGGATCGAGACGAAATACAACCGAAGGCGCCGTCAGCGCGGCCTCGGCAAACTCACCCCCGTCGAGTTTGAGATGATCTATAAGGACGCAGAAGCGGCCTGATCACCCCAACCCCCGACTGTCAACCAGACTCGGGGCAGACCCCGACGGGCTATGCGCTGGAATATTGGCCGGATGTGCTCGCGGAGTACATCGAGCATGAACAAGGCTGACCCAAGCGAGAAACATCGACATGGTACGGTCTGCACCGCACACGTCGATCTGGGGCTGAGTCGATCAAGGAGCCGAGATGAGCCGGGGATCGGAATCCACGACGGTAGAGCCCACAGCTGCACCCGAGAAGAGCGAGCCAATGATCGAGCCCGCTAGGTCACACACGTTCACAACGGCGACGGGATCCCTAATCACCGTCAAGAACGGCGCACCTCAGCGATGGCAACCGCTGTTTACCCGACGACTCTGGGTCAGCGACCTCATCGTCCTTATCTGGGTGGTCTTCGGTACTCAGCTCTTCTGGTTCGGGACGGGCAACGCTGCGGTCTCTCTCGCTCTTGACGGACGCTTCGACGCGATTTCCTATTGGTTTGCTTCCGCGTTGATCGTGCTGGTCTGGTGGTGGGCACTGTCACTCGCAGACTCCCGCAGCTATCGGGTGATTGGTACCGGCTCTACCGAGTACATCCGCGTCATCGACGCGAGCGTCCGCCTGTTCGGAGTCATTGCGATCGTCGCGTTCCTCTTTCAGATCGATATCGCTCGCGGGTATCTCCTCATCAGCTTGCCACTTGGTATCGTCATGCTGGTCCTCGTCCGGTGGCTGTGGCGCCACTGGTTATTTGCCAAGCGCGACAGCGGGCACTACATGTCTCGCGTGCTCCTGGTCGGGTCTGAGAGTTCCGTCGCGCAGATCGCGCTGGAACTGCAGAGGGCCCCCCGCGCTGGCTACCGTGTCGTCGGAGCATGCGTGCCCTCAGGCAGCGTTGCCCACACAGTCCCGGGCACGGGAGTTCCCGTCATGGGGAACGTCGATGCAGTCGAGCGAGCCATAGCGGCGACGCAAGCAGACACCGTTGCCGTGACCAGCGCCGACGAACTCCCTCCCGACAAGGTCAAGCAAGTCTCGTGGAGCCTCGAAGCTGGAAAGCAGCACCTGGTACTCGCGCCC
>Ga0207904_1000456_pt1 | contig 15583 bp, 13 predicted proteins | sample MalvirmetaMSP118_FD_184232 | JGI IMG/M metagenome (GOLD analysis project Ga0207904, IMG submission 184232) | Marine viral communities from the Deep Pacific Ocean - MSP-118 (SPAdes) | ecosystem: Environmental > Aquatic > Marine > Oceanic | place: Pacific Ocean | collected 2011-05-30 | reverse complement strand
CGATCGCGCGGGCGCTTGCCTCCGAGCCGGCGCTGCTGCTGATGGACGAGCCGTTCGCGGCGCTGGACGAACAGACGCGGCTTCTGCTGGGCGACAAGGTGCTGCAGGTGCAGCAGGACCTGGACCAGACCATCCTGCTGATCACCCACAACATCACCGAGGCGGTGCAGCTGTCCGACCGCATCGTGGTGATGAGCTACCGGCCGGGCCGGCTGAAGCGGGTCATCGACATCGACCTGCCGCGCCCGCGCACCTCCGAGATCGTCTCGAGCGACGCCTTCGGCCGCTACGTCGCCTCGATCTGGAGCGACCTGCGCGAGGAGGCGAGCCGGGGCATGGAGGCGGAAGACCATCCGCGCGGCGGCGGATGAGCCCGTTCGCGATGTCCCGGTACGGCCCGGCGATCGTCCGGCTGGCGGTGGTGCTCGCCTTCTTCGCCGGGGTGGAGGCCGCCATCGAACTCGGCTGGATCAGCCGCTACGTGGTGCCGCTGCCGTCGGAGATCTTCGTGGCGCTCTACCGCGTGGTGGCCGAGGAGCAGGTGCTCACCTATTTCGCGATCACCGTCGGCGAGGCGTTCGCGGCGTTCGCCGGCCTGGTCCTCATCGGGATTCCGTTCGGCGTGCTGCTGGCCCGCCGCCGGGTGCTGCGCGACGCCTGGGGCGACTGGGTGGCCGGCCTCGCCGCCGCGCCGATGGTGCTGCTCTACCCGCTGTTCCTGGTGATCTTCGGCCGCAGCTCGGTGACCATCGTGATGATCGGGCTGGTCACCGGCCTGCCGCCGGTGGTGATGAAGACGGTGGAGGGGCTCGGCGGCGTGCGGCCGGTGCTCCTGAACGTCGGTCGCAGCTTCAACCTCACCGAATGGCAGCAGTTCTGGAAGATCTCCCTGCCGGCCGCGCTGCCGGCGATCTTCCTGGGGCTCCGGCTGGGGCTCATCTACGCGATGATCACCGTGGTGGCGGTGGAATATCTGATCAATCTCGGCGGGCTCGGAAATCTCGTCGGCGAGCTCGCCGAGCGCTACGACCTGGCCGCCACCTATGCGGCGGTGTGCTTCGTGATCGCCGTGAGCATCCTGTTCTTCGCGGCGGTGGAAAGGCTCGAAAGATGGCTCAGGCTGTCGGTGTAGCGCCACGTCGCGCGGCCGCGGGGCGGCGGAGCGACGTGGCGATCGTGCGGGCGGTGACCATCGTCGTCCTGCTGGTGGTGTGGGAGGCGGTGGCCCGTTCGGGGCTGCTCTACCAGGACGTGGTGCCGACGGTGGGCGCCATCATCGGCGGCATCTGGGGGATCGTCAGCGATCCGCGCTTCTACGCGAACCTGCAGGTGACGCTGTTCGAGATCGTCGCCTCGGTGACGCTCGGGACGGCGCTGGGCGTCATCTGCGGCATCGCCATCGGCGGCAGCGAATTCCTCGGCCGGGTGTTCGAACCGCTGGTCCACTACCTGGCGCCGACGCCGAAGATCATCTTCTTCCCGCTGCTGATCATGTGGTTCGGCATCGGCGAAGGATCGAAGATCGGCATGGGCACGATCTCGTCCTTCTTCCCGATCGTCCTGTCGGTCGCCTCGGGCATGCGCCAGATCGATCCGGTGCTGATCCGGGTGGGGAAGAGCTTCCGGGCCAATCCGCTGCAGATGGCCGTGAAGATCTATCTCCCGGCCATGCGCGATCCGATGATCAACGGCATCCGGCTGGCCTTTGGCGTCTCGGTGATCGGGGTGCTCCTGGCGGAGACCAAGTTCGCCCGCGACGGGCTCGGCTTCATGATCACTCGCTTCTACCAGCAGTTCGACATGCCGGCCATGTACGGCCTCGTCATCATCATCTTCGCCTTCGCCATCGCAGTGAACTCGGCGCTCGGCAGGCTCAGCCGCAGCCCGGTCACCTGAGCGGGAGCGGGAACGTCTACCGGCGGCAGTCCCCGCCGGCTCGAAACTCCGGCGGGGACATGCCGGAGAACACCTGAGGGAGGATCGAATGAAGACACATGTGAAGGCCGCACTCGCTGCGGCGCTCCTGCTTGGCGGCGTCGGCGCCGCCGGCGCGCAGGATCTGGAGAAGGTGACCGTCGCCATCGGTCAGGGCGGCAAGTGGGACGCATCGATCCCGCAGCTCGGCCTCGACCAGGGCATCTTCAAGAAGCACGGCCTGGATCTCGACATCCTGTACACCCAGGGCGGCGGCGAGACGCAGCAGATCGTGATTTCCGGCTCAGCCGACATCGGCATCGCCGTCGGCACCCAGGGCGCGATGGGCGCCTACGGCAAGGGCGCCCCGATCCGCATCATCGGCTCGGCGGCGAACGGCGACGACGCGTTCTACTACGTGAAGGCCGACAGCCCGATCAACTCGATGCAGGACCTCGACGGCGAGACGCTGGCCTACTCGCGCAACGGCTCGTCGACCCACTCCTTCGCGCTGGGCTTCGTCAACCTGCTCGACGTGAAGGCCGAGCCGGTGGCCACCGGCGGTCCGCCGTCGACGCTCACCTCGGTGATGTCCGACCAGGTCGACGTGGGATGGTCGGCGCCGCCGTTCGGCCTGAAGCAGCTGAACGAGGGCCAGATCAAGATCATCGCGACCTCGGCCGACCTGCCGAGCGTCAAGGATCACACCGTCCGGCTGATCATCACCAACCTGAAGACGCTGGAAGAGCGCCCGGAGGTGGTCGAGAAGTTCATGGAAGGCTACCGGGACACGGTCGAGTGGGCCTATTCCGGTGACGAGGCGCTGGAGGCCTATGCCAAGCTCGCCGACGTGGACCTGGCCGTGGCGCGCCGGGTGCGCGACGAGTTCGACACCCGCGAGTACATCGACCCGGACGTGATGCTGGGCGTCGGCGACCTGATGAAGGAGGCGGTCGAGTTCAAGTATCTCGACGCGCCGCTGACCGACGAGCAGCTGAACGAGCTGATCCTGATCAAAGGCTGGAAGAAGTAGGCAGGCTTCCAGTGGACTGAACGACACGAACCCGCGGCCGGCATCCCGGTCGCGGGTTTTTCGTGGCTTCGGCTCAGTCGTCGCTTTTCAGCGCCGCCTGGAACGCGGGCGTGTAGCCGGTGGCCACGTGCACGTCGACGACGGCGACGCCACCGGCCCGCACCACCTCCGCCGCCCGGGCGAGGCTGTCGGTGAGCTGCTCGACGCTGCGCACCGGGCCGAAGCCCTCGGCCCCCTGGGCGGAGGCAAGGGCGGAGAGGTCGATGTCGGGATCGCTCATCCGCTGGCCGATCCACTTGTTCTCCGGCGGCCGGCCGCGCTGGTTGGCGACGCGCTCCTGGTGGACCTCGTCGTTGTAAAAGGAGCGGTTGTTGACGACGACGATCAGGAGCGGCAGCCGGTAGTGGCAGGCCGTCCAGACCGACGTCAGCCCCATCAGGAAATCGCCGTCGCCGCAGATGCCGACGACCATCGTGTCCGTGTCCTTCAGCGCCAGGGCCGCGCCGACGGTCACGCCGGGCCCGGCGCCGACGCCGCCGCCGCCGTCGGAGCCGAGGAAGTCGAGCGGATGGCGGAGCGGCCAGTATCCGCCGTCCCATGAAAGCGGCAGGTGCGAGAGGCTGACCCGCTCGCCCGCGAGAGCCCGCCGAAGCGCTGCCGCGACATGGGCGACGGTCAGTTCCTCGACCGTCTCGGGCAGCGCGTCGCCCGGGGTGACCGGCGGCCGGGGGAGGGGGGCCGCGTCGGGGATCGGAATGTCGAGCGCCGCGCAGAGGTCCGGGACCACGGTGTCGGGACCGGCGGCGATCATCAGGTCGGCCGGCGGCAGCGCCTGGTAGTCCATGCTCCAGCCGTTGTGGACCTGATGGTCCGGCGAGATCTGGATGATCTTCGCCGTCGGGCGGTCGGCGTCGAAGATCTTGGCGAAGGTGCCGTCAAGATCGGTCCAGTCGAAGCTGACGATGAGGTCGGCGTCGCGCACCGCGCGCGCGGCCTCCGGCGAGGGATAGACGCCCGGAACGCCGGCGTGCAGCGGATGGTCGGTGGGGAAGGCGGCGCCGACCTTGAGGTCGGTGAGGACGCGGGCGCCGAGCGCCTCGGCGAGCGCCACCCGGGCGCGCCAGGCGTCGGGGGAGCGGGTCACCCGTCCCATCAGGAAGACGGGGGACCGGGCGGCCCTGATCAGCGCGGCGGCGTCGGCGATGGCGCGCGACCCGGCGCCGGTGTCGGTTGCCGGCATCAGCCGGGCGAAATCGGGCAGGACGACCGGCGCGTCGAGCGCGCCCTCCTGCATGCCGGCATCGAGGTTCACGTACACCGGCCCCTGGGGCACGGTCTCGGCCAGCCATTTGGCGCGGGCGAAGGATTCCGGCACGGCCGCCGCCGACGCCGGCTGGTCGTCCCACTTGGTGTAGTCGCGCACCAGCGCGCCCTGGTCGCGGGCGGTGTGGATCCACTCGATCCAGGGCCGGCGGCGGGTGGCATCGAGCGGTCCGGTGGCGCCGATCACCAGCACCGGCATGCGATCGCACCAGGCGTTGAAGATCGCCATGGTCGCGTGCATGAGGCCGACGTTGGAGTGGACCGCCGCCGCCATCGCCTTGCCGGTCACCTTGGCGTAGCCGTGGGCGATCGCCACCGCGTGCTCCTCGTGCAGGCACAAGAGCATGCGCGGGGCCCGGTTGCCGAGGAAGTTGACCAGGCTGTCGTGGAAACCGCGATAGCTCGCGCCCGGATTGAGGGCGATGTAGGGGATGTCGAGGGCGCCGAGACAGAGGGCGGCCACGTCGGAGCCGAACTGGGGGCGGTTCGGGCGGTCGCCGACCGGCGTTTCGATCGCGTCCATGGGGGCGCGCGCGTCGGGGTCTTTCGCCATGTCGTCTCCGCTTCGGCCGGCGTCGGGTGCGCGCCGCCGGGCCGTCCGGTTCCGGGGCCGCATCCGCCGGATCTGCTTAGCCCCGCGGAGGCGCGCGGGCTTCATCCATTTTCGCTATCGCTTGCCAAAGACGATCATTTTGGACCGCAAGCCCCGCCGCTTCCTACGATCCAGGCATTCTTGGCGGCCGGCGTCCACCGTATGGCGAACGCGGTTCCTTCCATGCAACGGATGGGTATGACGGTGCTGACCACGCTCCCCCCGACTCTCGCCCGCGGCGCCGCTCCGACGACGGCTGGCTTCGCATGACGGACCTGCGCCTCTCCGTCGCCGTCGGCGACTACGACCGGGTCCGTCCGCTGTTCGACGGGGACGTGGGGATCGACGGCGTGGAGCCGGTGTTCCTGCGGCTGGAGCCGGAGGAAATCTTCTTCCGCGCCTTCCGCCACGCCGAGTTCGACATCTGCGAGCTTTCGCTGAGCTCGTTCAGCGTGAAGACGGCGCTCGGCGACAGCGCCTATGTCGGCGTTCCGGTGTTTCCCTCGCGCGCCTTCCGGCATTCGTCGATCTACGTGCGCACCGACCGGGAGATCGATACGCCGGCCGACCTCAAGGGCCGCCGGATCGGGCTGCCGGAATACCAGCTGACCGCCAACGTCTGGGCCCGCGCGCTGCTGGAGGACGAGTATGGCGTGGCGCCGCGCGACATCGAATGGATGCGCGGCGGCATCGAACGTCCCGGCCGGCGCGAGAAGATCTCGCTGAACCTGCCGGACGACGTGCGGGTGACGCCGATCGGCGAGAACGAGACCCTGTCGGGCCTGCTGGCGCGCGGCGAGATCGACGGGCTGATCGGACCGCGCGTGCCGTCCTGCTTCGGACCGGAGAACAATGTCGGCTGGCTGTTCCCGAGCCCGCGTGCGGCGGCGATGGACTACTACCGGCGCACCGCCATCTTCCCGGTCATGCATCTGCTCGGCATCCGCCGCGATCTGGTCGACGCGCATCCGTGGCTCCCGGCCACGGTGATGAAAGGGTTCACCGCCGCCAAGCGCGTCTGTGCGGAACGGCTGGCCGACACATCGGCCACCAAGGTCATGCTGCCGTTCGTGGAGGAGGCGCTGCAGGACGCACGCCAGCTGATGGGCGAGGACTTCTGGTCCTACGGCTTCGACGGCAACCGGGCCATGCTGGAGACTTTTCTGCGCCACCATCACGCCCAGGGGCTGTCGCCACGCCTGGTCTCGCCGGAGGAACTGTTCCACCCGAGCACCCTGGAATCCGTCGTCATCTAGACGCCCTGTGCCCGGGGCGTTCCACCCGATCGGCGCTGCGCGAACCGCCGCGCTGCAAGCGGTCGCGAACTTGTCTGGGGACGGTCACTTCTGCGCTATCGGTCGGTTGCGGATAGCGATAGCGTCAACGCATCGGCCCGAGATCATTCGGGCCCCGGGGATCAGGCGCATGAGTATCAAGTCGACTTCGCGCGGCGCGTCCAGGACGCGGCGCGGGGCTCTCGTCGTGGCCGGGTTCGGATGCCTGATGCCCGCGGCCGAGGCCGCCGACGCCATCATCTCGGTTCCGACATCCTTCCAGACGCTGAATTTCGGGACGAGCGGGACCTTCCTGACCGGCATCCGCGGCGACAATGTCGTCGGCAACTACACGATCCCCGCGAGCGGTCAGACCGGCGGTCTGCTCTACAACATGACCAGCCAGACGTGGTCGGCCTTCCCGGAGGCGACCGACAACGGATCCAACTACCCCGGGGCGCTGGGCTCCTCGCCCTACGGGCCGAATTTCGGCAATCCCGGCGGCATTCTGCGGACGGTCGGCAGCTACAAGACGACGGCCTCCAACCCCTACGACCTCAGCTACCTGTATGACGGCGCGGCGGCGCCGGGGCAGGAACTGACGACGCTGGTCTATCCGACGTCCGGCACGCTGTTCACCATCGCCCACTCGACGTTCGGCAATCAGCTGGTCGGCAACTACGACACCCGTCTCGCGACCGGCAACGCCTTCATCTACAACATCGATACCGGCACCTACACGACCAACAACGTTCCCGGCGCCATCAGCACCACGGCCTACGGGATCTACGGCGACAAGATCGCCGGCGGCTACGGCGAGTTGAAGGTCGACGGCGTTCTCCACGCCGCGCACGGCTACATCTACGACCAGACCACCGGCACCTACACGACCTACGACCACCCGGGGGCGGTCGCGACCCATTTCGAGGGGATCACCGGCGCCGGCCGCTCCGGCGAGTACAACCTGGTGGCCAACTGGGTGACGGCCGACGGGCAGGTGCATCCGGCGGTGATGCACGTGGACGCCCTGGGCATCGCGACCTGGTACGAGATCGACATCCCGGGGGCGGTGGTGTCGTCCAATTCCGCCTATGGCGACAACGTCGTCGGCATCTACGTGGATTCGAGCGGAATCAACGGATACCTCGCCACCATTCCGGGCATTTACAACCCGATCCGCAACGCCGCCACACTGACGTCCAGCGCCGTGGATACGGCTATCCTCAGCGGCCGCAAGGGTGACGACATCATCAACACCGGGACCGTGGAGACGAGCGGCAACGGCGGCATCGGCCTGCGCGGCGAGACCTATGGCGTGCTGATCAACAAGGGCACCGTCACCGCGACCGGCGTCGCCGGAGCGGCGGTCGACCTTCACGGCGTCTACGGCACCCTGCTGAACTACGGGACGCTGCAGGCACCCGCCGTCGCCGATGCACTGCGCACCGGCGCCGATGCCGTGGGAACGGTGATCGTCAACACGGGCGTCATCGACGGTCGGATCGCCGCCACCGCGGGGCCGGGCAAGCGGTTCGAGAACAGCGGCACGATCGGCGTGAGCGGGACCGGCGTTCCGATCACCCACCTGTTCAGCGGCACCTTCGTGCAGACCGAGGCCGGCACCTACGCGACGCGGGTGACGGACGAGGGCAACGACGCGTTCGAGATTACCGGGACCGCGCGGGTGGCCGGGACGTTCGCCGCCTCCTTCCAGACCGAGACCATCGCCCCGAGCTACACCGTGCTGCGGGCGACCCAGGGGGTGAGCGGCGCCTTCGACACGCTTTCCGTCACCGGGCTGGCGGCCCTGTACGGGACGACGCTCGCCTATGACACGACGTCGGTGACCCTGAACGTCGCTTCCGATCTCGCCGGAAAGCCGGATCTGACCCCGAACCAGCAGGCAACCGGCGGCGCCATCGACAGCGTCATCAACACCCGGACCGGGCCGTACCTGGCGACCCTGCCGGAGGAGCTGTCCGCGTTCTACGACCTCACCGCCGGCGAGCTGTCCGGCGCGCTCAACGCGCTGTCGGGCGAGGCCCATGCCAGCACCCAGTCGGTGATGATCGGCGATACCCAGTATAGCCGCCAGTCGTTGCTGGGCCGCCTGCGCCAGGGCACCTATGCCAACCGGTCCGATGCCACGGGGGCACTTGGCTATGGCGGACCGGCGCTGGCCTACGCCGCACCGGCGGCCACGCCCGACGTGCCGTTCCCGACAGAGGCGCCTGCCGCGCCGGAGCCGGCCTTCAACGGAACCGTCTGGGCCCAGATCTATGGCGGGTGGGCCAATTACGACGGCGGCTCGACCAACGCCGACGTGGAAACCAGCATCGGCGGCATCCTGTCCGGCGTCGACGTGACGGTTGCCAACTGGATGTTCGGCATCGCGGCCGGCTACAGCCAGTCGACCGCCGACGTGAACAGCCTGAACAGTTCGTCAGACGTCGACAGCGCCCTGATCGCGCTCTACGCCGGCACCAGCGCCGGCCCGCTGAACCTGCGGCTCGGCGCGAGCCATGCCTTCAACCAGATCGAGACCTCGCGCTCGCTCTCCTTCCGCGGCCACACGGGCCAGGCCGAGGCCGACTACGACGGCGGCACCACCCAGATCTTTGCCGAAGCGGGCTATGGCTTTGCCGTGCAGCAGGTGGCGCTGGAGCCGTTCGTCGGGCTCTCCTACGTGCATCTGAACACCGACGGCTTCACCGAAACCGGGTCGGCCAACGCGCTTACCGGCGCCTCCAGCACCGCCGATGTCGGCTACACCTCGGTGGGCCTGCGCGTGGCGACCCGCATGGCGCTGTCGGGGGGCATGGTGCTCATGCCGCACGCCTCGGTCGCGTGGCAGTATGCGTTCGGCGACACCGCGCCGGAGACCCAGGTCGCCCTGCTGAGCGTGCCCGGTTCGGCCTTCACGGTGGCCGGCGTGCCGCTGGCGGACAACACGGCGCTGTTGGAGATCGGCTCCGATCTGGCCATCAACGACCGGGCGAGCCTCGGCGCGTCCTATGTCGGGCAGTTCGGCGACGACGTGGCCGTCAATGCGGTGCAGGCGACGTTCTCCTGGCGCTTCTGAGTCAGCCGCCCGCCGCTGGCGTCAGCGCCGGCGGCGGGGCTCAGCCGACACGTTCGGCAAGGTGTTCCAGGTCGACGGCAAGCTGCTTCACCACCGAGCGCATCAGCTTCATGATGCCGTCCTCGTTGAGGAACGCGGCCCGGCCCGTCGGACGCGCCAGATAGAGGGTGCGCTTCAGGACCGGGTCGGTGATCGGCCGGGCGGCCAGAAGGCCCGAGGCGATCTCTTCCGCCACGGTGCCGTAAGGCAGGATGCTGGCCGCCAGCCCCTCCTGCACGACCTGGCGCGTCGCCTGGAGGGACTGGACCTCGTAGTCGACCTTGACCGACAGCCCGCGCTCCAGCGCCGCGGCCTCCACGAGCCGGCGGATCGGGTCGCGGCCGTGGGCGAGCACCAGCTCCATGCCGGTGACGTCGGCGAACGGGACGGTCTCCGCAGCCGGCGCCTGGTCGGGACGGGTCACCAGCAGCAGTTCCTCCACCATGACCGGCGTGCCGGTGACCGACGGCAGGTCGGGAGAGAGCTCGTAGGTGAAGGCGAGGTCGATTTCGCCGCGCTGCAGCCCCGCCTCCAGCACGATGCTGGGTTCTTCCACGAGGCTGAGGAAGACACCCGGCAGGTCGCGCCGCGCGGCGGTGAGGATCGCCGAACCGACAAGCCGCATGATGGAATGGGTGACGCCGACGGTGAGCGTTTCGCGCCGGTCCTGGCCGAACGCCTTCAGCTCGGTCTCCGCCTCCTCCATCAGGCGCAGGATGACGCCGGCGCGGTCGTAGAGGAACTGGCCGGCGGGGGTCACCGAGACGCCGCGCGAGTGCCGTTCGAACAGCGGCGTGCCGAGCAGGTCCTCGAGCTGGCGGATCTGGATGCCGAGCGCCGGCTGGGCCACATGCAGCAGGGCCGCCGCCTTGGTCATGTTTCCGACCTCGACCACTTTCACGAAGTAGCGCAACTGGCGGTCGTTGATCGGCATGGGCAAATCGGCTCCGGGGGAGCGCCAGCGCGCGGCGCGGAGAACAGGGGAGGTTAGAACATTTCCCGCCCGGTTCGAAGTGGTTTGGACCGGAGCGGGCTGTTCAACGCGTTGAAATTCTGACGGTTTCCGCCGGCCGGGGCGCGCGGGCGAGGGCCGGGGAGCTCAGTGGAGCCGCACCAGCTGCCCGCTGCGGGCGGAGGCGACCATCGCCTCGATGACCGCCACGCCGTTGACCGCCTGGGCGTTGCTCACCGGATAGGAGCCGCCGGCGACGAAGTCGGCGAAGGCCTCCAGCTCGGCGCGCTCCATGTCGACGGCCTCGAGCGGGATCCGCTCCGGTTCGCTCTCCAGGGTGCAGACGACGAGCTCCGTCGGGCCGCGCATCTCCATCCAGCCCCGGGTGCCGGTGGCGAGGACGCGCCAGATCTCGGCGGTTGCCTGGTGGGCGGCGATGTAGCCGGTGACGCCGCTGCCGAAGCGCAGCAGGGCGGACGTCACGTCGTCGACGTCGACGGCGAGCTCGCGGTGTTCGCTGTAGGCAAAGACGGAGATCACCGGACCGGCCATGGAAATCAGGCTGTCGAGGGCATGGATGCCGCGTGGGGTCATGGCGCCGGCCGGCGCCTCGGCGCGGTCGGCGCGCCACATGCCCGGCTTCAGCCGGTAACCGGAGGGGCCGGAGAACTGGCCCTCCACGTGCAGCAGCTCGCCGATGTCGACCTCGTGCACCCGCCGCAGCATCTCCAGATAGGCCGGGGCGAAGCGCCGGTTGAACCCGTGGGCGAGCTTGACGCCGGCCGTGCGGCACGCGGCGATGATCGCCTGAGCGTCTTCCCTGGTGGTGGCGAGCGGCTTCTCCACCAGCACGTGCTTGCCGGCCTCGGCGGCGGCGATCGCGTGCGGCCGGTGCAGGCTGTGCGGCGTGGCGATGACCACCGCCTCCACGGCCGGATCGGCGAGGATGGCCTCGTAGGTGGCGACGGGCATGGCGAACCGGTCGCCGAACTCGGCATGGCGGTCCGGATCGTGGCTGCCGGCCGCGACGAAGCGCAGGCGGTTGCTTCGACCCTGGACGGAATCGACGAGACGGGCGGCCCACCTGCCGGGGCCGAGGATCGCCGCATTCAGCATCGCTGTTCCTCCGCGATTTGAACCGACGCCGAGAGAACCGGAAACGCGTCCGCCCGTCCAAGACTTTCGCCCATGTGCAGCGCCCGCATTTCGGTTTGCGGTCCGGTCAGGCGCGGCCGGAAGGCGCCGGGCTCTCGAAGAAGGCCTCCAGTCGGGCGGCGGCCTTGTCAGGGTCGGCGGCGACCGCGCGATAGAGTTCGGCGATGGCGTCGTAGATCGCGGTGCCTGCCTCGGCATCGCCGGTGAACGCGCCGATCTCCTGCATCTCGGCGTCCCAGCGATAGGCCTTGGGCGGCATCTTGGGCAGCTGTCGGGCCAGCCAGGCCCGCAGCTCCGGCTGGGTGGTGGCGAGCTGGGCCTGCAGGGCGCCGGAGACGCCGCCGCGTTCGGCGGCGAGGATCATGGCGGTGGCGATGGCGGTCAGACCCTTGGTGATGCCGGCATAGGACATCTTCATGGCCGAGGCGGTGCCGATTCCGCCTTCCATGGTGGCGACGCGCAATCCGAGATCGGCGAGCCGCGCGACCGCCGCCACCTCGGCCGGATCGCCGGAGACATAGAACAGGGGCCCTTCGGTCCCGGGCTTCGGCGGCGCGCCGATGATCCCGGCGTCGGCTGTGCGGCCGCCCGCGGCGGTCACGATGCCGGCAATCTCCGCCATCGTGGCCGGAGACACCGCGTTGCAGTCGACGAAGATCGGCCGGCGCGGGCTGGCGCCGAGGGATGGCGCCAGCGTCCGGGCCAGCGCCACGGCGTCCCCCGGCGGCAGGATCGACAGCACCAGATCGGCGTCGGCCAGGGCGTCCCGCGGGACCGCGATCATGCCGGCAGCCTTGGCCCGGGCGACGGTTTCGCCGGAGCGGCCTTCGAGGCAGGTGGTCACCCGGACACCGTTGTCGACGAGGCGGCGGGCAACGCCGCTGCCCATCATGCCGGGGGCGACGATGGCGATGTCGGGAGCGGTCATGGGCGCCTCATTGCTGTTTCGATGTCGGGCGGGGATGCCGCCGGCTGGACGATCTCTAGCACACCGCGCGGGCCCGGCTCGTCACCGGCGGGCGCGCCCGGCGCGTCGGCCGTCATGTTCCAGATCCGGCAGGAGGGCGGCGAGGATGCCGATCGCCGGCAGGAACGCGCAGACCTGGTAGACGAACTGGATGCTGGTGCGGTCGGCCAGCACGCCCATCAGGGCGGCGCCGATCCCGCCGATGCCGAAGGCGAGGCCGAAGAACAGCCCCGACACCATGCCGACCCGGCCGGGCATCAGCTCCTGGGCGTAGACGACCATGGCGGAGAAGGCCGAGGCGATGACCATGCCGATGACGACGCTGAGACCGATGGTCGGCGCGAGGCCCGCATAGGGCAGCACGAGGGTGAAGGGCAGCACGCCGAAGATCGACCAGCGGATGACGGTCTTGCGGCCGATGCGATCGCCCACCGGTCCGCCGATCAGCGTGCCGAAGGCGACGGCGGCCAGGAACACGAACAGGTAGATCTGGGCCTGCCCTTCCGACAGGGCGAAGCGCTGCATGAGGAAGAAGACGTAATAGCTGGTGAAGCTCGCCAGATAGAACCACTTCGACACGAGCAGGCTGATCAGGATCGCCATGGCGCGGCGCACCTCGCGGCGCGGGAGATGGCTGCGATCGACGGGGGTGCCGCGCGGCCGCGGCCGCGCGTGGCCGGTGCGGGCGTACCAGCGGCCGAGGCCGGTGAGCACGATCATGCCGGCGAGGGCGGCCAGCGCGAACCAGGCGATGCTCTCCTGGCCGCGCGGCAGCACGAAGAAGGCCACCATCAGCGGGCCGAGTGACGTGCCGACGTTGCCACCCACCTGGAACAGCGACTGGGCGAGGCCGTGGGCGCCGCCGGACGCCAGCCGTGCGAGCCGCGAGGCTTCCGGGTGGAAGATCGACGAGCCGACGCCAAGCAGCACCGCGCCGGCGAGCAGCATCGCGTAGGACTGGGCATAGGCCAGCATCATCAGGCCGGCGAACGAGGCGCCCATGCCGAATGGCAGCGAGTAGGGAAGGGGGCGGCGGTCGGTGTAGAGGCCGACCAGCGGCTGCAGCAGCGACCCGGTGGCCTGGTAGGTGAGCGTCAGCAGGCCGATCTGGCCGAAGCTGAGATCGAAATTGCCCTTGAAGATCGGATAGGCAGCCAGAAACACCGACTGCATCATGTCGTTGAGCATGTGGCAGAAGCCGGCGGCGCTCAGCACCGAGAATGTTGTCGGCGTGGCCTTCGGCCGGTCGATGATGACCTCGCTCATGGCGGTGCGCTTCTTCCCGGGGGGCGGCGTTTCCCCGCCGCGTCTGCCACCCATCTTGCAGGGTCGACCGCGGCCCGCCACCCGCGTAGGGTCAATCTCTTACGAGAGTGGGCCATGCAGCTCGTCGGAACGATCCGTCAGTCCTATCCGGAAGTGCCGCGCCCCGTGGTGGCGCTGGGCGTGGACTATCCGGACGGCCACCTGATCGAGCCGCACTTTCATCGTCGCGATCAGCTCCTCTACGGCTCCACCGGCGCGGTCCTCGTAGCCACCTCCGAAGGCGCCTGGATGATGCCGCCCCAGCGCGGCATGTGGATCCCGGCCGGCATCGTCCACGAGGTCCGGATGCTCGGCGACGTGCGGATGCGCAGCCTCTACCTGGAGCCGGGCGCGGTCGCCGGCATGCCGGTGTGCTGCCAGGTGGTGGGGATCTCGCCGCTGATGCGCGGACTGCTGGCCGACGCCGCGAGGGTGCCGCCGGCCTATGATGTCGACGGCCGCGACGGCGCGCTGATGGCACTGATCCTGCACGAGATCCGGCTGCTGCCGCCGTTGCCCCTGTCGCTGCCGCTGCCGCTGGATGGAACCCTTGCGCATCGCTGTCGGGCCTTCCTGGCCAACCCGACGCCCCACGACACCATCGACGACTGGAGCCGGGCGCTGGGTGTCTCGCGGCGCACGTTCACCCGGCAGTTCAGGCGGGAGACGGGGCTGAGCTTCGTTGCGTGGCGCCAGCAGGCCTGCCTCATGGCGGCGCTGCCCAGACTGGCTGCCGGCCATGCGGTGACGACTGTCGCCCTCGATCTCGGCTACGACAACCCGGCGGCCTTCACCGCCATGTTCCGGCGGCTGCTTGGCGTGTCGCCGCGCACCTATTTCGGGCGCGGGTGAGTGGCCTACGGACACGCGACAAAGGAGGAGGAGCGCATGAGAATCGCGGTGATCGCCGACATCCACGGAAACCTGCCGGCGCTGGAGGCGGTGCTCGCCGACATCGCCGCGCGGGGCGGCGCGGATCTTCTCGTCGATCTCGGCGATCGCGCCTCCGGGCCGCTGTGGCCGCGCGAGACGATGGACCGGCTGGCCGTCCTCGACGCGGTCACGGTTCGCGGGAACCACGACCGGCAGGTTGCCACGCTTGCGCCGGAGCGCATGAACGCCTCCGACCGGTTCACCGTCGAGGCGATCTCGCCGGCGCAGCGCGACGCGCTGGGCGCGCTGCCGCCTGACGCGACGGTCGCCGAAGGCATCCTGGCGATGCACGCCTCGCCGGGGTCCGATACGCGCTATCTCCTGGAGCGGATCGAGGGCGGGGAACTGGTGCGCGACGGCCACGACGCGATCGCCCGACGTCTCGGCGAGGTGGGGAATGCCAGCATCGTTCTCACCGGCCACAGCCACCGCCCCGACATGGTGTGCCTCGACAGCGGGATCACCATCGTGAACCCGGGCTCGGTCGGCTGTCCCGCCTACGATGACGACGCGCCGCCGCACGTGTCGGAAACCGGAAGCCCCCACGCCCGCTACGCGATCCTCACCCCGGATCCGGCCGGCGGCACCCCGTCGGTCCAGTTCTTGGCCATGGCCTACGATCACGAAGGGGCGGCGCGGCGGGCCGAGGCGAACGGGCGGCCCGACTGGGCAGGCGCGCTCCGGACCGGGTTCATGCGGGCCTGACGCAGGCGGCGGTCAGGCCGCGCGGTCGCCGTCGGGCAGCGCGGGCGCCGCGCAGCGCACGAAGCCGGTGCCGGACTGGGCGAGCATCCGCCCGATGGGAAGCGGCAGGTCGGCTTCGCAGAAGACGGTGGAAACCTGGTCGATGCGGCCGCCGTGGACGTGGGCGGCGCGGCCGAACTTGGACGCGTCGAGCACGAGGAAGGAGCGGCGGCAGTTCTCCAGCATGGTCTGGCGCGCCCGGACCTCGTCCTGGGTGAAGTCGAGAAGCGAGCCGTCCTCGTCCACGCCACCGACGCCGAATACGGCGAC
>Ga0207904_1000451_pt1 | contig 15637 bp, 12 predicted proteins | sample MalvirmetaMSP118_FD_184232 | JGI IMG/M metagenome (GOLD analysis project Ga0207904, IMG submission 184232) | Marine viral communities from the Deep Pacific Ocean - MSP-118 (SPAdes) | ecosystem: Environmental > Aquatic > Marine > Oceanic | place: Pacific Ocean | collected 2011-05-30 | reverse complement strand
AGCGTCCGGCAGGGGATCACCGAAAAGGGCGATGGCTCGGATTTCACCGCCGATCTTCTCTGGGGCATCCGCAACGACCGTGGCGGCTTCATGGCGGCGGTCACCTATCAGAAGACCAAGGCGGTCAACATGGCGACGCGGGCGCCCTGTTCGCTTGCCGAAACGACGCCGGGCCAACTGTCATGCGTCAACAGCGCCTCGACGATCGGCGGTCGCGCGGTGCTGCCCAACGGTCAGCAGATCAACTTCAACCAGGTGCTCGGCGGCAACGGCAATTTCTTCGAGCCGTACAGCGCGGCGAAGCACAACTTCAACTCGAACCCGTTCCTCAACGCGGTAAGCCCGGTCGAGCGCGTCAGCACGGCCTTCTTCGCCGATTATGACATCACCGACAACATCGAGGCGTTCGGCGAATTCCTCTACACCTTCCGCAAGTCGAACCAGATCGCGACCCCGGGTACGTTGCGCAATCTCGCGATCGCGGCGAGCAATCCGACCAACCCAACGGGGCAGAATATCGTGCTCGTGCAGCGCCGCCTCGCCGAGCCCGGCCCGCGGCAGTTCTTCCAGGAAACCGACACCTGGCAGGGGACTTTCGGCCTTCGCGGCAAACTGTCGAACAATTGGGCATGGGAAGTCGCCGGCGCTTTCGGGCGTAACACGGCGGTCGACGGTTCGACCAATATCGCCAATCTCGAACGCGTGGCGAACACGCTGGACACGACCAAGTGCAGCCTCGCGGCGGGCGCGTCGATCCCGTGCGCCGACTATCTCGGCTTCGGCGACCTGACGCCCGAGGTGCTCGACTATATCCTCTTCACCTCGCGTGACCGCGGCGGGAATGAACTGGCGACGGTAACTGCCGATCTCAACGGTGACCTGTTCAGGCTGCCTGCCGGCCCGGTCTCGTTCGCGGCCGGCCTCGTCTATCGCAAGGAAAAGGGCTGGCGCGACCCCGATCCGCTGACCGTGCTCGGCATCGCCAACACCAACCAGCAGGATCCGATTTCGGGGACCAGCACCGCCAAGGAAGCCTATCTCGAATTGTCGGTGCCGATCCTCGCCGACAAGCCCTTCTTCGAGGCGCTGACGCTCGATGGCGCGGTCCGCTATTCGGATTATGACCTGTTCGGGAGCGACTGGAACTATAAGGCTAGCCTCGACTGGGTGATCAACGACAGCTTCCGCCTGCGCGGCACCTATGGCACCGGTTTTCGCATCCCCAATGTCCCCGAACTGTTCGGTGGCGTGTCCGAAGGCAATCTGACGACCACCGATCCCTGTTCGCGCTACACGACGAGCGGCAATGCGACGCTGATCGCCAACTGCCAGGCGTCGGGGGTGCCGGCAAACTATGTCCAGCTGGGGACGACGATCCTCACCACGGTCGGCGGCAACGAAAATCTGAAACCCGAAAGCTCGACGACCTGGACCGTCGGGACGGTGATCTCGCCCAAGGGACTGGTCCCGGGCCTGTCGCTCACGGCCGACTGGTTCGACATCAAGATCAAGGATGCGATCCGCGCGATCCCGGGTTCGACCAAGCTGGCCATCTGCTATGCCAGCCAGAACCTGTCGCATCCTTTCTGTGACGACTTTACCCGCAGTGCGCTGACCGGCGAAGTCACCTTCCTTTCGGCGCAGCCGATCAATACGGGCCGCGAGGAAATGAACGGCCTCGACCTAGGGCTCGTCTATAATAATGACATCGGCAGCGTGAACGTCTCGCTCGACGTCAACCTGACCTACCTCAACAAATATGTCGTCCTGCCATTTCCCGGCGGCGCCCCGATCGATTTCGACGGCTTCATCGGCGGCGGCAACGGCGGCTATCCGAAATGGCGCGGTTATGGCGTGCTCACCGCCGAAAAGGACGGCATCAGCGCGACCTGGTCGACGCAGTGGATCGGCAAGGCGACCGACTTTAATGCGGCGCCCGGCGAAATCGGCTACAGCACGCCGAACGTCTTCTACCACAATCTCCAGCTTGCATATGAGATCGACGAAAAGACGCGCTTCCAGCTGGGGGTCGACAATCTCTTCGACCGCAAGGCGCCCTATATCCAGAGCTTCACCGATGCGAACACCGACACGATGACCTATGACCTGCTCGGCCGACGCTTCTATGTCGGTTTCCGCACCGCCTTCTGAGGGACCGGAAGATGGCGATACGTTGGCCGCTGCTCGTTCGGCGAACGCATAAATGGCTGGCGCTGGTCGTCGGGGTTCAGGCTTTGCTCTGGACGCTGACCGGCTTTTACATGGTGGCGGTGCATATCGACACCATCCACGGCGACAATCTGGTGCGCTCCCCGGTCGCCCAGCCCTTCGACCTCGACGGCCTGGTCGCGCCGTCGAAGGTCGTCGCGGCCATGCCGGGGGTGTCCGAAATCCGTCTTCAGCGGCTTTCGGGTCAGCCGGTCTGGCGTGCTGAGACCCCTGAAGGGGCGCGCCTGTTCGATGCGCGGTCGGGTGCGCCACTGGCTGATCTTACCGAGGCTCAGATTCGCGAGCAGGCGCGGCGCATCTACACCGGTGACGGCAAGATCGTCTCGGTGCGACTCTTGACCAAAGCGCCCCAGGAAATGCAGGCGCGCAAGCCACCCTATTGGCAGGTCGAGTTCGAGGGCTGGAATCGCCCGACGCTCTATCTGTCACCGACGACGGGCGAGCTGATTTCGCGCCGGCACGCGCTCTGGCGCGTCTTCGACTTCGCCTGGATGCTGCACATCATGGACTATGATGAGCGCACCGACGTCAACAACCCGCTGCTCCGCGTCGCGACCTGGAGCGCCTTTGCCATGGCGCTAACGGGCGCCTGGCTGCTTATCTGGTCCTTCCCGCGCCGCAAGAGGAAGAAGGCATGAAGAAAATCCGCCTGACGCCGCTTTTCTTCCGGCGTGTCCACAAATGGGTCGGCCTGATCCTCGGCCTCCAGTTCCTGCTCTGGGCGCTGAGCGGATCGGTAATGGCGCTGCTCGACAAGGACAAGGTCGGTGGCCATGGCGGCGGGATGGCGCATTCGCATCCGCTGCCGCCGGGCGAATATTTCGACATCGCCGCCTTGCCGCAAGGCGAACCTGTTACCGGGGTCGTTTTGCGAGATCTTGGCACCCGGCCGGTATACGAACTCCGCACTCCTAAAGGCATTCGGTTGGTCGACGCTACGGACGGCGCTGATATTCGCGTCGATGAGGGAATTGCCCGCGAAGTCGCATCGATGATGAATGAGGCGCCGATCCGCAAGGTAAGCGTGATCGCGAAGCCGAACCTCGAATCGCGCGATCACGAAGGTGCTATGTGGCGGGTCGATTTTGCCGATGCCGAGAACAGCAGCGCCTATGTCTCGCTGGATACCGCACGCTTCCTCGTCATGCGCGGCGACACCTGGCGGACATGGGACTTCTTCTGGATGCTCCACAATATGGACTACATCAACCGATCCAGCTTCAACCACCCGCTTATCATCTTCGTCGCCTTTGGCGCCCTATGGCTTTCCGGCACCGGCTTCTATCTGCTGTTCAAGAGCTTCAGTCGCGCGGATTTCCGTTGGCTGCGCCGGCGCCGCAAGCCCGTTGTGGTCCGCCGAACCGCCTGACGCGTCAGTCTTCGACTGAAAAGGCTGCGGAAAGCTCGAAGCGCGTGCCGGGATGGGAGAGCCAGGCGTGCGATACCAGCCGCCCGCGGCTCCAGGTGCGCCGCGTCATGCGCAAAACCGGCTCACCTTCATTGAGGCCAAGCATGCCGCGCGTGCGCGCGTCAGGCATAGTCGCGCAAACCCGGTGCTCGACCCGCTGGAGGGGTGCGGTCCGCGTCAGATATTCGTTGGGCGTCAATTGCGTGAAATCGAGCGTGCCATAATCGGGCGCCACGGACGCAAGGACGAACCGCTCCTCGAGCTGGATCGGGAACTCGGCCTCGTGGTGGACGATAATCGAATGGAAGATTTTGGTGCCTACCGGCACCTCCAGCAGCACCGCGGTTTCGGCGCTGGCTTTTTCTTCGACATTCTGGATGACCCGCGCCCGATAGTCATGGCCACGCCCGCGAATTTCCTCGGCAATATTCCGGATCTCAATCATGTGACCGATCGGCCTGGGCTCGGCTATGAACGAGCCGCTGCCTGCCCGGCGGACGATGATACCTGCAGATTGCAGCTCGCGAAGCGCCCGGTTTGCCGTCATGCGCGAGACGTCGAATTGCTCGACGAGATCCGCTTCCGAAGGCACCCGATCGCCTGGCTTCAAGCGGCCGTCGCCGATGGCGTCGTAGATGCTTTGTTTGATTGCTGCATAACGTGGAGGCGCATCCGGGGAGGCGCCGTTGGCAGACCGCTTGGCGCCGTTTGAGCTCGGTCGAGGCATTAGATCCATCACCCGTCTATACAGGTGAAATCATTCAGATTCCAAGCGTTCCGACGGGTTTCGCGATAAAGATCGGGAACCGCTGCCGATCACTCCATCCGGGCTGCGGATTCGAAACGAGCCGAATGTCAAACCGGGCTTCATGGCATTGCTCGCAGGCAGGGCTCCGGTCTGGTCAGGAGTTTATCAGCGCGCATCTGCTACGATATTCGATCTCATGCCGCCTTTTTTCGGGGTGCTTCCTGCCGGGCGATGAAATCTGCCAATGCCGCCTTTCGCGATCCGCGGTCGAGTGAATATGCCCTTTGCTTGAAAACGGCGCCGTCAAGCAAAGCAGCGATGTATCCAGAAAGAGTGTCCGCAGCCATGATGAGGGCGGCATCCAGAACGTGAATATATTTGCTGGTGACAGTGCCCTTCGCGTGACCCATCAGCGCCGCGATGGTGACTTCGGTAAATCCGAGGTCGTTGCCGATGCTGGCGAAACTGTGACGCAGAACGTGCGGTGTGACGCCTTCGAGGGGTGAACCCAGGAATATCTCGCCCCAGTGATTTGGAAAGCCGCCAAATGCGGTGTCTTCCCCTCGCGGCCCGGAAAACACATATGTGCCGCTGTCTTCGCTTTGCTGCTGCTCGAGAAACTCTACGACCGGCAGGCCAATAGGACGGACTGACTTTCCCTCCTTGCTGTCGGAAAGCCGGAGGCAACTTCCATCGAGATCGACATCACACCATTTGAGATTGATGATCTCCCCGCGTCGGCAACCGGTGAGGGCGATTTGCCGAATGATGTCGATCGTTGGGCCGAACTTCTCGATTTGCCCGGCGCTTTTCAGCATACGGCCGAGAATTCGATACTCGCCATCGTTGAGCCGTCGAGAACGGACATTGTCTTTGGGACGTTTGATGCCATGCGCGGGGTTGCTGTCGATGATGCCGAGATCGACGGCATAGGTCAGTATGCCGCCAATCAATCCGAGGGTCCGAGCCGCCGTGCCTGGGCCGCCGCGGACATTGGCTCGACCGCGCAGCTTGCTGGTCTTGATGAAGGCTCTCGTCTTTCCCGCCATGATATCGCGCATGACCTTCGTGAGAATCGCTTTTGTGAGATCCTTAACCCGGCGTGATCCAAGGAGCGGGATGACGTGTCGCTCGATCCGCCCGAGATCGATATCGACGGTCGATTTCTTCTTTGGCCGCCCTCCTTTGCCGAGGATAAGACCATCTCTTAAGTCCTGCATGTAAAGCTCGCAGAGTTCCTTCATCGACATCGCCTTGTTGAGCTCTGCCCGATCTTCCGCAGGATCCTCACCTTGCGCAACGCGCGCGAGTTGCATCTTGGCCTCGCGCCTTGCCGCTTCGGGCGTCCAAATGCCGTGGGTGCCGATGGTGTAACGACGCGAGCGGCCGCCCGATCGATACTGAATGAGATAGCTGCGTTTCCCGGTCGGGAATATCCGGAGCCCGAAGCCCGGCAATTCCTCATCCCAGAGGACATAGTCATTCGCTTCCGCTACAACTGCATCGACGACGCGTTTGGTCAATTTGACCATCGAGCCTTCTCCTTTTGGCCCGGTTTCGCGTAAGCACCACGTAAGCACGCGGAGGAAAATCAGGGCGCATCTGAGGTTAGACCGGCGCAAATCGACAAAGCAAGAAAGTTGATATATTTGAGTATGTTAGCAAGCAAAAACTTGCTCTGGCGTTGTCCGGCGTAAACATGCTAGTACCCCCTCCGAAGGCGAAGGTCACAGGTTCGAATCCTGTCGGGTGCGCCAATCCTCAATATCTCAAGTCGTAATGCATGCAGTAAATAAGTAGGGCGGGTGCCTACACCCGCCCTGACAGTTGCTGCGCTAGAATTCTCAGTGTCAAAAACTAGTGTTCATTCGTAGACTCTCCGACTTTGCGCGATTAGAAGAAGTAGCGAACCTGAAGGCCGTACTGACGCGGTTCGCCGAACACCGTAAGAGGCAGGTCGGGATTGGAGACTCCGAGGGCGTCAGTCCCGACTGCTTTATAGGTCGCATAACGTTCATTTGTCAGGTTCCTGCCGTAAAGCGCTACTTCCCAGCTGCCATCCGTGGGCATCCACGAAATACGGCTATTTATGAGCGTAGTCGGCGAACTAGCATATCGCGGATCATTATTAGGCTTGAAGTAGGCAACACCTCGTTGAGCAATATCGCCGCGAAGAGTCACAGTTCCGCGCGATCCCAGCGACGCCTCGTATTCCGCTCCAAATGTCGCGTTCCATTTAGGGGCATTGGGTAAACGGTTGCCCTCTAGGCTTACCTGGTTGTCGAAATACACATCGTACCGCGCATCGAGATAGGCGAGGGTAGAAGTTAGCGTCAAACCATCAGTGGGCTTGGCAAGAAATTCAGCCTCTACACCTTTGATTGTAGCTCGTCCGGCATTAGTCGTGCTGGCAACACCATTGAGATACTGAACGACCTGCAAGTTGGTGTAATCGTAGTAAAATGCCGAGAAGTTTGCCCGCAACTGTCGATCAAGTAGCGTGCTCTTGATACCAGCTTCATAACTCCACAGGTACTCCGGTAAGAAAGGCTGCGCATCGCCTAGTTGGAAGCCTCCAGATTTGAAGCCGCGGGAGGCTGATGCATATGCGAGAACATCGTCACTCACGTCGAAGTCTACGCCAAACTTTGGGGTCCATGCCGACCAGGATGCAGATGGCGAGCCCCGATCAACCTCGTCACCATCAAGATTGATATTGTAGGAGAAATCTTTCTTCTCATAGCTGTATCGTAAGCCGGCGGTGAGGCGTAGCCGGTCGGCGATTTCGTAGCTCGCCTGGCCGAACAAAGCGTATGCGTTTGTGGTATTGCTTTCCGGGATTGCTAGTTCCCTTCCTGGCTCAAGTATCTGAATTTGATCCTGTCCGCGCTCGTTCAGGAAAAAACCACCTAGGATCCAACGGAGTGGCCCGGGATCGGTATTGAAGATCTGTATTTCTTGCGTAAAGGTTTTCGACTTTTCGACGAATTCAATATTGCGCAGAAAGATGTCTGTGGCGTCGACATCCAGCACCTGACCGACATCGCTCGAACGGAATGCAGTGATGGATTTGATTTCCACGTCGTCCGCATCGTATCGGATTGTGGACGAGGTGCCCCAAGCGTCGATATCGTAACGAGGAACAGTATCGAGCGCAATTTCGTCGCTTTCAGTCGGTACGGTCGCCCCCGCTGCCAAGAGGCCTGGAGGATAGGATCCCCGAATTGCAGGGTAGCCCGTTTCACGGTCCCGGCTTGCGTCAGCGCGAATTACTATCTCTAGACGGTCCGTCGCATCAATTGCCAGAGTTGCTCGCCCGGCAAAATTATCCTCATTCTGATAACTTCGGTCGACATTTACATCGCGGTATATGCCGTTTCGGTCGTTCTTTACTAATGTTAGTCGAGCTCGAGCACTATCGGAAACAGCGCCCGAAACTGTTCCGCTGAAAGTGCGCTTTCCGAAATTCCCAACGGTAACTCCTAACGTGCCCGTCAGTTCGTCAGTCGGCATTTTTGAGATTATATTCAGTGTCCCCCCGGCAGAGTTGCGTCCGAAAAGGACCCCTTGTGGGCCACGGAGAACCTCGATCCGTTCCACATCGAACATGTCTTGATAGCTTGTCGTGGGTCGAGAAATATAGACGCCGTCGTAATGAACGGTCGTGCTGGGATCCGTCGCGACCCCGAAAGCGGACGTACCAATGCCACGAATGTTGATAATGGCCATGGAGTCATTGGTAACCGAGACCCCCGGAACGAAAAACTGGAGATCCTCAACGTTAGATATGCCGGTCGCAGCTAGTGTATCACCGCTCATGGCGGTAATGGCTATCGGAACTTCCTGAAGATCTTGCTCTCGCTTTTCAGCGGTGACAACGATTACATCAACTACATTCGTTTCCTCAGCGTCTTGAGCAAAAGCAGGCGTTGCGATCAGCATCGCAGGAACTGAAGTCGTCAAGAAGAACCCGCAGCGGTGTGAGTTTTTGCAATTTTTCATCCCTCTCTCCCTTTTGTGCACCGGCGTGAAATCGCGGTGCTCTAGCGCTACCGGCTGACCCCAAAGGACTTTTTGTGTCGTTGAGTGACCCCGGCCTCTCTGTTTACGCAGCGGCAGCGCGCACCCCTCAAATTCGGGCTTCAGCCGTAGGAGATCAGTCGAGAAGCGACGGGGAACTTCTCTCCATTTCAGCCATGCCAGATGGCGAAGCGTCCCGACTTTCGTCGGCTACCCGAGACCTGTGCGCTTAGGAGTTTGGTGCGGGACCAAGCATTGCTGGTTGGGATACAGCTGAGTAGCTCACCCCCAGGTCTGCGAAGTTGCATTTAAGGACTGATGCGCCGTCGACCAGGCTGATGAGGCTTTCGGTCAGGACCAGCGGCTCACTCCGTAGCTAGACTTTGCTAGCTCTCAACGGCCAGAGAAACTAGAGCATGCTGCGACCGATCACGAGATAGTGCTAGGCGTCTGGCGGGCTGGCCGAACGACTTGACGACTCCTCCAGACTTCCCATTGCTGACCGGGTCTTTAAGGCTCGGTGTTGCTAAGCTAATCGGTCCTTCCGTCTTTCGGGTGATGACGGACCGACCTGGGGGACATGGAGGGGGAGCAGGTCAGGCCCGCCATCGAGATCGATTATCGGTGAATGTAGCCCGATCGTGCCACATGACGTTTGAATGCTGGGGCAGCCGTTCTCACTCTATTGCGCCGATCTGCGGAACAGTTTGAGTGGTATGCATCTGCACACATCCTTGCGGACTAGCGCGGACCAGCACTCTTAAGCATGTCGTGACCGTTTGGTGTGCAATTCGGCTAAGTGCCGTCGCTGTTTCGATTGAAAAGAAACGGGATTTTCCAAAGACCGCCGCCCGGCATCTCCGGGTGCCGTCGCATATTACGCAACAAAACCAACCACCTGCAGCTCGACCGATGGCGCTGCTTTTATCTCGCGCTCGATTCCTTCTTCTTTTTCAGACGCTCACGAACACTGAATTCTTTCGCTAGCAGTGCGGCTTGCAAGCTAGGGTCCGGACTCATTAGATCCACCATGTGACGAAGGCTGCGATGGCGATGGTAGCCATGAAGGTCTTGATGTTGCGGTCGAAGCGAGTGGCAACGCGGCGCCAGTCCTTGAAGCGGCAGAACATGCGCTCGACGACGTTGCGCTGGCGATAGATCTGGCGGTCGTGTTCGATCTGGACCTTGCGGTTGGACTTTGATGGGATAACCGGCGTGGTTCCGCGCTCGATCAGCCAGGAGCGCAAGGCGTTGCTATCGTAGCCCTTGTCGGCGACCAGATACTGCGAGGGCGGGACGGCATTGATCGTCTGGATTGCGACCTTGGCATCATGCGTGTTGCCCGGCGTCAGCAGGAGGACGTGCGGGCGACCTTTCTCGTCGCAGACGGCGTGGAGCTTGGTGTTTCTTCCGCCCTTGGTGACGCCGATACCATGAGCCAAGGCCCCCCTTTTGCGCCTCCGGCGGTGCGGTGGAACTGGATGCAGGAGCTGTCGATGAAGAGTTTGTCCGGCACACCGTCCACTCCGGCGAGCTGTGCGAAGATGCGCTCCCACACACCTCGCTCGGCCCAGCGCCGGAAACGGTTGTAGAGCGTCTTCTTCGGCCCGTAGACATACTCAGGGCAGTCTCCCCAGCGGCCACCGCTCTTCAGCGCATGGACGATCCCCGACAACACGCGCCTGTCATCGACCCTCGGCATCCCGCGTGTGTCGTTCGGCAGAGCGGCTCGATCCGTGCCCATTGTTCATCCGTAAACCAGAAGAAATCCGCCATCCACTATGCCTCCTCGCTGGAGACAGTTGAATCATATCTCGATGCTGCTGTGAATCCCGTTTATGGGTCCGGACCCTAGTATTCGCCCACCTCGTTCCAAAACGCGGCCTCTCGCTGTGCCTCCAGCCGTTCCAGCGGTACGTCGACCAAATCGAATTTGAGATTGTACATCGGAAGCTGCCAGTGGTTGTAGAAGAGCCGCGCGTGCTGCTCGGTGGCGACATCCGTGACCAAACCTTCCGAGTCTAAGCGAGCTCCAAGTTGCTTGGAGAGCTCGCGCGCTTCAACCGGGCCTTCGTCTTTTACGAAGTCGACGTTGCCCCAGATATCACTGGTAGCTTGAAGTCCTGCACGGGTCATAACCCCCAGCACCTCAAGCGCTTCGACAATTTGCAAGGCGATGGGGCGTATAGCTATCGTAGAACCGCCCCAGCGATTGGGATCATTCCATTGCGGTATCCCTTCCTCGTGGACCTCGATGTCGGCGTACATTGTGCTCTCACGCAAATAGAGCGACCAATTGGGAACGATGTATTCGCTCATACCTCCGTCGAGAAGGTGGCCTTGTCGCTCGTTGTCGACGTACTCTTGAAGCTGGGCGATGTTTGTTGGCCGCCATGACTGAGCATTGGCATAGATCATACGAGAGAGATGATCGTAGAGCGTCTTTTTAACGATCCGACCGATGCGCTTGCCAACCTCGGGCACCGGGCACCGCACCAAATCGATCAGGATAAGCGCCTTCGCTGACTCTTCCTCAGCCAAGCCCGAGAGCACTGCTGCCTCACGCGGATTGTCCTCCAACGTTTCCGCCGCTCGCCAAAAGCCCTGCGCGCTTTGAAGTATGATTGGAAGGCCTTCGGAAATGAAGTCGAGGCGCGCCGAATGCCTCATGTTGCAGAGGGCGCGTGCCTGACGACCACCGAAAGTGATCTTTGTTCCTTTGTCGCTCATGCAGACTTTCTAGCACTGTTCATTCCGTGACGCTCATGCGATCAGCGATACATGGGCAAGACACCTTATGATGATCGTGATGATCTCGAAAAGCTTCGGTCTCAGTGGAAGAAGATCGACGGCATACTCGAACGCCGGAAAGAGTGGTCTGCGGCGATCGTAAGGGCTGCTACTGCTGCCGAGATTGCTGCCAACATCGCCATACGAAAGCGCTTCGAAAGCGAGAGCGAATTCTCGTCTGAGTTTGTGGATTCGCTACTGAGGTGGGCAAACGGCATCGATGGGAAATTTGGCCGCTTGATCATTCCGGCGGAGCGAGACGAGGTGCGAAAGAAGGCGCTCGGCAAGCTCAAAAAGCGCTCCGAGCGGTTGAACAAGAAGCGCAATGCCATCGTTCACCAAGGCGCGTTCGCAAGCAAGCGGGAGATGCGTGAACTGGTCAATCTATCGCGTGAAATCGTGAACGAGCTGGTCATCCCGTGGGAGCCCGAGTTCGTGCTTGGCGGAGAAGAACTCACAAGTTCGAAGCTGCCAAAGGCAAAGAGGCTGTCAAAAATTTCCAGCGCCAAGAGCGGGAAAAAGAAGAGCTAAGCTGCCTCTATCGGGAGTGCAGAACGTCCTGGTAGCTTAGCCTGTGGCGTTCAATTCGGCCTTGAGCTTTTCAAGCCGCTCCGAACACACCTCGTGCACCACGCGGCCCAGCTCCTCGACCTGCTCGCCAAGCCATTCGAGCTCTTCCTTGGTGATCCGGTAGTGCTTGGAATAGCGCGCCTTGACGTAGGCTTCCTTGAGCTTCTCGAAGCGCGCGCGGTCGCGGCGCGTGTCGCGCGGCCAGACGTAGGTGAGCCTTGCATCGATCCGCTCGGCCTGCGTTCGCAGGAAGCCGAGATTGTGCACGTGTGGGGTGTAGAAGGTGCAGACGAGGAGGGCTGTATGATAAAGCCGCTCGCATGATTGGTGCATGTTGAACGCGGCTTCTTTGAACCCGCCATCATCGATCAAAAACTCAGCAGCCTTCTTAAAACGATTAGCGCTTGGAAACCACTCGTCGAAGTATTCCTGCGCCATGGTCAGCGCTTGTTCGGGCGTTTTGGGTTTAGGCGTGTGCAACTCGGTGTCGTCGGACTGGTAAAGCGCTACGCCGTCCTGCTTCACGTCCATGAAGAAATAGCGACCGTGCGCCAGCCCATCGTTCACTTCCTGTAGGGTATGGACGATGAAGTTGACCGGGGTTTTGAGCGTCCCGGTTACACCATATTCGCGCATGAGCCGGTCATCGAGCTTGGACCAGTACTTCACTCGATCTGTAAGTCTGCTGTCGTTGACGATCACGAGCAGATCGTAATCCGACTGGTAGCCCTTGGCTGTATGCGGCTCATCGACCCATGTTCCGCGCGCATAGCTGCCGTAGAGAATGACCTTGAGAATGCGACCGGCCTTCTTCCATTCATGCTTGGCAAGCGCGAACGCGTCATCAAACTCTTCGAAGATCAGCTGCACCACGCGCTCTAGTTCGCGCTGCTTTTGCGGGGGCAGATGATCGAGGTCGGTCTTCATCACTCAATCTCTAGCAAGCGCTTGAGATTCTTGCACCTGCCAAGTGGCGAGGCGCGCGGCGACGGCGCACCCTAAAGCGTTGAGGAGCCGCGCGCTGGCGGTTCGCGTTAGCAGCAATCCGACAGGATTGTTTGTTAGGATAGTTAAGGGACTCTCGAGCCCAGCATTTCTGCGGATTTGAGGCCTGATTCGGTTCCCGATAGTCCGAGCTTTCGGTTCCTGATCGTCCGAGTCCAGCGGTTCCCGATAGTCCGAATAGCTCACAGCTTTATCCACAGGGTTAGCCATCCCCATTTCTGGGGAGGGGGCTTGAATCGCGTTTCCAGTAGGAGTGTGCTGGGAGGCTTGCATCGGAACCTGCTTCATGACCCGGCTGCGCGCTCGGCGATGAATTCGCTCATGGCGCTCTTTCGTGCAGTGCGGTCGAGCGCAAAGCTACCTCGCTGGAAGTTCGTGCCATTCAGCAAAGCGCTGACATACCCTGCGATCATGTCCGCAGCGGTGATAAGCGTAGCGTCCAAGACGTGGATGTACCTGCTGGTGATTGATCCTTTTGCGTGCCCCAAAAGTGCGGCAATCGTGATCTCGGTAAATCCGAGATCATTGCCCATGCTGGCGAAGCTGTGACGCAGCACGTGGGCTGTGATCCCCTCCAATGGTGAGCCGCTAAAGAGGGCGTTCCAGTGGTTTGGGAAGCCGCCAAAAGCATTATCTTCGCCAAATCCCGGGAACACAAAGCTACCCGTGGCAGTCTGACGCTGTGCCTCAAGAAACTCGACAACAGGCAGGCCGATGGGCCGTATTGATCTGCCTTCCTTGCTTTCGGAAAGCCGCAGGCAGCTGCCATCCAGGTCCACGTCGCACCATTTCAGATTGATGATCTCGCCCCGTCTGCAACCGGTTAAGGCGATCTGGCGGATGATGTCCGTTGTCGGCCAGAACTTTTCTTGCGTCTGCGCGTCTCGCAGCATGCTTCCTAAAATACCGTACTCGGCTTCGGTCAAACGCCGCTCGCGCACCTTGTATTTTGGCTTCTTGATCCCGTGCGTGGGATTGTGTTCGATGATGCCCAGATCAATGGCGTAGGAGAGTATTCCTCCTATGAGGCCAAGGGTCCGCGTGGCAGTTCCAGGACCGCCCCTCACGATTGATTTGCCCCGCAGTTTCTTGGTTTTGACGATAATCCGCGACCGACCTGCCATAATGTCGCGCATTATCTTGACCATATCGGCTCTGGTCAGATCCTTGACGCGCCGGGTTCCGATGAGCGGAATGATGTGTCTCTTGATCCGACCGATATCGGTATCGATGGTCGATTGCTTCTTCGGTCGCCCTCCCTTGCCAAGAATCAGGCCATCATCGAGGTCCTGAATATAGCGCCTGCAGAGTTCTTTCATCGTCATCGCACGGTGATCTTCGAGGCGCTCCTCTGCCGGATCGTCGCCTCCTGCAACACGCCCCAGCTGAGCCTTCGCTTCTCGGCGGGCCAGTTCCGCTGTCCACACTCCGTGCAATCCAAGCGTAAGCCGTCTGGCGCGTCCCCTCTGTCGATACTGGATTACATAGCTGCGCTTGCCCGACCGGTATACCCGGAGCCCAAAACTGGGTAGCTCTTCATCCCAAATGATGTAGTCTTTCACCTGAGGCTTGGCTGCCTCGACGGTGCGCTTCGTCAGTTTGACCACGGCGATCTCCGTTTCCAGAGCCCCGTTTTGAGTAACTGTGGTGTCATCACTCGGAAGAAAACCGGGGCGTAGATTTGGGTACGCCAGCAAAACCCGAGTTCAATATAAATCTATACAAAACAGTAGTTTAGAGTAGGATTTCGTAGTCTGGCGTACCCGTTCTGTACCGGCTCCGAAGGCAGAGGCCACAGGTTCGAATCCTGTCGGGTGCGCCAGTCAACTAATGTAGTACGTTGCTTTTCAACAATTTTCGAGTAATTCGTGGAAAGCGTTCCAACGATTGATCCCATGTAATGTGTGGGCTCTCTTTATACACTATGGAGAGGCACGGCATTCGCAGGGATTTGTATCCGTAGCTTCAGGCTATTTTCGGCTGATGGGGCTTATCTGTACGATTTCAAACGTTAGCCCTTTGGGATTGAGGACGTTGGCTGTGCGGTAGAATATGAGCCTCGGCCAACGCGAAGACCGAGATTTCGATGGATAACCGAAAAGCCGTTGCGCTTTCGCGTTTCGAACTCCGGTAACCTGTCACATTCAAAAATCTAGTTATCAGACTGAGCTGCTGATCATTCTCAATCGCCCGCAGGAGGCGATTCGTTTCCAACTTTGCGATTTCGAATCGTTGTTTGTCCGACGCAGCCGGTGCGATCATGTTGATGCCTGCGCTCTCCTTCCCCTTCATGCGCCTATTCCCGGCGGAGTGAGGCCCCGGCATACGGATCGTAATCGGCCGGAGGTAGTGGCTCACGCACCTCGGTCGGAACGTAGACCTCAGGGTCTGGCGCTGGGGGTGAAGCAGACTGCCACGCCCCCGCCAGCCCCGCGGCGATGACGGGTGCACCTAGAAGAACGAAACACCCGAGGATCACCCGCATGCCGTGCCGGATGGGAATTTGGCCCATTAGCATGAGGAAGCCGACGAGGCTTACTCCAAGAACGCAGAGGCCCGTCGCCAGGCTGCCGAGCAGCAAACCGTTGATCCATGCGATGGATGCTGCAAGTGCGGATTCCGATCCCACGGGCGTGAGCGGGATGCTCATTCTGCCACCATCACCTGTGACACGCGCCGCAAGCCTGCACGCCGCTCGAGTTGCACAAACACATCGATGCTCTCGCGCACATAATGCCGCACGTCATCACGAGATAGCCGCGAGCCGGTTTGCAAAACCAGTAACGCGAGTTGCTCTATTGCGCGCTGCGGCGTGTCGGCATGAATAGTCGTCATTGAACCCGGATGGCCAGTATTGACCGCCCGAA
>Ga0207904_1000450_pt1 | contig 15655 bp, 10 predicted proteins | sample MalvirmetaMSP118_FD_184232 | JGI IMG/M metagenome (GOLD analysis project Ga0207904, IMG submission 184232) | Marine viral communities from the Deep Pacific Ocean - MSP-118 (SPAdes) | ecosystem: Environmental > Aquatic > Marine > Oceanic | place: Pacific Ocean | collected 2011-05-30 | reverse complement strand
CGCATCGAACCGGGTCAGACCGTCGCCTTCGTCGGGCCATCCGGATCGGGCAAGTCGACGATCCTGAACATCGTGCTCGGGTTTGTCCGTCCTACCAGAGGCCAGGTGAGGATCGATGGGATGGACCTCGCCACGCTCGACCTCCGCGCGCTGCGCCGCTCCGTCTCGATCGTTCCACAGGAGACGGTGCTACTGGCGGGCACGGTGCGGGAGAACGTCGCGTACGGCACGACCGATCTGAGCGACGAGGAGATTCTCCACGCCCTGCGCGACGCCAACGCGATGGACGTCATCGCCGACTCGCCGGATGGCCTGGACACCCTCGTCGGAGAACGCGGATCGCGGCTCTCGGGTGGTCAACGCCAGCGACTCGCCATCGCGCGCGCCCTGGTCCGCGAGCCGCGCATCCTGGTACTCGACGAGGCCACGAGCGCTCTGGACGCGGAGTCGGAGTCGAAGGTCACCGAGGCTCTTGACCGGGCGCGGCGCGGGCGTACGACGCTCATCGTCGCCCACCGGCTCTCGACGGTGCGTGGAGCGGATCGCATCGTCGTCATCTCGCACGGCCGTATCGTCGAGTCAGGCACTCACGAAGAACTGCTGCGGGCGGAGGGAGCCTACTCGCGTCTGACGTTGCTGCAGCGCTCCGCCGAGTGAGGGGCATACCCCTCACTCGGCCTCGAGGTGGATCACGAACGCCTGCAGCGGCCAGACCGTCGGAAGCTGCAGGCCGACCTCGTGGAGGAAGGCGCCGGTCAGGACGATCTCTCCCGCTTCTCCCAGCGCAGCGGCGAGTCCGCGTCGATCGCGTTCACGCGTCCTGGTTCCGTGGCGCCCTCTCGCCGGTGCCTCGCTCGATGATCCAGGTCGGCAGCGCAATCTGCTGGGTGAACCCGGCCGGATCCCGCATGCGCTCGAGCGCCAAACGCGCCGCCTGCCGGCCGAGCTCGACCGGGTCATAGGTGATGACGGTGACGCCGATGACATCAGCCGTGTCGAAGTCATCGAACCCCACAAGTGCCATCGATTCCATGATGCCGAGCTCGCGGAACACGCGGAGTGCGCCGATGGTCATGCGGTTGTTCCCCGTGATGAGCGCCGTCGGCGGACTCTCCGAACTCATGAGGTCGCGCACGATCACGTCCGGCGCAATCGAGAGATCGTCCTCGAGGCGCTCCCAGGGGCTCGTGTCGGCGATCCCGTCGGCGGCCATCGCGTCCCGGAAGCCGCGGAGGCGCTCAGCCTGGGTGTATACCGAGGCGGGGTTGCAGACATAGCCGATGCGGCGATGCCCGCGGGCGAGCAGGCGCCGCGTCGTCTCGTAGGTACCCTTCCCGTTCTCGAGCACGAGCGAGTCGGCGACGAGGTTGCGCGCCGGTCGGTCGATCGCGATGACGGGAGTGCCCAGCTGCCGCTCCCCCTCGAGATAGGACTGGTCGTCGGAGACGGGGATGATCAGGAGCGCCCCGATCCGCTGCGCGAGGAGCGCGTCGGCGACGCGCTCCTCGCCTTCGGGCGAGTCGTCGGTGGTGGCCACGATGAGCGCATAGCCCTGGTCGGCGAGCTCGCGCTCGATCCCCGAGGCGACCTTGTAGTAGAAAGGGTTGCTCAACTCGCCCATGATGAAGCCGAGGGCGTTCGTGCTGCCCCCGCGTCTGAGGCCGCGCGCCAGGGTGTTCGGCCGGAACCGCAGGCGCTTGGCTGCGCTTAGGACGCGCTCGACGGTCTCCGGCGAGACGAGCTCACGCTGGGTGAAGACGCGGGACACGGTCTTCGAGCTCACCCCGGCAAGCCGGGCCACATCATCGAGCGTCGCGCGTTGTTGAACCGTCATCGTCCTCCGTCCCGCGGATAGGCTAGCAGTTCGTTCACCAAATGACGACGATGGACATCGCAGAGACATTTCGGGTCATTTCGAATTAGTCGTGCGCTGAAAATGCCTGTTTAGAAGGATATTTTTGTTCTGCGAAGATCCTCAGACAAGAAAAGACAGCGTTGTCATATGTCCTTGCAAAGGCGCTCTCCGGCCCCTAGTGTGGGCGCGAAATAACGGCAGCGCGGCGGCGCCGCTCATCGCTTCAAGGGTGAACCGAAGAGGAGAAACGACCATGGCAAGAAAGATCTGGACCGTTGCCGCGGGATTGGCGGCGACGGGACTCGTGCTGACCGGATGCTCAGGGAGCGGCGGCGGCAACTCGACCGAGGGCACCGACGGAGACGTGTCCGGCGACGTGACGTTCGTCACGTGGCGCACCGACCTCATCCAGGACGGCACGTTCGACGAATACGCTGCTCAGTTCCACGAGATGTACCCCGATGCCACCGTCACGTTCGAGGGCATCACCGACTACGAAGGCGAGATGCGCACGCGCCTGAGCACCGACAACTACGGCGACGTGCTCGGCATCCCGAACAGCGTGCTTCCCGACCAGTTCTCGGACTTCTTCGAGCCGCTCGGCCAGACCGACGAGCTCGCCGACACCTATCGCTTCCTCGCGCCGAAGAGCTATGAGGGAGTCCAGTACGGCCTGGCGCTCGGCGGCAACGCGAACGGCATCGTGTACAACACGGACGTGTTCGAGCAGGCCGGCATCACCGCGCTCCCCAAGACGGAGGACGAGTGGCTGGACGCGCTCGCCAAGATCAAGGAGAACACCGACGCGATTCCGCTCTACACGAACTACAAGGACGGGTGGCCGCTGAGCCAGTGGTCCGGGAACATCGGCGCGATCACCGGCAACCCCGACGCGCAGAATGACATGGCGCACGACGACACCCCGTGGACCAACGACACCGACATCTATGCGATCGACTCGCTGATCTACGACTCGGTGGCGGCTAGACTCACCGAGGAAGATCCACTCACGACCAACTGGGAGCAGTCGAAGGTCGACTTCGCGACGGGCAAGATCGCCGCGATGGCCCTCGGATCGTGGGCGATCTCACAGTTGCAGGGCGCGGCAGAGGACAACGGCATCGACCCGTCCGTCGTCGGATACATGACGTTCCCGGCCACGGCTCCGGACGGCGAGCAGTACGCGGTGGTCGGCGGGGACTACAACCTCGGCATCAACGTGCACTCCGACGTGAAGCCGGCCGCCAAGGCGTGGATCGACTTCCTGCTGGAGGACTCGGGGTTCACCGACACTCAGGGCATGGTCTCGGCCCTGCTGGCCGACCCACTGCCCGACAACCTCGCCGGTCTCACCGACGAAGGCGTGCAGCTGATGGAGCTCAACCCCGCACCCGCGGGCGAGGAGGCGCTGTTCAACAACATCGCGGACGCGGCACAGATCGACATCTGGGGCAACATCTACCGGCAGAAGCTCATCGACATCGCTCGCGGCGCGGCCCCGGGTGACAAGCAGAGCTACTTCGACGAGCTCAACCAGCGATGGACTGACGCGATCGCCCAGGTGGGCTGAGCACCCGCAACCGCCCTCTCCCGCGGGGAGCCGCACCCGAGCGGCGCCCCGCGGGAGACCATCGAGGAGCCTGACTGACAATGTCGATGTCCACCGCAGGACCAGAGACCACCGGCGTGACCGGGCCGATGACCCATGAGCGTCCGACGCGACGCCTGTTCCGGTCGCGGGCGCGCGCCACCCGCGCGACCGGAGCGCCGGCCGGCCGCAGCATCGTGGAACGTCTCACGCCATACCTGTTCATCGCGGCCGCTCTCGCGCTGCTCCTGCTGCTGACGTACCTGCCCGCCGCGAACATGGTCTGGTACAGCCTCACCGACTGGGACGGCATCGACAAGGAGCAGAACTTCATCGGGCTCGACAACTACGTCGCCGTCTTCACCGATCCGCGCATCTTCGGCGTCTTCTTCGTCAGCGTCTACTACTTCGTCGGGTCCTTCGTCCAGATGGCGATCGCGCTCTATTTCGCGGCGCTGCTGTCGAACTCGACCCGATTCTCCAACTTCTTCCGGGGCGTGCTGTTCTTCCCGTACCTCATCAACGGCGTGGCCATCGGGTTCGTCTTCCTCTACCTCTTCCAGCCGGGCGGCACGCTCGACGCCTTCCTCTCGTGGTTCGGAGTCACGAGTCCGCCGCAGTGGCTCGGCAACCCCGAGATCGCCAACTACTCGCTGGCCGCGACCAGCGTATGGCGCTACACGGGCCTGAACTTCGTGCTCTTCCTCGGCGCCATGCAGTCCATCCCCCACGAGCAGTACGAGGCCGCCGACATCGACGGCGCGAACAAGTGGCAGCAGTTCTGGGCTCTGACCTTCCCGGGCATCCGCCGGATCATCGGGCTCAGCTTCATCCTCGCCATCGCGGGCAGCCTCTCGGTCTTCGAGATCCCCTTCATCATGACCGGTGGCGCCAACGGGACCTCCACCTTCGTCATCCAGACCCTGCAGACCGCGTTCACCTTCCGACAGGTGGGCCTGGCGAGCGCCATGGCGATCGTCCTGCTGGTCATCGTGCTGGTGATCACCTGGGTGCAGCGAAGAGTGTTCCCCGACGAGAAGGTGGACCTGACATGAGCACGCCGATCCGCAGCGACCGCAGCATCCTGCTCTCGCGACTCTCGGGAAGCACCGTCAAGTACGTGTCGCTCATGCTGGGCGTGCTCGTGACCATCCTCCCGCTGACGGTGGTCTTCATCGCGAGCTTCAAGACCTCGGCCGAGTTCGGGCAGACCGGACCCTTCGACCCGCCCTCCAGCTGGTTCAACCTGGAGAACTACGTCGTCGCCTTCGAGGACGGCGGAATGGTCGAGGGCTTCATCAACACGACCATCGTGCTCGCCATCTCGCTCGTCGGCACCATCCTCATCGGCACGATGGCCGCCTACGCGATCGACCGCTTCCAGTTCCGCGGCAAGTTCCTGATCGTCGCGCTGTTCCTGATCGCCACGCTGATCCCGGGCGTGACCAGCCAGGTCGCGACGTTCCAGATCATCAACGGGCTCGGCCTCTACAACACGATGTGGGCGCTGATTCTGCTGTTCATGGGGACCGACATCATCTCGATCTACATCTTCATCCAGTTCATGCAGTCCATTCCGACCTCTCTCGACGAGGCCGCGATGATCGACGGCGCGAACCGGTGGACGATCTACTGGCGCGTCATCCTTCCCCTGCTCAAGCCCGCGATCGCGACCGTCGTGATCATCAAGGGGATAGCGATCTACAACGAGTTCTATCTCCCGTTCCTCTACCTTCCCAGCCGCGGTCTGATCTCCACCTCGCTGTTCCGGTTCAAGGGACCCTTCGGCGCGCACTGGGAGATCATCGCCGCCGGCACGATCCTCGTGATCGTGCCGACTCTGATCGCGTTCCTGCTGCTTCAGCGCTTCATCTACCGTGGACTCACGACGGGAGCAGTCAAGTGATCGCACGTCCCCTCCACTCGGGATGGACCCTCCGGGCCTCGGGCGGTCCCGCCCCGACCCGGTCGCCGGCGCGACCGTGCCGGCCGCCGTCCCCGGGTGCGTGCACACCGATCTGCTCGCCGCCGGCCTCATCCCCGACCCGTACCTCGACGACAACGAGGCGCTACTGGCCTGGATCGGACTGGTCGACTGGACGTATCGCACCTCCTTCGACTGGTCCCCCGACGGGGCCGCCCGGCACGACCTCGTCTTCGACGGGCTCGACACGGTCGCCACGGTCGTGCTGAACGGCCGGGTGCTCGCCGAGACGGCGAACCAGCACCGCTCCTACCGGCTCGCCGTCGACGGCGTCATCCGCGAGGGCGCGAACGAGCTGGAGGTGAGATTCCGCTCGCCGGTGCGATACGCGAACGCCCAGAGCGTGGCGCTCGGCCCGCGCCCCCGCCCGTATCCCCTGCCGTACGAGGCGATCCGCAAGTCCGCCTGCAACTTCGGGTGGGACTGGGGCATCGCGACGTTCACGAGCGGCATCTGGAAGCCGGTGCGGCTCGAGTCCTGGTCGCGGGCGCGGCTCGCCGAGGTGCGGGTCGCCGCGCTCCCCGACGGCGACTCCGACGGCCGTGTCGTCGTCGACGTGCGCGTCGAGCGGGAGCCGGGCGACGAGGCGCCGCTCCAGGTGTCGGTCGACGTCGCCGGAGCGCACGTCGCAGCTCCCGTGGTCGACGGATGCGCACACCTCGAGGTCGCGGTCGCCGACGTCGAGCGATGGTGGCCCGTCGGCTACGGCACGCAGCCCCTGTACGACCTGTCCGTCGCGCTGCACGACGAGGACGTGCTCGATCGGACCTCGCGCCGCGTGGGCTTCCGCACCGTCGAATGGGAGACGACCCCCGACGAGGAGGGGACGCCGTTCACTCTTGTCGTGAACGGTCAGCCGGTCTTCGTCAAGGGTGCGAACTGGATCCCGGATGACGCCCTCCCGGTGCGCGTCGATCGCGCGCGCTACGAGAGGCGGCTGCACCAGGCGGTGGACGCCAACCTCAACCTGATCCGGGTGTGGGGCGGCGGGATCTACGAGAACGACGACTTCTACGAGCTCTGCGACGAACTCGGACTCCTCGCCTGGCAGGACCTCCTCTTCGCTTGCGCCGCCTACCCCGAGGAGGAGCCCCTCCGCTCCGAGATCGAGGCCGAGGCGCGCGAGAACGTCGTGCGGCTCGCCCACCACGCCTCCCTCGTGCTCCTCACGGGCAACAACGAGAACCTGTGGGGCTTCGAGGACTGGGGCTGGAAGGAGCGGCTCGACGGTCGCACGTGGGGCGCGTTCTACTATCACGAGCTCTTCCCGCGCCTCGTCTCGGAGCTGGCACCGCACGTCCCCTATGCGCCGGGCAGTCCGTTCAGCCCGGGCGGGCAGCATCCGAATGCCGAGGAACACGGCTCCATGCACCTGTGGGAGCAGTGGAACCGACGCGACTGGCTCACCTATCGCGAGCACCGCCCGCGCTTCGTCGCGGAGTTCGGGTGGCAGGGCCCTCCGACCTGGTCGACGCTGACGCGATCGATCGCCGACGACCCGCTGACCCCCGAGTCGCCCGGGATGATCGTGCACCAGAAGGCGATGGAGGGCAACGTCAAGCTCGCGTCGGGACTCGTGCCCCATCTGCGGGTGCCCGACGACATGGAGACGTGGCACTGGGGGATGCAGCTCAACCAGGCCGTCGCGGTGCGGACGGCGCTGGATCACTTCCGCTCCTGGGCTCCGCGCACGATGGGCGCCATCGTCTGGCAGCTCAACGACTGCTGGCCCGTCACCTCGTGGGCGGCGATCGACGGCGACGAGCGGCCGAAGCCGCTCTTCCATGCGCTGCGGAACGCGTTCGCGCCGCGGGTGGCCTCGATCCAGCCGCGCGACGAGGGGCTCGCGGTCGTCCTGGGCAACGACACTTCCGCCGCCTGGACGTCCGTGGTGCGCGTGCGCAGGCTCGGATTCGACGGCAGTGAGCGCGCGACCCAGACCGCGTCCGTCGATGTGCCGGCGCGCGGCAGCGTCACGGTCCCGATCGATCTGGGCATCGCGACGCCCGACCATGCGCCCGGAGAGCTCCTCGTCGCGGAGGCCGACGACATCCGGGGCTGGTGGTACTTCGCCGAGGCGCGCGACAGCGAGCTCGGCGACCCCCGGCTGACCCTCACGGCGGCGCCGATGGACGGGGGCACGGAGGTGACGATCACGGCGGCCGGGCTCGCGCGGGACGTCACGCTGCTGGCCGACAAGGTGCTCCCCGACGCCGTGGCCGACGAGGGACTGCTGACCCTGCTCCCGGGCGAGAGCGCTCGCGTGCGCATCCGCCACGGCGGAGAGCTGGATGCCGGCGCCCTCGCCGACCCGCGGGTGCTGCGCAGCACGAATCAGCTGGTGACGCGATGAGCGCCGGCTTCGCCGCACCGGTCTGCGGCATGACCTGGGGCTGGGTCGGCACGCGGGGGACGTGGGCGACCCCCGAGGCCGAGTCGTCGATGCGCGCGATGGCGGACACGAACGTCACCTGGGCGGCCATCGCGTATGCGTCCGTGCAGGCGACGCCGTTCGACACCGAGATCCCGTTCTCGGAGGCGCCCACGGTCACCGACGCCGAGATCGTCTGGGCGATCCGGGAGGCCAAGTCGTCGGGCATGCGCGTGTGCCTCAAGCCCGTGGTGAACTGCGCCGACGGCTCGTGGCGCGCGCACATCGGATTCCTCTGGCCGGACGTTCCCGGCGAGCCCACCTGGGACGAGTGGTTCGCCTCCTACCGCGCGTTCATCCTGCACGCGGCGCGTCTGGCGGCCGCCGAGGACTGTGAGATGCTCTGTGTCGGCTGCGAGATGGTGCGCGCCGACGCGCAGGACGCGCAGTGGCGCCGGCTCATCGCCGAGGTGCGCGAGGTCTACTCGGGGCTCATCACCTACAACTGCGACAAGTACCAGGAGGATCGTCTGACCTGGTGGGACGCCGTGGACGTGATCTCGTCGAGCGGCTACTACCCGATCGACGAGTGGGAGGCGCAGCTGGATCGGATCAAGGCCGTCGTCGACCGCCACGACAAGCCCTTCCTCTTCATGGAGGCGGGATGCCCGAGCCGCGAGGGCTCGGCTCAGCGCCCGAACGACTGGACGCTCGCCGGCGCACCGTCGGGTGAGGAGCAGTTGCGGTACTACGAGGCGATGTTCGCGCACTGCCGAGAGCGGACGTGGGTCTCGGGGTGGATGCTGTGGGACTGGCCCGCACGGCTGTACTCCGCCGCGGACGCGGCGAGCAACGACGACTACTGCCCCTGGGGCAAGCCCGCGGGCGCGTTCCTCCGGGACGTCTACGGCGCGATGAGCAAGGGAGAGGCGAGGTGAGCCGCAACGTCGTCGCCGTCGACGCGGGACAGACGTCCATGAAGGTCCGCGTCGTGACCGCGACGGGTGCGCAGGAGTATGCCTGGCCGGGCATACGCACGCACGAGGCACTGCTTCCGCAGCTCGCACGGGTCATGCGGGGGGCGCTGGCGACGCTGCCGCCCGACGATGGCGCCATCGTCACCGCCGGCGTGTCGGGTCTCACCGACGCCGACACGGCACCGGACGTGCTCCTCGGCCTGCTGCAGGGGACCGGTGCCGAGCACGTCATCCTCGCGCACGACTCGATCACATCCTTCCTCGGCGCGATCGGCGACCGGTGCGGCGCCGTCGTGGCGGCCGGGACCGGCGTGGTGACGCTCGCCGTCGGAGCGCAAGAGGTCGCCCGGGTCGACGGCTGGGGCAACATCATGGGCGACGCCGGCAGCGGCTATTGGATCGGTCGCGAGGCGCTTGAGAGCGTCATGCGCGCTCACGACGGACGAGGTCCGCGCACCGCGCTTACCGATGTCGTGCGCGAACGGTGGCCGAGACTGGAGGAGGCCTACATCGCGATCCAGACCGCGGACGATCGCATCCAGGTCGTCGCGGCCTTCGCGGAGGACGTCGCACGTCTCGCGCACGACGATGCCGTCGCGATGCGGATCACTCGGGCCGCGGCCCGCGAGCTCGCGCTGAGCGCGGTGACCGCCCTCGAACGGGTCGGGTGCCCGGCCTCGACGCATCCTGACGTGTGCGCCATTGGCGGCGCCTTCCGCTCGCAGCCACTCCTGGAGGCGTTTCTCGCGGAGCTCGTCGATGCAGGATACGACGACGGCATCATCGCCGCGCGCGGCACGGGTCTGGATGGCGCGACTGCGCTCGCCCACCTCGACGACGGCCACCCGCTTCACCGGCGCGTCAGCGTGGCCGACCCACCGTGAGCGCGTCCTCAGAGCCGCGTGGGGGTGGATGCCGCCGCATCCACCCCCACGCTTCAGCTCCGTCCGGCGCCGGATTCTGACTCGGACGCGGAGCCGACGTCCTCGTGACGCGCGACCCAACCGCCCAGAACCGGAATCCCCGACACGTCAGTCGCGACAATCTGCGAGGGCCGCACCCCCAGGGCCGCAGCACGGCGCGACCCAATGGTCCCGGGGCCGAACGCGTGGGCCCGGCCATGCCGCCAAGCCCATTTCCTTCAGTCGCGCCGTCGTGCGGGTGCGGCGCCGCGCCAACCGCGCCACGGCGCGACTGAAGGAGCAGCGCAGGCCGCCGCGCAACCAGGTCCGAGGTCAGCGCAATGCGTCGATGACGGCGTTGAGGGTGGCCGACGGACGCATGACCTCGTCGACGAGCTCACCGTTCGGACGGTAGTAGCCGCCGATCTCCACGGGCGAGCCCTGCACACCGTTCAGCTCTGCGACGATCTGATCCTCGTCAGCTGTCAGCTTCTCAGCGATCGGCGCGAAGATCGCCGCAAGCTCGGGATCCTCGGTCTGCTTCGCAAGCTCCTGCACCCAGTAGAGCGCGAGGTAGAAGTGGCTGCCGCGGTTGTCGATCGTGCCCAGCGCGCGCCCCGGGGACTTGTCGTTCTCGAGGAACGTTCCGGTGGCGGCGTCCAGGGTGTCGGCCAGGATCTTCGCACGGGCGTTGCCCGTCGTCTCCGAGAGGTGCTCGAGCGATGCCGCGATCGCGAAGAACTCGCCGAGCGAGTCCCAGCGCAGGTAGTTCTCGCTCAGGAGCTGCTGCACATGCTTGGGCGCGGATCCGCCCGCGCCCGTCTCGAACAGTCCGCCGCCAGCAAGCAGCGGAACGATCGAGAGCATCTTGGCGCTCGTGCCGACCTCGAGGATCGGGAACAGGTCGGTGAGATAGTCGCGCAGGACGTTGCCGGTGACCGAGATGGTGTCCAGGCCGTGGCGCATCCGGGCCAGGGTGTAGCGGGTCGCCTCTTCGGGCGAAAGGATGCTGATCTGAACGCCCTTCGTGTCCAGCAGCGCAAGACCCTGGTGCACCTTGGCGATCAGCTGCGCGTCGTGCGAGCGGTTGACGTCGAGCCAGAACACCGCCGGCGAGCCGGTAGCCCGGGCGCGGGTCACGGCCAGCTTGACCCAGTCCATGACGGCGATGTGCTTGGTCTGCGTCGCGCGCCAGATGTCGCCGGCGCCGACCTTGTGCTCCAGCAGCACCTCACCCGACGAGTCGAGCACCTGCACGAGCCCGTCCGAGGGGATCTCGAAAGTCTTGTCGTGGCTGCCGTACTCTTCGGCGGCCTGTGCCATGAGACCGACGTTCGGCACGGTGCCGATCGTGGTGGGGTCCAGCGGCCCGTTGGCGATGACATCGTCGATGACAGCCTGATAGACCCCCGCGTAGGACGAGTCCGGGATGACCGCGAGCGTGTCATCTTCGCCGCCGTCGACGCCCCACAGCTTGCCGCCGTTGCGAACGAGGGCAGGCATCGACGCATCGACGATGACATCCGACGGGACGTGGAGGTTCGTGATGCCCTTGTCGGAGTTCACGTACGACAGGCGCGGCCCGCGCTCGAGATCGGCGTCGATCGCGGCCTTGATCTCATCTGCGCCTTCGAGCCCGGGAAGGCCCGCGAGGATCGAACCGAGACCGTTGTTCGGAGTCAGGCCTGCCGCCGCGAGCGTGTCGCCGTAGCGGTCGAAGACATCGGCGAAGTAGGTCTTCACAACGTGCCCGAAGATGATCGGGTCGCTGACCTTCATCATCGTGGCCTTGAGGTGCACGGAGTACAGCACGTCATCGGCGGATGCCTTGGCGAGCGTCTCGGCGAGGAAGGCGTCCAGCGCGGATGCCGAGAGGAAGGTCGCGTCGATGATCTCGCGCGGGAGCACCTTCAGCCCTTCCTTGAGCACCGTCACGGTGCCGTCGGCAGCCACGTGCCGGATGGAGAGGACGTCGTCATGGGCAGCCACCCAGGACTTCTCGTTGCTCTTGAAGTCGTCGTGGCCCATCGTGGCCACACGGGTCTTCGATCCGTCGGGGAACGGCTTGTTGCGGTGAGGGTGCTTGCGGGCGTAATTCTTGACCGACAGCGGCGCGCGACGGTCACTGTTGCCCTCGCGCAGCACGGGGTTGACAGCGGAGCCCTTGATGCGGTCGTACCGAGCCCGCACGTCCTTCTGCTCGATCGTCTGCGGCTCATCCGGGTAGCCGGGGATGTCATAGCCCTGCTCCTGCAGCTCCGCGATCGCGGCCTTCAGCTGCGGGATGGATGCCGAGATGTTCGGCAGCTTGATGATGTTTGCCTCGGGCAGTGTGGCAAGGCCACCGAGCTCCGCGAGAGCGTCACCGACGGCCTGCTCAGGCGTCAACTGCTGCGGAAAAGCGGCGAGGATGCGGCCCGCGAGAGAGATATCGCGGGTCTCGACATCCACTCCGGCCTGATGCGTGATCGCCTGCACGATGGGGAGAAAAGAAGCGGTGGCTAGAGCCGGTGCCTCGTCGGTGTACGTGTAGATGATCGTGGATTCGCTCACTCGCCTGTCTTTCCGCTCGGGTCGCCGGGCCAGCCTACCGCACCCCGAGAACTATCTCGATATCAAGATAAATTCCGGTGCGTGACGAGGCGCGGGATGCCGAACTGCGGCATCCCGGCTAGCCTGTGTGACATGGCCGATCTGCGACTTGCTGAACTGTCCGCCGCCACGGTGGAAGCTGTCAACAATATGTCGCTCAAGCCCGGGCAGGCTGAGTTCCTCGCCCCCGAGAGCTACGAGGTAGCGGCGGGGGATGTCGACCCCCAGACGATGTGGCAGCGCGTCGTGCTCGACGGCGACGACGTTGTGGGGTTCATCAGCGCGAACTTCGACGGCGACAGCATGCCCGACTACTTCCGCTCGGTGTTGTGGCGGATCAACGTGGACGCCGACGATCAGGGGCGCGGCATCGGTCGATTCGCCGTCGAAGGCCTGCTCGCGGAGGCGCGTGAGCACGGTGTCGACCACGTCAATGTCATCTATGGTTCGGGCGAGGAAGGCCCGCAAGCATTCTTCGAGCGCGTGGGCTTCACACCGGTTGGCGAAACCGAGTACGGTGAGGTTATCGCCGAGATCCGGCTCTGATCCGGCGAGTCCCACCCGCAGTTTCCGCCCCCACCCGAGGGGCTTTTCGGCTGGCGGCGGGGCCTCGGATTCCCCTCCCCCACCGAGGCCCCGTCGCCTTTTTCGTTCGGATCGCCACGCGGCCCGGATGACGGTGGCGCGGTGACGGCGGCGGGGTGACGGCGGCTAGACGAGCGACTCCCGCCAGGCAGCGTGCAGCTGCGCGAACTTGCCCGTGCCGGCAATCAGCGTCTCGGGACTGTCGTCCTCAATGATCCGGCCGTGCTCCATCACGAGCACCCGGTCGGCGATGGCCACGGTCGACAGGCGGTGCGCGATGATGATCGCCGTACGGTCGGCCAACAGCGTCTGCAGGGCATCCTGAATCGCACGCTCTGACGGGATGTCGAGAGACGCCGTGGCTTCGTCGAGGATGAGCACCGCGGGGTCCGCGAGGAAGGCCCGCGCGAACGAGATCAGCTGGCGCTGCCCGGCCGAAACCCGTCCGCCACGCTTGTTCACATCGGTGGCGTAGCCGTCCGGAAGCGCCCGGATGAAGGCATCCGCCCCGACAGCCTTCGCCGCCGCCTCGATCTCGTCGAGGGTGGCATCGGGCTTCCCGAGCGCGATGTTGTCGGCGACGGTTCCGCTGAACAGGTAGGCCTCCTGCGTGACCATCACGATCGCTCGTCGAAGATCCTTCGGGTGTAGACGCCGCAGGTCGACGCCATCGAGGGTCACGGCACCGCGAGAGGGATCGTAGAAGCGCGAAACGAGCTTCGCGAGGGTCGACTTTCCCGCGCCGGTGGTGCCGACCAGGGCGATCGTCTGCCCGGCCGGAATGTCCAGCGAGAAGTGCGGCAGGATGACGCGGTCATCGGCGTACCCGAACGTGACCTCATCGAAGCTGACGTGTCCGCGCGCGGTCCACAGGTCGACGGCATCCGTCGGGTCGGGAACCGTCGGCTCCTCCTCCAGCACTCCCGACACCTTCTCGAGTGCTGCCGTGGCGGCCTGATACGAGTTCAGGAACATCGCGACCTCCTGCAGGGGCGCGAAGAAGTTCCGCACGTACAGGACGCTTGCCAGCAGGATGCCGATGGCGATTGCCCCGTCGGCGACCCGGAGCCCTCCCCACAGCACCACCAGGGCGATGCTCACCGACGCGACGGCCATGAGGCCGGGCTCGAAGGTTCCGAACAGTCGGATCGAGCGCATGTTGACATCGCGATAGTCCTCGGCGACGTCACCGAACTCCTCGTCGTTGCGCGGCTCCTTGCGGAAGGCCTTGACGGCACGGATGCCGGTCATGGTCTCGACGAACTTCACGATGAGCTTGGCGCTGATCACCCGCGACTCGCGGTACACGACCTGCGAGCGGCGGTAGAACCACCGCATCAACAGGAACAGCGGCACACCCATGACGGCGAGGATGACGCCCGACTGCCAGTCCAGCAGCAGCAGCGCAATGAGCGTGAACCCGCCGTAGAGCAGACCCGAGACCAGCTGATTGAGCCCGCCGTCCAGGAGCTCCCGAATGGACTCGAGGTCGCTCGTCTGCCGCGAAATGATGCGACCCGACGTATACGACTCGTGGAATTCGAGGCTGAGCTTCTGCGTGTGCAGGAAGATGCGCTTACGAAGGTCAAGCATCACCGCCTGCGTGAGACGCGCTGCAACGACGGCGTACCAGCCGACCAAGCCCGCGCCGCCGAGCCCGGCGACGAGGTACACGGCGACGACGCCAATCGTCGGCATCCAGTTCGTCTGCGGCGCCAGAACCTGCGGAAGCGCGGTATCGATCCCGTACGCGATCAGCGCGGGCCCGGCGACCTGCAGCGCGGTCGAGACGACCAGCACGACCCCGGCGAGCGCGACCTGCCACCGCAGCGGTGAGATCAGCGACCCGAGCAGGCGCAGCGAACGGCGACGGATCGCACGACTTTCGTCCTTCGTGTAGTCCGACCGGTCCTCGCCGGCCGTTCCGACGACCGTGGCGCTCACAGGGTCACCTCCCTCTCCCGCATGCGGGCTTCTTCGTCTTCAAGGCTCGAGATGACGTGCCGGTAGTGCTCGCTCGCGCGCAGCAGCTCGGAGTGCGTGCCGACGGCGCTCACGCGTCCGTTCTCGAGCAGAGCAACACGGTCGGCGAGCGTGACCGTTGACGGCCGATGCGCGATGACGAGGGCTGTCGTATCGGCGAGGACCCGACGCAGCGCATCCTCGACGAGTGCTTCCGTGTCAACATCCAGCGCCGACAGCGGGTCATCGAGGACGAGGACGGCGGGCTTTGCCGCGACCGCGCGGGCGAGCGCCAGCCGCTGACGTTGACCGCCAGAGAGGCTGAGCCCTTCCTCACCGATGACGGTGTCGACGCCGTCGGGGAGGTCGTCGACGAAGCTGGCCTGCGCGACCTCGAGCGCTTCCCGGAGCGCGGCCTCGGCCTCGGGGGATCCGGGGACGAGATCCTCGCGACCGAGCAGCACGTTCTCGCGCACGGTCTGCGAGAACAGCGTCGCGTCTTCGAATGCCATGCCGATGTGGGTGCGCAGCTCGGGGAGTGTCAGGTCTCGAATGTCGACCCCATCGAGCGTCACACGACCGCCGGTCACGTCGTACAGGCGCGTGGGCAGGGTCGTGAGGGTCGTCTTTCCCGACCCGGTGAGCCCGACGAGGGCCATCGTTTCGCCGGGGCGCAGCACGAGGTCAACCCCGTCGAGCAGGTCTCGCTGCGTATCCGGCGCGTCCTGATAGCGGAAGTGGACATCCTCGAACGCGAGCTCCCCACGGGGAGCCGCAATGGTCGTCGGCTGCTCGGGGTCGGTGATGGTGTCGACCTCATCGAACACCTCGAAGATGCG
>Ga0207904_1000449_pt1 | contig 15690 bp, 11 predicted proteins | sample MalvirmetaMSP118_FD_184232 | JGI IMG/M metagenome (GOLD analysis project Ga0207904, IMG submission 184232) | Marine viral communities from the Deep Pacific Ocean - MSP-118 (SPAdes) | ecosystem: Environmental > Aquatic > Marine > Oceanic | place: Pacific Ocean | collected 2011-05-30 | reverse complement strand
CGCGGTGACGGGTCGGACGGGACGTTCAATCCCGACGACTGGATGGAGCTGAAGGAGCGTCGCAAGGTCGACGACTTCATCGTCTTCGCCATGGCCGCCGCGGAACAGGCACTTACCGACGCCGACTGGAAGCCGAAATCCTACGAGGATCAGACCCGCACGGGCGTCCTGATCGGGTCGGGAATCGGTGGCCTGATGGGCATCGAGGAAGGTGCCATGACGCTCCGCGATCGCGGACCGCGTCGGCTGTCGCCTTTCTTCATTCCCGGTCGCCTGATCAATCTTGCATCCGGCTACGTGTCGATCCGCTACGGTCTCAAGGGGCCGAACCACGCGGTCGTGACGGCCTGCTCGACGGGCGCGCACGCCATCGGCGACGCCGCCCGGCTGATCGCGCTCGAGGATGCCGACGTCATGGTCGCCGGCGGCTCGGAATCGCCCATCGGGCGGCTCTCGCTGGCCGGCTTCGCGGCGTGCCGGGCGCTGTCCACGCATTTCAACGATGCGCCCGAGAAGGGTTCGCGCCCTTATGACCGCGACCGCGACGGTTTCGTCATGGGCGAGGGCGCCGGCGTCGTCGTGCTCGAGGAATACGAGCACGCCAAGGCCCGTGGCGCCAAGATCTACGGCGAAGTCATCGGCTACGGCATGTCGGGCGACGCCTACCACATCACCGCGCCATCCGAGGACGGCGACGGCGCGTTCCGCTGCATGACCGCCGCCCTGAAGCGGGCGGGGGTCACGCCGGCCGACATCGACTACATCAACGCGCACGGAACCTCGACGCCGATGGGCGACGAGATCGAACTGGGCGCGGTCGAACGGCTGATGGGCAACGCCGCTGGCAACCTGACCATGTCGTCGACCAAGTCGGTGACCGGCCACCTTCTCGGAGCCGCCGGTGCCGTCGAGGCGATCTTCTCGCTGCTCGCGATTCGCGACAACAAGATCCCGCCGACGATGAACCTCGACAACCCGTCGATCGAGACGGCCATCGATCTCGCGCCGAACGCCATGCGGGAGCGCGAAGTGAACGTTGCACTCTCGAATTCCTTCGGCTTTGGCGGTACGAACGCCTCGTTGGTGTTCCGCAGCGTCGACGCGTAGGTCCGCGCCGACGTGACGGGATCTGGCCGCATCCGGCGATCAGGTAGCGATTCGATGTCGCGATCCGGTCGCCGTTTGCGGAGATGTGTGTCGCGGATCAGGGAATCAGAATGAGCAAGGACGCGTCAGACAAGCCCGGTCCGGGCAATCGCAACCGGCCGAGGCCTGTCGCCGCGCGCCCGTCGCCGCGCAGCCCTCGCGAAGCTCTGCAGCCCGAGATCGCGCCGCCGCCGCCGCCCAAGGTGCGGTCGCGCCAGGCCCGGCACCCGGTTGTCATCGTCCTCAACTTCTTCCTGACGCTGGGACTGATCGGCGCGTTCGCCGCGGGCATCGGCCTCTACTGGAGCCGCCACGAATACCTGTCGGCCGGCCCGAACGCCGCCGACGCCAATTTCTTCGTGGACCAGGGCTCCACGGTCGAGGGCGTTGCCGCCCAGCTGGAAGACCGAGGCCTGATCTCCAACCGATGGATATTCGTCGGCGCGGCGCAGATGCTCGACACCGCCACCAAGATCAAGGCCGGCGAGTATCTGATCCCGGCTCACGCCAGCATGGACTCTATCATGGAGAAGCTGGTCGAGGGCCGCTCGATCCAGCACGCGATCACCATTCCGGAAGGGCTGACGAGCGCGCAGATCATCGAGCGGATCAACGAGAATCCAATTCTCGTCGGCGACATCACCTTCATTCCGGCCGAGGGCAGCCTGCTTCCGGAGACCTACAAGTTCACCCGCGGCGCCAACCGCCAGGACGTGTTGGAACGGATGCAGCGGGCGCACCAGAAGGTCGTTGACGACGCCTGGGAGCACCGGATCGACGACCTGCCGCTGAAGAGCAAGGCGGACGTGATCACGCTCGCGTCCATCGTGGAAAAGGAAACCGGCCGCGCCGACGAGCGCAACCGGGTGGCTGCGGTCTTCCTCAACCGCATCCGGAAGGGGATGAAGCTCCAGTCGGATCCGACCATCCTCTACGGCCTTTACGGGGGCGAGGCTTGGGAAAAGCCGCGCACGCTCTACCGCTCCGACATGCAGCGCCCGAACGCCTACAACACCTACCAGATCGACGGCCTGCCGCCGGGGCCGATCGCCAACCCGGGCCGGGCCTCCATCGAGGCCGTGACCAATCCGTCCCGCACCGACGATCTCTATTTCGTCGCCGATGGCACCGGTGGACACGCGTTCGCCGAGACCTACGCGGAACACCAGCGCAACGTCGCGAAGTGGCGTGAGATCGAGGCCAGCCGGTCGTCCGGTGGAACGGAGACCGGGGGAACGGAGAATTGATCCGCCGCGCGGCAACGGCGGCAGCCGACCGGCGCGGGGAGTGCATGCGATGAGCCTCTCCTCGATGACCGGTTTCGCCGCCACGCGGGGGACCAGCGGCAGCACCAACTGGCTGTGGGAGGCCCGCTCGGTGAACGGGCGGGGGCTCGATCTCCGGATCCGTCTTCCCCAGGGCTGGGAGCGTATCGACCCGGTCGTCCGCGAGCTTGCCAGCAAGCGCTTCAAGCGCGGCTCCGTATCGGTCTCGTTGGGCCTGTCGCAGATCGACACGGTGACCCGCTACGCCATCAACGAGCCGCACCTCAACGCGCTTCTGGACCTGATGCGGCCGCTGCAGCAGCGCGGCGACGTCGCGCCGCCGACGGCCGACGGCCTGCTGACGATCAAGGGCGTGCTTGAGCCGGTCGACGAGGGCGCCAACGGCAACCGCGACAAGGCGCTCGAGGCGGCGGTGCTCGCCGGCATCGAGCAGACCCTCGACGCACTCCGGGACAACCGTCTGTCCGAGGGAGCCCGCCTCGGCGAGGTCCTCGGACAGCAGATGTCGGCGATCGCGACGCTGGCCGACACGGCGCGCGCCCATCCCTCCCGGTCCACCGAAGCGATTTGCGAGCGGCTTGCCGCCCAGGTCGCGGCGCTGCTTGATGCCTCCGCCTCGTTCGACGGCGCGCGCCTGCACCAGGAGGCCGCGCTGCTGGCGGCCCGCGCCGACATCGCCGAGGAGATCGACCGACTGGACGGGCACGTGGAAGCGGCGACCAAGCTGCTGACCGAGGGCGGCGCTGTCGGCCGGCGTCTCGATTTCCTTGCCCAGGAATGTCACCGGGAGGCGAATACGCTGACGGCCAAGTCGGTCCACCGCGACGTGACGGCCATCGGCCTCGATCTCAAGGTGGTGGTCGATCAGCTTCGAGAGCAGGTTCAGAACATTGAGTAGCCCGTCCGTGCCCGAGACCGCGAACGTTCCGACCCGGCGCGGCGTCATGCTCGTCCTGTCGTCGCCGTCCGGCGCCGGCAAGACAACGCTCTCGCGGGCCGTGCTCGATACGGATGACAACATCGAGCTGTCGATTTCGGCCACCACGCGGGCCAAGCGGATGAGCGAGGCAGACGGGGTCCACTATCATTTCGTCAGCCAGCGCGCCTTCGAGGCGATGCGCGATCAGGACGAACTGCTCGAATGGGCGGAGGTTCACGGCAACTTCTACGGCACCCCGCGTGCCCCGGTCGAGGAAGCCCTGTCGAAAGGCGAGGACATCCTGTTCGATATCGACTGGCAGGGAACGCTGCAACTCTACCAGACCTGCCGGGAAGACGTGGTCTCGATCTTCATTCTCCCGCCGTCGGGTCGGGAACTGAAGGCGCGGCTGGAACGCCGGGCCGAGGACGATCCGGAGACCATCGCCCGGCGTCTGGTGAACGCCAAGACCGAACTCGCCCACTGGAACGAGTACGACTACGTGATCGTCAACGACGACCTGGAACGGGCTCTGGCGGGCGTGCGGGCGATCCTGTCCGCCGAGCGTCTCAAGCGCACGCGCGCGCCCGCCCTCGACACGTTCGTCACCGGGCTGATTTCCGATCTCTGAGCGCGCAGGGTTTAGGGTATTCCCCTAAGTCTCCGTATTGATTTGAAGATCAGGCGTTGTTGTTGGCGTTTGCGTCCGGCTTTCGTGCGGATTCAACCGCGCGGGCGAGCGCCACGAAGCCCTCCACCGGCACATTCTCCGCGCGCTCGGTCGGCTCCAGCCCGGCCGTCTCTATCAGGGCCATGGTATCCAGACCGAGCGTCTTCAGGCTCTGGCGCAGCATCTTGCGACGCTGGCCGAACGCGGCCGCCGTAACCCGGCTCAGAATGCGTCCGTCGCAGGCGAGCGGTTCCGGGCGGGGCCGGAGGTGGACGACCGAGGACCACACCTTCGGAGGGGGCGTGAACGCCTTCGGCGTCACGTCGAACATGATCCGCGCCTCGGCCCGCCAGCCGGTGAGCACGCTGAGGCGTCCGTAACTGTCGTCCCCCGCGTCGGCCACGAGCCGCTCCGCCACCTCGCGCTGGAACATCAGCGTCAGCGAGGACCACCAGGGCGGCCACGGATTCGTCTCCAGCCAGCCGACCAGCAATGCGGTGCCGACATTGTAGGGAAGGTTGGCCACCACCGCGCCGGGTCGACCGTCCAGGTGCGCGGCCATGTCGACGGCCAGCGCGTCCCCTTCGATGATCTGGAGCCGCTCCGGGTAGTGCGTGGCGATTTCCTCCAGCGCGGCAATGCAGCGCCGGTCGCGCTCGATCGCCACGACCTTCGCCGCACCTTCCATCAGGAGCGCCCGGGTCAGGCCGCCCGGACCGGGGCCAACCTCGATGATGGTCATCCGCGACAGGTCGCCAGCGGTACGGGCGATGCGCCGGGTCAGGTTGAGGTCGAGCAGGAAGTTCTGGCCGAGCGACTTGCGCGCGGAAAGCTGGTGGTCGCGGATCACGTCGCGCAACGGCGGCAGCGGGTCGTCAGACATGGGGGCGCGTGATCCGGCGGCCTGCCGTCATGCGATCGGCCATGGCGATGGCGGCAAGGAAGCTGTCCGGCCTGGCGCGTCCGGTGCCGGCGAGATCGAAGGCCGTACCGTGGTCGGGCGAGGTGCGCACGAACGGCAGGCCGAGGGTGACGTTGACGGTCTCGTCGAAGGCCAGCGTCTTCACGGGGATCAGCGCCTGGTCGTGATACATGGCCAGCACCACGTCGTAGGTCCGGCGGGCTGCGGCCGAGAAGATGGCATCGGCGGGGAAGGGGCCGCGCGCATCGATCTTGCGCAGCTGCAGTTCGCCCACGGCGGGCGCGACGATGAGCTCGTCCTCGTGGCCGAGGGCGCCGCCTTCCCCGGCATGGGGGTTCAGGCCGGTGATCGCAAGCCGCGGGTTCTCGATGCCGAAGCGGTCGACCAGGTCGCGCGCGACGATCTGACCGGCGGTGACGATCATGGTGGACGTGAGATGCTCCGGCACCTCGCGCAGGGGAATGTGGACCGTCACCGGCACCGTGCGCAGCTCTGGACCGGCCAGCATCATGATCGGGGTGGCGACGACACCGAACAGGCGCTCCGCGAGGGCGCCCAGATACTCGGTGTGCCCGGGATGCGTAAAGCCGGCGGTGTAGAGCGTGCGCTTGTGGATCGGCGCGGAGACAACCGCGCGCGCATTGCCCGCGCTGATCGCCGCGACGCAGGCATCGATGGAGGCGATGACGGCCGACGCGTCGGCGCTGTTGGGCTCGGCCGGAGCGCCGCGTGCCGGATGGCCGGTCGGCACCACCGGCAGGGCTGACGCGAAGACGGCCGCCGCGTCGCCTTCGGCGCAGCTTTCGATGGGCACGTCGAGTTCGAGCAGTGCGGCACGGCGGACCAGCATGTCCGGATCGCCGGCCACAAAGAAGGGCGGCAACGCGCGCGCGTTGCGCTCCAGCCAGGATCTCAGGATCAGGTCGGGACCGACGCCGGCGGGCTCGCCAAGCGTGACCGCCAGCGGCAAGGCAGGTGAGGGAGGTGCGCGATCGACCATCCCTAGCGCCGCTCGATGACGGCGTCCTTCCGCAGGTTGCGCAGATACTGCCGCGAGAACAGCGCGCCTTCCTCGCCGATGATTTCCGACTGGACCTCCTGGATGGCGGCTTCGGTGCTGCGCACCGTCTCCTTGTCGCAGACCGCGTACATCGTCAGGCCTTCGGCGGTCTTTTCAGGCGCGGACAGGCGACCGACCTCGGTTTCCTCGACCAGCTTGAGGACGTTCTCCGGGATCTCGTTGGAGGTCCGGCGACCGGCCTGCTTGACCACGACCCCCTTCGCCTGCGTGGCCAGTTCCCGACCGCTGTCGCAGGAGGTGAAGCGCGAGCGAAGCTGGCGGGCGGTCGTCTGCGCCTGGGAGATCTCGCCCTTCGAGGCGGATTTCGGAATGACCACGATCACCCGCTCGATCAGATACTCAGTCGTTTCCTTGCTGCCCTCGGTCCCCTTGTCGCGCATGGTCGCGATCAGGTCCTGCTCGGTGACCTTCTTGGAGGAGCGGAAGCGGGTTCCCACGACGCGGCTCCAGGCCAGCTGGACCCGCAGGCGGTCCTTCAGGGTCTCCGGATTGACGCCGTTCTGGCTGAGAGCGGTGGCAAAGTTTGCCGGCGACAGCTTCACGCGCTGCGCGATGTCGGCGAAGGCCTGGTTGACCTGGGCATCGGAGATCTGGACGTTGCCGCGCTTGGCTTCCTCGCGCTGCAGCACCTCGTCGATGAGCTGCTCGATTGCCTCGTTGCGAACGTTGCCCCGCACGCCGGTGAGGGACAGCAGCCGGGCACGCTGATCGATGGCGTAGTTGGTGATCGCCTGATCGTTGACGATCACCTCGATGCGCGTCGCCGCAGCGGCCGGCGCGGCAAGCAGCGCGCAGATGCCGAGCAGCGTTACGACGCACGCCAAGACGTTGCGAACGGGTCCAGTCGCTCTCGCCACGAATATCCTCCTGCTGGATGCGGTCTTCTCGATGCCGCACCCGCGTCTAGTCGGAAACGGTCCAACGGTCCACCGGCATTCTACAGGATCGAGTGCCCACTTCGTAGGGCGAAAGCGTGGCGAAGGGCCGTTGTTCGGCGCGCCATCGGCAAGTGCCGGCCTCAGTCGCTGAGATAATCGCTGAGGCCGGTCGACAGGTCGCTGTCGCCGAGGGTGCGCAGGCCGAACCGGAGGTAGACCGTCCGGTCGATGTCCGTGGTGTCGCTGCGGTCCTCGGCGAAGGTGACCGAGACCGAAAGGGAATCATCATCGTAGCCGATGCCGAACCCGTCGCGGACGATGCCGGAATCCTCAAGGTCATAGCGGACCCGGCCGAACAGTCGCCACTTGCGCATCAGCTGCAGGCTGGCCGCGCCCTGGACATCGCTGCGGTCCTCGGTGATCCCGAGATCCGGCTGCTCGCGGAGATAGGCGTAGATGACCTGGGATGTCAGCGGCCCGGTCACGCCGGTCGCCTGGGCCTCGAAGCGGTTGGCCTGCAGATCGTCGTTGTCGAAGCGGCCCTGGGCACTCATGCGCAGGCCCAGATTGGTATCGAGATAGAGGCTCGCGATGTAGTCCGACTGGTCGGACTCCAGTCCGGAATACTGGGTCGCGTCCAGGAGGTCCGGCACCGCGTAGGAGTTCTCGCCGGCGAGCTGGAACGACTGGCCGACCAGGCCGGAAACGAACCCGCCGGTGTAGGTCGCAAGCGTGTACTTCATGCCGACGTTGGCGCGGGTGCCGCCTTCGACGCGGTCGAAGCCGGAGAACTTGTCGGCGTCGAAGAGCGTCGTGTCGTCGAAGACGATGCTCTGCGCATCTTCGTTCGGCAGGTCGCCGATGCTGGACTCGTTGGGGCGCACCACGATCTGTCCGATCGGCTCGAACAGCTGGGTGCCCCAGGAATGCGCACTCAGCCAGGGATAGCGGTAGGTGATGCCTGCCGCCGGCATGGCGCGACCGATGACCGTCTCGCCCTCAAGCGCCGTGACGTTGTTGTCGGTCGAATGGAGCACGAACAGGTCGGCCTGGGCGGAGACGAACGGCGTGAAGACCTGTCCGATCGGATCGATCAGCTCCCGGCGCCATTCCGACTTCGCGGAGGTGCGGGTGAACGTGCCCGCGACGCCGCGGAAGCGGGCCTCGCCCGACGCGGTGAAGATGGCATCGGTTTCCTCGCGCGTCAGCGAGGTGAAATTCGTGTCGAAGGACAGCTCGCCGCCCAGGATCGACTGGCCGATGAGGCCGTTGTAGTCGAGCACCGGGTGCACGTAGGGCTGCTTCTCCTGCTGGTCGATGCCGGAGCCGGTAAACGGCGAGCCCGCGGGCGGCTGGGTCGTCCCGCTGTAGACATAGTCCTCGCTGAGGATCTGATAGGCGTAGCCGCGAACGTCGAAATAGTTGTTCTCGCCGATGCCGGTCAGGAAGAGCGTCGAGGTGCTGGTCGACTGCCACAGCTGGGCATAGTTGTCGGCGAAGGTGACGTCGCTGAACAGCGCCGCGTCCCAGCCCCAGTTCCAGCGCGGATTGATCCGGAAGGCGCCATGGGTGGTGATGACGCCGCGCCAGTCGGTGTCGCCCGCATGGCCGGAGAAGGCCTCCGGGTCGAGCTGGTAGATGCCGGCGCCGCGGACGGTCATCTCGCCCGAACGGAACGTCTTGCGGAGCTCCACGTCCATCAGCAGCCCCTGGCGGGACAGGGGCGTCGCGATGAAGGTGACGTCGTAGCTTTCGCCCGGCGCCCAGAAATAAGGGATGGACGCCCCGAAACCGAGATCCTCGGAATAGAACGCGCTCGGCCGCAGAAAGCCGGACTTGCGCTTCACCGTCGGGTCCGGGTGGCTGAAATAGGGGAAGTAGGCCACCGGCACGCCCCAGAACTCCAGGCGCGGCGAGGTGTAGCTGATCTTCTGCTCGGTCTTGTTGTGGACGATCTTTGTCGCCTTGATCTGCCACGTCGGCGGGCGATCGGGATGGGCGAGACACGAATAGCACGCCGTGTAGACGCCCTTCGTCATCGTCGTGACGTCACCGTTCTCGCGCTCGGCGCGTTCGGCGGCAATGCGCGTGCGGTTCACCGCGTCGATGCGCAGGGCATCGACGAAGCCGTCGCGGAAGTCGTCGGTGAGCGAAATGGTTTCGGCAACGATGATGTTGCCGTCCGGTTCGGTCAGCTTGGCCCCGCCCTCGGCGAAGAAGCGTCCGGTTGCCCGTTCCAGCCGCACCCGGTTCGCGAACAGGGTGTTGCCGTCATAGTACATCTCGACGTTGCCGACGGCCGAGATGACGTCGTTGTCCTTGTCGTAGATGAGCTCGTCGGCCTGCAGCACCAGCTGCGAATCGTCGGCCGGCCGTACGCCGAACATCTCGTCGCCGGTTGTGGCCTGAGCAAAGGCGGTGGAGTGCGAAAAGAGAACGAGCACGCTGATCATCACGCACGACAGCGCACGCGCATTCCGTCGTCGGGACCGACGACGAGGGTGCGAGCGCTTAGTGCCCGTCTGCAACATGCAACGGGTGCCCAGCCTCATCCGTCCTCCTGGTGCAGCAGGATCGAAACGCCCAACAAAATCGCAGCCAAGCCGGGAGCCCACGCGGCTGCCGCCGGCGCGATCACCCCGGCGCCCCCTAGGTCACTCGTGATCTCTGCCGTTACATAAAGCACGAACCCGGCAGCGACGCCACCGGCAATGGCGCGCGCAATGCCGCCCAGTCGAGCGAGCCTTAACGAAACGGTGGCGGCGATCAGGACCATGGCGGCGAGCAGCACCGGACGGGCGAGAAGGGACTGATAACGCAGGCGATACCGGTAGGCCGGGAGGCCTGCGCGCTTGGTGAGCGTGATCACGGACGGCAACCGCCAGAACGGAACGGCATCGGGCTGGCCGATCGTTTCCCGCACCTCGGTGGGCGTGAGAAAGGTCGAGACCGAGAAGGTGTCGTGATCCGTGGCCTCCCCGTCGGTGGAGTAGGCCGTCGCATCCCGAAGGAGCCACTCGCCGTCACTGAGTTCCGCCTCTTTTGCGTTGATCCGTTGCCGGAACGTGTTGTTGTCATCGAACTGGTAGACGACAACTGCGAACAAATGCTTGCCATCCTCGACGACCTGGCCGGCATGGACGATCGATTCACCCTCATCGCCGTCCTGGCGGAACCAGACGTCCTCGGTGGTCTGGATCAGCGCCTTCTGTTCTCCGTCGAACAGCGTCGCCCCGAGCACGTTGGCCCGCTCCTTCAGCACGGCAGAGACCGGATTGTAGATCGTCGTCGCGGCGATGCCGATCGCGATGGCAACGACCAGCGGCGGCAGGATGAACTGCCAGACCGACACGCCCGACGCGCGCACCACGACCAGCTCCAGCCGGCGTGAGAGGCCGATAAAGGCCGCGATCGAGCCGAAAAGGACCGCGAAAGGCAGGAATTCCTCGGTAAGGGATGGAGTGCGCAGCCCGGAAATCAGCAGGGCGCGAAGCACGGTGACACTGTCTGAGTCACTGGTGCGGCGCAACAGTTCCAGGAAGTCGGCCAGCAGGATGATGGCGCTTCCCAGCAGGAAAACGGCCGCAATCCAGCTGATGAAGCGCATGGCGAGATAGCGGGGGAGAATCGTTCCGCTCATGACGTCGCCCGTTTGCGGCGAAGGGTCAGCGCCTTGCCGCCCCGCGATTCGGTCATCCGCTTGATCCAGTCGGAAATCGCCGCGGTCGCGCGGTCATGAACGGTGATGGTGCGGTCGGTCAGGATGATCCAGAGCGACAGCGCCGCGAAGCCGATCGGGATGCCATACATGGCGACCGTCGCGACGGGGAAGCGCACCGCCAGTGTCGTCGCCACGAAGCCGAGGAACCGCACGGCGCCGATCGCCACGATGGCGCCCAACACCGCCGACATGCGGCCCTGCCGGAGGGTCTGCGGATCGCCGACAAAGAGGAAGCCGAGCAGCACCAGCGTGATCGGATAGAGCGGCTGGGACAGCCGGTCGTGGAATTCCACCCGGAAGCGGTCGGCGTTGTTTCTGGCGTACTCGTCGTCGGGCGGCGGGTTCATCAGCTCCAGCACGGTGCGCTCGCTGGGCCGGAACGTCGTCGACACGTTGTTGGGCAGCATGTTGGTCAGGTCGAACGCATAGGCGTCGAACTGGACGATCGACATCTCGTCATCGAGGTGATCGAAGCGCTGCATCGATCCGTCGCGCATGACGAGGAGCGTGGTGTCGGCGGTCTCTACGATGCGGCCAGAAGCGGCAAGATAGGTCTGGCTCCGCTCCGGATCGCGCTCGTCGGAGAGCACGAGGCCCTGCAGCGATCCGTCGCGCAGCCGGTCGCGGATATGCACCGTCAGGCCCTGTTCCATCGACATGAACCGGCCGGGCTGGAGCACCGTGGCGATGACGTCGGCGCGCACCTTGGTGATGAGGACGCGGACGCTCTTCAATCCCATGGGCGCGACATAGGTCGACACGCCGAGCATGGCGACCGTGACCAGGACGCCGAGAATCAGGCTCGGCTTCAGAAGCTGCCAGCGCGAGTTGCCGGCAGCGCTCATGACGACCAGTTCGCTGTCGCCGTTGAAGCTGTTGTAGACGGTGACCATGGCCATCACGAGCGCGATGGGGGCGGTGAGCAGCATCAGGAAGGGAATGGCGAGGAGGGTCAGCTCGAGAAACAGCCCGATCGTCTGGCCCTTCGAGGTGACAACGTCGAGCTGGCGCAGCGCCTGGGTCGTCCACACCACGGCTGTCAGGACGAGCATGACGGCGAGGAAGCCTGTCGTCACCCGCCGGAAAATGTAGAGTTGGATCAGACGCATCTACTCAGAACCAGGATCGTCTCTTGCCGCCGCGTTCTTGTTAGCGTGCCTTCGCCGCCGGTGCACCCGCAGATTTGAGCACATCCAGACTTCCCGGGCCCGCCGGGGCTTCGGACGGCCGCCATCCGCCCGATAGGCGGCATTTGCGGCCTCCGCGAGACGACCGCCTTGCAGGTGGCTGTCTCGGGGTCCATTTTCCGCATCGGCGCCGAACGTCACAAGCCCCTCCCGCCGTCCACTCCGCCAGCGAGGTTTGCGTTGTCATGACTGCTTCTCCCACCATCCGTTTTGTCGAAAGCTCCCGCCCGACGGAGGGTTCCGTGGTGCTGTTCGTCGACGACACGCGTGCCCTTGGAGCCATTGGCCAGGCTCTCGACGAGGAAGCGGGCGGTCTGCTCACGCGCGCCATGGACCTCGCCAAGTTCAAGGGCAAGCGCCTCAAGACGATGGAACTCCTCGCGCCGGCCCATCTGCCCTATGACCGGATCGTGATCGCCGGACTCGGCTCCGACACGCCGGGCGAGGCCGAATGGACCTCCATCGGCGGCGCGGTGCTGGGCGCGCTCTCTGGCGGTGGCACCGTCACCGTTGTTGCCGAGCGGCCCGGCGACGAATCCATTGCCGCGGCCGATGCCGCCCGCATCGCGCTGGGCATGATGCTGCGCGCCTACGGCTTCGATCGCTACAAGACCAAGTCCGACAACGGCGACAAGGACGCGCCGGGGGCCGACATCTCCGTAGCCGTCGCGGATGTGTCCGGTGCCGAGGCGGTCTGGCAGGCGCTGAAGGGTGTCGGCGAGGGGGTCATCCTCGCCCGCGAACTGGTCAACGAGCCGGCGAACGTGCTCGGGCCCGTCGAGTTCGCCGAAAAGGCTGCGGCGCTGGCCGAGCTCGGCGTCGAGGTGGAAATCCTCGAGGAACCCGACATGCGCGCATTGGGCATGAACGCGCTCCTGGGCGTTTCCCAGGGCTCCGAGCGGCCGCCCCGGCTGGTCGTGATGCGCTGGCAGGGCGGGGCCAAGGATGCCCAGCCGCTCGCCGTCGTCGGCAAGGGCGTGGTGTTCGACACCGGCGGCATCTCCATCAAACCGGCGGCCGGCATGGAGGACATGAAGGGCGACATGGGCGGTGCGGCGACGGTCGTCGGGCTGATGCATGCGCTCGCCTCCCGCAAGGCCAATGCCAACGTGGTCGGCGTGATCGGTCTGGTGGAAAACATGCCGGACGGAAAAGCCCAGCGCCCGGGCGACATCGTCACCTCCATGCAGGGCCAGACGATCGAGATCATCAACACCGACGCCGAGGGCCGGCTCGTGCTGGCCGACGCGCTCCACTACACGATCGATCGGTTCAAGCCGCGCTTCGTCGTCGACCTGGCGACCCTCACCGGTGCGGTGATCATCGCGCTTGGCCATTTCAACGCCGGCCTGTTCACCAACGACGACGGGCTCGCCGACGAGTTCTCGGCGGCCGGCATCGCCACGGGCGATGCGGTCTGGCGCCTTCCGGTCAGCGCGGAATACGACAAGCTGATCGATTCCAAGTTCGCCGACATGAAGAACACCGGCGGACGTGCGGCCGGATCGATCACCGCCGCGCAGTTCCTGAAGCGCTTTGTCGGAGACACCCCCTGGGTCCATCTCGACATCGCGGGCACCGGCATGGGCGCACCGGCGAACGAGATCAGCCGCACATTCGGTTCCGGCTTCGGCGTTCGCCTGATCGACCGGGTCATTGCCGACCACTACGAGGGGTAGGGTATTCCGGATACCTCGGACATAGTGGAAGCCGCGCTCGGCCGGTCCGGAATTGTCCGGCTCGGACGAGCCCCGGGCGTCGTCGCGACCGCGAATGGACCGGATCCGGTTCGCGATGAGATGAGAAGGGGCGGGTGATGGCGGAGGTGCTGTTTTACCATCTCGAGCGCCAGCCGCTCGAGCAGGTGCTGCCGACGCTTCTGGAGCGTTCGCTGCAGCGCGGCTGGCGCGTGGTCGTGCAGACCGGTGACGAGGAGCGGCGGGACGCCCTCGACGCCCACCTCTGGGCCTACCGGGACGATTCCTTTCTGCCCCACGGCACCGTCCGCGACGGCCATCCCGAGCTGCAGCCGGTCTGGCTGACCTGCCTGGACGAGAATCCCAACGGGGCGACTGTGCGCTTCCTTGTCGACAAGGCCACCTGCGCCGATTTCGCACCCTACGAACGTGTGGTCTACCTGTTCGACGGGTTCGACGAGACCTCGGTGGCCGACGCGCGCCTGCGCTGGAAGGAAACGAAGGCCGGCGGCCACGGCGTCACCTACTGGCGCCAGGGGGACGAAGGCGGCTGGACCAAGATGGCCTAGAGGCGATCCTCCAGGTCCGGTCGGGCCGAACGTGCTCGACCGATCTGACGGCCAGCCGGCCGACTACCCGGACGGCCTCGAATTCATTCAAGATCAGCTGCTTGCGAGTGCTTCTTCGTATTCGGTCGACAGCGCGAGCCAGTTTTCCTCGAGCTGTTCGATCTCCTCGACGGTGCGGGCACGGTCCTTGGCGAACCGGGCGCCCTTTTCGGGGTTGCCCGAGAACAGCTTGGGGTTGGCCAGCGCGTCGTCGAGCGTCGAGAGCCGCATCCGCGCTGCCTCGATCTGCCGTTCGGCGGCGGAGATCTTCTTCTTTAGCGGCGCCAGCTCGGCACGCGCCTGGGCGGCGGCCTTCCGGCGCTCCTGGGCGTTGCCGCGACCGCGGTCCTCACCGCCGCCTTTCGACGAGGTGTCGCGCTTCAGAACCATGTCGCGGTATTCGGCGAGATCACCGTCGAAGTCGGAGACCGTTCCGTCGCCCACCAGCCACAGCCGGTCCGCGCACGCCTCCACGAGGTAGGGATCGTGCGAGATCAGGATGACGGCGCCGGAATAGGCGTTGATCGCCTCCATCAGCGCCTGGCGGCTGTCGATGTCGAGATGGTTGGTCGGCTCGTCGAGAATGATCATGTGCGGGCCGTCGAAGGTGGCAAGCCCCAGCAGGAGCCGGGCCCGCTCGCCGCCGGAAAGATCCGCCGCCTTGGTATCCATGCGCGCGCCGGCGAGGCCGAACTGGGCGGTGCGGGCGCGCACCTTGGATTCCGCCACGCCCGGCAGGCGGTGTCGCACGTGCTCGACCGGCGTTTCGCCGCCCACCAGTTCGTCGAGCTGGTGCTGGGCGAAATAGGCGACCTTCAGCTTGTCGGCCTTGACGATGCTGCCGGCCTGGGGCGCGAGACGTCCGGCGAGCAGCTTCGCGAACGTCGACTTGCCGTTGCCGTTGGAGCCCAGCAGCGCAATCCGGTCGTCGTCATCGATCCTGAGATCGAGCTTCGACAGGATGGCCTTGCCCGGCTCGTAACCGACGGACACGCGCTCCATCGCGACGATCGGCGGCGACAGCTTGCCCGGCGGCTCCTGCAGCCGGATCGGCAGCACCGTGTCGTCGATGACCGGCGCGATCTGCTCCATCTTCTCCAGACGCTTCATGCGCGACTGGGCCTGGCGGGCCTTCGACGCCTTGGCGCGGAAGCGGTCGACGAACGCCTGCAGGTCCTTGCGCTCGGCCTCCTGCTTGGCGATGCGCTTGCCCTGCAGCACGGCCTGTTCGGCGCGCTGACGGGCGAAGGAATCATAGCCGCCCGAATAGGTGGTGAGCTTGGTCTGGTCGAGATGCAGGATCTGGCTGACGGCGCCGTTCAGAAGATCGCGGTCATGGGAGATCAGGATCACGGTATGCGGGTAGCGTGCCAGATAGGTTTCCAGCCACAGCGTGCCTTCCAGGTCGAGATAGTTGGTCGGCTCGTCGAGCAGGAGCAGGTCGGGCGCCGAAAACAGGATGCCGGCAAGCGCCACGCGCATCCGCCAGCCGCCGGAAAACTCGTGGCACGGCCGTGCCTGGGCCGCCGTCGAAAATCCCAGCCCGGACAGGATACGCGCGGCACGGGATTCCGC
>Ga0207904_1000448_pt1 | contig 15697 bp, 16 predicted proteins | sample MalvirmetaMSP118_FD_184232 | JGI IMG/M metagenome (GOLD analysis project Ga0207904, IMG submission 184232) | Marine viral communities from the Deep Pacific Ocean - MSP-118 (SPAdes) | ecosystem: Environmental > Aquatic > Marine > Oceanic | place: Pacific Ocean | collected 2011-05-30 | reverse complement strand
GTCGATGGTCTTCCAGCACTTCGCGCTGCTGCCGCATCGGTCCGTCGCTGACAACGTCGCCTACCCGTTGCAGCTCCGTGGTGTCGAGCGCTCCGAGCGGCTGGCGAAGGCGGAAGAGATCCTCGCGCTGGTCGGGCTCGAAGGCTGGGGAGACAAGCTTCCCTCGGCACTCTCCGGCGGCATGCAGCAGCGTGTGGGGATCGCTCGCGCGTTGGCAGCCGATCCTGACGTGCTGCTGATGGATGAGGCTTTCAGCGCCCTGGACCCCCTGATTCGACGGGAAATGCAGGAGCAACTGCTCGAGCTTCAGGAGAAGCTGCAGAAGACGATCGTCTTCATCACCCACGACCTCAATGAGGCGATGCTCCTCGGTGACCGCATCGCCGTGATGCGCGATGGCCGCATCGTGCAGATCGGCACACCCGAGGACATCCTCACCGACCCCGCCAACGACTACGTGGAGCAGTTCGTCCAAGACGTGGATCGTGCGCGCGTGTTGACCGCGGCGAACGTGATGGAACGGCCCCGCGCCGTCGTCACCGAGACCGCGGGTCCGCGGACCGCGCTGCGGCAGATGCGCGACGCCTACACCGCCGCGGCCTACGTCGTGGGACGCGACCGCAGGCTCGTGGGGATCGTCACCGACCGTGACGCGATGAAGCTCGTCCAGGCGGGAGAGAAGTCGATCGGTTCGGCGATCAAGCGGGCCCCGCAGAGCGTTCGGGAGGATGAGGTACTCATCAACCTGTTCGTGCCCTCTGTCGAGTCGCCCCTGCCCTTGGCTGTTGTCGACGACCACGGCAGATTGACCGGCGTCATTCCCCGCGTGACTCTCCTGGCAGCGCTCGGGCCAGGAACCGGCGCCACGGGCGAGATCACGATCCCGGTCATTCCTGTTTCGGGGGCAGAGATCGACGAAGTGCTCGCGCAGGTGCCCCATGACGAAGAACACACCAGCGACGCGGAAGAGGTTGTCTGATGGATTTCCGCATTCCTATCGGCCAGTGGGTCGAGACAGTCGTCGACTGGCTGCGAGATAACCTCAGCGGTCTGTTCGATTTCATCACCGTCGTCGTGCGATTCCTCGTCGACGGACTCACCGACATCCTCCTGATCATCCCCATCCCCGCGATGATCGTCGTCTTCGCGCTCATCGGATGGCTCGTGCGGTCGTGGCAGATGGCTGTCGGCACGGTGCTGGCCTTTGTGTTCATCATTGCGATGGACCTCTGGATCCCGACCATGCAGACGCTCTCCCTGGTCCTGGTGGCGACCGTGGTCGCGCTAGCCATTGCGATTCCGCTCGGGATCTGGTCGGCACGAAACGACACGGTACGGACGATTCTCAAGCCGGTGCTGGACTTCATGCAGACGATGCCGGCGTTTGTCTACCTGATCCCTGCCATCACGTTCTTCAGCATCGGGGTCGTGCCGGGCCTGGTTGCGACGGTCATCTTCGCGCTGCCTCCGGGCGTGCGCCTGACCGAGCTCGGCATCCGCGGAGTCGATTCGGAGACCGTCGAGGCTGGCCAGGCTTTCGGCGCAACGCCCTCGCAGATCCTGCGCGGCATCCAGCTGCCGTTGGCGACGCCGACGATCATGGCCGGTGTCAACCAGGTCATCATGCTGGCACTGTCGATGGCGGTTCTCGCCGGAATCGTCGGCGCGGACGGCCTCGGCAAGATCGTCGTCCAGTCGGTGTCGACGGTCAATCTCGCCCTTGGCGTGGAGGCAGGCCTCGGCGTCGTGATCATCGCCGTCTACCTGGACCGGGTGACTGCAGCGCTGGGCAACCGCGCCGACTACCCCTCGTCGCTACGGAGCGTGCTCGCGCGCCGACGGACCGCGCGCGCCACAGTAGCCGCGCAGTCGAGGGACGAGGACACACAGAACCACGTGGGAACGGAGGCACTCCAGCCCACGGGCAGCCGGTGACCACCGGCTGAGGAGGAGCGCGGACACCACGCGGCTTCCCACCAAGAGAAGAAGATACGGAACGAACGAGACATACATGAAGGATGCGTTTCACATGAACAAGCGACACCTCAGCACAGCATTGGCTCTCGGGGCCGTGGCCACACTCGCGCTCGCGGGCTGCAGCAGCGCCTCCGAGCCCAGTGGCGACCAGACCGACGCCTCCGGCGACATGAGCTGCGAGACCGTCACGCTCGGCTTCCTCCCCTCGTGGACGGACGGCCTGAGCACCGCGTACCTGCTGCAGAACCAGCTCGGCGCGCTCGGCATCGACGTCGAGATGCAGACGCTCACCGAAGCGGGCCCGCTCTACGCCGGTCTCGCCCAGGGCGACGTCGACATCTACCCCTCCGCATGGCCTGAGCTCACTCACGCCTCGTACATGGAGGAGTACGGCGACAACATCGAGGACCTGGACGCCTACTACGAGGGCGCCAAGCTCACGATCGCGGTTCCCGACTACGTCGACATCACCTCGATCGAGGACCTCGCGGGCAACGCGGACCGTTTCGGCGGCCGCATCGTCGGCATCGAGCCGGGCGCGGGCCTGACCGCTCAGACCCAGGACGTCATGATGCCCGCATATGGCCTGGACGGCGAGTACGAGCTCGTCACCTCGTCGACCGCCGCGATGCTCACCGAGCTCGGCAACGCCGTCGACGCACAGGAGGACATCGTCGTGACCTCGTGGCGTCCGTTCTGGGCCAACGCGGCCTACGGTCTGAAGGACCTCGAGGACCCGCAGGGCGCCATGGGCGAGCCCGAGGCTCTGCACTTCCTCGGCACCGCCGGATTCTCGGAGCGTTGCCCCGAGGCAGCCGACCTCATCGCCGGCATCCAGCTGAGCGACGCGGACTACGCCTCGCTTGAGGACATGGTCGTGAACGAGTACGGCGAGGGCCGCGAGGCCGAGGCTGTTGAGGCCTGGATCTCGGAGAACCCCAACGCGTTCAGCACCATCATCGTGCAGTGATCCACGGGCGCTGACGAGGGGCTCCCGGCCATCTGGCCGGGAGCCCCTCTGCGTGGTTTCGGCATCCGTCAAGGGATGGCACGCGTCGACTATTCGGAGATCGGGTCCACCCAGTAGCGCAGGCTCTCGTCCGCGTGGGTCTCTTCGAGCTTGATCGCCCATTCGGCACTCTGGAAATACCACTGCTCGACGCCGTCGGAGTCGACGGTAACCTTCTGCTCGAAGCCCATCTCTTTCAGTGAGTCAGCGAACGCGCGCGCCTCGTCGCTCGTGACGCCCGAGTAGGTGTACTCCCACGCGCTCGCCCCCGGGGTGGCGCTCACCAGGGTGCCGGGTGGCACCGGCAGGCTCGTGTCGAGCCCCTCGGGGCGCTCGCCCTCGGGCTCGGCCTTGGGCTCGGCGGGTGCCTCATCAGATTCCTGACTGACGGGAGCCATCGCGTCGGCCGTGGCGGCGGCGGCGAGGGCGGTGGCGGGGGAACGGTGCGCGAGCATGGGTTTCCTTGGCTCAATGGCGACAGGGGCGTCGACCCGACCGTAGGGGCTCGGCACGTCAGCGTCGATGAGTAGAGATTGCCTACGACGAGCGAGCGGCGAGGGGCGAGGACAGCGAGTTCGACGGCGTCGACGACCACGCCCACAACGCGCCCGTGGTGCAGTGACGGCAGAGGGGCTCCCGACCATCTGGCCGGGAGCCCCTCTGCCGTGTGTTGTGCGGCTCAGGAGGTGACGCGCCGCAGCAGGCCGTAGCCGATGCCGCTGAGTGCGATGAAGGCGATCACGAGGCCGATCGCAAGTCCACCGGGCCCTTGGGTGGCGATCCACCCGAAGACCGGCGCCCAGGCATCCAGCTGACCGATGACCCAGAGCGCGCCGAGCAGCAGGAGGGCGAGGCCGACGAGGATGACGGTCAGCACGAGCGGTCCGAAGCGGCGGTAGATCGTGCCGATCACGAAGCCCGAGACGAAGAACACCATCGTCAGGGCGAACACGACGGCAGCTCCGACCAGGGGGCCGCCACTGACGAGCCAGCCCAGGGCGAAGAAGTAGCCGTTCATGCCCCAGCCGCTCGTTGCCTGCTCGATCAATCCCCCGACCAGGACGATCGCGCTGAGAATGAAACCGGTGACCGCCGACGAGAGCAGCGTGCCCAGGAAGAACTCGCGGCGAGTGACGCTCATGGCTTGCGAGAACGGGAAGGTCTGGGTCAGCGACAGGATGCCGAGCACGAAGAAGTACCACATCGGGGCCTGCGCACCGCCGCCGTACTTCATCGCCTCCAGTGGCAGCATCGACCAGATCAGCAGCGTCACCAGGAATGCGCTGCCCAGGATGATCAGGGGAAGCCAGACGTAGGTCTGGCGGTTCACGAACTGCATCCTCACGACATTTCCGATGCGGTTCATCGCTGGGCTCCCTTCGACGTGGGGCGAGCTTCGGTGGCGGTGGTCGTCGACTCCGCCTCGTGCTGGGTCTTGCGAACGATCAGTTGCTGCAGCGAAACCGGGCCGACCTCAAGGCCGGCTTCCGCCAGTTCAGCCCGCTCGGCAGGGCTCAGCGCGCCGAGCACTGTGACAGACACCATGGGCCCGAGCGCCTCGCGGTGGAGAATGTCGCGCCCGGCGGTGAAGGCATCGACACGGGCCGCGTTACCGACGATCGAGGTCGCGCTGTTGCGGACGGCGTCAGTCTCTTCATCCAGGACGATCCGTCCCCGGTCGATGACGAGCACGCGCTCGAGGAGGTTCGCCACCTCATCGATCAGGTGACTCGACAGGATGATCGTGCGCGGATGCTCGCTGTAGTCCTCGAGCAGCCGGTCGTAGAAGATCTGGCGCGCGACGGCATCCAGGCCGAGGTACGGCTCGTCGAAGAAGGTCACTTCGGCCCGCGAAGCGAGACCGATGATGACGCCGACGGCCGAGAGCTGTCCGCGTGAGAGCTTCTTGATGCGCCGCTTCAGAGGCAGCTGGAAGTCCTCGACGAGGCGATCTGCAAGGTTCTGGTCCCAGTTCGGGTAGAACAGCTTCGCGGTCGCGAACGCGTGGAACGGCTTCGCGTCATCGGGGTAGCGCTGGCTCTCGCGCACGAAGCACAACCGCCGCAGCACACGGGCGTTCTCGTAGGGACGCTCACCGAAGACGCGCACGTCACCCGACGTCGCGAAGTTCTGCGCGGTGAGGATCGACATGACGGTGGTCTTGCCGGCGCCGTTGCGCCCGAGCAGGCCGTAGATGGTGTCTTTCTGGATCGAGAAGCTCACATCGTCGACCGCGACGGTGTCGCGGTAGCGCTTGGTGAGGTTCTTCACCTCGATCACGGTCTCACCGGCACCCGAGGGGGGCGCGACATCGTTGATGGTCATTGGTCGCCTTCCGTTGTCGTGTTCTGCGCGTGCTCTCGGAGCAACTGCGCGAGGTCTTCGGAGCCGAGCCCGAGCTTGCGGGCCTCGGCGAGCAGGGGGGTCAGGTAGCGCTCGCGGAACGCCGCGCGCCGTTCGGCCAGCAGCGTCTCGCGGGCACCGGGGGCCACGAACATTCCGATGCCCCGTCGCTTGTAGAGCACGCCCTTGTCGACGAGCATCGTCACTCCTTTCGCGGCCGTGGCGGGGTTGATGCGATAGAAGGCGGCGAGCTCGTTCGTCGATGGGGCCTGTGCCTCTTCGGCCAGGCTGCCGTCGACGATCGAGTCCTCGACGCTCTCCGCGATCTGCAGGAAGAGGGCCTTGCCTTCTTCGATCATCCGCGCCTCCGGTGGTGTCAGTGGGTTAGTTACTCAAGTAGGTAACCACATAACAGAGGATGCGTCAAGCGCGGCATCGATCGCCTGGGCTCGCTCGAGGCGAGGTGGACGGATGCGGCGAGGGTCCCCCGCGGCGGGCGGGGTCCCCGCGCGGGCAGATGCCCTCGGTTCGGGCGCGGGGCTGGGTCAGGGTCGCTGCGTGCGGGAGGGAACGGGCCAGATGCCCGGAGAGGTGGGGGAAGCGGGCGGCTCGACGGCGGGTGACGTGGCTGCGGGTGGTGTGGGTGTCGAGACGCCGGTGCCGGTGGCGGGCGCGGATGCCGGAGCCGCCGAGGCCTGAGCGGCGGCGGCAGTCGGGGACGAGGCGGGAAGTTCGAGCGCCACGCGCTCCTCAAGGACCGTGATGGCCTCATCCGACACGGCGAGCAGGCCGTCGAGCTCCTCGCGCACGCGCCGGTACGCGAGCTGCCGCTCGGCAGGTGTGGCGGCTTGGTCGATCGCGACGCTCAACAGCTGCTGGGCAGTGTTCAGTCGCTTGCGTTCCTCGGCGGTGAACGACGAGTCGCGGATGCGGCGGGCCTCGCGCTCTGCCAGATCGAAGGCGACCTCGTAGTCGGTCACCGCGTTGCGGTACTCGGCGAACTGTTCTTTCGAGAGCTTCGCCGTGTCGGACTCGGGGCGCAGCCGGTCAGCGACCTTCTTCGCTCGCAAGAACGCAGCAGTCAGCGGCTGACGGCCATCGCTCATGGCGGGGAAGGCGATGATTTTGGCGACGTCCAGCTCGTACTCCAGCCACCGCTTGGTCACCGCGTCGTGTGCCGCGAGGAGCTTGTGCAGCGGCGTCACGGATGCCGAACTCGATGCCGTCGCCGGTCGCGGTGCAGTGCCCATGCCGGCGGCAACCGCATCTTCGACGCGCTGCGCGAGGGGGTCCTTCGGTGCCTTCGCGCCGGGAAGGGTGACGCCGATGAGGGGACGGCCGCGGGCGGCGGCCTGTGCGGCGCGGATCTCGCCCTTGGCCTGCAGGATCTCGAGTCGCCGCTTGTGCCGGCGCCGCGCACCGCGCTCCCAGGCGCTGCCGATCATCCCCATGACGCCCATCAAGGGGAAGACGAGCCACCAGTAGCTGCCGAGGAATTGGAACAGCGGTTCCACGCCCTCATGCTAACCGCGCTATCCCCCGCCGGGCACGGGGGAAAGCCGGAAGAGCGCTCAGCCGAACAGCAGCGCGAGGACGGTGGCGCCACCGCCCACGAGGATGAGCGAGACGATCACGACCCACGCGACGATCTTGATGCGGCGCTGTCGGGTCTCGCTGTAGACGTTGGTGTCGTCGTCGGACATGCGATCAGTCTAGAGGGCGGGTTCGGCGATCGTCGGCCCGAACGCGGCTGGCAACGTCGCCTGCGACACGTCGCGCAGCTCGGATGCCGACACGGTGAACAGCCCCTGCACCTCGAGGCTCGGGCCGCTGCCGTCGCCGGGGGCGTCGGTCACGCCGATGCGCAGCACCGGGTAGCCACGGCCGTCGCACAGGCCGCGGAACTTCACGTCATCCTCGCGGGGGACCGAGACCAGCACGCGGCCGGTGGACTCCGAGAAGAGGGCGGATGCCGCATCCACGCCGTCGCGCTCGATGATCTCGTTCAGCCACACCCGGGCACCGACGCCGAAGCGCATGACGCCCTCGGCGAGGGCCTGCGCGAGGCCGCCGCTGGAGAGGTCATGGGCGCTGGAGATGAGTCCCTGCAACGCTCCCGCGTGGAGGAGGTCGGCCAGGCGCCGCTCGGCGGCGAGGTCGACAGCCGGCGGACGGCCACCGAGGTGATCATGCACGGTCTGCGCCCACGCCGAGCCGCTGAGTTCGTTAGCCGTCACGCCCAGGAGATAGATGTTGTCGCCGGCATCCTGCCAGCCCGAGGGAATGCGACGGGCGACGTCGTCGATGATGCCGAGCACTCCGACCACGGGAGTCGGGAAGATCGGCTGGTCGCCGGTCTGGTTGTAGAACGAGACGTTGCCGCCGGTGACCGGGATGCCGAGCTCGAGGCATCCGTCAGCGAGACCGTCGACGGCCTGCCCGAACTGCCACATGACCTCGGGGTTCTCGGGGCTGCCGAAGTTCAGGCAGTCGGTCACCGCGACCGGCTTCGCGCCCGTGACGGCGACGTTGCGGTAAGCCTCGGCGAGTGCCAACTGCGCGCCCTGGTACGGGTCGAGCTGGCAGTAGCGGCCGTTGCAGTCGGTCGCGATCGAGAATCCGAGACCCGACTCTTCGTCCACGCGCACCATGCCGGCATCGTCGGGGAAGGAGAGAGCAGTGTTGCCGAGCACGTAGTAGTCGTACTGGTTGGTGATCCATGAGGTATCGGCGAGGTTGGGGCTCGCGACCAGGGCGAGGAACTGCTCGCGCACGTCGGCAGGCTCGCTGGGGCGCTGCAGCGCTGCAGCTGAGTCGTCGCGGAGGGCATCGATCCAGGTCGGGTAGGCGACCGGGCGCTCGTAGACCGGGCCGTCGACTGCGACCGTCGAGGGGTCGACATCCACGATCTGCTCGCCGTGCCAGAAGATCTGCAGGCGTCCGTCGCCGGTGACCTCGCCGAGCACGCTCGTCTCGACCTCCCACCGGCCGACGACCTCGAGGAAGGCGTCGAGCTTCTCGGGAGCGACGATGGCCATCATCCGTTCCTGAGACTCGCTCATCAGGATCTCTTCGGGAGTCAGGGTCGGGTCGCGCAGCAGCACGTTCTCGAGGTCGACGCGCATCCCGCTGCCGCCGTTGGCCGCAAGCTCGCTCGTCGCGCACGAGATGCCGGCGGCGCCGAGGTCTTGGATGGCCTCGACGAGGTCGTCGCGGTACAGCTCGAGGCAGCACTCGATGAGCACCTTCTCGGCGAAGGGGTCGCCGACCTGCACGGCGGGGCGCTTGGTCGGGCCGCCGTCGGCGAACGTGTCGGAGGCGAGGATGGATGCTCCGCCGATGCCGTCGCCGCCCGTGCGCGCGCCGAAGAGCACGACCTTGTTGCCGGCGCCCGAGGCGTTCGCGAGCTTCAGGTCTTCGTGGCGCAGCACGCCCACCGCGAGGGCGTTGACCAGCGGGTTGCCCTGGTAGACGGAGTCGAACACGGTCTCGCCGCCGATGTTGGGAAGGCCCAGGCAGTTGCCGTAGAACGAGATGCCGCTGACGACGCCGTGCACGACGCGCGCGGTGTCGGGGTTGTCGATCGCGCCGAAGCGCAACTGGTCCATGACGGCGACGGGACGCGCGCCCATCGAGATGATGTCGCGGACGATGCCGCCCACCCCGGTCGCAGCTCCCTGGAAGGGCTCGATGTAGCTCGGGTGGTTGTGTGACTCGACCTTGAAGGTCACCGCCCAGCCCTCGCCGATGTCGACGACGCCGGCGTTCTGGCCCATGCCGACCATGAGGCGCTCGCGCATCTCGTCCGAGACCTTCTGGCCGAACCGGCGCAGGTAGATCTTGCTGGACTTGTAGGAGCAGTGCTCGCTCCACATCACCGAGTACATGGCGAGCTCGCCGCTCGTGGGGCGACGGCCGAGGATCTCGCGGATCTGGGCGTACTCGTCATCCTTGAGGCCGAGAGCGCCGTAGGGCTGCTCGCGCTCGGGCGTCGCGACGGCGTTGTCGACGGTGTCGGCTGCTGCTGCGCCTCTCGGCGCGGCGGTGTCGGCGACTGCTCGCGCGGGAGTGTTCGGGGTGCTCACGAGGGGGGACTCCAGTGGTCGAGGATGCCGAGACCGGCGCCAGCGTGCGGGCGCATCCAGTCTATGCCGCGGCTGCTTTCGCCATCCGTGTCACCCGCTGCTCACCTTCGGTCGCAACGGCGCAGATCTTGCTCGACGCGCCGGGCGATGGATGCTGCGGGCGGGGTGTCGCGCAATCCGTGCGCCGTTGCGCGCCCGTGGGTGCTCTTGGCATCCGTGTCGATTCGGGCCGTTGTTCGGTCGCCGCGTTCGGTCACGGTCGGTTGCAACGGCGCAGATCTTGCTCGACACGCCGGGCGGCGGATGCTGCGGGCGGGGTGTCGCGCAATCCATGCGCCGTTGCGCACCCACGTGCGCAGGCGCGTTCTCGGTCGACCCCGACGACATCACTCGATCGAGTGGCGCTCGCCGCGTGCCGGGGGTGAGTACGTGCAGGTATCGCCGGCGCACAGCTCGGGCTTGTGCCGCCCGAATCGGCGCGCGAGCTCGCACCCGACGCAGATGCCGAAGGCCGATTCTGCGAACAACAGCAGCAGGCATCCGGCGCAGATGGTCTGCGCGATCACCGCCGCGAGACCGAGCCACCCGAGAGACAGGCACCCGAGAAGGGCCATGACGAAGCCGAGTCCCCATGCGAACTGCTTGGGGGCAGCATCCACCCACTCGGGTCGCTGCAGACGGGTGATGAGGGTGCCGATCAGGAGGGTGGGGGTGAATCGGGTGCCGACGAACAGGCGCAGGAACATCTCGGCGGCGAACAGGATGCCGAATGCTCGCATCCACTGCAGGTCACCGGTGATCACGCCCGACAGCCACGCGGCGAAACCGAGCAGGAACAGGATGCCGGCCGAGGCGCGCACGGCACGCTCATTGATGACCGGGATGTCGATGCCGTCGACCCACTCCCCGATGACGGGGCGGTCGGTGCGTTCAGCAGCGGGTGGAGCCATGCCCAAATAATACCCTAGGGGGTATAGCGCGTCGTACATGTTCGACTCGCTTCACTGGTTCGGTAGCAACGGCGCACGTCGTGCCCGAACCGCCGGGCCATGGATGCTGTGCGCGGGGTGGCGCGCAATCCGTGCGCCGTTGCGACGCGCAGAGGGGCTGGGAGGGGCGACGGATGCGGCATCCGCTGCCCCTACGCTGATCGCGTGGACTTCTCCTTCGCCTTCACTCCCGATCTGATCGCGGTCTTCGTCACGCTCTTCGTGCTCGAGATCGTGCTGGGCGTCGACAACGTCATCTTCATCTCGATCCTTGCCTCCAAGCTTCCGAAAGAGCAGCAGGCCCGGGCGCGCAACCTCGGCCTGACCCTGGCCATGCTCACCCGCGTCGGCCTGGTCTTCGCGGCGGGCTGGATCATCAGCCTCACCGAACCGGTCGTGTCGCTGTGGGGGATCGACTTCTCGTGGAAGGACTTCATCCTCATCGCGGGTGGGCTCTTCCTGGTCTACAAGGCCGTCACCGAGATCCACCACAAGCTCGAAGGCGCCGAGGAGGAGCACGGCGAGGGCGCGGGTGGCCGCACGGGCGTGACTTTCGGGTCGGTGATCGCACAGATCCTGTTGCTGGACATCGTCTTCTCGCTCGACTCCGTCATCACGGCAGTCGGGATGACCTCGAACATGGTCATCATCATCACGGTCGTGGTGCTCTCGTTCGGCATCATGCTGTTCGCCTCGCGCTTCATCTTCGCCTTCGTCAACGCGCACCCGACCGTGAAGATGCTGGCGCTGTCGTTCCTGCTGCTGATCGGCGTTTTCCTCATCGCCGAGGGGTTCCACATCAAGATCGACAAGGCCTTCATCTACGGCCCGATGGCCTTCGCGATCTTCGTCGAGGCGCTGAACCTCACGTACTCGTCACGTAAGGCCAAGCGGGAGCAGAAGAAGCGCCAGGCCGTGCAGCTGCGGCCCCAGTACCCGGACGTCGACGAATCGGTCGCCGTTGGCGCCGCGCTGTCGACGGACCCGGCATCCGGCTCGGTCGGCCTGTCGCGCAAGCCCGTGGCCGGGGACGGCGACGCCGGTTCCGCGCCGCACCGGGAGGGTCTGGGCTGAGGCTCAGTCCGAGGCGGCGTCGGCTACCGCAGCGGCGAAGCGCGCGGCATCCGTACCATCTTCGTGCACCTCGAATACGGTGCCGTCAATGACCAGCAGCGGGACGTGGTCGACCACCTGATCGGTGCCGGGGATGGGCGCGCCCAGCCAGGCGTCGTTTGCCGCGCTGGCCAGGCTCGCGTCGTCGGTGATCGCCGTCGAGAGATCGGATGTCGCGCCGGCGTCTGCCGCGTAGCCGAGGAGTTCCTCGTCGCTCGGCGAGTGTTCGGCGGTGACCTGGTTCCGCTGGATCAGACCGTACAGCGGCGCGATGGCATCGGTCTCGCCGGCAGCTGCCACCCCAAAGAGAAGCGCGGCGGCGCGAGTCGAGTAATCGGTCGTATCGCCGCGCTTGGCGCTCACGTACGTCATCGGATGCAGCGTCCACGTCACCGTGCCGTCGGAGACGAAGTCCGCCAGCTGGTCGCCGATCGCCTCGTCGAGGCTCATGCAGTGCGGGCATGACGGGTCGCTCCAGAGCTGGATGTCGACCGCGCCGTCGCCGACGACGATTCCCGCGACCGGGTCCATGGATGCGGGCGTGGGCGACGTCGCTGCTGCGGGCGCGCACGCGATGGCGGCGACCGCGACGACGGGGAGGAGGGCGAGGCATCCGACGACGCGGTGCCGAGGCGAACCGAACACGATGCTGTTCTACGCCGAGAGGCCGAGCGCCGCCAATCGTTCAGCGAGACCTACGACGCCGAGCTCAAATGTGGTCAGACCATATGGTGGATTCCGCCAAACGCGCGGCCGGCACCCCGGAAGAGCGCCGCGGTGCCGGTATCCATGAGGGAGCGAGGCAATACCCGGTATGCATATCGCGCGCAGGGAGACACGTATGTCGGTGAGACAGAGCCTGTTGGCGATCCTGGCCCAGGGGCCGTGCTACGGCTACCAGCTGCGGTCGGAGTTCGAGCGTCGCACCGGCTCGAGTACATCCCTCAACGTCGGCCAGATCTACAGCACCCTCGAGCGGCTTGAGCGCGACGGCTTCGTGTCGCGGGGCGAGGTCGACAAGGACGGCCACACCTACTGGGAGATCACGGATGCCGGCCGCGCCGAGGCTGCCGCGTGGCTGGCGTCGCCGGTCAACCGTAGCCTCGGGACGCGGGATGAGCTCGCGATCAAGCTCGCCCTGGCCGCGACGCTGCCGGGCGTGGACGTCATCGACCTCATCCGCGCGCAGCGGCGAACGTCGATGGCGCATCTCGAATCCCTGCGCCGTGCAACCTTCCGCGGCGACGCTGGTGGCGGTCCGGAAGAACTCGCCTGGGCACTGGTCACCGAGTCGACGATCTTCGCCGCCGAGGCGGAGGTGCGGTGGCTCGATCAGGCCGAGGACCAGCTGATGGCCCATCCGGCCCGGACGATGGCGCTCGAGATCGAGACGCGGCGGCCCAAGCGGGGGCGGCCCGCCTCCCCGCGGTCGGCGCCGATAGCCCCCTGATCCTGCCCGTTGGGCCGTGCCGGGCTGGGGTGGGAGCCGGCGGTACCGGTCGGCCTCGCCTACGATGTCGCCGTACCCGTCGGGCGCCGGTTCAGGTCGCTGTGGCGCGGAGACCGTCGATGATCAGTTGCACTCCGCGCTGGAAACGCGCGTCAGAGTCGGTGTCGGCCGCGACGACGGCGAGCAATGGCGAATCCGGGCCGAGCGCCGTGACGGCTTCGGCTCCGCGTTGCGCGACTCGTTCGGGGGGCTCGTCCCGAGTCATCTGCTCCGCCATGACGTAAGCGAGGGTGTAGCGGCTGATCGTGCCGATCGTGTCGATCGCGGCGAGGGGCGGGACGCCGCGTCGTGCGAGTTCGCGCAGCTCCTCGTCGAGCCGACCCAGCGTTGCCGGGGTCAACCGCGCGTCCATCACAATGCGCGCGGCATCAGGGTGAGCGAGCAGGGCACGACGATAGTCCAGGGCGCGAGTCATCAACCAGGTCGACCACGCTTCATCCGGCGCTGGGGAGCGCAGAGAAGCATCATTCACGATGACGTCGGCGATCGCGTCGAGCAGATCGCGCTTGCTCTCGAAATGCCAGTACAGCGCTGGTGACTGAACGCCGAGGTCGGCGGCGATTCTGCGGAGAGATAGTGCTGCCAGGCCGTCCCGATCGAGTGCTGCGAGCGACGCCGACACGATCGATTGGCGGGACAGTCGCGGGCGAGGGGATGCCATCCCGCGAGCTTATCGGTGATAACGTAGCTTACCAGCGATAAGGAGCGCCATGCAGACAGAGATCGCCATCCCGACCGAGAACGGTTCGGTGCTCGCATTCGGCGACGGCGACAGAGACAGTCCGCCGGTCCTGATCCTCACGCCAGGCCTTGACGATGGGTCGGGTTACGCAAAAGTTACGGGCGCCCTGTCTGGTCACTTCCATGTGGCGAGGATGAAGCGCCGCACACACCGGTCGGATATCCCCGCGGGAACCGACATCGCCGACGAAGCGGCCGACGTGCTCCTCCTCGCGGAGGCGCTGGGATGTCCACTGTTGGTTGGGCACTCCTCGGGAGGGGTGGTCGCGCTGGAGGCGATGGTCGCTCACCCGGAGGCGTTCGCTGGCGCCGTCCTCTATGAGCCTCCCGTCGTGACGGAGCTGTCGCTCGGCGGTGATGCGACGGTGAGGGCGCGGCGCGCGGTTGACGAGGGGCGCCCGGGAGCGGCGATCGAGATCTTCCTGCGCGACGTCGTCGAAGTGTCAGCCATCGTCGCCCGTCTCGCCTCCTGGTACGCCTCAAGCAGCTCGAAGCGGCGATTCCTCGCCTCACGGCAGATCGCTGAGCTCGAAGCGTTGGACCGGCTGGGCAATCGGCTCGACGCCTACGCCCGAATCACGCTGCCCGTCCTTCTTGTCGGCGGGGCCAAGAGTCCAGCGCACCTCGCGCAGCGTCTGGACGTCTTGCAGTCGCGCCTTGGTCACGCCACCCGTGTGCTGCTCGAGCGCGATGGCCACGACGCGAACGTTCGTCATCCGCGCGAACTCGCCGACGTCATCGCGGGGTTCGCTGGCGAGATCATGATGAATCCCTCTCGGGGTTGACGAAGGCCTCCGAGCGTCGTAACGTACAACCAAATGGTTGTACAAGGGAACCTCACCGATGACGAGATCGACCGCCTGTTCCACGCGCTCGCTGCGGCGACGCGGCGCGACATCCTGCGCCGGACGATTGAGTCAGAGCACTCCGTGTCGGCGCTCGCGGGCGACTACGACATGTCGTTCGCCGCGGTGCAGAAGCACGTCGCCGTCCTCGAAGAGGCCGGCCTCATCATCAAACGGGCGGAGGGGCGCGAGCGTCTGGTTCGCGCCGATCCGACCATGATCGCCCGGGCTCGCGCGCTTCTTGCACGATACGAAAACCTCTGGCGCGCCCGCATCCGACGGCTCGATGATCTCCTCGCCGAGCCAGCCGGACCCCCGACATCCGCCACCACGAAAGGGAACTGACCATGCCCGTCACCTCTGTCACCACCGATCCGGAAGCGCTCACGATGACGCTCGTGGGCGACTTCGCCGCGCCCGTCGAGAGGCTCTGGCGCGCGTTCACCGAGCCCGCGCAGCTGGAGCGGTTCTGGGGGCCGCCCGGCTGGCCCGCGACCTTCACCGCGTTCGACCTCACTCCGGGTGGACGGGCGCAGTACCAGATGACCAGCCCGCAGGGCGAGGTCTCGCGGGGCGGCTGGGAGTTCATCGCCGTTGACGAACCACGGCGGTTCGAGGTGCTCGACTCGTTCCTCAACGGCGACGGAGAGGTGCTCGAGGGCACCCCCACGATGCGCGTCGAGTTCCTCTTCGAGGGCACCGCTGAGGGCTCGCGGCTCACGAACATCACCTACTTCGATTCTCTCGATGCGCTCGAGCAGATCGTCGAGTTCGGTGCCGTTGAGGGCTCGACGCTCGCGATCAACCAGCTCGATGCCGTGCTGCAGGACCTGCGCGAGTACGCACAGGGCAAGGGCACGCGGACCGAGATCCTCAGCGACACCCATGTGCGGATCACCCGGCTGATCGACGGACCGCGCGAGCTCGTCTGGCGCGCCCACACCGAGCCCGAGCTGATGACGAAGTGGCTGCTCGGTCCCGACGGATGGCGAATGACGGTGTGCGAGATCGACCCGGCGGTCGGTGGTCGCTACCAGTACGAGTGGACGCCCGACGACGGTGTCGAGGGTGAGGCCTTCGGGTTC
>Ga0207904_1000447_pt1 | contig 15715 bp, 17 predicted proteins | sample MalvirmetaMSP118_FD_184232 | JGI IMG/M metagenome (GOLD analysis project Ga0207904, IMG submission 184232) | Marine viral communities from the Deep Pacific Ocean - MSP-118 (SPAdes) | ecosystem: Environmental > Aquatic > Marine > Oceanic | place: Pacific Ocean | collected 2011-05-30 | reverse complement strand
TAGGCGCGAACCGGATCCCCCGGCGAGCACGATCCCCTTCATGTCAGAGCCCACTCTCTAGTTCGGCGGCGCGTGCCTGCGACACGTACTCAGCGATGGAACGATCCCACGCGACGGCCGGCGCCCACCCGTGCTCGGCGCGGATCCGAGTGGAGTCGCCGATGACGGTGCCCGGGTCGTTAGGTCGGAGGCGAGTCTCGTCGACCGTGGTGGTCGGCGCCGCGATCGTGAGCGCATCGGTGATCGCGGCCAGGACCTCACGGCCCGTGTGCGGCCTGCCCGTCGCGATGTTATAGACGATCTGCTCGTGCTTGGGCGCGAACGCGAGCGTCAGGTAGGCGGTCGCAACGTCCCGGACGTCGGTGTAGTCCCGCGCGGTGTTGAGGTTGCCTACGGTGAGGGGCTGCCCTGCGGGAAGGTTGCGGAGCGCTGCGGTGAGGTCTGGAACGATGAAACCGGGTCCCTGCCCGGGCCCGATGTGGTTGAACGGGCGCGCGATGACAATGTCTAGACCCCTGGCGGCGTAGTAGCGGGCCTGGCTTTCCACTAGGAGCTTTGCCACGGCGTAGGGCGAGTTGAAGCTGAGCGGACAGTCTTCACTCACGGGTGTCGTATCAGCGGGGGGCGCATAGACCGCACCCGACGAGACGACCACGATGCGCGGGGCCTGTCCCCGCGCGAGGAGGGGCTCGCACATGCGGGTCATGATTCCGCTGTTGACTTCGATGTAGCGTTGCGGCTCCCGGAAGGACGGTCCGACTGCAGCGAGCCCGGCCAGGTGCACGATCGCATCGACGGGTTCGGTGACCGGCCATGTCTCGTAGAGGTCCGCAGTCAGATACTGGTCCAGACTCGCTGCCAGCCTCACGCTCGTTCCGCTCTCACGGCCGATGCCGATTACGCGGTGCCCGGCGGTGCGGGCGAGGGCGGCGAGGTGGGTGCCGACGAAGCCATTAACGCCGGTGATGACCAGAGTGGTGGTCACGGCATCGGAAGCGGGTTGAGGCGGGCTTGCTCGGTCAGATCGTGGTTGACCATGAGTTTGACCAGGCCGGGGAAGTCGACTTTCCGTCTCCAGCCGAGCACGGTTTCGGCCTTGGTCGGGTCTCCGAGGAGGATGTCGACTTCGGCGGGGCGCATGAACATGGGGTTTTGGACCACGTAGGGGCGCCAGTCATCGATACCGATCTCCGCGAACGCGAGGGTCAAGAACTCCTCGATGGAGTGGGTCTCCCCGGTAGCGAGGACGAAATCGTCGGGGGTGTCGTGTTGCAGCATCCGCCACATGCCCTCCACGTAGTCCCCGGCATACCCCCAGTCCCGTTTGGGCCACAGATCGCCGAGCTCGACGTGCGGCTGCAGGCCGAGTTTTATCCGTGCGACCGCGTGGGTGATCTTGCGGGTCACGAACTCCACCCCACGCCGGTCGCCCTCGTGGTTGAACAAGATCCCGCAGGAAACGAACATGTCGTAGGACTCGCGGTAGTTCTTCGCGATCCAATGCCCATACAGTTTCGCGACCCCGTACGGGGAGCGGGGGTGAAACAGGGAATCCTCGTTATATCCGGATCCGGGACGGTTGTAATCCAGGCCCCCGAACATCTCCGACGTGGACGCCTGATATACCTTCGTGGACTGCGCCCGACCCGTCACCCGCACCGCTTCCAGCACGTTGAGGACACCCTTACCGGTCACATCCGCGGTCAACGTCGGGTTCTTGAACGAGTACCCCACATGACTGATCGCAGCCAGGTTGTACAACTCGGACGGATCTGAGGTCTCCACCGCACGCACCAGAGAGGTCGGATCCGTCAGATCCCCCTCAATGACCGTCACATACGGGAACTCCGCTTCCACAGCCTCACGACGCGGGTTGTTCTGCCCCCGCATCAACCCGAACACCTCATACCCCTTCTCGTGAAGAAGCACAGCCAGATGCCCACCATCCTGACCCGTAATACCCGTCACCAAAGCGCGACGTGCACCAACCATGAGTGAACTCCAGGATCTGTGAGGGGAACGGTGGCAAAGCTACAGGCGGCGGATTACAGCAGGCGCACGTTCGGTGAACATCGCGTTACCGCCGGATCGAACTCAGCGTCGGACTATTTATTCTGGCTGTAGCCGTATCCATACCCATACCCGTAGCCGTACATGTACGAGTCGGGGCCCTTCGTGGGAGCCATCGTCATGACGATGCCCGCGACCTTTGCCCCCACGGTTTCAAGGGTCTCGAGAGCGCCGTCAAGCTGGTGAGTCGTCGTGCGGCCCGCGGCGGTGATGAGGATCGCACCAGCGGTCAGACGCGACAGAACCGCGGCATCCGTCACGGGAAGAAGTGGCGGAGCGTCGCAGATCACGACGTCGAAGGTGTTCGCGAAGTCGTCGAGGAGCGCCTTCATCTGTGACGAGCCGAGAAGCTCCGAGGGGTTCGGCGGCACCTTGCCGGCGGGCAGCACGTAGAGCGGGCGTCGACCCCAGGGGAGCATCACGTCGGTCACCTTCGCGCGACCGATCAAGACATCCGTGAGCCCAACCGCGCCCTCGATACCGAGGTATTCCGCGACCTTCGGCTTGCGCAGGTCGGTGTCAAGCAGCGCGACACGCTTGCCGGCATCTGCGAGAGCGATCGCGAGGTTGACCGCCGTCGTCGACTTGCCCTCGCTGGGAATGCTCGAGGTGATGACGAACGTCTGGCCGCCATCCAGTTCAACGAACTGCAGGTTCGTTCGCAGGGCGCGGAACGCCTCTGCACGCTGGTTCATGGGGTCGGCCTCGAGGATGATCGGGCGCTCGGCCGCCTTCGGGTCGAACGGGATGACGCCGATCATCGGGCGGTCGGTGAGAGCTGCGACATCGCGAGGATTGCGTACCTTGGTGTCGAGCACGGTGCGCAGAATCGCGATCGCGACACCCAGCGCGAGGCCGATAAGGCCGCCCAGGGCGAGGTTCAGCGGAACATTCGGGCTGACCGGGACCGTCGTCGGGAGTGCCGGGCGGATCACCGACAGTCGCACGGGGCTCGCGCTGACGCTCGCGGTCGTCTCGATCTCTTCCACGGCATCCGACAGGCTCGCCGCGGTTGCGTTCGCGATGTCGGCGGCGAGCTGGGGGTCGGCATCCTGCACCGACACATTGATGATCGCGGAGTTAAGAGGAGAAGAGACCGAGATCTGCTTCGCGAGCTGACTCGCCGTCGTGTCGAGCCCGAGGTCGTCGATCACCGGGTTGAGTACGACCGGGGTAGTGGCAACCAGCACGTACGAAGGCACGCGGTCGAGGGAGAAGTTCGAGCCCTGGTTCAGGTCCTGGATGGTCCCCGAGCCCGCCTGGGTAGAGACGAAGACGGAGCTCTCGGCCTCGTAGAGAGGTGTACGCGTGAGGGAATACGCGGCAGCAGCGCCGATACCGACGAGCGTCAGCGCAAGGATGATGAGCCAGTTCTTGCGCAGGATGTGCAGGTAGTCGCGGAGCTCCATGGTGCCTCTCGGTTGGGGATCCTCGCACTATCCTCACACACCCGGTATTTCGCGCTGGTATCCGGTTGGTATCCGGTTGGGGCGGGCGGGGCGTTTCGGCTCGCTTCGCTCGCTCAACGAGCGGGGACGGGGTCAGATGGCCGCGGCGATGTCGGTCTGGGCGAAGTCGTCGCCCTTGAACAGCAGTGCGGCGCCCAGGCTGCGCGCGAGTGCGTACGAGTAGCAGTCACCCATGTTCAGTGATGCTGCGTGACGACCTTTGCCGAACCGGCGCCACGCTGCGGTTGCGATGGAGGCTTGCGCGGCGTCGAAGGGTGCGACCGTTACGCGAGCGCGAGAGATGAGGGCTTCGAGATCCTGGGTAGCTGCCGACCCCTGCCGCGCTTCGGCCACGATCGTCGCCTCAACGAGCGTTGCCGCGCTCACGTGTAGATCGCCGACGTTTTCAGCGATCACGCGGGCGAAACGCGACGCATCCTCTTCGCCAAGCACGATGGCCATCAACGCCGACGTGTCGAGGGCGATCGTCATCGGGGCAGGCCGTGCTCGTCGTAGCCGATGATCTCGTCGGCCGACCGCGCATCCAGGGTCGCCCGATCGCGCCCTCGGGAGATGATCGCCTCGAGGTCACTCTGCACATCGGGTGCCGTGGCCTGTGCCCTGACGCGGTCGAGCCGCTCGGCGAAGGCTCGCCGCGCGGCAACCGTGATGCTCTCGCCCGTTGCGTCGGCCAGAGCCCGCACCAGGCGATCGGCCTCGGGGTCCTTGATGTTGAGAGCCATGGTGGAAGTCTACCCTTTGAGGAAGAAAGGGATAGCACTAGGAAGAAACATGCTACTGCTACAGTATGAGCATGAAGACCGAGCGCCTGCAGGTGCTGATCGACACCGAGCAGCGTGAACGGCTTGAGCGGGTCGCCGCTCGCCGCGGAGTGTCGGTTGCCTCGCTCGTACGTCGAGCGATCGATGTCGCTTACCCCTCGGGCCTCGAACAGAAGGCCGCGATTGCTGCCGGCATCCTTGCTGCCGCGCCCATGGACGTCCCTGATCCCGACGATCTGCGTGCCGAACTCGACCTGCTTCGTGGGCGCGCGTGATCCTGCTCGACACGACGGTGCTCGTCTACGCGGTCGGGTCCGAGCATGCACTGCGCGAGCCATGCCGGGCACTGATCTCGGCGATTGGTGACGGGCGGATTGCGGCAACCTCCACCGTCGAGGTGTTGCAGGAGTTCACTCAGCTCCGCGCGCGGCGGCGCGGGCGAGACGACGCCGCGGTGCTCACCTCCCAGTTCGCGGCACTGCTGTCTCCACTCGTCACGGTCGATGGGGCTGACCTCGCTGCTGGGCTCGACCTGTACCGTGCACACGATGCGCTCGGGGCATTCGACGCCGTACTCGCGGCGGTCGCGATGCGTCGTGACGGGATGCAGGGGTTGGTATCTGCCGACCGTGCGTTTGCCAGCGTCCGTGGACTCATGCACGACGACCCGGCATCGGCTGGGTTCCTCGCCGCACTCGGGATCGGCTGAGTCATCCGCGTGGATCGATGTTTGCTGCCGTTCCTCCCCAGGGCGCGGCAAGGCGCCTGACCTGCGGACACTCGGCATATTGCGCATGCGGAGTCTTCTCGTGCGCCTACGGTTCTGGATATGCGCGCTGATCCAGCGCACACTGGAGAACATGGAGGTCACGGTGGGGGTCGACACCCTTGCCGTGCTCGTTGCGCTCGCCGTGGGCATCGTTGGGCTGGCGACGACCGTGACGGCGTCTGCGCGACGCACTCGCGTCGAGCTGAAGGCCGAGTTCGCGACGGAGATCTCTCGCCTCGACGACCGACTTTCGCAGCTTGACAACGGGGTGTCTCGGCTTGACGACCGGGTGTCTCGGCTTGATGACCGGGTCTATGCGCTCGCGGCGGGTCTCGCGCCGCGACTTGCGCCCGCGCGCGAGGCTCCGCGCGACGAGTAGTCGGCGTTCGTCGCTCCCGACACCAGACCAATCTCCAGAGTGGTACCGTTTTACGTACTACTCACTCGGAGGTGTTCCCGTGTCCGCGATCACGGCGACCGAAGCGCGAAAGAGCCTGTTCGGACTCATCCAGCAGGTCAACGACGATCACACGACGGTGGAGGTCGTCTCCCGCCGTGGCAATGCCGTGATCATGTCCAAGGACGATTACGACGCTCTCACTGAAACCGCGTATCTTCTTCGAAATCCCGCTAACGCCGAGCGGCTGCTCGAGGCGGTCGAGCGCGCGCGTCGCGGCGAATTCGAGCAGCACGACCTCGTCGATCCGTGACCCGCGCGCTTGTCTTCGACCCGAACGGGTGGGAGGACTACCTGTACTGGCAGACGCAGGATCGCAAGACGCTGAAGCGGATCAACACGCTCATCGCCGCAGTCCTTCGCGATCCGTTCGACGGCGTCGGCAAACCCGAGCAGCTCCGCCACGTGCTGTCGGGCTCCTGGTCTCGGCGGATCGACGAGAAGAATCGACTCGTCTATTACGTCACCGACGACCACATCGTGATCCTCCAAGCACGAGACCACTACTGACGTCATCCGTCGGATCACGCGTCAGAGGGTGGGGGCACGTTCCCACAGAGACGAGACCGGCAGGCCCCCCAGCCGGTCGCCGAACGCAGCGCTCTGCTGAGCCGTGCCGAGCACGTAGCTAGCTCAACTCGTAGTTTCGCGACACATAACTCGTGGATTTGCGGCCTATACCTCGCGGATTCGCGGCATCTCGCTGTGTCGAGGCCGGTAGCGTGATCTCCGATGAATGACGAGGAAGTGCGGCGCCGCTTCGCCGAGATCGCCGGCGGGATGACGATCGCCGACCTTCGAGGCGTCATGGAGCAGATCGGGCGTGCCCGTGTCGCCGACTACCTAGAGCGAGGTCGGCCAGAGCTGCGGCATCCGCCGCGCCCCGACACCGTGTGCTTCCGCGTGCGTGCCGACCTCGTTGGGGCGAAACCGCCGGTCTGGCGGCGCCTCGACCTGCGATCGTCGATGACCCTCGACGTCCTGCACGAGGTGCTGCAGGCCGCGTTCGGGTGGACCGATTCGCATCTTCATCGCTTCTCGATTGGGGGCGACGGGTGGGATCGCAACGCGCAGCTGTTCCTGTGCCCCTACGACGTCGACGAAGGCGAAGACGAGGGCGTTCCCGCGTCGGAGGTGCGGCTCGATGAGGTCGTCGCCGAATCCGGTGACACCCTGCACTACCTCTACGACTACGGCGACAACTGGCAGGTCGTGCTGCGGGTCGAGGATGTGCGTGGCATGGGCGAACCCGTGCCGCTGGCGGTGTGCGTCGACGGACGCCGGGCAGCCCCGCCCGAAGACAGCCGCGGCCTCGGAGGCGCAGAGCTGCTCGAGATCCAGGGTGATCCCGCCTGGTTCGACCCCAGCGAGGTCAACGAGGCGCTGGCGGATCTGCGGTTTGCGCTGCGGGAGGCGGGAGTCGCGGCATCCGTGATCTCTGTCATCGACCGGCTGCGGTACCTGCCCGGCGGTGATCGCGTCGAAGAAGTCGCGCGGACACTCGTCGATCCGCCGACCGATATCGCGGACGGGGAGGTGGATGCCGCGCTGCAGGCCTGGACGTGGTTCCTGCGTCGGGCGGGAGGCGAGGGGATCGAGCTGACTGCCGCCGGCTATCTGCGCCCGGCCGACGTCGTCGAGGCCAGCGTCGTCGTGCCAGCGATGGGGGCGTGGATCGGCGCACACAACCGCGAGGCGCAGAGCGGGCCGCTGCTGCACTTTCGTGAGGCGCTCGTGCGCGACGGGTTCTTGCGCAAGTCCAGAGGAAGACTTCTCGTGACGCGCCAAGGCCGCGCCGGGGTGCGGGAGGCGCAGAAGATCTGGGATGCCTTGATCACCCGATTCGGGGGAGTTGTTGACGGGACACACGCCATGCGCGGGCGCCACGGCGCGCTCAGTGCGGATTACAGCCGCGATGCGACGATCTGCCTCTTGCTCATGGTCGCGGGCGGAGGGCGCTTCAATGCCCGGGTGCTCGAGGGTCGCCGTGAGGTCGGGAGAGAGCGGACACTCCGCCTGGACGATGTCGCGGCGTGGCTCACGGCGCTCGGATGGCGTCGCGGCGATGGGCCGGTCGAGGCATCCGAGCTGTACGAAGAGGGTGTGCGAACCGTGCTCGAGAACCTCTGGGACGGGCCCCGGGAACGCGCCGATCGCGGCGAGATGAGCGACGTCGCGCGGCAGTTCGCGCGTGAGGTGCTCAGGCGTGGTTCGGCATCGTTGGTCTAGCCGCGACCGCGACCACGTCAGGTGATACCTCTCGCGACGAGTGATCCGCCTCGATCCGCCTCCCCATTCGTGCGAACGGCGCGGGTCTCCACGCCCATAAGGAAACGTGCGCGCTGAGGCCCACGAGGTGGCAGGCTTGCCGCATCCGTCGCACAATGAAGGGGTGATCTCGCTCGTGGACCCACAGAACTGGCTCTACATCGCCGCGCTCACGACCGTCATGCTGGGAGGCACGACGGTGATCGTCACACTCACCAATCGCACGACGACTGCCGCGATCCACGGGTTGCGGGGCGAGCTCTCTGGGCGGATCGACGCACTGGGCGGTGAGGTCAACGGGCGAATCGACGCGCTGAGCGGGCGTATCGACGGGCTGCAGGGGGAGATGAATGCGCGGTTCGCGGCGGTCGACGTGCGCTTCAGCGCGCTCGAGCACCGGATCGACAACCTCGACCGCGACGTGTCGGCTCTCATCAAGCGCGCGCTGGACTCCTAGACTCGCGACACGCTGGCGTACGGCATCCGCTGTGCTGCACGCAGGACGATGAGGAGCGGTTCCTCCACAGCGCGCCGAAGAACTCGGCTGCCGTTGGACCGGCGTCGACCGAGTGCGAGATGTCGGCGGCGGCTGCAACGATGGTTTCGTGGACTACTGGCATGAGGTTGCCCAATCTCTCGGGGGCGCGAACTACGACCGCGCATGGGCGCTGAACGCGGCAGGGCGGGTCACGATCGTCGACCTGGATGCCGACAACACGCGCACGTCGGTCGATGCCGTCGTGCGCGATCGCGGCCACGGGGGCGATGACGTCATGGTGGTCTCGGTCGTCATCGAGCCTGCGCGCGGGTCGATGAGCGCCTACTGCAGTTGCGAGCATGCCCCGCACTGCGCGCACGTCGCTGTCGTGCTGCTCGCCGTCTCGGATGCCGGGACAGAATCGGGCGCGAGAGGGCCGAAAGGCCAGTCATTCCCGCCGCGAGACAGCACTCCACCGTGGCAACGCTCGCTCGATGGGCTGCTGCCGGCATCCGATGCAGCCGCCGTGGAACTGTGCCTGTTCATCACCCTGCAGACACCGCGCGCGACGCGCTGGAGCAGGGTCCCGCAGCAGCCGAGGCTCGCGGCCCGGCCCGGGATGCGCGGCGCGCGAGGCGCATGGATCAAGGGCAAGGCCCGCTGGGGGCACCTCGACGGGCTGCAGGCGGATCCCGCGGCGCTCGCGCTGCTGATCGAACTCGACGTTCTCGACCCTGCCGCGAACTCGTGGGGCTACACCTATCGCGACGACGAATGGATGCAGCTCGACGGGCTGCCCTCGCGAACGCTCTGGTCGCTGTTGACCGATCTCGAGGCGGCGGGGGTCGCGCTCGTCTCACCGGGCAAGGCGCAGCATCCGGTGCGGCTCGACGGGGAGCCGCTGACCCCGCGGATCTCGGTCACCGAGAACCGCAAGCGACTCGCGGTGCGCGGCGAGCTGGTGCCGGTGCGAGACGACGAGGATGCCGATGCCGGCGGGGACGCCGGTTCCGACGGGGGAAGTGAAGCGTCGGAGCCGCTCGTGACCGTCGGTAATCCTCCGATCGCCGTGGGTCGGGTCACCGCAGCCGGCACCGCGGAAGAACGCATCGTGCTGCACCCCCTCGATCCGCCGCTCACCGGGCCGATGCGCGACCTGATCGCCGCCGACAAGCCCATCTCGGTCGACACGGCGAGCAGGGAGCGCTTCGAGAGCGACTATCTGCCACGGCTGCAGGCGATCGCGCCGGTCGTATCGCCCGATGCCAGCTACACGGTGCCGGCACCGCCGAGCACCGTGCTCGAAGTGCGCGTCGACCACGGCGACGGGCTTGCCCACCTCACCTGGCGATGGGACCGGCTCGGCGGCAGCATCCGTCCCGATCGCGCGCGCGAGGCCGGCATCCTCGATTCCGTTCGCAGCACTGCAGGTGCTCACGCCTCCATCGTCCTGCCGGGGGAGCGGCCGGATGCTGCGATGGTGCCGCCCGACCAAACCCTGCGCGGCGCGGCTGCTGTGCTGTTCGTCGCCGAAGTGCTGCCCGGCCTGCGCTCGCTCGAGACCGTGCGGGTCGTCGAAGACGTCGAGGCCCCCAGCTTCCGTGCCGCATCCCAGGCGCCGGATGTCTCGGTCACCGCCCAGCCCGGAACCAACGACTGGTTCGACCTGAGCGTGCAGGTGCGCATCGAGGGTGAGGACGTCGACTTCGCTGCCCTGTTCCGGGCACTCAGCGAGAACGAGCCGATCCTCGTCCTGCCGAGCGGCACCTACTTCTCGCTCGATACGCCCGAGCTGCAGCGCCTGCGCGAGATCATCGCCGAAGCCAGTGCCCTCTCGGACCGCCCCGTCACCTCGGTGCAGGTCAGTCGCTACCAAGCCGACCTCTGGGAAGAGCTCGTCGAGCTGGGCGTCGTCGCGCGCCAGGAGATCGAATGGTGGATGCGGGTGCGCGGGCTCAGCGACCACGATCAGCTCACCCCCATTGATGCGCCACCGACGCTGCGCGCCGAGCTGCGCGACTACCAGCGCACAGGGTACTCCTGGCTGCACTTCCTGCGCACTCACCAACTCGGCGGGGTGCTCGCCGACGACATGGGCCTGGGTAAGACCCTGCAGACCATCGCGATGATCGAGAAAGCACGACTCGATGCGCTTGAGACGGGCGACCAGCAGCATCCGCCGTTTCTCATCGTCGCCCCCACCAGCGTCGTCGGCAACTGGGCTGCCGAGTGCGCGCGATTCGCGCCCGAGCTGCGCGTCGCTGCGATCAGCGCAATGGGAAACAAGCGCGGCACGGCACTGGCCGACGAGGTCGCCGGGGCGCACGTCGTCGTGACCAGCTACGCGCTGTTCCGTCTCGAGTTCGACGCTTACGCGACCCTGGACTGGCAGGGGCTCATTCTCGACGAGGCTCAACAGATCAAGAACCCGTCGTCGCAGGGCTACAAATGCGCCCGGATGCTGGACGCCCCCTTCACGCTCGTCATCACCGGCACTCCGCTCGAGAACAACCTGCTCGAGCTGTGGGCGCTCGTCTCGCTCGCGTGCCCGGGTTTGCTGGGAGGGCGCCGCAGCTTCACCGAGTACTACCGCACACCCATCGAACGAGAACGCGACAACGAACGGCTGCGGACGCTGCAGCGCCGCATCCGTCCCTTCCTGCTGCGCCGCACCAAAGAGCTCGTCGCATCGGAACTGCCTCCCAAGCAAGAGCAGCAACTCGTGCTCGATCTGCACCCGACCCACCGGCGGCTCTACGACCGCAGGCTCGCGCGTGAGCGCCAGAAGGTGCTCGGTCTGGTCGACGACGTCGACGCGAACCGGTTCCAGATCTTCCGCTCGCTCACCCTGCTTCGCCAACTCTCGCTCTCGCCCGACCTGGTCGACGAAGGCGAAGCGCCCTCGGCGAAGCTCGACGCCCTCATCGAGCTGCTTCGCGAAGCAGCCGCCGAAGGACACCGCGCCCTCGTGCTCAGCCAATTCACCCGCTTCCTCGGCCGCGCGCGGGATGCTGCGACGGATGCCGGGATCGCCTCGCTCTACCTCGACGGCTCAACGACCAACCGCGCTGCCGTCATCGACCAGTTCCGCACTGGCGACGCGCCAGCGTTCTTTGTCTCGCTCAAGGCGGGCGGTGTCGGGCTCAACCTCGTCGAGGCCGATTACGTCATCCTGCTCGACCCGTGGTGGAACCCGGCCGTCGAGGCGCAGGCCATCGACCGCGCCCACCGAATCGGTCAGACCCGGCCCGTCATCGTCTACCGGCTCGTCTCGAAGGGAACCATCGAAGAAAAAGTCATGGCACTCAAGACCACCAAAGCCCAACTGTTCGACCGCGTGCTCGACACCGACGGCGACGCCATCGGCGGCGGGCTCTCTGCCGACGACATCCGCAGCCTCGTCGACTGAACCGCCGATCGGGTGCAGAATCCTGCGTTTGGTAGCGTGAAAGTGCTGCTATCGGTCGCGTAGAGGTGCTGCTGGGGGTCGCCGACCCCGCTCTCGTGTGCTGTCTCGCGGATATACGGCTGTTCGTCATTCAGGCTGGGCGGCGGGCTGCATGACGGGTATGCCGAGAACGGTGAGCGCCTCGGCCTGGCGGTCGTCGTACGTCACGAAGCTGTCGAGATCGTCGCCGAGCTCGACGGCAGATGCCACATGCACGGCATCCATTGACCGCAGTGACAGCGGGTCGAGCGTCGCCGCTCGCTCGAAGGTTGCCGTGCTCAGCTGGAGGAGCACGAGCGAGTCGAGCACTTCTCGCGCCCGCACCATGCGCGAGGGTGCCGCGCGACGGGTCGCGCGCAACAGCTCGGTGCGCGCGAGGTCGCTTGATACCGGCATCCGGCCCGGCTCCTTCAGCCAGTCCAGAAGCGCCGCCGACTCCGGCTCGTCAACGACGAGCTTCACGAGCGCCGAAGTGTCGAGATAGACCGCCATCTCAGAAACGCTCGTCGTCGCGCAGCGCGTGCAGCTCCGTCGACAGCGGGTCGCCGGGTGCGGGCGGCATCAGGTCGGCGATTGCGCGACGCGGGGGCCGCGCGCGCCCCGCGGTGATCAGGCGATCGAGCCCCGACTGCGAGATCGGTGAGAGCTGGGCCACACGGCGGCCGCGATCAGTGATCCAGAGAGTCTCTCCGGCGGCCGCGGCAGCCACGACGCTCGACGCGTTCTGCTTCAACGCTCGTATGCCCACCTCATCCATGTGCTTCATTGTAGAACATGGCGGCGAGTCTGCTGGGGCGTTTCGTCTCGCTTTGCTCGCTCAACGAGCGGGGCGGTGAAGGCGTTTCGTCTCGCTTTGCTCGCTCAACGAGCGGGAGTGAGAGGGGCGTTTCGTCTCGCTTCGCCCGCTCACCGAGCGGGGGAGACGGCCGCGCGAATCACCCGAGCTACCTCTTCGACCGCGGGAAGGAGCTGGCTCATCGAGGCCTCGTAGGTGTTCCAGCTGCGGCCCGCCGGGTCGAGGACGTCATCCTCGGACGGGTCGCCCGGAGCGTCGACCGTACCGCGAACCGCGATGATGCGGTCGAGAACGGCGCGGAAGCGGGCCCGGGGGTCGTCGCCGGCATCCGCCCCGGCCTCGTGGAGTTCGGCATCCGTCACGTGCCGCGACAGGCGCGCGAACTCGAGGATCGTGAACGTCTTGCGAAGCAGGGTGGGATCCAGCTCGACCACGGCCTTGCGGTGCGCGCGGGTCATCGCGAGCACGAGGTCGCGACCGGCCACGAGCGGCTCTGAGAGGCGCTGCGCACCGTGGGCTTTGATCTCTGCTGCCGGGATGCCCAGCTCGGCCGCGATCTCGCACGCCTGTTCCGTCATCTCTTCACCCGGGCGCGGGTGCGTACCTGCGCTGCCGACCTCGACCGGAAGGTCAGCCAGCAGGAGCCGCAAGTACAACTCCGACAGCGGGGAGCGGACGATGTTGCCGGTGCAGACGGTGAGAATCTCGATCGGCATGAGGCGAGGATACCTGGGTGCGTTTCGACTCGCTTCGCTCGCTCAACGACCGGAGACGAGGGGGAGGCGCGGAATGCCCCGCATCACGGCATCCATCACCGCGACAGCATCGGAGCCGAAATCCGTCATGCCAGCACGGGCAGCCTCGAACGCACCCACCACGCCAGATCTGACTCCTTGGACCACCGAAGATGCCTCGTCGGGGCGAACACCGAATCGTGCTCCGGTACGGATGAGGCTCTCGATAGGCATCTGGTCGAGCGCGTACTCGCCTTCCACGCTCATCGCGCTCCGGATGCTCGCGGAGCCGTCCCAATATGCGGCGTAGGTCAGCAGATCGTAGAGAGGGGCGAGACGCACGGAGCGACCGTGCAGCATGAGGGAATAGTTCTTCGCGTGAGCATCCGTGCACCCCGCGACGACGTTGAAGACGAACGCGCGGAAGAACGCGGCGCCGGTCGTCTCGCGATCCGCGACGAGTGGCAGGGAGCCGACCAGCTGAGCGATGCTCGCCACACCCGGCCCCCCGTCGCGCCACTGGTACTTCTTCGACGGCGCGACACTGAGTGCCTGACACATGTCCTCTTGGTGAAGCCGATGCCAGCGCCCATCCGCCCAGTGGCGGTCATACCTATCGCTGATCAGGACGTTCCAGTCACCGATACGGCCGAGCTGCGCGGTGGCGACGGAACACCCGAGTTGCGCTGCCGCGCGCAAAGTGAGCTGCTCTACCACGTCGATGCGGCGAAACGTACCGACGACCGGCTTGAGGATGTGTGTGGTCGGCTGGCTTCCCTCGGGTACTGCCCAGCGGCCATCCGGCATCCGGAACAGCGCGATCTTTGGTTGCGCGCCGGCGATGCTGAAGCGCCCAGCGCCTACACCGACAGCCACGCCGTCGGTGTACTCGGTGACCACCTGATCGAGCATCAGGGCCACCTCTTCGTCGGTGACCGGCCGCGCGCTCTGCTCGGCGAGCTCGTCGCTGGCCAGCTCCCCGGGCGGAAGAATCTGCACCGCGCCCGCCGCATCGGCCCCTATGTGCTCAAGAAGCGCGAACGGATTCGCGGGTGATGCCCCGAAGCGGCGTCCGATCGCCCTCAGCGCCTCGTCGTTGTCGGGGAGCAGTCCTTGGAGCCAGGGGAGCACGACGCGCTTTCGGTGTGTCGTCGCGCTCAACGGCATAGCCAGTGACAGGGGAGTCGCATCGTCACGATCTCGGTAGGCGGCGTCATAGGTGAAGGTGACGTTTCCAGACGCCGACTGGGTGAGCATCCCCGTCGGGATGCCGTCCAGGTAGACCGCCAACTCGGATGCCGTCACCGCAGCACGTGCCCCGTCGTGAGATCCCGCAGCGCGACCTCGAAGCCGAGTGCCTGGAAGAGATCGAAGAGCTTCGCTGACTCGACCGTCGGCTTGCCCGACTCGACATCGGCGACGAAGGACCGCGACAGCCGCGCGCGTGTAGCGAGGTCCTGCTGTGTCCAGCCCCGTTGCGCGCGCAGCTCTCGCACGACAGCCGATGCGTCGCGCATGGTCAGCACGCGGAGCTCCCCTCGCTTGGTGGTGTGTCGCCGTACGGCTCTATCTGGATATGTCGCCGTACGGCAGCATTCTAGGATGTCGCCGTACGGCTGCACAAGGGACGAAGGGGCGTTTCGACTCGCTTCGCTCGCTCAACGACCGGGGGAGTACCGGGGGAGGGGCGGGCTCAGCGGGTGGCGACGAAGGTGTCGCCGGCCCAGAGCCACGGCACGCCGTTGCCATCCAGTGTCACGGCGACCGGAGCGTCCGTCGGAACGCCCGGGACGCACGTTGCGGCGTCGGGTTCTGCAACGACCCAACCCTCACAGGATGCAGCATCCTCCCGAGCCGTCGTGATCTGGCCACCGCCCGCGATCGTCAGCGCGAGTACGCCCGCCTGATCGAGTGGGGCCCAAGAGTCGGCATCCGTCGTCTGCGATGCCTCCGATCCGCAGATGAGCCCCGTCGTGCCGCCGCCCGCTCGCACGCCCGTCGGCGACTCGCACGGAGCATCCAGCGTGCCGGCCGGCGTCACGACGACCGCGGGGTTCGCGGGATCGAGATAGGTCGACGACGCGAGGATCTCGTCGTTCGGCTCCCAGAACTCGCCATCGGTGAAGGTGCGCATGCCCTGGAGCGCGCACTCCGCGCCCATCAGCGCCACCATCTGGGCCTGATCGGTCGTGTACGGAGACAGCGACAGAATCTGACCGATTCCGAGGTAGCGGGGAGTGACATCCGACCACGTCGCACCGGCATCCGTCGAGCGCTCCAGCAGCGGCTCGACCGACCCGCACGTGCCGGCCGTCGCACGCCACAAGACGCCCTCGGATGCCGCGAGGAAGCGCTCATCGGCACCCGTGGCTGCCGCGACCGTCGCCGTCGGCGTCGGTGTCGGCGCCGCGGTCGGAGTCGTGGCGCCCATCGTCGGCGTCACCCGCGGCGCCTCGGTCGGGGGA
>Ga0207904_1000446_pt1 | contig 15722 bp, 9 predicted proteins | sample MalvirmetaMSP118_FD_184232 | JGI IMG/M metagenome (GOLD analysis project Ga0207904, IMG submission 184232) | Marine viral communities from the Deep Pacific Ocean - MSP-118 (SPAdes) | ecosystem: Environmental > Aquatic > Marine > Oceanic | place: Pacific Ocean | collected 2011-05-30 | reverse complement strand
CGGCGATACCTTGTTCTTGGAATAGTCCAGAAACAGCTCGCCTAACCGGAGGCTCATCTTATCGAAACGATCCGGATCCGCTTTGAAATAATCCGCGATCCGGTCGTTCCGAGTCTCATTGGCAAGTTGTTCCAGCTTGCTCCAGGACTCGGATTTGCCCAGTGCATTCATATCTGTGCTCCCTAATGTTCGTCAGGCCAGGTCTCGCCGAGGGCTGCAAAAACCCCTTTTGTTTCCAGCTTGTCGAGTGCCCTATCAAAGGCCTCTTCAAAGTCGCTGGAGTTGGCGAGCGTGGTCCCGAAAAGGTCTGTCATCCCAAGAAATTCCGGGGTCAGATTGGCTCTGTCTTCAACGGCCGCCTGCAGCCGGGGGGCCATGGGATCATTGATCTCGTGCGGTTGTCCCTGCTCATCTTTGCCACGGAGGTAGAGCGCCCAGCTGGCAACGATCATGGCAACACGAGACAACGGTCGTCCTTCGTTCACCAGTGTCTGCACTGTCGGCACCAGGAACTTCGGTATCTTGCTGGAGCCGTCCATACACAGCCGGGCCAACTCATCGCCCATTTGAGGGTTGGAGAAGCGTTCGATCAGGGTCTGCTTGTACGCGGGCACATCGATGCCGGAAATTTCTCCCAGTATCGGTGTCACGTCTTCATCCATGAAGCTGCGAATAAAACGGCTGAACCGTTCATCCGCCATGACCTCGTGGGTATATCGATAACCGGAAAGATATCCGAGGTAGGCCATGGCGGAATGACTGGCATTCAACAGGCGGATTTTCATGCGTTCGTAAGGGGCGACGTCGTCTGTGAATTGGACTCCCACCGCTTCCCAATCCGGACGACCGTTGCAGAAATCATCCTCGAGCACCCACTGATAAAAAGGCTCGCAGATAACTGGCCAGCCATCTTCCAGGTCATAGTTCTCTTTCAACCACTGGCGATGTTTGTCATTGGTTCCCGGTGTAATGCGGTCAACCATGCTGCTGGGGAAACTCACCTTGTCACCGATCCAATCCGCAAGCTCGGCATCCCTCAGGCGGGCAAAGGTCAACAGGGCACCGCGGGCCACCTGGCCGTTTTCTGGCAGGTTGTCACACGACAAGACGGTGAATGGCGGCAGATTACGCTCGCGTCGGCGGCATAGGGCTTCGGTCAGATAGCCAAAGACTGTGCGCGGTTGCTGCGGGTTTTCCAGGTCGTGAAGAACGTCCGGATGGTTTTCATTGAACCTCCCGGTGTTGTCGTCCACGTTGTAGCCACCCTCGGTTATCGTTAGTGAGACGATCTTCACCTCGGAACTCGCCATTTTCTCGATGACTGCGTCCTGCTCCTCAGGCGCGAACATGAAACCGGTGATGGCGCCAATGACGCTGAGGGTGTTGGTGCGGTCGGCGCCGAGCTCGATCAGGGTGTAGAGGTGGTCCTGCTCAGACAACACCTGATGCATGGCTCGATCACCTTCACGCAGCCCAACACCACAAATCGACCAGTCCGGGCTGCCACCTGTCTGCAACAGTTGGTGGGTATAGACCGCTTCATGGGCACGGTGGAACCCACCCACACCAATATGAACGATGCCTTGTCTAAGGTTACTCCGTTCATAAGCTGGCACGGACACTTCTGGACTCAGTTGGTCCAATGTTGAGTTATTCAGTTTCATAAGATGTCACGCTGCCAATCGGCTGGGTTTCTGAACAGCATTGCCCTGCTCGTCAAACAAGTGGCACTCATCCACATGCAGATGTAAACCGATGCGATCACCATAGTTACAGGCAAAGTTGCCGGGCATGCGGACAGTCAGCGTCTCTTGACCATCGGTCTTTACATAGCAATAGGTATCGCTACCCAAGCTTTCGGCGATGTCCATGTAGCCGGTCAGTGAGCTCTCACTGGGTTCGACCACATCGATGTTTTCCGGCCGAACGCCAACGGTGACAGCGCTGCCCTGACGCAGGTGTTCGCTGGCTGCGGGCAATGTCACAGAAGTACCGGAGGTCAGTTCAACCGTAACGCTTGATTGATCAAGCGCGGTTACGGTGCCCGGCAGGAAGCTCATCTTGGGCATCCCGAGGAAACCTGCGACAAATCGGTTAGCCGGATTACGGTACAGATCAAGTGGTGTGCCCACCTGCTCAATTCTGCCCTGATTCAACACGACAACTTTATCGGCCAGAGTCATGGCCTCTACCTGATCGTGGGTGACGTAGATCATGGTCGCGTTCAAGTCATGGTGAAGTCTTGCCAGCTCCAACCTCATCTGTACCCTCAGCGCAGCGTCCAGGTTCGAGAGCGGCTCATCGAACAGGAATACTTTGGGCTGGCGTACGATTGCACGACCAATCGCAACCCGCTGGCGCTGGCCACCGGACAGCTCCTTGGGTTTGCGTTCCAGCAACGGGTCCAGCTCCAGAATTCGGGCCGCTTCGGCTACCTTGTTATGGATAACCTCTTTTTTCTCTTTAGCGAGTTCCAGTGCAAACGACATGTTTTTGCGTACGGACATATGGGGATACAGGGCGTAGCTCTGGAACACCATTGCCAGATCCCGTTTGGCCGGGGCCAAATCGGTGATCTCTTTCGTATCCAGCAGGATGTGGCCGCCGGTTACCTCTTCCAGGCCGGCGATGGAGCGCAGCAGGGTCGACTTGCCACATCCTGATGGTCCGACAAACACCACAAATTCGTTGTCTTTAATTTCAAGATTGATGCCTTTGAGAATTTCTGTCTCCCCGAAGGATTTCTTGAGGTTCTTTATTGTTAAGTTAGCCATGGGAAATCTCCGTTATTTGACGGCGCCGAAGGACAAGCCGCGAACCAGCTGTTTCTGGCTGATCCAGCCAAAGATAAGAATGGGGGCGCAGGCCAGGGTCGATACGGCTGACAACTTGGCCCAGAACAAGCCTTCAGGGCTTGAATAAGATGCGATCAGAGCCGTCAGTGGGGCCGCCTCGGACGCCGTGAGGTTGAGCGACCAGAACGCCTCGTTCCAACTCAGAATCAGTGACAGAAGCACCGTTGCCGCCAGACCGCCCTTGCTCATAGGCAGCAGAACTCGCCAGATCTCCTGGAACAGTGTGGAGCCGTCCATTCGAGCTGCCTCAAGTACTTCTTTGGGAATCTCTTTGAAGTAGGTGTAGGCCATCCAGATCATGATCGGCAGATTGATCAGCGTGTAGATGATCACCAGTCCGGTTTTGGTATCGAGCAAACCGGTGTCTTTGAAGATCAGGTAAATCGGCACCAGCACGCCAACCGGCGGCAGCATTTTGGTGGATAGCATCCACAGCAGTGTCCCTTTGGTACGCTTGGTCTCAAAAAAGGCCATGGAATAGGCGGCGGGTACGGCGAGCATCATTCCGATGATCGTGGATCCGAAAGACACCACCACCGAATTCCAGGCAAAGTGGAGATAGTCACTGCGTTCATTAACCAGCGTGTAATTCTCGAGGGTCGGCGAGAAGAACAATTGCGGCGGTGTGGCAAAGGCATCGATTTCTGTCTTGAAGCTGGTCAGCAGCATCCAGAAAATCGGGAAGAAAATGGCCAAAGCCACCCCCCATGCCAACACCCCCATAAGCAGGGTATTCAGGCTACGTCGTTGTTTCAGGCTGAGCATGTTGTAACCTCCGGGAATCATTGTTTTTCTGTCAGGCTTTTGCCGATCAGCCGCACCAGGAAGAAGGCGGCAATATTGGCCAGCACGACGGCAATCAGGCCACCGGCTGAGGCCAGTCCAACGTCGAACTGCAGCAACGCCTGGCTGTAGATGAGGTACGCAAGGTTGGTGGTCTCGTAACCCGGGCCACCGCCCGTGGTAGTGAAGATCTCCGCAAAGATCGACAGCAGGAAGATGGTTTCGATCATCACCACCACCGCGATCGGACGAGCAAGGTGCGGCAAGGTGAGATGGAAGAACAGAGCCCAGGGACCGGCGCCGTCGAGGCGTGCCGCTTCCTGTTGTTCCTGATCCAGCGACTGCAATGCGGTCATCAGTATCAGGATGGCGAACGGCAGCCACTGCCATGACACGATCATGATGATCGAGAACAATGGAAACTCAGAAAACCAATCGATCGGCGTGGCGCCGAAGAACTTCCAGATGGCCGCAAAAACACCGGATACCGGATGCAGCAGCAGGTTTTTCCAGATCAGCGCGTTCACGGTCGGCATAATAAAGAACGGCGATATCAGGAGTATCCGGACGATGCCCCGCCCCCAGAACGCCTGATTAACAAGCAGCGAAATCAGTACACCCAGAACCACTGTAATTAACAGCACGGCACCGACCAGCAGCAGGGTGTTGCTCATTCCCGCCATAAAACCGAAATCGGTGACGAAGAACTGGAAGTTCTCCAGCCCCACAAATTCGTTATCGCCGGGGTACAGCAGGTTATAGCGAATCACTGAAAAGTAGATGGTCATGGACAGCGGGATCACCATCCACAGCGCCAGGACGAGCACCGACGGCGACACCATAAAACGATTGATGCGGGATGTCTTTCTCTTACCTCCCTGGCGGCTGTCCTGTTTGGGTTCCGCGGCGGAGCTCGCGGGACCTGCATTCAGAGTGGTTGTCTTCATATCGGTTCTCCGGTGACCCCCAAGCAGGCTCCGCCGAAGCGGGCCCTGCATAAGGTCATTGTTGTTTCGTCTTGGCCGGGTATTCAGTTGGAGTAATAGCGGGCGCGAGTCATCTCGCGAAGGGTGATCGACTGTGCCGCTTTCAGGGCATGATCAACCGACATCGACCCTGCCAGGGCGCCCGAGATCAGCTTGCCAACCTGGGTTGCGATCGACTGAAATTCAGGGATGGCCGCAAACTGAACGCCCACATAGGGGGAAGGATTCAACGTGGAATCGTTGGGGTCGGCGTTGCCGATTGCTTCCAGGGTTCGGGTCGCGAACGGCGCAGCTTCCAGGTATTCAACGTTGTCGTAGGTGGAGGTGCGTGTGCCGGGCGGCACGTTGGCAATACCATAGGTTTCCTCAACCAACTGGCTGTAAGCCCGCGAGGTTGCCCAGGTGATAAAGGTCTTGGCCGCTTCCTTGGCATCTGAGCTCACCGGAACGGCGAGAGCCCAGGACCACAACCATCCCGAACCTTTTGACGTCACCTGTTCTGGCGCCAAGGCAAAGCCGACGTGTTCCGCTACCCTGCTTTGAGACTCATCGGTAAGAAATGATCCGGCGACAGTCGCGTCCACCCACATGGCACATTTGCCACTGTTGAACAGCGCCAGGTTTTCGTTAAACCCATTGGATGAGGCGCCCGGAGGTCCGTAGTTCCCGAGAAGGTCGACGTAGAAACTGACGGCGTTGCCCCACTCTTCGCCAGTGAATTCAGGCTTCCAGTTTTCATCAAACCAGCGTGCGCCAAAGGCGTTAGCCATGGTGGTAACCAGCGCCATATTTTCACCCCACCCTGCCTTACCGCGCAGGCAGATACCGTACTGCTCTTCTTGCGGCTTATGGAGCTGCTCAGCAAAGGACTTCATCTGGTCCCAGGAAGGCTGATCAGGCATGCTCAGCCCATTGGCTTCAAAAAGGTCCTTGCGATAGAACGTCATCGAACTTTCGGCGTAAAACGGCAGTGCGTACAACGTGCCGTCGGAGGATAAGCCGCCGAGAACTGATGGAAAAATATCGGCCAGATCGTAATCCGAAGGCAGATCCTCCATCGGGGTCAGCCACCCCTTCTCACCCCAGATCGGTGCCTCGTACATTCCAATCGTCATCACATCGAATTGACCGCCGTCCGTCGCAATATCGGTAGTCAGACGCTGGCGCAGGACATTTTCCTCAAGCACTACCCAATTCAGATCGATGTTTGGATGAAGCTTTTCGAATTCGTCGGAAAGGCCCTGCATGCGAACCATGTCGCCATTGTTAACAGTGCCAATGGTTACTTTGGTGGCAGCCATTGCGGAGGACGCGACGGCAGTCATGCCAACCGCCATAACAGCGGACAGATATCGTTTGTTGTTCATGTTCCAACCTCTGTTTGTTTTTGGAGTAGGTCGTTCAGAATGCGCAGATCATCTGGAGCATTCCTGGCACTTTGATCTGACGTGTACATCGCACGTCAGTGAAGTGCATCAGTGGAGACTATTACACGCTCAATGCCACACCTGAACAAATACATACCCTGTCATTTTTCTATACTTTTTTGCTGTCGCTTGGAAGGAGGCTGGCCCCGCTCGCCAGGCTCAAAGCTGCAGCACGCAAAGGCTGAGTCGATTTTTTCAGATAAAACAAGGGCTAATAAAAATGGAGATCGGTCACCAGAAAGTATCATTTTGGGGAGAAAAGAAGATTGACAGAGCAGGGTAAAAATACGGGGAGCGCAAATTAGCGCTGATACAATGCGTCCATGGAGGTTCTTCGATATTCAGACGGCGTCATGCTCTTCACGTCGTAAAAACGGCGATTGAAATTAGCGATGTTGTTGAAGCCAACCTGAAAGCAGATTTCCGTAATCGGGTCATTGCTATGGGCCAGACGCTCACAGGCCTTGTTGACCCGAAGCGTATTGACAAACTCTATGAATCGATGGCCAGTAGCCTTCTTGAAGAACTTGGAGAAATAGGTTGGGCTCATGTTCACATGCGCCGCAACCTCTTCCAGAGAAATGCTGGCCCGATAATGCTCGAAAATATGATTCAGGGCCTGGTTAAGTCGATTGAGGATTTTTTCATCGGTAATAGGAAGGTAAGTCGACGAGGACAGCACACGATAGTCATCCATCGCCGCCAGGATCTCAACCATTGCCCAGAAACGGGTCAAGCGTCGAAAGCCGTTCGAAGTGGCAACTTCTTCAAACAACCCTATCGCTTTATTAATTCCCTCGCGATTCCGGAACTCAATGCCGTATTGAGCACGCTGCCAGAACGGAGCCAGGGCGCGCGTTTCAGGAAACACTGATTCAGAGGCGGTAATCAGATCGTGGGAAAAATTGATGACGCGGTCACGAAGCTCAACATGCTCCCCCTTCTCTAGCTGACTGATCCAGTTGTGAGGAAGGTTGGGCCCCACAAGGATCAGGCTATTGGGGGCGAAATTGCCAATATAATCACCCACGAAAACCTTTCCGGAGGTCTCGGTGATCAGGTGGAGTTCATATTCCTCGTGATAGTGCCAGCGCACAAGTGGGCTTGGGTAACCGTGATCCAGGTATCGGATCGACTCGTCTCCCCGCTGATCTACCCATTCGAACTCTGGTTGGATACGTTGCTTCTCAGCGCCCATTGCGTTCTCTTCGACTTTTACTTGATGCGTAGAACCAGTGTAACCAATAAGTCAGTATGTGAGGAGGACAACTTAACGATCACCGTGCTGCTCGTCTCGACAAGCCCAGCGACAATAAAACAGTGAGGATTTGCAAAATGCAGTTTCACTGCCTTTTTTTGCAATATGCAAATCAGAATGCAAGCCGACACGGCAAATCAGTTGAGCCTCGCTTTCAGCACAGGACGAAGAAGGTAAGACAGTACCGTTCTCTTATCTGTTTTGATTTCCACCTGCGCCACCATTCCTGGTTTCATTGGCAGCGTCTTCCCCCGGTGGCTCAGACTGCTCGCGTCTGTCTGTACCAGTACCTTGTAGTATACCTCTTTGCCTCTCGCAGATTGTTCTTCGGTCGAGTCGGCGCCGACTTTAAGCACTTGTCCAGTCAATGACCCGTACACGGTGTAGTCGTATGCCGTCAGTTTAACGACTGCGGGCATTCCCTGAGCGATAAAGGCGACGTCACGTGGCTCTATCCTTGTTTCCACCAACAAACTGTCGTCAAGCGGCAGAATATCCATGATCAGTTCACCTGGTTGTACGACGCCGCTTTCGCTCGTGACGGAAATGTTGTTGACCTTCCCCCTGACTGGTGACAACAAGTCTGTCCGTTTTAGTTGGTCTTCCCGTTGCAACAGCACTTGCTGGATCCGGCCGAGCTCCCCTCGTTTACTGGCGAGCTCTCCATAAGCCTCTTCAGAGTATTTGCGAGAGACATCCAGATATTCCCCCTCAAGTGAGGCTACTTCACTTTCAAGGTTTAGATACTCCATTTCACTGACAGCCTGATCCTTCAGCAAGGGTTTGAGGAGCTGCCGTTGTCGATCAACAATGGCACTGCGACGCTTCAGTGAACTCAACGTCTCTTCAAGTTTTGCCTGCCGGGCATTGAACAGTTTGCGTTCAGCGTTGATCAGGCTCTCAGGAATCGCCGGGGTATCGGGGAAACTGACTTCTTTCGCCCCGGTGACCTCTGCCTCGAGGCGGGCGATGGCTGCCTTCAGGGTATTTACCTGTTCCCGGGTTTCCATATACGACGACCGAAACCGGGTATCGTCCAGTTTCAGAAGCACCTGGCCTTTCTCAACAACATCGCCTTCACTGACGTAGAGTTCCCGGAGGATGCCTCCTTCCAGGCTTTGAATAGCCTGAAGGCGGCCTGAGGGAATGATGCGCCCTTCCCCTTTCGTCATTTCGTCCACTTCCGCCCAAGACGCCCAGGCGACAAATACCCCGAGGCACAGAAAGCACGCCCACAGGACGGAGCGGGATCTCTTGAAGCGGCTGGCAGTGTCATAATCAAGATGACTCATCGTTATTCCTTACTTCGATGCTTCGGAAGCTACTTTTACCGTCAGGCTATCCCGGGGGCCATCCATCACAACGCTGCCACCCTGGATAACGACTACCCGGTCTGCCAGCTCCAGCAGGGACCGCTTGTGGGTCGCAACAACCAGGGTTCGTTTTTCCAGCCAGGGTTTCAGGAATTTCAGAACACATTGCTCAGTCTGCTGGTCCAGAGAAGACGTTGGTTCGTCCATCAGCACAATGGCCGGGTTTTGAACGACAACCCGGGCCAAGCCAATCAATTGCCGCTGCCCCCCGGACACGGATCGATTTCCCTGAATCAGAGTGTCGAGCCCCAAAGGCAGCTTTTTCAGGAAGGAGCCAAGCCCAAGGTCCTCCACCAGTGACGTCAATTGAGCGTCGGTGTGCGGCTGAAGCCCGGGGTTGAGATTATCCCTGAGCGTTCCGTTGAACAGCGTTACGTCCTGGGGTAAATAACCAATGTTCGCGGATCGGTCCAAAGGATCGATATGGTCAAGATTGGTGTCGTCGACCAGAATCTGGCCCTGGGTCGGTGACACGAGCCCGGCCAGTAATCTGAGCAGGGACGACTTACCGGCGCCACTGGCGCCGAGAAGAGCCAGCCGTTGACCACTGTCTATTGTCAGGGCATCAATGTTGACGATCTCCGCACCGTCTTCGGACTGTTTCCAACGCACCCCTTCACATCGATAAGCGCCCGCCATCACTGGGCGCTCAACAAACTGGCGGCCTTGCGGGCGCTCAGTCGGCGCACTCATCAGTGAATCCAGGCCTTGCAGTGCTGCCTTAACATGCTGCCATCGGGACAGCATCGCACTCGCCTGCCCGAGCGGCGCAACGGTTCTGGACACAAGGATCGTACAGGCAACGAGTGCACCGACGGTAAGGTCACCCGCTGCAATAAGGTAGGCACCGACCACAACAACACCCACATAGGTCAGCTGTTGGACGGTTCCTGTCCACTGGACAAGGATCTGGCTGATTCGCCTAAGGCGATAGGTGGTGTGAGACAGGCGATCGTGCAAGTCCCCCCATATACCAGACAACCGTTTCTCTCCGCTTGCCGCCTTCACGGACTCCACCCCTTCAAAAGACTCGAGTAACAAGCTGTTTTTGAGAGCACTTTCCTGAAGTCCTTCCTTCGACAAGCGGGACAGTAGTGGCTGACACAGCAATGCCGGGCCCAGCAGTAGCACCAATGCGACGACCGGAACCCAGACAATGGCCCCACCCAGAAACGAGATCACTACCAGAAACAGCACGACAAACGGTAAATCACTGACCAATGCAGCAGAAGCGGAGGTAAAGAACTCCCTTACCGACTCAAACTCCCGGATTTGCGTAGCCAGCACACCGGGCGTTGCAGGCCTGCTTTCCAAGCGTAGATGGATGGATTGATCAAACAGTTTGCGCCCGAGCGTTCGATCCAGTGTTCGCCCTACGCCTTCGAGCAGGGACAGTCGAATCAGCCGGATGACCATCTCCATGGCAATGGCCAGATGCACACCGGTCGCCAGAACCCAGAGCGTGTCGTGGGCGGTGGTTGGAATAACCCGGTCATAGACCTGCATGGCGAAGAGGGCAATGGCTATCGCCAACGCGTTGGCAACCAGGGAGGCAACACCCACATCGGCGAATACGCGCCAAAAACCGGCGAGCGGGCTCCAGAACCAGCTTATCTGCTCTTTCTGGGCAAACGAACCGACCCATTCAGTGGTACGAAATGCCGGTGTTGCGATGATAGTGGCGCCATCGAATTCCGACCGAAACGTTTTCCTATCAACTTCCTTGAGGTTGTCGCCGCCCTCATCTGTGCGCATGAGAGCAAAATGGGAATCCCTAACTTCGACCAGCAAGTGCCAACTACCGTCGACAAGGCGGACCAGCAGCGGTAAACGACACGACGCCAGTTGTTCAATCGCCATTCTTCGGGTTGTGACTTCAAACCCTTCGGCCATCATCATCGTTTCTACGCGTTGTTCAAGCGCGAGGTTTTCGTCATCAAGGCGGTCCAGCCTTTTCAGGGAAACCTGTTTCCCCAGGTGCTGGCACAACAGCGAAATGGCCTTTCTCAAGCAATCCTGTGAATTGTGCACGGGCGTCAGGCTCCCTCAGGTTTCGCAACGGGCAATCGATCGAGTAACCGGTCTTCTAACTGCCCTAGCTCTGAAGCAATTGCTGCGCCAAGTCTCGCCTGCTCGACCTCCACTTCAATTTTTGAGATCAATGCGTCCATTCGCTCGTTTTCAGCGCCAATGAGATCGGCGATCTCACGGCGACCTACCAGAAACTGTTTGAGGTAAAGGTCGAGCGTCACTTCGGAGGCTTCCAGTTGTGCCTGTATGGCTGGCACCCTGTCACCTAACACCCGGATCAGCGTCAACGACGATCTCAGCTCTCGTAACATTCTTTGCTCGAGCTGCTCCTGTTCGAACTTCGCCGCAGAGACCGCCATTTCAGCAGAGCGTGGTCGGCGCCAGGATGACAGACCCTGGAACAGCGGCGTTTCGACTCTAAGAGCAACACGATTATCCGTTCGATGACCAAAACTGTCTTCGACACGCTCTGCCACAAACTCCAGGCTCAAGCTGGGTATGCGTTCGGTTTTTGAAACCTCCAGCTTTGCTTCCGCCGTGTTAACGGACGCTTTTGCGCTCTTGATGGCAGGAGCCGCCTTTACCCAGTCCTGAAGTTGGTGATGGGGTATTGCAGAAAACCAGCGGTGCCAATTGGGGAAGCGTTTAATATCTCGCTCAATCAGTCGTCGCCCTATGCGCTGTTCAAGTGATCCCAGCGCTTCAAGAAAGTCTCCCTGGGCAATGACCCGGCGTTCCCGTGCACGGGCGAGTGCTGTTTCAGCACGCGTCAGTTCTACCCTGTCCACGACGGTTCCAACGCGGCGTCTCGTTAAGGCGACCAGATTCTTCAGGCGCGAAACTTCATCGTCACTGGCCGTCATTCGGGCGTTCGCACCAAGCCAATCCAGGTACAGCTCTACAATCTCAAGGACCAGTATTTCCCGGTTGGTTTTTGCACTGTAGACCAGTTGCTGTTTGCTCGATTCTTCCCGATTGACCTTGGCTCTGGTCTTGCCCCAGTCATAGACAGTTTGCGACAACCTCAACTCATTTCGGACGTTGTTGCTGGTCCCAATTTCTGACGTACCTTTCAGTGCGGGCAACCAGCCATCTTTCTCGATAGAGATAGCAACCGATTGCTCCGCGATTCTGGCTTCATCAACCTGCAATTCAGGAGCACGTTCAACCGCAAGGGTGACCGCCTCCTCCAGGGACAGTGAGTGAGCCGGCATTGCAAACGCAACAGCAATGCCAGCAACCAGAAAAATGCATCGTTTAAACATGGATACGCCATCAAATGATTACATTGACGTCCGTATCTGCAAGCAGCGTGCCAGAACCAAAGTTAAAGACATCATAGGTCGCGCCATTGATGACCTGATTGGCGGCTTCAAGGGTCGCGCCCGAGAGGTCGACAGTGTCGTTCCCATCGCCGATGACCATCAGCTCATTGTCCGCCTCCGTCATGGCAACGAGAGCTTCTTCCGTGAGTGTCAGAGTCGTTCCGCTATCATCATTACCCAGATGGATCTGTTCGATGTTGCTGACGCTCCCCAAGCCAAATGATGAAAAATCGATATCGATCCCATCGTCGAGAACGAGTACGTCGAACCCTTCACCGCCATCAATGGAATCGAACTGATCACTGGACACAGACATCAGGTCATCTCCGGCTCCGCCGCTGAAGCTGTCCTGCCCGTTGCCGTCAATCAGGGTATCGTTACCGTCTCCGCCGATCAGGGTGTCGTTTCCAGCCCCGCCCCGAATAAGATCGTCGCCAGCGGAACCGTCAATGACATCATCACCATCAAAGCCATATAGCCTTTCGTGACTGGCGTCCCCATTCAGCACGTTGCCCAAACCGTCGCCTTCCATCACGTCCTCGTTCCCCAGCAACGAGCTTAGAACCGCGACATTCGTCAGTTGCCCAAGAGATTCAGAAGCACTAAGGCCACCGGCGTCAATGGCAGTGATCAGTGTCGCGTCGAGCAAAGCTGCCTGCGCTTCGAGATTGAGACCAAGCAGGCTTTGCCCATTGTCAAACTGAACCGTTGCCAGAAACTCGTTGATCGCAAGATTATCGATATCGCCATCATCAATGGCCGTGATCGTTAACCGGGATGACGGCGCAACCAATCCCAGTACACCAGGATCGTTCTCGATAGTGAACTGAAGGCCTAGTTCGGCGGCCAGTTGCGTGGACGCTGTTAGGGTCTGCGCATCGAGGTTAACACTCAAGATGGGTTGGTAATCGACGACGACTGAACGAAGATTTCCGTCGGAGTCGGCAGCCGTGAGATCCTGGCTGTTCAGATTGATCAGACCAAGTGCGTCAATTCCGGCGATTCCCAGCAGTGCCGAGGTATCGGCCTGGACCACTGGCGCCGCGAGATTGGCCATCGGCGACGTTGGCGATGGAGTTCCGGTACTGTCGAACCCAACCGAGCTGGCACTGGAGTCCCCGTCACCGTCGGTGATAATGCCAGTAACGCTTGTCACGCCACCGAGGAGATCGGTATCAGCGGTCGCCTCATCGAAGAGGAGTGCGCCCTGCCCGATCAGGTCGGCGATAATGTCCTGGTCAGAGATTGAACCCTGCGTCAGATCGACGCCGGTCAGGACGATCACCTGGTCAACCTGCGCAGCGTCGAAACCGCCAAGGAATCCACCCGTTGTACTCACCGAAATGGTCGTTGCGGATGCGTTCCACTCAAAGTGAAGGTAATTGGCCAGATTGCCCGGATCCATTCCAATGCGGCCTTCCCCTTGAAGAAGGTCGGCCAGATCCAGGGTGTCGCCGCCCGCTGATACGGGGACAAACGTAAAGTCGGAAATTGTGTCTGTTTGGGGTGAGGCAGGCAACGATTCGTCGCCGGACTCCCAACGGAACACGTCGAGGCCATCGCCACCTGACAACGTGTCGTTACCTGCACCGCCAATCAGGATGTCGTTTCCAGCCCCGCCGTCCAGGGTGTCGTTACCGTCACCACCCCGAAGAATGTCGCTGCCGCCGAGTCCCGTCAGTGAATCATTGCCTTGATAACCGTACAGCCGGTCGGCGTTTCCAGTGCCGTTCAACGCATTATCACCACTGTCCCCTACAACGAGATAATCAGGGGCGTCGGTCTGCATGAGTCCAAGATCCGCCAGGTCGCTTCGGGTAAAGCTGTCCGTATTCCCGGCGCTGTCCGACGCTGCGATGGTCAGACTGGTTCCAATTCCCAGAGACAGAACGCCGGAGTCAAGATATATTGCGCCCAGAAATTCGTTCAGCGCAAGATTGCTTATAGTTCCGCCATCCTCGGCTGTCACCGTGATGGAGCCAGTAAGGTCAAGCACACCCAGGTCATCCAATGTGAAGCTTATGCCCAACTCGCTCGCCATATCCTGGGCGCCGACAACGTTAAACCCACCTCCGACACTGACACTTATGGCTGTGTAGGTAATGGTTACCGAGTTGATATCGCTATTGTCATCTACCGCCGAAAATTCCTGACTTTCCGCGAAATTAACCAGTCCCAAAGCCCCAACGCCGACCAGCCCCAACAAGCTGTTGGTATCCCCGAGAGACACTACTGGCGCGACCGGCGCCTCTTCCGGTAATTGAGCCACGCCCGTATGGTTGTATTGGTAGGTTCCGTCGTTGACGTTGATGAGGAGCGTCTCGCCTTTCAGCGTCGTGACGGTCAGTTCACCGGAGCCGGCATTGAAGTCAGCTTCAGAGAACTCTGAAACGGTATCCGATGAACCATACGCAGACACTGAGTTCGCATCAGAGTCGTATTCAAAGGTGTAACCGTCAACAGTCACCGACGACAGGTGCCCTCCATCGGCACCGAACGTATCCACAAACGAGCCGCTAATGGGCGTGTTGGTTGCCACTACGTCATGAACGACAGACTCTGCGGCTACCGGCATGTCGTCCTCAACATTGACGAACAGAGCACCCGTGCTGTTCACGTTACCCGCTGAATCGGTCGCTTCTACAGTAAACTCGAGGGATAGTATGGCTTCAATGAATTGCTCTGGATGGTCGAGTGACTGAGCCAGTGCGAAGCTATATTCGCCAGCCGTATTAACGGTTAACGTCGCGATCGTCCCTGCGCTGATCGTCGCTCCGGTTAGTGTGTAGGCATTACCATCAAACGAACCTGTCCAGTTGACGGTCTCCCCTGCTGCCGCTATACCGGTCGGGCCGGTTACGGCTACCTCCGTAATTGTTGAGGCATCACTGAACGCCATGGTACCGCTGGCAGAGGTAGCATCGGTGCTGTCGGTCGGAGAACCATTGGTGTCCGCTGCACCACCGGTTAGGCCCTCCTCGGAAACCGAGGACACACTCTCTGTGATAGAGGGACCCGTGGTGTCAATGGTCACGGTCAACGCGACTGATGCCGCGCTTTCGTTTTCAGCGGAGTCAGTCACGGTCACCGACAGGCTATGGGGGCCTTCGGACAACGGTGCGTCTGGAATGACCGACCAGGTGCCGTCGACCGCTACCGTTCCAGTTCCCAGAACGGTGGTGCCATCGGTATCGTAGAGTGTGACCGTGTCACCCGGTGCTGCACCTGAGCCACTGATAGCTGGCTGGGTGATGTTGGTGATGTCATCGCCCTGAGTTCCTGAGTCGGACCCTGAATCCAGAACAGGAGCCGATGGAGCATCCGGCGCTATAGTATCAATCGCCAATGTCAGTGCAGCGGACGGACCACTTTCGTTACCCGCGGCGTCCGTCATGGTGACGGACAGATTGTGAGAACCTTCGGATAAAGGCGCATTGGGAGTCACTGACCAGGAGCCATCACCGGCAACCGCTGTGGTACCCAGGACCGTTGTGCCGTCGGTGTCGTATAGCGTGACCGTGTCACCCGGAGTTGCACCGGAGCCTGTAATAGCCGGCTGAGTGTTATTGGTGGTGTTATCACCCTGAGTTCCTGAATCGGAGCCCAAGTCCAGAATCGGAGCCGCTGGCGCGTTAGGTGCCGTAGTATCAATGTCCAGTGACAATGCAGCGGACGGATCACTTT
>Ga0207904_1000444_pt1 | contig 15735 bp, 13 predicted proteins | sample MalvirmetaMSP118_FD_184232 | JGI IMG/M metagenome (GOLD analysis project Ga0207904, IMG submission 184232) | Marine viral communities from the Deep Pacific Ocean - MSP-118 (SPAdes) | ecosystem: Environmental > Aquatic > Marine > Oceanic | place: Pacific Ocean | collected 2011-05-30 | reverse complement strand
CCGGTTTGGTTAGCCAATCGCTCACATTGCTCCGTGCCGCTATCTCTTTCACGCGGCGGCCTCCTCCGCCATGTTTGTGAAACACGCTCGGATGCTGCTCACTCCCGATGCGGGCCGCTCGACGTGGTGTCGCGGCAGGCGACGATGGTGGTCGCGCACTCGATTCAGATGAACTGGAACGTGCGATAGGACGACCGCACGTTGAATCGTCGACCTTCCTTCCGGCGCTGCAGGAAGCCCGCGATGGTGTCCACGTCGTCTCCGCGCATTCCGAGTGCCCGGCACTTCGCTCGTACCTGGTCGATGGTAATCGAGGCCCAGCGTTCGGGACGGTTCATCATGTCGGCCTTGAGTTTGTCCTCCTCGTTCCACTTCAGGCCCGACGAGTATCCGGCAGCCATGCCGGCGACGTACTCGAGGATCTCGTCCACGCCATTCGGCAACGGCTCGAGCGTGATCTCCGCACGCGGCGATGGGTCGATCGTCTCGCCCGGGAACAGCTGGATCGGATTCACGTCCTCGATCCACTCGGCAGTCTCCTCGACGCCCCATTCGATGACCACGATGGCGTCGGCGTCAGCGTTCCACAGGTCGTTCAGATGCTGGCGATCGGGCCAAGCGTAGAGCACTCGCTGCCCGTCGAAGTGCCCGCCGTGAAATCCGCGCCAGGCGTGGTGACGCACGCTCGGTTGGGCGATCAGCCGCATGAGGCTTGCGCTTTCCACGGCACGCCGCGGCGTCACGATCACCACTGATCCGCCCGGCTGCGCGAGAAGCCACTTCACCGCACGAGCGTTCTGCGCTTCGGGTAAGTCATTCTCACCGAGCCGTGATACCGCAATCGGAATCTCACCCATGCAAACCGGCCTCCACAAAATTGCTAAGTTCTCACGTTAGCCATGGGCTCGGACATTGGTCCCGGTGGGGCGACACCGAGGCGACGTGATCGCCGGCATCGATTAGTTGCCGAGCCCGTAGCACCCACCAGGCATCCCGACATCACGATCACTACCCGGTGCGCTCTGTCAGCTTCGAGTGAATGAACACGAAGCACCGTCACGTCCCGCCCATCGGAGTACACCTCACGCAAGACATCGCGAATCGCCACGGCCGATTCCGTGCTCGCGTCCGATGGTCCGACCCCGCCTCACACGAACGGCGAAGCTACTCGGCAACGTTCGATCGCGAGGGAGGAGCCAGGGCGTTCCTGGAACAGCTCCAGTCACGAACGCACATCGCGAGCGACCCGCTGATCTCGCTCGCCGACTACCTCACCGAGATCGGGGATCGGTATCTCCGAGGACTCGATCCCTCGTCGACGGCAGGTGGATATCGCGGCAGCATCAGAGTCCGGGTACTCCTGCCCTGTGACACCTGGCCGTGCGATCGATCAGCACCGCCGTCATCGATAGAACGATCGACCGGTGGGAAGGCGACTGCTCGCCGTCGACACTGAAGAACACCGTGTCAGCCCTCACACGAGTGCTCGACGAAGCAGTACGAGACGAGATCATCGGCGCGAACCCCGCGCGAACACTCGCAAGACGACGGACACGGTCGTCCACAGCCGATCTCACGCGCAAGATCCCGACTCTCGGCGAGGCGCAAAGCCTCGCGGACGCGTGCCGTCGTGTTCACGTGGCGTATGGCGACTTCGTCCTCCTCTCCGCGCTTCTCGCGGCGCGGGTGTCCGAGGTCGCTGGTCTGGTCGTCAGCGACATCGATTGGGACAACCGCCTCGTCACCATCGCACGAGAGCACTTCCCCGGCTCGAACGGGCTATGCCTCAAGCCCACCAAGAGCAGGCAGACACGCAGAGTACCGATCCTCAAGCCGTTGGAGCCCGTACTCAGACGCATTTCTGAGGACCGCGAACATAATCAGCCCCTACTTCGAGGGCCTCGAGGCGGAGTCCTCACCACCGGAACGCTTTCGCGAGCAACCGACTGGACCAACCTGGTGCGAAGACTCGGCCACCCCGGTCTGCGACGACACGATCTCAGGCACGCCGGAGCCACATGGTTCGCGAACGCCGGCGTCCCGCTTCACATCATCTGTGACAGCCTCGGACACGCCTCGATCGAAACGACCAAGAGCTACTTGCACACCGACACCACGGAGCTCACGCTCGCTGCGGAACGGACGAACCAGCATCTCAGATGGAGCGGAGAGCCTTCTTACACCACTTGACTTTGACGTGTAGGGGTTAGGGGTCGTGGGAACAGAGCGGGAACGGTTGAGCCCCTCCGAGATCCATCCTCGGTCTCATAGGAAACACAAGTCGGGACCACAGGATCAGTGGTTAGTAAAGACGGATTGGCGAGAACCGGACGTCCAAAAGTCCCGTCTCATCAGGCTTCTTCTGTCGGGATGACAGGATTTGAACCTGCGACCCCCTGACCCCCAGGTGGTACGGGTATGGCCCATAGCCCACTTGACCAGGGATTTTGTGTTTCAGGAGTGTGCTCCGCGCATCACGTTTGCACAGTTTGCAGGCCGTTGGTCACCCGATTGGTCCACTTCAACCATGGCTCAGAGAGACTCTTCGAGCGACTGCTGAACGTGCAGCGGTGAGACGATCGGAACAACTGTGGGTGTCCCCACATCTCGGATCCAATCTTCTAGGTTCGCGCCGGCGAGCGTTCTGTCGGCCTGCCAGGTTCGACCTCTCGTGTAGATGGAGACCTCAGTATCCTCGAACTTCGTGCCAGCCTCGACAATCGACACCACGTTGCACTGGACCTCAAGCCCGTACTTGGACAAGGGAGCCTTTCCGACCACGTCCAGCAAAAGCTTCGAAAGTCGAGCACTTTCAATCTCGGAAAGCTCGTCGGCAACCACAACCGAGCAATCGATCGTTCCGTAACCCGTGCGAGCGGGTTTGTAGTTCACGGACTCGACTTCCATAAGCACGGCGCACACCTGCGAAGTCGTGAAGCCTCCCCGAAGCAACTGCTTTGCAAGCTCCTTTGGATACTTGAGCATTCGCAGTTCAAGCAGCCGTTGAGTCATGACGCTCACTGGCTTTGACTCCAACTTTTCCCTGGGAACTGCCGGGGCACCTCCGCGGAACAGCGAGACGTACTCCGGATTCAGTTCAATACCGAGGCCACGCCGCCCCTCTTGAATAGCACCTGCCACAACGGCACCGCTACCGGCGAAAGGATCGAAGACGACGTCACCTTCATCTGACGAGAGCACGACCATACGTCGAACGAGCTCAGGGGGAAACGGGCACGCGTGGCGGAATGCAGCGTTGTCCCAACTTCCCTGCACCGGGATCGGTATCTCCCAAACGTTGTCCGGTGACATACCCCACGGGTTGTGCCGCTCGGGATACTTTACCCACCATGACTTGAGGTTCCCGGTGTCCCGGAGGCGGTCAACGTTGAACGTGAAGCTATTCGACTTCACGAAAAACAGGACGTACTCGAACCCATTTCGGAGTTTTCCGCGGTGAGACCATGGACGGGTTCTATCTTTCCGCCAGATCACAACTTCTCGAAGAGTCCAGCCGACGGACTCCGCCTGTGCCGCAAGCTCGAACGGCAAGGGCACAAGGCGAGAAGGGGATCCGTTCTTACGCCTATCAAACAAACTATCGGCAACGACCCACATAGAGCCGGTATTAAGCGTCCACTGGTGAACACTTCGAAAGATTGACTTGCACGATTCGAGATAGTCCTCATAGGACTGCCCGAATCCAATCTGATTTTCGCTGCCATAGTCCACGAGTGTGGCGTAGGGCGGCGACGTGATCGTCGTCTGCAGGAACGGTTGACCTTCACGGCCCGCGGCGCGAGCAGCACGCTCCATCAACGCACCCAAGTCTCTGGCGTCTCCCTGGTGCACCGTCCAGAAGGCCGGATCCGATGCGTCCAAGCCGGCCGGCTGTGACGCGGCGACAGCGTCAGTCACTCGTATCGTTCTCCTCCGCCGAACAGTCTCCGGGCCACAGCCCACTCTAACGGCAGGCGCCGACGACGAACGCTACCGCGCGCCGAGCCGGCGCGACACGGCGCTCACGCTATCCTGGCAGCCCGGTGCTGGTGAAGTCGCCGGCCCGAACGAGGGGAAACCGAAGGTGGCGAGCCCGAAACCCAGGACGAGGACTCGGAAGAAGGCTACTCGTAAGCCGGTAGACCCTGCCATCCTCGAACAACGCCGCTTCGCTCGGTTGATTAGGACGATGTTCACAAACATGGGCTTCACCCATGTGCCCGCCGAAGGCAAAGAAGCCAAGTTTGGTAACAAGACGGGCGAACTGGACGCAGTCTTCGTGTACGAGAACGTTCTGCTGGTTGTCGAAGATACCACCAGCAAGAAACCTTTCGATCACGCTAAAAACAAGAAGCTCCTGGCCGAACAGATTCAGAGCTCAAAGGTCGAGTTCATCGAGTGGCTCCGCTACACGTTTCCAGAGCACGAAGATGCAATCAAGGCCTACTCCCCCAAGAGATTTCAGCTGTTCTATCTCTACATCTCACGCACCGAGATGGATCTCGATGACGACGACCTGGCGCTCCTTGCGCCCATGAAAATCGTTTCGGTGCGAGCACTCAACTACTTCGACAAACTCGCCAAGACAATCCGACGCTCCGCAAAGACGGACCTGTGGCGATTCCTCGAACTGACTTCGAGCGATATTGGCGCAGCAAATGCAACAAACGATGTCAAGTCGATCGATACAACAATCATCTCACCGGATGACAGCACCGGATTCAGCAACGGAGTCCGACTTGTCTCGTTCATGATCTCAGCGGATGTACTGCTCCGCAACTCATACGTGCTTCGAAAAGACAACTGGGGATATTCGACAGATCTTTATCAGCGCTTGATCGACGCTAATCGCATAAGGAAAATCCGACAGTATGTAGCCAGCGACGGCTCTGCCTTCTTGAACAACATCATTGTTGGACTCCCGCCCGACGTCACCTTCCAGACCTCCGACAAGTCTCCGATAGAGCTCGACGACATTCAGGACTACTCGGCCTATCGGATGACCATCCCTGACGAGTTCAATTCATTGTGCATCATCGACGGGCAGCACCGAGTCTTCGCCCACTACGAGGGCAACGACGAGCTGGAGCCGAAGGTTGCCGCGATTCGTGGCAAGGTACACCTCTTGGCAACGGGCCTCATCTTTCCTCCGGGCATGGACGAGCTCGAACGTCTCAAACTACAAGGCGAGATATTCCTCGACATTAATTCGAATACCAAACCCGTACCCGCTGATGTGCTCCTAGCGATCCAATCGCTGCGAGCCCCTTATGCGGATGTCGCAGTCGCGCGCCGAGTACTCGAACTCTTGAACAAGCAGTCGGCTTTCCGCAACATGTTCCAGCTGTCCCAGATGGACCAGGCGCCCATCAAGATTGCATCGATCGTCAAGTTCGCCCTTCGCTACCTAGTCGATATTCAGGCAAAGTCCGGACTATTTGCGGAGTGGGTAAAGGGGGACCCCGCGCGCACAAGCCTCAGAACCAAGAGCAACAGCGAGTTGCTGACCGAGTATGTGAATTACTGCACGGCGACACTTAATCTGTACTTCAATGCGCTGAAAGCTCATCATTCCAGCGAATGGAATGATCCTCAAAACAAGATCACCTCCACAACCGTCATCAACGCAATGATCATCGCGCTTCGCCGTTCACTGCCCGCCCTAGGAGTCCTGACTTTTGAGGAGTATGCGTCTCTGGTGAAGGCATGGCATGTCGATTTTTCAACAGGTACCTTCCCCTACGCCTCAAGCCAGTACGCACGTTTTTCGCAGGAGATCCTAAGAGATATGTTCAACCTCGTTGAAGAGGATGGACGCTGGGTCGCCTCGAAGTAGTTCCCGACGCCATGGTCTCGATGTCGCGGAGCCGGTTCTGGGCGATCTCGCCCTCCCAGTAGTCGCGGTTCGTCAATGACATCTTGAAGCGCTCAGGTATCCGTGCCAGTAGCAACCGTCGATGAGCACCACGACCCGGGCGCGAGTGAACAGCAGGTCCGCCGCTCGACGCAGGTCGCGCTCCGGTCGCGCGTTGACCCGGTACCGGTGCCTTACTACGTGCACCAGGCGGCGCACCGCCAGCTCCGCCTGCGTGTCCCGGCTTCGATTGCCCTGCACGGTCTTCCGGGTGGCAGCTGGAGGCACACGGCACGCACATGGTGCGAGACTACGCGCGCTGCGTTCCCGCCTGACCGAGTGGCGGACGCACCGGTGGCTGAGCCGCTCACCTGCGCCACCATCGCCACCGGACCTCCCGGGGGACCAGGCCCGCAGCGAAATGGCATCAATCAACCGCTATCCCGAAAGGTGGAAAGACCCTTCTCGGCTGCTCCCAGCTTCTGCTCTAGATTGTCCAGCCGAGGGTATACCCACGAAAGCGCCTCGGCCGGGCCATGAACATCGATGGCGGGCAACACGTCACCCCTCGGGGGGTACTGTCCTGCGAGGACGCTAAAGAGGACGTCCTTAATCTGCGCTAGAACGACGGCGCCGCTGTAGCCGTACGTTGGCCCCTCCGGACGAAGCCCGTATTCTTCGCGATGTGGCTTGGGCAGTGCCCAGTATCGAGCGTGGGCCGAGGCAACTCTCTTTGGTAGCGCTCGGACCTGCTCAAGAACGATCTCATCAGCCGCCATCGCCTTGAGATCCATGATCGATGTGACGTGCACGTTGCTCTTGTGAGTCACGGCAACTGCGCCGCTTTGAGCCCCGGACTCGGACAGCAAGACCCCACGATCTGCACCGACGTCCTCGACGATCGATCTCAGAGTCAACACGTGGGACTTGTCGACTGGTCGCTTCCAGTGCTTGCACTCGATGACCCAGTTCACGGCCAATCCAGCACGCTCGAAACTCGCGTAGACATCGACGTCATGGCTCCCACGCGCCCCAATAACTCGCAGATCGGTGCGCACGTCGAAGCCGAGCTCTTGGAACAGTCCTGCTGCCTGTTCTTGGTAATCACGCCAACCCGTCAACCTAGTTCGCCGCCTCCGTGAGCAGGCGCACGGTCGCACGCGCGATGTCGGCTGGCCTGTGGCTGATAGTAAGAAGCCGCAACAGTTCTTCGTCAAGGTGAGGACCAATAGCGGCACTAGCGTATGCGTCATGCAGCGCGTCCAGCGCGACTAGGACCTGTGCGTCCTCACCGTCAGCGGGGTACGCTCCGGGCGCCCAACCATCGAAAAACTGCGGATATAGACGCTGCGCGACTGCGGCTGCCGCGCCCCCGTACCCTCCGGCGACGAGCAGCAGACGTCCGGACTGAATGGTCAGACGTGCTTCTTCGACCACGCCGGGTTCCGCGCCGACGTAGCCCGCGAGGCGCCCCCCAACAATCAGACGGGCCGTTGTTCCGCTCGCGACATATTCGCGCATCGCGGTCAATGCGTTGCCCGGCGCGTGACTCCAAGAGCCGTCCAGGGCACGCGAGATCGGCACCGTCTTACGCGACTCGGAAACCAACGTCAGTCTGCCGACGTCACCGAGATTCCTGTCTGCCGTCATCAGCTCGTCTGCCGTTAGCTTCCGGTACTCAGATTCGGCCAGCGTGATCTCAAGCGCGGATCGTCCACTGCTGAAACGTTGGGCCTCTTCGATCAGGATCTCGGTGTAGCCACCGGGATTGAGGTGACCGCCGTATACGACGGTTCCTCCCGCGAGCATGATCGCTCTGCCAACTTCGGCGACGACCAGTCGGCAGTGTTGCTCAGTGAGACCAAGACGCGAGAGATCGGCGCTCTCAGAGACTGACAAGGCGACTTTCTGGCCCGAGAGAGCGTCTCGCGAGATGAGGGTGGGTTCGCTCATGTCTTGAGTGCTCCACCGCGCGCAGCGAACGTTCGGGGCGTCAAGATGTCGACGTTGACGTCGTAGCCTGCCACCGCGCACAACTGCAGCAGCACCTCTCGTTCCGCGTGCCCGAGCGGCGGATCGGGGTGAATGACCCAGAGGTGCTTGTCATCTGGCTGCGTCTCTTGATGTGAAGCGAGCCAGGGGGCGAGTGTGGTCGGCTCAGGCGATTGCGCGGGAAGCCAATCGAACCCGTCCTCCGAGAGATAGGACGTCTGCGCTTGCCAAAGAGTGTTCTTGAGCGTCTCGTCGACGAGCCTGTTGAGGGCGACGGCGACACCCGGATCAGGGTCGGCGAGGTCACAGACCACCGAGGGGACGTGGTCCATCAGGAAGGAGCCCCGCTCCTCACCGGCAGTGAGCGCGTACATGCAGACGACCGGCATGCCGCTGTGCTTCGCGGCGTGGACCTCACGTTGCGTCCAGTCTCGCGCGGCATAGACGTCGGTGCGGATCATCAGCAACGCGCTGCTGCCAGCGGCGTCCTCAAGCGTCCTCTCCCAATCACCGCCAGGTTGGATGTCTTGCGCGTCGAAGAAGGCCGACAGGTGAGACTGCTGGATGTGGTCGCGCACACGCTCGAACATCGCGGGGCCGGAACGCGAGGCTTCCTCTGAAGAACGGTGCTTCGTGTGGCTCACGAACACCGTCAGCCGTGCGGGGAGGCTCGCCTCCTGCTGGATCTGTTGGGCGATCGCCTGCGCCAGCTCGCGCCCGAACAAGCCGGCATCCGTGTTCACATGAGCGGGCAGAGTCTGGATGCCGCCGAGGATATGACTGACGATGCTGGTGTCCCATTGCAAGCCGTTCGCCACCACGGGGTAGACGCCTACGCCAGCCCTCTGGTTTAGTGCGGCGATCTCGCGAAGGTACGTGTTCCATGGATTGCCCGGCTCGGCCGCTGCGCGGAGCAAGTTCGTGTCGATGATCGGGACGATCGCGTTGAACTGTGCGGTCGGGAGTCCCTCGCCGAGCGGCGTCGCAATGCCCAAGGGTCGTGGCGCCGCTCCGTCCTCCCAGGGATCGCTGCGCGCATACACCTCGACGGCACCGCCGGCCAGTCCCGAGAATGCCGGGCTATGGAAGTGCTCATGGAGCTCCGCGAATCGCTCGGCGCCGATCGCGTCGTCGGGATGCCAGACGACGAACACGTCGAGGATCGGCGGGATCGGCACGCGCTCTCCTCTCGAAATGCCTCCTCATCGGGGCGATGTCGGTGGTGAAAAGTAGACTATCCCTGGAAGGGAGGAGCCCGAGATGAGCGACCAGCACAACATCTTCATCAGCCACCGTCACGAGGACGACGCGCTGGTCGGAGATCTCAAGAAGATGCTCGCCGGCAGCGGAGCCGAGATCCGGGACTCGTCGATCACGAGCGAGACCCCGAACAACGCGAAGAGCCCCGACTACATCAGGACGCTCCTGGCGGACCAGATCCGATGGGCGGGAAAGATCATAGTCATTATCTCCCCCGACACGAAGAACCATGAGTGGGTCGACTGGGAGATCGAGTACGCCCGCAAGTTCCCCGACAAGCGGATCGTAGGAGTCTGGGCGCCAGGCACCACGCACGACGACATGCCCGAGCCGCTCGAAGACTACGCGAACGCGATCGTCAACTGGGATGCCCAGGCGATCATCGACGCTCTTGACGGTAAGGACAACTGGACAGAACCCAGTGGTGCTCCCGCGCCCGTGCAGTCGATTCCGCGGGCTGCCTGCTGACAGGGAGGTCGAGCGTGAAGGTGTTCAGCTACATCGTGCGCTACGACGTCGGGTTCGCGCCAAACCCCTTTCACGGGGTCTGCTCTCTCGCCACATGCAAGCAGGACATCCGCAAGGTCGCCCAGGTCGACGACTGGATAGTCGGCACCGGCTCCCGACCGAACGGCAAAGCCGGCAACCTCGTCTACGCGATGCGCGTCTCAGAGATCCTGAGCTTCCAGGAGTACTGGGACGAGGAACGCTTCGCCGAGAAGCGGCCAAACCTTCGGGGCAGCCGCATGCAGCACTTCGGCGACAACATCTACCACCGCGATCCCGCCGGTGATTGGATCCAGGAGAACTCACGCCACAGCAAGGACGACGGTTCTCCGGAGGCGCGTCACATGGTGCGCGACACCAAGAGCGAGCGGGTGATGCTCGGAGACGAGTTCGTGTACTTCGGCGGAGACGGCCCGGTCATCCCCGAATCGCTGCGCAACGACTACGGCTTCGACCTCGTGCACTCGGCACCTGCATACCGCAGCAACTTCACGGACGAGCACGTCGCTGCGATCATCGAGTGGGTGCGATCGCTCGAGCAGGGGGTGCAGGGACGCCCATACGACTGGCCACGGCGCCGGCAACCGGCAGCACAAGCCGCATGAGCGCTCACACCTAGAACATGGGCTCGAGGACGCGCGCACGCGCGTGCTCATCGCCCAGCACCTCGTTTTGAGGAAGGTGATCGTTGATCCCCCACTTGGGCGGGAAGAAGAGCGTCATCGGCTCCGGCGTGGAGACGTAGCGCGACTTGATCCGGCTTCTCGCACTGGCAAGCTCCGGAACCGCTTCACGGCAGTACTTATCCGTCTCGCAGAAGAGATTCTGAGCGTCGATCGCCTGGATCGGCCGACCCCAGAGACCGCTGAACTCAAGTTCCAGGCGGGCGAACTCGGCCCCCTGGTTGTCGACCATCCACATGATCACCTCTTCCGGTGTGAGGCCGCCCAGGTCAGAGAACACCTTCTTGATGCCGCGCAGCGCGCCCGGACCAGGCTTCGTGAAGTCGTTCTCAGAGAAGTTCACGTGCTCTGAGTAGTTCAGGTCAATCGCCATCTGGTAAGACATGAAATCCCCCATCAAGGGGAAATTGTGGAGCAGGTCGTAGACCTCTTCCAGCGACTCAGCCTCAAGAATCCGCTCGGCAAGGCACGACCGCACGAACATGTCCCGGAACAGCTCCACATGGTTCAGATGCTTGGTCTTGCGACCGTAAGCGTCCGTGGCGCAGAGGATGAACGCCCCCGTGTAGAGGCCGCCGTTGCGGTCCTTCGCCTCGGTGAGCGCCGCCTCGAACACACCGGTCTCCAGATCTGCGATCCGAGGCGACCGCCCAAGTAGCTCGACAACGGTCTCCCACGTACCGACATTGCTGAAGTTTCGGAACGCGACGATCTGGAACAGACGATCTGCAGGGCTTGAGTCGTCATCGCGATAGGCGACGTCGCGGATGAGGTACTGGCTGACACGGTCAGCGGCCCGGTAGACGTTGCAGAACTTGTACTCCTGGAGAATCCGGTCCTGCGTCCACGGCCCCGGGGCCCCAGCGACGCGCGCTTCAAACACATGCTGCCGCTCAGCGGCGAACTTCCAGTAGAGCTCGTAGACCCCGTCCCGGGGAGTTGGTGCTCGCATAACCCGTGCCTGTCTCCGTCTTGCGCTGCCTATGGTCGTCCGCCTCTCGCGGCGACGAGTGAGTCTGACCCGTCGTCCCCTGCTTTCGCTCCATCATCTCTTTCCGGACGCGTCGCAGCCCACCGGAATCGCCGTTATGACCGTCCTGCATCGCGGCGTAGCGCGTTGACTCCATCCGGGTCGGACAGCGCGACCGCAAGCACGAGCCTTAATGCGGTCGCCGTCAGCCGCTCTGCCAGTGCGAGCTTCTCCATCCACTGGCCCTGCGGGTGGAGTTGAAGGAAGGCGTCCAGCTCGTCGAACGCCGTCGAGGCCTCTGCGGCTTCTGCGTGAACGGTCCCGACCTCGCCGACGACGTGACGCGCCCGCATGAGTTCCTCGAAGCCATCCGGACCGTCGCTGAACCGCTCACCGCCATTCGTGAAGAGCTTCTCGGCGACGTCGGTCGACTGGTCCGCGAGGAAGGTCTCATACTTGACTGCATACACGAGGAGATCGACCACAGTGTCCAGAAGTGCCTCTCTACCCGCCGCCGCACCGCCTACCACCTGATCGATGCGATCGATCTTGCGAGCGAGGTTGGCGGCGATGCTGATCAGCTCCCCGCGCCTCTTCCACGAGTTGCCGTAGGCGGCATCCTTCGACCGATGCAGATCGATGACGGACTCGCGCAGGTCGGCCCAATCCACCGTGGAGACGGGCGGGGACAATAGCTGGGCGGAGTCTCGAAACAGTTGCTCTCGGAGCGCGAAGGCGATGTCGCTGTGGCCGAGCTCGTCAACGAGTTCACGTTGCCGCGCATCGTCGGCACCCGCTGCGATCGCCCACTTGATCGCGATCGCTTGAAGGAACTGACGCAGTAACGGGTCGGAGAACTCAGCGATCTCCAAGTGACAGTCCTCCCCGGAAGCCAGTCGAGCTTCGAGGTCAAACCAGCGATCGAGCACACCCGCGAAGTCCTCCCACGGAGTCGCGAACTGAGCGCCCGCCCACGCCGCCTCATAGCCGGTGGCGCCACCAAACCCCGCGAGCGCACGGTCAGCTTGCTCATTCCGCTCGTCGTAGAGATGAAGGGATGAGATGAAGAACGACACGTGACCAACTCGCGCGCCGAGCCAGAAGGCGATCATCTCGTGCAGCACACTCCACTCGAACGTGTTGATGCCGGAGAATCCCCACAGGATGTCGTTGGAACGCACGGTCACGTTGAGGTAGACGCTGCCATCCCTGACGAGGAAGTGCAGCCAGTTGTTGCAGGGCACATCGAGCGTGTCCACGAAGTCGCGCGCCGGATCGAACAGGACAGCGACCGCCCGGCGAGACTCAGGGTCCGAACGGAGGAGCTTGCGGATCTCATCCACTTGATCGACTCCACCCCAGTCGCGCAACCGTGGCCCATAGCCACCGCGCCATGTCACCTGGTCGTCCGAGAACTGCAGCGCGCGGCCGAGATAGCGGGCCAGATACTCCATGTCATTGCGCCCAGCGAGCACCCACATCGTCTCGGCGATGGTCGCGAACACATCGTTGCGACGACCCGGCACTGTGATGAAACGTTCCGTTGGCTGCGCCAAAGTCACAGTACGTGCGAGACGCTCGTGAGTAGGCAGTCCGCGAACCGTCACCGGTTGCCCACTCGAACGAATCTCGGCAAGCTCGGCGATGAAGGCCCGCGCAGCATTGCGATAGAGCATGCATCCCTCCCGGGGCGGCTTCGATCTTGAGATCGAGTATCCCGCGCGGCGCGAGGAATCCGGCGATCGTACGAGTCCAGCGCCAGTCGTGTCGTCCTGCCGCGTCAGTTCCTTGGCGATGGGTTGCATCAGGATGCGAAGACTGGCCCAGTCGTGCCAGCGCGTTAGCGCCAGACCTTGTCATATCGCTCGGTCTGGCTGACCCGATGAGCTCGGCGTCGGGTGGCTACGTCGCACGTCCATGCGCAAAACAGGAGCAGCACGGTGATCGGCCCATTGACGATGAGCTTCAGCATGTTCCAGATGGCGAGGAGAACGAGCAGGTTCAGCCAACCCGGACCGCCGCTGTCAATAGTGGTGATGCACCAGCTCGCGACGAACCAGTAGGGCACGGCGAGGAGCATGGCCGGGATGCCCCAGCACAGGCCGCGGCGGGTGCGGGTCGCGGCGATCAGGAAGTTGGTGGGCGCGTAACTGAGGATGATGTGGGCGCGGACGCCCGCCGCCCAGATGAGCCGGAACATGGGCATAGTCCTCTCAGGGGTTCGGCGACAAGAACCTGAAAGGACCGCCCGCTGTTGCGGGATGGTCATACCGTCGCGGCGAGCGACAGCGCCAACATAGAGGCCGCCTCGTCATCAACTGTACGACGCGGCTCTGACATCGGGAAGGGCACCCGCGTCACAGCGAGCGACGCACCTGCTCCCGTCCGGTCCGGCGCTGCGGTGTCTGCTCCGGCCCGTGGGCGATGGCTTGCGCCCGGTCGAGGGCGGTACGGGCGCGGGCGGCGTCGACCTTCTGTGCCGCGCTCTCGGCCGGCGCTCCGAGCGGCGCGGGGCCGATGATGCTGTAGCGGTCGCGGTAGGCGGCCACGGTGCGAGCGTGCCACCGCCAGATCGCGGCGGCCTTGTCGTCCTTCGGCTCGGGGCCGAGCGCGACCGTCCATGTCTCGCCGTCCTGTAGAGCGCCGACGAGTTCGGTGTCCGCGCGGGCCTCGATGAGGTCGCGGCGCTCGGTGAGCGCCTGCCGCGTCTCGGGCGTCATGGTCCCGGTGGCCTCGGGGATGAGTCCGGCGATCAACCGCGGCGTCTTGCGGGTGCGGCCCGAGCCTGCCGGCCGGGCGGTGGCTGTGGCGACGCGGTAGTGCAGGGCGGCGGCGATGTCGTCGGCATCGGTGAACCCGCGCGCCCTCACGAGGCGCGGCAGCAGGGCCTCGATGTCGTGGTGGTTGGCCTCGGCCCGGCGTAGTTCGGCGGTGAGCGCCCCGAACGCCTCGGAGGCGATCGCGTCGTCTGCTTCGTCGTCGGTGAGGCCGGAGGCGCGGATGAGGGCGGCCCAGCGGTCGTGCTGCGCGGCGGCGGCGATCGTCTCGTACTCGGCCGCGAGCTGAGCGATCGAACCCCAGGCCTCCTGCTCGGCGGTGATCGTCTCGTGCGCGGAGAGCTCGGCGCCGACGTGTTGGAGCACGCCGAACAGCACGCTCCGCGCGGTCGCCTCGGCATTGTCGGCGGGGTGCGGTGTCTCGTGTGCGGGGTCGGGCTTGTCGACGGCGACGTAGGCGGCGTTGGTGTGGCTGCCTCGGGTCATGGCGACGTAGAAGTTCTCCCGCGTGGTGCTCGCGTCGGCCAGGACGTGCGAGGCGTCCACGGTGATGCCCTGGGCGCGGTAGGCGGTCACCGCGTAGCCGAGCTCGACGTGCTCGGCGGCGTAGTCCGCGGGCAGGACGACGGAGCCGCCCCGCTTGCGGCCGGCGCGGCGCAGGGTGAGGGAGCCGTCGTCGCGGACCTCGGTGACCGTCCATCTGTTGCCGTTGCGGACCCAGCCCCTCCCGGCGCGCAGGCGGCGGTCGTTGTGGCGGGTGATGACGGTATCCCCAACCGCAGCACGGGTGCCGTCGCGCAGCTCGACCTCACGGCGCGCGTCCACGGTGCCGTCGAGGATCAGGTCGGCTCTGGCCCGCTCGTTCAGCGCGAGCACCGATTCGCCTGTATCCGCGACCAGCACCGCCGCCCTGCCCGCGAGGGTGTCTGTGCGCCAGGTGCGGTAGGCGGCGTCGATCATCGCCTCCGTCTCGCCCTCGGCGACGCGGCCGTGCTCCAGGTAGGCGTCGATCGCCTCGGGCCGGCCGTGCCGGAGCCCGAGGGAGGCGGCCTTCTCCCACTCATTGACGAGGCGGTGGATGTCGACCAGCTCGGGGGCGTCGTCGCGGTCGTGCACGAGCATCGCGAAGGCCCCCGATGCGGCCGGGGACTGGAGTTGCGCGTAGTCGCCCACCAACAAGACCTTCGCCCCGGCTTCGGCCGCAAGCCCGGTGATGCGGTCCAGGGACAGGGAGCCGGCCAGGGACGCTTCATCGACGATGACGAGCTGGCTCTTGCGGAACGTGGCCCCGGTGCGCTGGTGGGTGTCCCACCACTTCGCGGTGTTCTCGGTCTTGATCCCGAGGTCATCGGCGAGGACCTGCGCCGCGACCGCCGAGGGTGCCAGCCCGACGACGGAGCCGCGGCCGTGCTCGTTCTCCCATGCCCGCCGCAGCGCCGACATGGCCGTGGTCTTGCCGGCGCCGGCCGGCCCCACGAGCACGTCGACCACACGGCCGGAGACGGCGACCGAGGCGAGGGCGCCGGCCTGGTCGTCGCCGAGGACCCGGCCCTCGCGGTCGGGCTTGGCTGTGATCCTCTCGACGGTCGCCAACGGCACGGTCGGGCCGGTGGTGGTGCGGGCGCGCTCGAGGAGGCGGTCTTCGGCCGCCAGGAGGACCTCGGAGGAGAACACCGTCGAGTGGCGGGGGCG
>Ga0207904_1000443_pt1 | contig 15745 bp, 13 predicted proteins | sample MalvirmetaMSP118_FD_184232 | JGI IMG/M metagenome (GOLD analysis project Ga0207904, IMG submission 184232) | Marine viral communities from the Deep Pacific Ocean - MSP-118 (SPAdes) | ecosystem: Environmental > Aquatic > Marine > Oceanic | place: Pacific Ocean | collected 2011-05-30 | reverse complement strand
AGGGACACTCTTGCGAGCTAACGACCAGATGCAGCGAATGGCGACCATCGTCGGCAGTTCGGACGTCTATCTTATGGATGCCTCCGGAACGACTATTGCGGCAAACAACTATCTGCGCAGGGACAGCTTCGTGGGCCGCAACTTTGATTTCAGGCCCTATTTTCAGGACGCCATGGCAAGCGGGGATTCCGCCATCTATTTTGCCCTGGGCATCACCTCCGATGTCCGTGGCCTGTACTTCTCCCATCCTGTTCGCGGTGACAGCGGCGAGATCCTGGGTGTTATCGCCATGAAAGTTCTGGTGCATGAACTGGAGTCCCAGTGGCGGCGCCCCGCCTCACTGAAGGATTCGGAAATGGTGGTGTTGGACGACGCTGGTATCAGTTTCCTGTCCAGCAAGAGCGAGTGGCTGTACCGGAACTTTACTGGTGAGAATGCAGGCGCTCCCAGTGAACTGTCTCGCCAGCGTTACCCTGATCGTGAGCTTTCGCCGATTGATTTCGACAGCCTGGGATCACCCTGGGGGCTTTCCGACAAGGCAGGGACCATGCGTATTCACAACGATGGAGAGAGCCGCGAATATCTCAGAGTGCGAACACCCCTGCCGCGCCTGGACTGGACGCTGCAAGTCATGGTCAGTACCCGCTCTGTTGTGTGGAGTCGGCTCGGGTTTGCGGCGGTGGGCGTGGCGATCTTCGTGGTGGGTTTGCTCGCGTCGTTGTATTTGCGCGAGCGCTACCGCCGGGAGGCGGAATTGGCCTACCGGGGAGAGCAGCTCGAGCGCAGTGTCGCCAGCAGAACGGCGGAGCTTGAGCGCTCCAACCAGCAACTTCTGGATGAAATCCGCGAGCGGGAGAAAACCCGCGATGAACTCCGTGAAACCCAGCACGAGTTAATCCAGGCGGCCAAGCTGGCGGTGCTTGGCCAGATGTCTGCGGGCCTGAATCATGAAATCAACCAGCCACTGACGGCGATTCAGACCTATGCCCGCAACAGCCGCCGGTTCCTCGAGAAGGGGACGACGGAGATGGTGGATGCCAATCTTTCGGAGATCATCACCCTGTGTGACAAAATGGCGGAGCTTACCCGTCAGTTCAAGGTGTTTGCCCGCAAATCGGAAGGGCCACCGGCATTGGTTGATTTGCGGCAATCGGTTGACGGCGCCCTGAAGATAATGGCGGCGCAGGAGAGCCGGTCCGATATCTCCATTCAATGGCACCGCCCGGAACAGCCAGTGCAGTGCCATGGAGACCTGATCCGGATCGAACAGGTCATGGTAAACCTGGTGGCAAACGCCATTCAGGCCGTCGAAGGCAGAGAGCAGCCGAAGATCACCATTGATGTGGAAGAAGATGACGGGCATTGGTATTGCCTTGTGCGGGATAATGGTTCGGGCCTGCCGGGCAGTACGGAGCGGATTTTCGAACCTTTTTTCACCACCAAATCGGTGAAGCAGGGGCTGGGTCTGGGCCTTTCAATATCCCGGCAGATCGTGGATGCGCTGGGCGGCAGCCTGACGGGGCGTAACCGGAGCGACGGACCGGGCGCGGAGTTCGTATTATCACTCAGAAAGCGGGAGGCCACCGAATGACAGAGGCGTCGGTAATTTTTGTGGACGATGACCCGCATATCCGCAAGGCCATCGCGCAGACCCTTACGCTAGAAAGTCTATCCGTTGCCTGTTTCGAGGATGCACGATCTGGCCTTGAAAACATTACGCAGGACTACGAGGGCGTGGTGCTATGTGACTACAACATGCCGGGGATGGATGGCCTGGAAATGCTCGACAGGATTCGCGCCAAGGATGACACCATCCCGGTGATTATTCTGACCGGGCAGGGCGATATCAGCACGGCCGTCACCGCCATGCAGCAAGGCGCCTACGATTTTATCGAAAAGCCTTTTGATCACGACGAACTCCTGGAGCTGCTTCGCCACGCCCTGGAAAAACGTCACCTGGCACTGGAAAACCGACGGCTGAAAGCCCAACTGAAGCACCTGGCCCGGCCGGGTCCCAGGATTCTGGGGGATTCAGCCGGTATGCAGAAAGTGATGGCAACCATCGATCCGGTGCTGGATATCTCCGCCAATATTCTGTTGCACGGCGAGACGGGTTCGGGAAAGGATGCCTTGGCCCGCTATATCCATGAGAACAGCCCCCGAAGCACTCACAATTTCGTCGCCATTAACTGCGGCGCGGTACCCGAGAACCTGATCGAGAGCGAGCTTTTCGGCCATGAAGCCGGAGCCTTTACCGGTGCGGACAAGCGCCGCATCGGTAAAATCGAGTACGCTCACAAGGGCACCCTGTTCCTGGACGAACTGGAAAGCATGCCCATGGCCCTGCAGGTCAAGTTGCTGAGAGTGCTCGAAGAACAACGTGTAGAGCGCTTGGGCAGCAACCAGGTACAGGATGTGGATGTCCGCATCATCGCTGCCACCAAGGCCGACCTGAAGCAGCTTAGTGATGAGGGCGAGTTCCGGGCCGACCTGTACTATCGGCTGAATGTGGTGAAGCTGGATATTCCGCCACTGCGCGAGCGCAAGGACGACATTCCCGTGCTGTTCCACCATTTCGTGCTGATTGCGGCCGCCCGATACGACCGCGAGAGCATACCCCTGGATGCCAGCCAGGCCGCGCGTCTGATGCAACATAGCTGGCCGGGGAACGTGCGGGAGTTGAGGAACCTGGCCGAACGCTACGTTTTGCTGGGGCCGGTCGCATTGGACGAAAACGACTCCTCCGTCACCGCCAATGTGTCCGGGCGCCAGACGCTGTCCGAGATGATGGACGACTTTGAACGTTCAGCCGTCGTCAGCGCGCTCAATACCTGTCATGGCAGCATCAAGGACACCATGGTCCAGTTGGGCATTGCCCGCAAAACGCTGTACGACAAGATGAAGAAGTACGGGCTGGACAAGGCGCAGTTCCGGGATTGAACTGACTCGCTTGTAAAATCACTGTGGCGGTCAAGGCTTCTCGCGGCTAGGCTGTTGTCATGTTTGAGCAGTCGGTCTTTTGAGCACAGGGAGTCTGAGTGTCACGATTTGATCGTATCTATCGAATTCATGAGCTATTCCGAAATGCCCGATACCCGGTCCCCATGCGTACGTTCATGGAGGAACTGGAAGCCAGTCGCAACACAATAACCCGAGACTTCGAATACCTTCGCGATGCGCTGGGGGCGCCCCTCGAATACTGCCGTGAACATAATGGGCATCGTTATAATCCCTTGGCACCAGTTTTCGAACTCCCCGGCTTCTGGATGAACCCAAGTGAACTTTATGCACTATTGGCCTGCGAACAATTGCTGGAAAACGTTCAACCTGGCCTGATCGGTAACCGCCTTGCTCCGCTGAAAGAACGTATCCGGCATTTGTTGGGTGAGTCTGGCCATGGGGCGGATCGCATCAGCGAGCGCATCCAGATCCAACCGATTCAGGCACGCCACGCCGCCCATCAGATTTTTGATCCGGTCGCCGAAGCCACGTTATCGGGTAAGCAACTGACCTTTTGCTACGCAGCCCGTAGTGGCACCGGCAGCAAGCTCCGCAACGTTCATCCGCAGAAATTACTGCACTATCGCTCGAACTGGTATCTGCTGGCGCAATGCAGCCAGGCCAACGAACTTCGCCTGTTCTCGCTGGATCGGATAGCCGAGCCCGACATAAACGATGTCGATGCGCAGATGCTGGCGGTTCAGGAACTGGACGCCTTTACATCTTCCAGCTTCGGCATCTTTGGCGGCGACCCCAAAGGCACTGCGCACTTGCGCTTTTCAGAGCACTCAGCCCAGTGGGTGGCTGATGAAACCTGGCACGCCGGGCAGATGGGTGAGTGGCGGGATGATGGCTACCACCTGAAAGTGCCGTACTCGGATGAGAGAGAAATTGCGATGGAGGTTTTGCGGTATGGGGCTGATGTGGAAGTGCTCGGGCCACCGGAGCTCAGGGAGGAAGTAATTCTGAGGATACGGAAGATGGCGGGGATGTACTGATAATTTAATCAGTGGTGCACGTTATGGGGCAGAAGTAGTGGTAGCGTTCCATTCAAGTAACTCGATCTCTTTATGGAGGGAAAGGACAAGAAATGCAGGAGTATCTTCGATATTGGGGCAAGGCGAAACCGTCTGGAGAGGCTGGCGGCGCCCCGTGCCATTTGTTGGCATACCATTCCCTGGATGTGGCAGCCGTAGGATTCTGCCTGACTGATACAGCTTCATCAAAGGGAAGCGCGATCTCGAATACGCTTGGTTTATCGAAGTCTGGCCTACAAAGTATCTTCACGTTCCTTCTTGCGATTCATGATCTGGGAAAGTTCTCTCAGTCTTTTCAAGCCCTAGCCACCCCGAATTTGGAGCTGCTGAAAGGCCCTGATCCTACCTTTAGCTACGATATTCCAGGTGGGCATGCGGCCTTGGGGATGTTGCTATGGAAGCGTAGTCCTGTATTTAGAGAGAAACAAATAGAGGTATGTGGCTGGCCAGAGCCCGGTCGACTGCAAAAGTTTGCTCGCCGCTCCATGGAAGCCATGTTGGAAACGACGTTTGGCCATCATGGTCAACCTGTCAGCACCGGAAGTGAGGGTGTGGAAGGTAATTTTCTGCTGGATGATGAATATGCTGCCTGCGAATTTGCCATGGAGGTTGCGCGGCTTATACAGCCGGAGTGGCCCGTGTCGCTCATGGGGAACGAAACGTGGCACCAGAGTCTTAAGAAGGTGACCTGGCAGCTTGCCGGCCTTGCTGTTCTGGCTGACTGGTTGGGTTCAGACCAGTCGGTATTTTCTTATGTCACCAGGCCTATGTCCTTGACGGACTATTGGCACGAATTTGCTCTACCACGTGCGCGGCATCAGGTTGAACGCTTGGGGTTCAATAGGCCCAGGCATGCAATGGCCTTTACTGGGGTTAAATCGTTCTTCGGATTTGCTCCGACCCCTCTGCAAAGCTGGGCAGAGGGAGTCGATATTTCGGAGTCCCCTCAACTGTTTATTCTGGAGGATGTTACTGGAGCAGGCAAAACCGAAGCGGCGGTTACCCTTGCACACCGACTGTTGAGCCAAGGCTGCGCGGAGGGGGTATATTTCGGGTTGCCCACCATGGCTACCTCAAACGCAATGTATGCCCGAATTGCGGGCTATTACCAGCAGTGGTACCGAGAAGGTGAAAATCCCAGCCTGGTTCTGGCCCATGGTGCCCAGCGACTACACGAAGTTTTTCAGGCTTCCGTCATTCCAGGGCAACCCAAAGATCTGGATTATCGCCCCGAGGAACGCAGTGCCTCCGCCGTCTGCAACCAGTGGTTTGCGGATTCCCGGAAAAGAGCTTTATTGGCAGATGTTGGCGTGGGAACCATCGACCAGGTGCTGATGGGGGTGTTGCCGTTCCGACATCAATCGCTGCGCGTATTCGGCATGGCAAACAAGGTGCTGATTGTCGATGAGATACACGCCTGCGACGACTACATGCTAACGCTGCTTTGTGCGGTTCTGGAGCTTCATTCGCAGCAAGGAGGGCATGCTGTCCTTTTGACCGCGACTTTGCCGATGGACATGCGGGAGAAACTTGTTAGAGCCTGGCGTCGGGGCCTGGGGCAGGAAGGCGGCGATCTCACTTTTGACGCAGCATTTCCACTTGCTTCCGTTGTCAAGGCTCAAGTCCTTAATGAAGAAAGGCTGTCTACCCGGCCGAGTGTGGTCAGGAAGCTGGAGATTGATCATATATCCGACAAATCAAATGCTGCTAACTTAATAATGGCGGCGGCCAAACACGGCCAGTGCAGTTGCTGGATTCGCAACACCGTTGATGATGCCATTGAAGCCTATGAATGGATCAGGGAGCGGGTGGACGACCCTGAAAGAGTATTGCTGTTCCACAGTCGGTTTACTATGGCCGATCGCCAGCGAATCGAGAACCAGGCGCTCGAGTGGTTTGGCAAGGAATCCGGCGCTTCTGAAAGGGCGGGCAGGATACTTATCGGCACCCAGGTGTTGGAGCAGTCGCTGGATATCTGCATGGATATAATGGTGTCTGATCTGGCGCCTATTGATCTTCTGATACAGCGAGCAGGACGACTGCACCGGCATCGGCGGGATGCCAATGGCAACCCGCTTGCTGATTCCGGCGGCCCAGACCGTCGGCCCCCTCCGGTACTTCGGGTGCTTGCTCCAGCCTCCACAACCACGCCCGATAGGGATTGGGTTCGATGCTTCTTGCCTGGAACGGCAGCGGTATATGGCAATCATGGCCAACTTTGGTTAACGCTGCGGGCGTTACTGGAGGAACAGTCGATTTGTATGCCGGACAGGGCGCGATGGCTGATCGAGTCTGTGTACGGGCCTGACGCTGAGGTGAATATCCCCGAGCCCCTGAAAGACAGCTATTTCGAGCATGAAGGCGAGCGGCAGAGTCAGGCTGCCATGGGACAGTTCAACCGGCTGAATCTGGATAAGGGCTATGTGACTGCAAGTGCACAAAGTGGTTGGCAGCAGGAGATTGATATCGGAACGCGTCTCACCGATGAGCCGAGTGTGAGAGTCACCCTGGTACGCCTCGATGATGGGGGAAAACGGCTGATGCCATTGGAAGAAGGGCCCCATCCGTGGGAAATGAGTCAAATTAGTATCAGGCAGTCGCTTGCCGATAAATTGCCAGAGTTCCCGGAAAGCTTGGAAACGCTTCGGGATGCGCTCATAGAGAGCCAGCCTGGCCTTCGTTTCTCAAGGCTATGGTTAGGGCCGTTTGACGGGGGCGACTACGTTTATAGCTCGCGGACTGGGTTGTGTCGTGACAAGACCTGGAAAGAATGAGAGGAAATCATAGATTATGAACTTGCTAACGGCCCCGTGGTTACCCTTTGAAAAAACAGACGGTGGGATAGAGGTTCTGCCCGTAACGAGCATGGCTTCGCCAGAGGTTATTGATCTTTCCTTACCCCGCGCTGATTTTCAGGGGGCTGCATACCAGTTTTTAATCGGTTTACTTCAGACAGCTTATGCTCCCTCCAACGTTGATCAGTGGATGGAGAGCTATGAGAACCCACCTACTGAACAACAGCTTTTAGATGTTTTCCTTCCGTTCCTGCCGTGCTTTGAGGTGGAAGGTCCCGGCCCGAGTTTCATGCAGGATCTCGACAACCTTGGGAGTGAGTCATCTGCTCCCGTCGCGGGACTGCTGATCGATTCACCTGGGGCATCGACGATTAAAAACAATACTGACCATTTTGTGAAAGATGGTCGAGTTGAAGCCTTATGCCCCAATTGTGCTGCAATGGCGCTTTTTACCATGCAAATTAACGCTCCCTCGGGCGGTAAAGGCTACCGAACTGGCCTTCGAGGTGGCGGACCTTTGACAACTTTGCTGTTGCCTTCCGGCGAGACAAGCACTTTGTGGCAGAAGTTGTGGATCAACGTTTCGGACCGTGAACTGATGGATGGATCACAGGAGGTAGGGCCAAGCCCCGACATTTTCCCATGGATGGGCCCCACCCATACCAGCGAAAAAGGCCAGGCTACATTGCCGAACCAGGTTCACCCCTTGCACGTATTTTGGGCAATGCCAAGAAGGTTTCGGTTGGAATTTGAAAACCATGAAACCCGATGCGGTCTGTGCGGAAAAGTCAGCTCAAAAAGTATACGCCATATTCGAACCCGAAATTATGGCAATAACTATGACGGCCCTTGGCGCCACCCACTTACACCGTACCGACGTGATCCAAAGCAGCCGCAGCAGCCTCCGTTATCAATTAAAGGCCAGCCTGGGGGGATCGGATACCGGCACTGGGAAAGCCTGGTACTGGAGGATGCGCAAGGTGAGGGAAATCTCCCTGCTTTAAATGTGCTGGACTATCCCAGAAAAGCGGATGAATGCGAGGCAGAGGGAGTTCAGCTGCCCAGGGTAACCCGGCTTTGGTCCTTTGGCTACGACATGGACAACATGAAACCGCGGGGTTGGGTCGGTACCCAACTTCCTTTCGTTGCTTTACCCAACCGCCACCAGGAACGTTTGCAAAGCTGGCTTAGAACCATGGTCAGTTATGCGAAGGAAGTTTGCTGGCAGTTACGGCGCAGCACCAAGGAAGCTTGGTTCAAGCGTCCATCCGAAGCCAAGGGTGACCTGGAATACATCGACTCTCGCTTTTGGGAACAAACCGAACAACCATTCTATGGATTGCTAACAGAACTGGGTGCACGTCTTTTAGAGGAGGACGTCAGACGACTTCCAGCAAACATCGCCGAAGTATGGTACCGGGAGGTGCGCAAGCAGGCCATTACCATCTTCGATGAGCTAACCCTTGGGGGGCCGACCGATGCCCTCAATATGAAACGAATCACGAAGGCTCGTAACAGTTTCCACAATTGGTTTCGCAAGAACAAAACTGCCAGAAATTTCCGCAAGCAAGCTGGGTTGGGTGAAACGTCATCCGCAGGCAGCGAGCCTGAGCAAGCAGCCAATCACTGAATAACAAGGAGCGGCCATGACCTCAAGAAAGGTGTATTACCAGGTGTTGTGTGATGAAGCGCAAAGGCGCCGATTGCTGGTGTGGTGGGCAAGACTACACGGCCAACACTCACTGCTGGAACAACTTGTTGGGGAAGGGGCTCCGCCTTCATTCCCGTCAGCACAACGGGCAGAGCTCAGGCGCTGTCATACCGTTGACGATGTGCTGCTGACGGAGGGGTTTCGAAACCTCTGGTTCTCGTTGGATGCAGAAACGCAAAAAAACGAGGCTGGCATGTTGGCCTGTGGCATGGTTGCCGGGGCGTTGGCCGATGTTCGCCAGCATGATGCCTCTAACTCTTTCGCTGCCGCATTGGGAAGCCAGAAGGAAAAGACCGGCAAGCCCTACGCCAGTGAGTTGCGGTTCGCTCAATTACAGAAAAGTGATGGCATGGATTCCTTCCTGCGCCGCTGCCGGAGGTCCATTGCCTTACTGGGCGGAACCGTGAATGTCACCTCTCTGGCTGATGGCATTCTCCACTGGGCCAGGGAACACCAGGGAACCACCACCGCTGCCAATCAGCGGCTGGCGGTGCGTTGGGCTACCGACTACTTCACGGCACTTGCCGAGTACCAAAAATAACCAAGTACTACGTCAGGAGAAATCATAATGACCACTTTCATTCAATTGCACATGCTGACTTCCTATCCACCGGCCAACCTGAATCGTGACGACCTTGGCCGGCCCAAGACAGCAAGAATGGGGGGAACTGAACGCCTGCGTGTTTCCTCCCAGAGTCTAAAGCGTCACTGGCGTACTTCAGACCTGTTCCAGGAAGCCGCGGCAGGCCATGTGGGAGTCAGAACCAAGCGACTGGGTGTAGAAGTTCGCGAGAAACTTGAGGCAGCCGGAATCAAGGAAAAAGAGGCCCAAAAATGGGCTCGTGAGATTGCGGATGTCTTTGGCGCTTTGAAGAAGGATAGCGAGGAAATCGAACAACTGGCCCACATTGGGCCGGAAGAGAAATCGGCTGTGGATGATCTGGTTGCCATGCTAGTTGAACAAAACCGTGGCCCGGAAAAAGAAGAGTTGGCGCTGTTGAGAAAGAACCCAACGGCTGTGGATGTGGCATTGTTTGGCCGAATGCTGGCTGCCGATCCTGCCTTTAATGTGGAAGCAGCATGCCAGGTCGCACACGCGATTACGGTTCACTCGGTGGTCATTGAAGATGATTATTTCACAGCAGTAGACGACCTTAATAAAGGCGATGAAGACAGGGGCGCTGCCCACATTGGTGAAACCGGCTTTGCTGCAGGGTTGTTCTACAGCTACATCTGCATCAATCGGGATCAACTGGTAACAAACCTGTCTGGTAACAATGAACTTGCGGATCGCGCCATCGCTGCGTTGGCCGAGGCCGCGGTCAAGGTTGCTCCCACCGGCAAGCAGAACAGCTTCGGTTCGCGGGCTTACGCAAGCTTCGTTTTCGCCGAAAAAGGTACACAGCAGCCCCGATCATTGTCCGTTGCCTTTCTGAAGCCGATGCAGGGCACCGATCAAGAGGGTGACGCCATCAGCGCTCTCAAGAGCCAAGCCGAGCGGTTCGACAATGCATATGGCGCTTGTGCTGATAGTCGCTATACGCTGAACGTTCTGGCCGGTGAAGGTTCTTTTGACGAACTGCTGGCATTCCTTGGAAGCAAATAGAAAGAGGCTGGATATGGAGATTCTGACATTTCAGCTCTACGGACCATTGGCCAGTTGGGGAACACCTGCCGTCGGCGAGTCTCGCCCTAGCTCCGATCACCCGGGACGTTCCGCGTTGTTGGGTTTGTTAGCTGCGGCGCTCGGCATAAAGCGGGACGATTCCGCTGGCCAGCAGGCACTGGAACGTTCGGTTCAGTTCGCTGTAAAACAATTGACCCCTGGCCGGGTGATTCGGGATTTTCACACAATCCAGGTCCCGAAGCGCGACAGAAAGGCTCAGTACGCAACCCGAAAGGACGAAATGGCGTTTTCCAGTGATCGGCTAAATACCGTTATTTCCAGGCGTGAATATCGTTGCGATGGCTTTTGGCGAGTTGGCGTGACCACCACAAAAAGTAGTGACTGGACGCTCCAGGAATTGGAGGCCGCGTTGCGCCAGCCGCAGTTTACTTTGTATCTCGGACGGAAATCATGCCCTCTCGCGGCACCGCTCTCACCGAAGATCGTTCAGAGCAGCGGTTTTCTGCAGGCACTCAGTATTGATACGCCGCTGTTACACGAGCAGCAAAAGCGATGGCTCGGTTTGAGCGATACTGTGGATTACTACTGGGAAGGAGATGCCGGGGACCTGCATCCTCAGGATACCCGATATCCAGAGGATGACGTTGTTAGCCGCGAGCGGTGGCAGTTCAAGGGGCGAAAGGAGCATCACGCCCGTGTGAAGGAGACCGGATGATGAATATTTCTCGCGTACGTGTTGCCACGGAAGGGTTGGATCGAAGGTCTCTGGTGTCACTACTAAGTGGAGATGTCTATGCCAACCACCAACTTCTGTGGCGTTTGTTTGGCGATGCCGAACAGCGTTCTTTTTTATTTCGCCAGGAAACAGAGCTGGATCAGCTCAGCCCGGACCAGGTCCCTAGAGGATTGCCGTTGTTCTACGTTCTCTCTAAGCAAATACCGGTAGCTGTTCCGGGTTTGTTAGAGCTGGAAACCAAGCCATTTTCACCCTTATTGGTGGCTGGCGACCGGCTCACCTTCCGCCTGAGGGCGAACCCAACCATTTCAAGAAAAACCGAGGCCGGCAGATCGGCTCGTCACGACGTGTTAATGGATGCTAAAACCAAGTGCAGGCATCAGGGTATTGTAGATCCAAGGGAAGTTCAGGGGCACATGGACGAGGCGGCGATCAAGTGGCTGGATAATCAGTCTGCAAAGTCGGGCTTTATCCTTGAGAGCCTTCCTCAGCTGACTGGCTACAGGCAACATGCGATCCAGCGTAAAGGGACAGAAATCCGATTCTCCTCAATTGATTATGAAGGGATCTTGAAGGTTACGACCCCGGAGCTGTTCAAGGAAGTGCTTTGCTGGGGCTTGGGCAGAAGCAAGGCTTTTGGCTGCGGCCTGTTGATGGTTCGCCGGGCATAGGGGGAGCCTACATGACGTTTGTTCCCCTAAAACCCATACCGATGAAGGACCGTGTATCCATGGTTTTTGTTGGCCGTGGGCAGATAGATGTCAGGGATGGTGCCTTCGTTGTCGTGGATGAAGTCAACGGAGAGCGAATGCATATCCCCGTTGGGTCTGTTGCTTGCCTGTTGTTGGAGCCCGGCACGCGAGTGTCCCACGCGGCCGTAAAACTGGCGTCAACCGTAGGTACGCTGATGATCTGGGTGGGAGAGGCAGGTGTGCGGTTATACTCTGCTGGCCAGCCTGGTGGAGCCCGCTCTGACAGGCTGCTTTATCAGGCTCAACTCGCATTGGATGAGTCATTGCGGCTGAAAGTAGTTCGCCGCATGTTTGAACTCCGTTTTGGAGAGGAAGCGCCGCTAAGACGCTCTGTTGACCAACTGAGGGGAATTGAAGGCGCCAGAGTCAGGAAGCTGTATCAAGCCCTTGCAAAACAGTACGGGGTCAAGTGGGACGGGCGCCGGTATGACCCCAGTAACTGGAACAGCTCAGATCCGGTTAACAAATGCTTGTCGGCTGCGACCGCTTGCCTGTATGGAGTTACGGAAGCGGCGATACTTGCGGCTGGCTATGCACCAGCGATTGGCTTTCTCCATTCCGGGAAACCAAAGAGTTTTGTTTACGATATCGCCGACCTGGTTAAGTTTGAAACGGTGGTACCGGCTGCGTTCAAAGTGGCATCCACCTCTCCGGCAAAGCCTGATCAACAAGTTCGCATAGCCTGCCGGGACGCCTTTCGCCAAACACGCTTGTTAAAGCGCTTGATACCATTGATTGAAGATGTTCTTCAGGCTGGCGGTATTGAGCCACCGGAACCCCCACCTGATAGCCAGCCACCGGCAATACCAGAGCCCGAGTCCATCGGTGATTCTGGCCACCGGAGCCAATAGAATGGCTATGCTGGTTGTAGTTACTGAAAATGTACCGTCGAGACTGAGGGGGCGTCTTGCCGTTTGGCTTCTGGAAATTCGTGCTGGAGTATACGTTGGTGATGTCAGCAGTCGCATTCGAGAAATGGTGTGGGAGCAGGTAGGGAAACTGGCTGAGGAGGGTAACGTTGCGATGGCCTGGGCCAGCAACCACGAATCTGGATTCGAGTTCCAGACCTATGGGGACAACCGCCGTGTACCAATTGACCATGATGGACTTCGATTGGTGCGGTTTTTACCTGTTGCTGATAACTAGTTGAATTTATTTGGATCTTTAAAAACTCAGTATGCGTTCAAGACCTAAATAATGCCGGTGGAATTTGCCGGTATTATTTTTGTCTTTATAAACAATCATGTACGATTAGACTGTTCCCCGCGTTCGCGGGGATAAACCGGCTGACCGGTAGTGGTCACCACAAGCCCACTGCTGTTCCCCGCGTTCGCGGGGATAAACCGGCTGAGGGTGCGGTATCGACAATGACGCGGGGCTGTTCCCCGCGTTCGCGGGGATAAACCGGCTGCCAACGCGGCCTACCCATACACAACGGCCTGTTCCCCGCGTTCGCGGGGATAAACCGTCTTCGTATGTGCGGATATCGGCGCTGGTGGACTGTTCCCCGCGTTCGCGGGGATAAACCGCGCCCAAAAATCGCCAGAATCTAAACGCTTGCCTGTTCCCCGCGTTCGCGGGGATAAACCGGCATCAAGGACGCCATTCGCCACATCGACCGTCTGTTCCCCGCGTTCGCGGGGATAAACCGAACAGGCAAAGAAGCGTCTGGCCGTGTTGAAGCTGTTCCCCGCGTTCGCGGGGATAAACCGATTGCCGGATTTGGCATGGACTGGAGTCACTGCTGTTCCCCGCGTTCGCGGGGATAAACCGCTATGCAGATGGCCGATATGTTGGCTAAGAGCCTGTTCCCCGCGTTCGCGGGGATAAACCGTGTTGCTTGGCCGCATCGGCCTGCTGCTGGACCTGTTCCCCGCGTTCGCGGGGATAAACCGGCTTGGTCTTTGGTTAGGCTTCGCATGGTCCCCTGTTCCCCGCGTTCGCGGGGATAAACCGAGGCCACGTTTTCGTCAGCGATACCACCAGCCCTGTTCCCCGCGTTCGCGGGGATAAACCGGCGAGGGCGAACATTAGCGCGTGGTGGGATGGCTGTTCCCCGCGTTCGCGGGGATAAACCGGTGGAAGCCGGGTATCTGGATCACGTCTACGCCTGTTCCCCGCGTTCGCGGGGATAAACCGGTGTCGCACCTGGACAAACGGCGTTGGTGAAACTGTTCCCCGCGTTCGCGGGGATAAACCGGCCGATACGGTCGAAACAGAAACCGAGTTCCACTGTTCCCCGCGTTCGCGGGGATAAACCGCACTCACGGACGCCGTCTGCACAGAAATCCTCCTGTTCCCCGCGTTCGCGGGGATAAACCGCGTCAGGCTTGATATGACGACCCCGTTAGCATCTGTTCCCCGCGTTCGCGGGGATAAACCGGTGGCGATCCAAACAGCGTTTAGCGGACCAGACTGTTCCCCGCGTTCGCGGGGATAAACCGTAAACAAGGTCAAGGACCAAATCGACTGGAGCACTGTTCCCCGCGTTCGCGGGGATAAACCGCAGCTCATGAGTGGCCCCGACTATCTTCTCGACTGTTCCCCGCGTTCGCGGGGATAAACCGCGTGGAAAGCCGGCTGGGTGAGCTGCGGGCCACTGTTCCCCGCGTTCGCGGGGATAAACCGATTCGGGCCAATCCAATGCTGCCTATGTGTCGCTGTTCCCCGCGTTCGCGGGGATAAACCGGAAGCGGAGCAGAAAAAGCTGGATGCCGAGCGCTGTTCCCCGCGTTCGCGGGGATAAACCGAGGCGCCGGCGCTTCCCGAGTATCCGCAGGAGCTGTTCCCCGCGTTCGCGGGGATAAACCGGTCGTGCACGCGGCCGGTGGGTTGCTGGTTGGCTGTTCCCCGCGTTCGCGGGGATAAACCGTGAGTAGGCCTTTTCCCGGGCTGCCTCGCCGGCTGTTCCCCGCGTTCGCGGGGATAAACCGGAAAGCACTGAGGCCAAGGACACAGCAGGCAGCTGTTCCCCGCGTTCGCGGGGATAAACCGGCTGGCACTGGCGGGCAGCGCAGAGACGAGCACTGTTCCCCGCGTTCGCGGGGATAAACCGGACGCGCGCCGTTCCAGTCTCCGGGCTCTCCCCTGTTCCCCGCGTTCGCGGGGATAAACCGGATCAGAAGTTCCAGCCTTCAGCACTGTGGATCTGTTCCCCGCCTTAGCGGGGACAAACCGCACTGGTCCCGGTCAGTAACGCCGGAGTTGCATTGTTCTGTTTGTTGGCGGGGATAAACCTTGGGCTGGCGAAAATGTGGCCAAGCAGATCAACTATTCCCCGCGTTTTCGAGGATGACTATGCATATCATCAGCCAATGCCGGATACGCAATGATACTCCCAAACCATAATAAGAAGGGGTTTTACCTGCCGCAAAATACAACAGTTGTTCTCTTGTTCATCTCTGGCTAATGTTCACATTCGCTCGGAAGGGCTTAAGAACATGCTTACCAAAAAGAGGCCATGTCCAATCAACTTTTCATTGCCGCCAGTTACGGATTTACTGGTGTCTTGTCAGCATCGCTATTGGCGCCTTAGTTGTGTGGTATCCGCCGTGCTAGTCATGGATTTTGGACCCCGTTAATCATTGGGTAGCTAGGATGCTACTCACGAGCTGAAAGGAACTCTCACCATGAGCAAACTCATCACCGCCTGCGTAGGCGATGCGCACGTTTGCCCGATCCCAGGGCATGGTTCTTCCCCCATCCTGCCAAACGGATGCAGCATTTTCGCTGACGGCAAATCCGTAGCCCGAGTGGGCGATGCGACGGGCTGTGGCGCCATGATCACCCAGGGGTACCCACTGGCATCTGCCGATGGCATGCCCGTGGCGTATCTCGGAAGCCCCACCAACCACGGCGGTTCGATTGTCAGTGGCAACCCCCGGGTGATTCTTGGTGTTTCCACCACGGCCGCGCCAGTCGTGGATTTTGCGGTCGCCGGTGCCCTGGATGACAAGGGCCAACTTACAACAATGGCAAAAGAACTGCTGGACAAAGACCCACAGGAATTTGTGCGCAGGGCAGCGCAGAAAGGCGCGTTGATTGACAACGGCTTGCCTGACGATTCACCGGATGATTCGCCCGAAGA